>Ga0193743_1000799_pt1 | contig 24620 bp, 23 predicted proteins | sample L2c2metaG_FD_143038 | JGI IMG/M metagenome (GOLD analysis project Ga0193743, IMG submission 143038) | Soil microbial communities from a riparian zone of the East river system, Colorado, United States - L2c2 | ecosystem: Environmental > Terrestrial > Soil > Riparian zone | place: USA: East River...
CAGGCCGAATACAAACGCAACAATTATGCCGAGGTTGCCAAGGCCGCCACGCAGGTATTCAATCAGCAGCCATTGTCCCCAATGATTGGATCAGCTGCCGCGCTGGCAGTCAGCGCCGATCTGAACGCCGACAATCCTAAGCGCGCATTTGATCTCATCAAGAAATATTTCGACCGGATTCCGCAGCCGCAGGGCACGTTCCTGCTCGCGCGCGCTTTTAAAGCGACTGGCGATTTAACGCAGGCCGCCGAATATCATCAACGCGTCTACTACAACTATCCCTTGTCAACGGAAGCCACGGATTCGGCCAACGCCCTGGTGGATCTGAAGCAACGTTTAGGCGAAACGTATCCGGCCATCATGCCGGGAGCCATGCTGGGCCGCGCGCAAAAGCTTCTAGACGCGAAGAAACCGGCGGAAGCAAGCATTGAGCTAGCCGCCGCGATTCCCCAACTCGCGGGTGCGCAGCGCGACTTGGCGCGCGTTCGCTTGGGCGAGGCCGATTTCTTTTCCGGCAAAACGCAGGACGCCTTCGCTTATCTGACAGCCTTGAAGGTGGACGATCCGGAAGCCGACGCCGAGCGCTTGTCCTACCTCATTCGCGCCGCCCGCAAACTCAACCGCGATGCCGATGTGCGGCCGTTCCTCACCCTGTTAGAGCAGCATCCCACATCGCCCTGGCGTTTGGACGCGCTCATTTACGTTGCAGACCAGGCGCGTTCGCAGAACGATGCGGCCACCTATCTCCCGCTCTACCGGGCTTGCGCCACCAGTTTCGGGGCGGATCCAAAAGCGGAATGGTGCCATTGGCAAGTTACATTCAACAGCTATCGCAAACAGGAAGCAGATGCTTTCGATCTGCTGCGTGCTTACCTCCAGCACTTCCCCGATTCCAACAACACCAGCGATGCACTTTATTTTCTGGGCCGCCTCATGGAAAGCAAGAACGATATGGAATCGGCCCGGGCGTGCTATGACGAAATGGCAATTCACTTTTCAAATACGTACTTCGCGACCTTGGCGAACGAGCGTTTAGCAGCGACTCCGATTAAAGCCGCTAACCCCAGCAGTTCCATGCTGACTTTCCTGCAGGAAGTGCCGTGGCAGGACCGAGGCCACTTCCCAAGCTTCGAGCCCGGACCGGTCACTCAGAAGCGGCTCAGCCGCGCGCAACTGCTGCAAGTGACGGGTTTGGACGACATGGCCGAGAACGAATTGAAATTCGGCGCGCGCAACGACAGTGAGCCCCGTAACGTGTACGCTCTCCAACTCGCAAAGATGGCGACGCAGCGCAACTCTCCCGAACAAGCCGTGCGATACATCAAGTCTTTTGCGCCGGGCTACACCTACCTGCCGCTCGACGAAGCGCCCCCGGCTTTCTGGCAAATGGCGTTTCCCATTCCTTTCCGCAGAGCCATCGACCAGTACAGCCGCGAGCAGGGACTCGACCCCTTTCTGGTGGCCGCGTTGATCCGCCAGGAGTCTGAATTCGACATCAAAGTGATTTCACGTTCCAATGCCTATGGACTCATGCAACTGCTGCCGTCGACTGGACGGCAACTGGCAAGGCACTTCGGCATCCGGCGTCTAAATTCCACGGATTTACTGACCCCGGACCGCAACATCCAGTTGGGAACTTACTTTTTCCGCAATCTGCTGAACTCCTACGGCGGACAGCCGGAGATCGCTTTGGCTTCCTACAACGCAGGTCCGGGGCGTGCGAACCTGTGGCGCACCTGGGGACCATTCCGCGAGCCTGCGGAATTCATTGAGACGGTCCCGTTTCACGAAACGCGCGGCTATATTCAGTTCGTGTTGCGGAACGCCGACGTATACCGGCGGCTCTACGCCGGAAAGTTTCCGGATTTGCCTCCCTACCATCCCAAGCCCGCTCCCACGCGCAAGTCACTCCGAAAAAACACTCCAAATAAAGGCTCGCTCTAAGCTCTGGGTGTTTTTTACGACAGTGCTTAAAATCAAGGGATGGCCACCATAGCGAGGCGGCGCTTCCAGAGCGCGCGGATAGGTGAATTCAGAGAATCCGTGATTCGTGAGATGACGCGGCTCGCGCTCCAACATGGCGCGGTTAATCTTGCGCAGGGTTTCCCGGATTTCCCGGCCCCCGCGGAAATCAAAGCTGCGGCGCAAAAGGCCATTCAGGACGACTTCAACCAATACCCTATCACCTGGGGCGTAAAGGCGTTTCGTGACGCGATCTGCGCCTCGTACCGGCGCTTCCATGGGCTGGAGATAGACCCCGAGCGCGAGGTAACTGTCTGTTGCGGGGCCACAGAAGGTATGATCTCGAGCCTGCTGGCGCTGATTGATCCCGGCGATGAAGTGATCATCTTCGAGCCTTTCTACGAAAACTACTGGCCGGATTCCCAGCTAAGCGGAGCCACCTGCCGCTATGTGCAATTGCATGCGCCCGATTGGACGTTTTCGCCGGAGGAGCTTAGGGCCGCCTTTACCAAACGAACCCAAGCGGTGATTTTGAATTCACCCAACAATCCGACCGGCGCGGTCTTCTCATCAGAGCAACTCACACTCGTCGGTGAGCTTTGCGAAGAGTATGACTGCTTACTAATTACAGATGAGATTTATGAGCACGTCATCTTCGGCGGCAACACGCATATTCCGCCAATAACTCTCGGTGCGCTGCGAAAGCGTTGCGTGCTCATCAACAGTTTGAGCAAAACCTTTTCCGTCACGGGCTGGCGGGTGGGCTGGGTCATCGCACCGCCTGAACTGACATCCTCGATTCGCAAGGTACATGACTTTTTGACCGTCGGAGCCGCTACGCCCTTGCAGCATGCCGGGATTGCAGCGCTGGCCATGCCGGACGCTTATTTCGCCGCGTTAGCTCAAAATTACGAAACGAAGCGGGACATGTTGATCCGGATTCTGGAGAAAGTGGGCTTCCACTGCTACACTCCCAACGGCGCATACTACGTAATGTGCGATGCCAGTGACCTGGGCTTTAAAGACGACATTACGCTTTGCCGGCACCTGATTGAAGAAATCGGCATTGCCGCAGTCCCCGGGTCCAGTTTCTTCTCGGAACCGGGCGCGGGATCCAACCTGGTGCGCTTTTGCTTCGCCAAGAAGAGCGAGACCCTGGAAGCGGCGGCGGAAAAGCTACAGCGGCTTTGCTGAAATCCGGCAACAGAAGCCGATCACAGATTTTCGCTGCTAGCCAGTTCCAGCCATTTCAGCTTGATCCGGTCGGCGGCCACATGGGCAAGATCGTACTGCGCCTGTTGCACAAGCCAGCTTTCGGCGCTCCACCAAATACCTTCGATAGCCTCACGGCCATTTCCGGGGAAATTCCGCGCTTCCCGTTGACCACTTCCGATAACGTGGTGCGGGTCACTCCGAGACTTTTGGAGCGGCGGAATATCCGAATAGTCGATCTCGGCATCCTTCATGCGGCCGACCCTCGCCAGGTCGCTTTTGATAGATTTTTTGCTCACGTCGTACCTGCGTGGGGCTGATAGATAGAATAAGCCGTTATGAGCGACCTTCGCCTCAGTCTAAGGATGCTGGCAAAAAGTCCCGGCTCCACGCTCCTTATCGTAGGATTGCTCGCGCTGGGAATCGGCGCAAGCACCGTTATTTTTAGTTTGTTCGATGCTGTCCTGCTGCGGCGGCTCCCGGTACGCCAGCCCGAAGAATTGGTGAGAATCGCGCAACCGATGGCCAGATTCGCCAGCCAGAGCAATTTCCCACATGTCTTTTACGAGGCGCTGCGGAATCGCTCCAGCAGTTTGACGGCTTTCGGAGAGACCGGCGAATTTCAGCACTTCGGGATGACTGATCCGGAACCCGCGGAACAGATCACCGTGCGTGCCGTTACCCCCGAATTCTTCGACGCGTTAGGAGCACCGCCGTTATATGGCCGCGCCCTCAAGGCCGACGATGCAGAACGTAAGTCCGGCCTGCCTCCAGCCGTGTTGAGCTATGGTTTCTGGCGCCGGCGATTCCATGGCGATCCGCAAGTGGTTCACGGGCGTACCATCCTGGTGAACAAGCAGCGCCTTTCGATCGTGGGCGTGATGCCTCGCGAATTCAATGGACTCTCGGCCGATACGGCGCCGGATGTACGGATCCCTCTATATCCCTATGCTCAAATGGCAAACATCCCCGTAGAGCGGATGTTTTTTGAGGTGGCGGGCCGGTTAAAAGCAGGCGTCGGGCGCGGGCAAGCCGAAGCCGAATGCCGGACCATCTGGCAACAGACGATGGAAGAGTATTACCAGCACATTGAGAAGATGCCGCCGAAGACGATTGCGGCGCTGCTCAAACGGGGAATGAACCTGGAGCCGCTCGAACGAGGGACATCCATTTTGCGCGAACGTTTCGGCGATGTGTTCAAGCTGCTCATGGCCTGCGTGAGTCTTTTGGTTTTGATTGTGTGCACGAATGTGGCGGGTCTGCTGCTGGCTCGCGCAGCGGGACGCCGGCAGGAGATGGCGGTGCGGCTGGCCCTTGGAGCAACGCATTTGCGTTTGGTGCGCCAGACAGCCGTGGAGAGTTTATTGCTCACTGGATTGGGCGCCGTAGGCGGTCTGGCGGCGGCAATTGCCGCCATTCCAGTTGCCGTCCGTTTTTTGCCGCCACTACGGGACCTGGGCGGTTCTCCAGTGCCGCTGGCTATCGATTTAGGGGGGAGTCTTGGCGTCGACCAGCGGGTCTTCTGGTTCGCCCTGGCAGTGTCCGTACTGACGATGCTGGTGTTCAGCATAAGCCCCGCGATCGCGATTGCCCGGTCAGGTCTTGACGGAGTGCTGCGCGCTGTACGCGCCAGCAGCGGCGTTCGCGGACGGCAGATCTTAATTACCCTGCAAGTCGCCGTGTGCACCTTCCTGCTTATTGGCGCGAGCTTATTCGTGCGTACGTTTCAACGGCTAGGAGAAATTGATCCGGGATTCGCGCGTGACCACATCGCGACATTCACCTGCGATTTAAGCGGTTATCGGAACGTGGATGGATTGATCAAAGACCTCACGGCGCGAGTGAACGAAATTCCGGGCGTTGTGTCGGTGGCGATCTCCTCGGCAGGAGTGATGCGCGGTCATGGGGTAAGCGCAAATATTGCGCCAGCGGGAGAGCGCGTCACCCGGAGCAACTTTATGAATGCCAATGCGAATTACATCTCTCCGCATTACTTCGACACGATGGGAATGCGCGTTTTAACCGGCCGGGATCTGATGGCGATCGATGCACCCGGGACAAAGCCGGCAAATCGCGTGAAAGCGGTGGTAAGCGAGAAGTTTGTGCGGCGTTTCTTTCCCAATTCGGACCCGTTAGGCAAGCGGTTCGGCAGCGCCGTAGAGGGAAGTATTGCGAAAGAAATGTATGAAATTGTAGGCGTCGTGAGCGATGCCAAATACCGGTCTTTGCGAGAGCCGGTCACGCCCATCTTCTACACGCTCGAAACGAATGAAGGCTCATTCGTGCTGAACGTTCGCACTCACGTACGGCCCGAAACAATACTTGAACCAGTGCGGCGCGCGGCAGCGGCGATCGCTCCGGACCGGCCTTTCATAGAAGCACACACACTTGCCGACGAAGTAGAGGAGAGTACAGCCCCGGAACGGATTGCGGCGGTGGTCGCTTCCGTCTTCGGCGCTATCGCGGCGCTGCTGGTGGGCGTCGGCACGTATGGATTACTGGCTTATGCGGTGTTGCAGAGGCGGCGCGAAATCGGCATTCGGATGGCGCTTGGCGCACAACCGCGGCATGTGACCCAATTGATCGCGAGCCAGACTATCGTCATGACAGCGGCCGGCATCCTCGCGGGACTGGGTGCGGCGCTGCTGGCCGGACACGGCATCCGGGCGCTGCTGTATGGCATTTCCCCGCAGGACCCGGAATCGTTGCTTGCAGCCGTATTTCTTGTCGCGATGACAGCAGCGCTGGCGACAGTATTCCCGGTGCTCCACGCCACGGAAACCGAGCCGGCGGATACACTCCGGTTAGAGAGTTAAGCCTTACTTAATACGGCCGTCGCGCATGGTTACAGTGCGGTCAGCGAAGGCGGCGGCTTCCGGGTTGTGAGTGATCATCAGGATTGTCTGCCCGATACGCTGATTCAAGCCGCGCAAGAGGTTGAGCACCGCGGTCGAGTTTTCGGTGTCCAGATTTCCGGTCGGCTCGTCCGCCAGCAGAATCGCAGGCTGGTTGACCAGGGCGCGCGCGATTGCTACGCGCTGCTGCTCGCCTCCGGAAAGCGCGCGAGGTTTGTGATCGAGGCGATTGGCAATGCCGAGCAATTGCAGAGTATCGCTGAATCCGGGCGGCTCGGCTGGAACACTGGCAATCGAACGCGCCAACGCAATGTTGTCGCGGGCTGAGAGCGTGGGCAAAAGATTGTATTTCTGAAAAACAAAGCCAACCTTCTTTTGGCGCATCTCTGTCCGTTGCGATTCACCCATTTTGCGCAAATCAACGCCGTCGATCCAAACCTCGCCGGCGGTGGGCGGCGCGAGGCCGCCGAGGATATGGAACAGCGTCGATTTGCCGGAACCGGAAGGTCCCACAACGGCTAGAAATTCTCCACGACTGACGTCCAGATCGACACCGCGCAATGCATGCACGTCTACTTCTCCGACGCGATACGTTTTGCGCAGATCGCGGACGCGAATCATTTCGGGATTACTCATACGCGAGCGCCTCAATGGCATCTTGCCTGGCGGCTTTGAGGCCGGGATAGATAGCGCCGAGCAGCGCACCGGCAAGCGCGATGGCGCCAGCCCTCGGCCACCATGCGGGCACTGCAATCACGGTCATGGAGGCCGGCAGGAAAGTTGTCACCAGTTCCCTGGCGATAAACGAAAGAAAAATTCCGATCCCGCACCCGACCATGGCAAGCACCACGGCTTCGCGCACCAACATGTTGATGATGGTCAGGGGCTTCGCGCCCAGCGCTTTCAAAATGCCGATCTCGCGCGTGCGCTCGATCACGGCCGTGTACATGGAAAGAAAGACTACCAGGAAGCCCACTACCACGGACAGAGCCGTAATCACCCAGATAAACGTTTGCAATTGCGGAATGTTGTTGATGCTGAATTGAGAAAGCAAATCGGCCAGCGGAATCGCGCGGAGCTGGCCCTCTAACGTCTTATTCAGTTGGATCACCATCTGATCGGTCAACGCCGGGTCATCGAGTTTCACCAGAATCTGAGAGATGCGATTGCCGTTTCCCGTGAGATTTTGCAGGGTAGTGATCGGCACGATGAAACGCGCCAGCTTACCGCCTTGCACGATTCCGGCAAGACGCCAGGGATGGTTTAATAAGCGCACCGTTTGCCCGATGTGCAGATTTCTTTGACGAGCATAGGAATCGTCCACCAGAAGATCATCGGGACCGCTGGGAGGGCCGCCGGCAAGGAACCGGAAACCACCGCTGATCTTTTCAAACTGGGGGAAATCGACGCCATTCATGGCCGTCACCAACTCCACCATCTGCGAGAGTACGCCGACCGCCTGGACGACATGCGGCTGTTTGGCTACCAGCGGCACGAATTTTTCGCTGACCTGGCCGGTGTTAAAAGAAATTGTGCCCTGCGTGCCGGGCTTCAGGAAAATGTCGGCCCCAGTTCCCTTAGAGCGTTCCGCTGACTCTTGCAACAAGCCCTCGCTGAGCCCGACAAGCGTCAGAATAGACATCACCTGAACGCCCACGACCAGCGCGCTCAGCAACGTGCGCACCCAGCGGTATTTTAAATTTTCGATAACAAGCTTATTGATCATTTACAGAACTGACTCTGTCAGAGTCTCATGGCTGCCCGGCGAGAAAATCCTTGGCGACTTTTTCCACAGGTTGATGCTGCACCTGCACACGCCGGTTCAAGTCACGCATGATGTCGTCACCCAGGTGATTTTCCAGCATACGCAATGCCAAAACAACTTGCGGCTTTTCCCGCGCCAGGCTTTGCCGCACCACGAAGCAGGCATTGTAAGGAGGGAACGCGCGTGAGTCATCCTGCAGCGCTACAAAGTTCGGATCTGTCAATTGCGCGTCAGTGGAATTACCGGCCGCCATGTCGACGTTGTGCTGCTGTAAAGCCTGATATAGCAGGCCCAGATCCATGCTGCGAGGAGTTCCTTCCCAGTGAAGCGGATAAGTTTTGTTCAATTTTTGCAGGCCATCGGGGCGTGTCAAGAATTCGTAGCCAACGCCCAGGCGCCATTTTCGCGACCCGGCCGACGAGAGAGCGGGCTTGCTCAGCCGCCGCGCATCTTCCGCGCGTACGACCATGGCAAACGTGTCATTGAAGCCGAGCGGCGGCAGCCAAATCAGGCGATAGCGGCTGAGATAGGCGTCCTTCACCTGCATGTACGCTCGAGCAGGATCGGGAGGGGCCGCTTGTTTGAGAATGACGCTGGCGCCGGTACCGGTATATTCCGGATACAAATCGATATCCCCGTGCAGAATGGCTTCATGCGTAAGGAGCGTGCCGCCAAGGTTCAGTTTGCGCTCGACCTGGATGTGCAGTTTGCGTTCCAGTTGTTGCGCGGCAATTTCACCGAGTATCCACTGTTCCGTAAAATTCTTCGAACCCACTACGATGGTGGAACGGTGGCCGCCGCAGCCTTCTAGAATGAGTAGCGCCGCCATCACGGCAAGAGGCTTCATCGGATAGCGATCCTTTTTTCCAGCAGCGACATAGCGGCATCCGCGAGCAAGGCCATGGTAGCAGCAGGAATCGCGCCCGCTAGGATCTGCAGGGTATCGACCGACGCCACGCCACGAAAAATCAGGACGCCCAATCCCCCGCCCCCGATGATGGCCGCGATTACGGCTGTTCCTATATTGGTGACCAGCGCAATGCGAATTCCGGCCAGAATTGTGGGAGCCGCGAGCGGCAGTTCCACCAGTTGCAGTAGCTGCCGGTTGGTCATACCCATGGCTACGGCCGCGTCGCGCAAAGTCTGGTCGACCGAGGCGATACCGACAATCGTATTACGCAGAATGGGTAGCAGCGAATACAGAACCAAGCAGATGATGGCAGTGTGCCTTCCGATTCCTCCTATTAGAGGCACGGGAAGCAAAAAACCGAACAACGCAACACTCGGGATAGTTTGCAGTACGTTTGCCACGGTTAGGGATGCCCTACGCAGCGCGGGGCGGCGCGTGCCCAGGATACCTAATCCGACACCGATGATGACGGCAATCAGCGAAGAGACCCCAACCAGGAACAAATGTTCACCGGTTAGAGCAGCTACATCGTTAAGCAGCGTCTTTAGAACGATGGGGTCCAAGATAGCAGTCCGAAGCTTCGCCAGCCTAAGGCTTCGGCGCCTGATCTTTCTGTTGGGTCCCTATTTTTTGATGGGTCTCCACCGAGAAAAGATGGCACTCTTCAAGGTCTTCCCGGAAACGAAAGCGGGGATGCAGAAACAGCGCGGCCTTCATATCGCCGCTGCCCTCTATCATTTGGGTCAACCACACGCCATCGGCCTGCCGCTGCTGAATCAGATGCACGCGAAATCCCTTGTGGACATTTGCCAGTAAGCCGCCGCCAATCTTGACGTCGCGAATTGTCTCTATCTGAATTTCCTGTGGCCTGCCCGACTCTTCGTCCATCCAGATGCGCCCGGTCAGCGCCTTCGCAAAACGCTCCTCCAGGCGGCGAGGACGGAAATTGGGGTCTCCGGCTAAATCATAAACTACTATGCTGCGGTTATCGTGCCGTTCGCGGCGGCCGTTAGAAAAGCTTAGCGCCCGCAGGAACATGTCAACCTGCTTTTCATTTTGCGCTTGCTCTTTCTCCACCTTAGAGCGGTCGGAATACTTCTTCACTTCCTTGTCGACACGTGCCTGTTCTTTTTTTGCGGCGCCGGCGCTGAGCGGTACGCCATCGCGCGATTGCAAATGCTCGATCTCCATGCCGTTAACGTAAAATCGCTCCTCGACTCGCCGCCGCGCTCGCTTCATTGAACCGTCCGAGTTTAGATCGAACTCCTGCACGCGAACCATACACGAATAGTTTTCAAGATCCTGTTCCGATTTCCGCATGTTCGCTATGGCGCGCTCCTTCAACTGGCGCGGATCCGGCAGTTGGGCGTCGCCTTTGGAAGGTTGCGGCGCGCCTGCCAATAGCAATGCGATCATCGGGAAGATCAATTCCCGCCTCCCTGAGAAAGAGCACGGGAAAGAGAGGGCGGAAGCGTTTCGATGAACGAACGCGCCACCGGTGTGCCGGCGTCAAAAAACCCGGAAGGCGAGACCAGGCATTCCAACTTGCCGCGATCGAGCACGGCTATGCGCGTGCCGATCGCGAGCGCCTCCAAAAGATCGTGAGTGACAAACACAGATGCTACGTTATAACGCCCGCGCAATAGCAGAAACTGCTGTTGCATTTCATGCCGGGTCACCGGGTCGAGCGCTCCAAAGGGTTCGTCAAACAAGAGCAGCCCCGGTTCCGCGGCGAGTGCCCGCGCGACCGCGACGCGCTGCCGCTGGCCGCCGGAAAGCTCATGCGGAAGGCGCTTGCCGATCTCCTCATTGAGCCCAACCTGCTCGAGCAGTGCCCGCGCGCGCTGCTGCTGCTGTTCCGGTGGCCAGCCAAGCAAGCGCGGCACTAGCGAGACGTTTCGCGCCACGGTCCAGTGTGGGAGTAGCCCGAACTCTTGAATGACGTAGCCCGTCTTGCGGCGTAGCTCAATGGGATCCATTTGTCTGATATCCCGTCCGGCCAGCAATATCTCCCCGGTAGTAGTGTCCAGCATGCGGTTGATCAACCGGAGCGCGGTCGTTTTGCCGGAGCCGCTGCGGCCAAGCAGCACTAGGGTTTCTCCGCGTTCTACTTCAAAGCTGATGCCATCGAGGACTCGGCGGCCATCCGCTTTGCCGCCAGGCAGCCGGTAACCGACATCATGAAAAGAGAGATAAGGCAGAGCGGTTCCTTACGTATATTATGCGGGAAAGTAAATATTTGTTGGAAGTAGTAGCTTTGGCGCGCAATCCATGGTAAATACAGTCTAGGTGCAGGCGGGATCTGCTTACCCTGTTCATTCGATTTTAAGCCCCGCCTTCTTTACGGAAGATTCCAGCGCCGCCCAGAATAGGTATTTCTGATCACCTGGAACTGCATCGGGTTTGTCCCCAGTCAGCGGCAGTAACCTGGTTACATTTTTTTTATTCGAAACACTAGGACTAGCCGACCGGGCTGGAATTTCAAGGAGCCGATCAACGACATATGGACGGAGATCGCAAGTACAGGCAACAGGGCTATCAGCAGGATGCGGGACGAAGTTCCGACTCGTACCGGCTCGAACGCCCTAAACAGCAGGGCCCGAAGCCGCCTCTCGATATAACGGGACCAAAGCTTCCGCGACTAGTGCAGAACATAGCAGCATCACGCTGTTTCAACTGCACGACCACGCTGTTGCCGGACATAAAAGTTAACAGCACCTGCCCTAAATGCGGCGTGGCGCTACACTGCTGCAAACAGTGTGTCAACTTTGATTCTTCGACACGCTTTCAATGTTTGAAGCCGATTCCGGTGCGGATACCAATGAAAGATCAGGCCAACACGTGCGAGCTTTTCTCACCGCGCGTGACGGTGGCCCGCGACGCGCTTCCGGCAGGGCCGCCAGCGGCGCGGGTTCCCGAGAGCAATGTCAACACCGCTCCGCGTAATGCCACGGATGCGCGCGCTGCCTTTGACAGCTTGTTCAAAAAATAGAACGAAAACTATTTCCCGGGCGAAGCATGCTGGTCCGAAGGCAGCTCCGAAGTAAAATAGGAATATGTTCCTCGAAAGGATCAAGTGTCTCGGGAAGGAAGAGACACTTTGAATTCACTGAATCTGGATAATCCGGGTTTAGCGGTTGATCTCGGATTTTTTGAGTTATTGACTGGAAGCCACCTACACTATTTAGGCTATCCTCTCGTCCCCGCCGGACGGAGCCCGCAAGATGCAGCGCGCTGGTTATACGAGGAGTCTCCGCAGTGCCTATTGGCTCACAATAGGGCAGCTGACCCTCATTTCATCTATGCCAACAAGGCGGTTCAAGCATGCTTCGAGTATTCCTGGGGCGAGATGATCTCGCTTCCCTCCCGGCTCTCAGCCGAAGCGCCTGATCGCGCGGAACGCCAGCGACTGCTGGACAAAGTGTCTCGGGACGGTTTTGCTAACGATTATCGCGGCGTGCGAATCGCCAAATCGGGACGGCGCTTTTGGATCGAGAACGTAGCAGTGTGGCAGCTGGTCGATAAAGACGGAGTTCTCCACGGACAGGCAGCGGTCTTCCAGGGCTGGCGTGATCTTTAACTGGCGCTCCCATTCAAGAAATATACCTGGTAGGCGGAAATAATGAAATTGTTGAAAACCACGCTTTTGTTGGCGGCCTTGTGCCCGTATGTTATGGCTGCCGCCGATCCGCAGCCTGAAATAAAGTCAGAGACATTGTTGCGCACCAGTTCAGCTTGGAATGACGTTCATTATGAGCCCTATTCCAAAGGCGCGCCGCAATTATCTATTTTAAGGATTACGATCCCCCCTCATTCGACGATGAAATGGCACACTCATCCAATGCCGAACGCCGCCTACATCATATCCGGCGAACTCACGGTCGAAGAGCCGGGCGGGAACCGGAAACGGCACTTCGTGGCCGGGCAGGTGGTGCCGGAGACAGTGAACACGCTGCATCGTGGAGTAACGGGAGATCAGGGTGTTGTGCTGATTGTGTTTTACGCCGGAGTGCAAGGGATGCCTCTTGCGGAAATAAAGCAGTAAGCTTCATTTTTCGAAAGTCCGAAATACCGAAACGGAGCCGGAAGCGTTGGCGCCCGCGATCTTCCATTGCTCACGAACGCCCTAAGTAAACGGCATTGGGCGCCAGCATGACTTGTCGAAGATACCGAGGAAAACACCATGGGAAAGCTTGAAGGAAAGATCGCCGTTATCACGGGAGGCAGCACCGGCATCGGATTTGCCACGGCCCAGCGATTCGTTTTAGAAGGCGCTTATGTGTTTATTACCGGGCGGCGCCAAAGCGAGCTGGATGCAGCTGTAAAGCAGATTGGAAAGAACATTACGGCGGTGCAGGGAGACGTTTCCTGCATGGCGGACCTCGATCGGTTGTTCACCCTAGTAAAGGAACAGAAGGGCCGCGTGGACATCCTCTTCGCCAACCCGGGCGCTGGTGTGTTGGTCCCGTTAGCGCAGATCACTGAGGAACAGTTCGACCACACCTTCGATATCACTACGAAAGGTACGCTCTTCACTGTACAGAAGGCGCTGCCGTTGATGCCCGAGGGAGCATCGATCGTGATCAACGGGTCGCTGCTTTCAGTGAAGGCGGCGCCGGCCTTAGGCGCGCTTGCCGCGAGTAAGGCGGCCTTGCGTTCGTTCGCGCGAACTTGGACAGTCGAGCTAAAAGACCGCAAAATCCGTGTAAATGTCGTCCACCCCGGCGCTGTCATCACACCAGGCTTAAAGACGGAGTTGGGCCTGAATGACGAACAGATCGGGCAGATCGAAATCCGGACTGCCGCCACTGCACCCCTGGGCCGCACTGGCACGGCCGACGAGATCGCCAAGGCTGTCGTCTTCCTGGCCTCGGATGACAGCAGCTATGTCGCAGGCATCGAACTCTTCGTCGACGGAGGTTCGACGCAGATATGATCTCGAGCAACTGAACCGTTTAGCGGTTTTCTGCTCCCCTTATTTTCGAACGGAGCCAGGTTAGACGTGCTGGTGGAAAAATAGCCGGATATCTATTTTTGTGATGAGGTCATTGGACAGTTCGAATTCTTGTGTCCAATCGTGATCGGCCGCTCCGTTGATGGGCTCCAGGAGTTCAAGATCTCCATGCATCCGCACCAAAACATGCGTAGGCGTCTCTTCCACATACTCATGGCGAGACTGGCCATTTACGGAAAAGTGTTTAGACTACGCGATAATACCTTCGAAGAAACCATCGATCCCGTGATAAGTAAAAGTGCCTCGAGTATCTGAGGCGATAGTTACTAGCTCGGGTGAAAAAAGCTTTGCCTGTTCACGAGTGAACACGTCGAAGCCCTGTCCGCGATCACGAGATAATTCTTAAGGAACTGACGTACTATTTCGTTGCTCATTAATTTGCCCGGAGTCCGGAATGAATGACACACGGGCTAACCTTTTATTCCCCGTTGCCGCAGCCGGTTACGGATTGGACAAGCCCGGATTCATGGGAAGCGGCTCAGACGATAATTCAGAATCGGGAACGCCGCGCACTAACTTAAATGTTCGCTCCCACCGTGTTCGAGTGAAAAAATGCTCACCCAGATCGACAAAATGCGTTAGCAGGGAGCTTGTTGAATCGCCAGTCAGATCCTCGGTGGATGCCCTGTAAGACCAGTAGATCAAGAAGGGCTTGCCTATGATGTTCTCTCTTGGAACAAAGCCCCAATAACGGCTATCGGACGAATTGTCGCGATTGTCTCCCATTGCAAAGTATTTATTGGCTGGAACGATCACCTCGCCGGCAACGACGTCCCGATCCAGCATTTGGCCCTGCGCCTGCTGCGCACGCTCTTCCTTTACCGGCCGGCAACAGGCGGTGGGAAAGTTGTCGAGCGCGGGCTCGTATGCGTACTTGTGGTAGACGTACGGCTCGTTGAGCCTAATCCCGTTTCGATAGACAATGCCATTATCGATTTTAAGGCGGTCTCCGGGCATTCCAATCAATCGCTTGACTAATGTTTGATTGATCTCCGGGGGATAGCGAAAGACGATAATGTCACCATGTTTGGGATCCTGGTAGGGCAGCAAATGCTTACTGATCGGACCGGCTGGAGCATAAGCCAGTTTGTCCACCAAAAGGTGATCGCCAATCAGAAGTGTGTCTTGCATGGAGCCGGTTGGGATGACAAACGCCTGTGCCAGCGTCGTTGTCCCAAAGAGAAGCAGGAGGATCGTAACGGCCCACTCCGCAATACTGTTTCGTTTACCTTCGATCTTCGGCTTCGTTTTGGATGTTTTCAAGGTCTTCTACTTTCCGGCATCTAATTATCGCTCAGCGTACGTGGGTCACCTTCCGGCCAAGGCTCGGCGGGAGCGGGAAGGCGCTAGCTGCGACAATGGGCGTTCCGCTGCCCAATGGCTCAATCTAAAATTAAAAAGAAATCTACTGGTCCGGTAAAAACCTCCTTCATGCCAAGACAGGGAGCCATTCCCTGCCTCGTGCTGGTACTGCTTGCTCTGATCGTCATCGCCCTGGTACTATTTTTCGCGCTACGCTCGGCAGGCCAGTAACCGCCCAGAAAGACCCGGATAAAGATCTTACATGCGAACTGACGGAAGACAACCAAACCAACTGCGCCCGACCAGTATTACGACCGGCTATTTGATGACAGCCGAAGGATCGGTATTGATTGAGGTGGGCAATACGCGCGTGCTGTGCGCCGCAACTGTGGAAGATACCGTGCCCTCGTTCCTGCGAGGGTCCGGGAAAGGCTGGGTGACAGCCGAGTATTCGATGCTGCCGCGCGCGACCGTGACACGTACGCAGCGCGAAGTCATCAAGGGCCGGCCTTCGGGAAGAACGCACGAAATACAGCGCCTGATCGGACGGTCGCTGCGTTCAGCGGTAGATCTGGCCGTCCTGGGCGAGCGCAGCATCATAGTGGACTGCGACGTTCTGCAAGCCGACGGTGGGACGCGCACCGCCGCTATTACCGGCGCTTACGTGGCACTGGCAATCGCCCTCCACACACTCGTGAAATTCAAGGCAGTAGCAAAGACTCCGCTGCTTGACTCAGTTGCCGCCACCAGCGTCGGGATGGTGGGCAGCACGGCTATGCTCGATCTGGCGTATGAAGAAGATTCACGAGCGGGCGTGGATATGAATGTGGTGATGACAGGTTCGGACAAATTTGTGGAGGTGCAAGCCACCGCCGAACATACGCCTTTCGAAGATAACCAGCTGAACGAATTGCTGACACTGGCTCGCAGCGGCATCACTGACCTGCGGACGATTCAAGAGGCGGCGCTGGCGGCACATGCGCAGCGGCACGGATGACGATTCTCTACGCCTGCTCAAGCAATAAGGGCAAGCTGGCGGAGTTTTCACTGGCGGCGGAACAGGCTGGCCTGAGCCAGTTTGAAATACTGCCGCTACCTGGCTTGAAACGGATTGAGCCGCCGGAAGAGACTGGCGCGGCGTTTGAAGAGAACGCCGTGCTGAAGGCCCTCTACTATGCCCGTTTTAGCCAAGAATTAGTATTTGCCGATGACTCGGGCCTGGAAGTGGAGGCCCTGGGCGGAGCGCCGGGTGTTGTATCGGCGCGTTTCGCCGGACCCGATGCCACCGACCAGCAGAACAATGCCCTGCTGCTGAAGGAGATGGCGGCGGAAGGGCCGCCTCGAAACGCGCGCTTCGTCACGGTGATCGCGCTGGCCAAGGCGGGCAAACTGCTGACCGTCGCGCATGGCGTCGTAGCGGGCAGTATTTTGAGGGAAGAGCGAGGCACGTGCGGCTTTGGCTATGACCCGTTGTTTTTCTACCCGCCTTTGAACCGGTCGTTCGGAGAGCTGTCCGATCCCGAAAAATTCGCCGTCAGCGCGCGTGGAAATGCCAGCCGCAACCTGCTTCATTGGCTAGCTGCCCGCGAGTTTTAGCCGGCAGGTTATGGTTGGGACTGAAAGCCCGATTTCAGTCCGATAGGATTAAGATACATACAGTGCACCGCTATTTACTTCACAACGGTGAGATACGGGACAGCACCCAACCGCTGTTATCTCCGGGCCAGGTCGGCTTTATGAATGGCTGGGGCGTGTTCAGCACGCTGCGGGTCTCCAAGGGAGTGTTATTTGCGTTCGAACGACACTACGCGCGTATGCGGCACGATGCCGCGCGACTGCGCGTGCCGTTTGAGTTTTCGGCCGCGGAACTCGAAAATACCTTGCAAACGCTGATAGAAGCGAACCAGGCCCACGACGCCACTCTGCGCGTGACGGTTGTCCGGAATAGAGGCGGGTTGTTCGAGGCGGCCGGAATTTCACGCGACTCCGATCTGACGGCTTTCACCGCCGATTTAACCAGTTGGGCGGATGGCGTTCATTTGAACTATGTCCCCAATGGCCGGTTCGGCGCCTGCCCGTTTGCGGGGGCCAAGATCACGTCCTGGGCGCAGAATCTCACTTGGAACGAGGACGCACACCAGCGCGGCTTCGATGAAGTGATTTTGTTAAACGAGCACGGGCAGGTGAGCGAATGCACGTCCGCTAATATTTTTTGCATACACGGCGAGCATGTTTACACGCCGCCGCTGGCGACATCCGGCTGCCTGCCGGGAGTCACACGGGCGGTCCTGCTAGAAGATATCCAGCTACCGGGCATGACGATTTGTGAGAAGGAACTCAATCCCGCCGATTTGGCCAACAGCGAGCAGGTGTTCATCACTTCGACCACCCGCGACTTGCTTCCGGTGCTCTCCGCGGACAGGCAACCGCTGCAGCAGAATCAAAGTGCGTTGCGCTTGCTGCAACAAGCTTTCTTGAGTTATCGCGAAAGCTACGTGGCCCGCCACACTGGTTCCAAAGAAGCCCTTGCTGTATGAACCGGTCTGTCTCCAGTTGCCCGCATTGCCATAGCTCCAATATCCGCCGGTCGAGAAGAAAGGGACTCGGCGAGTTGGCAAAGATGGCGGCCGGACTTTATCCGTTCCGCTGCTCCTTCTGCAACCAGAGGTTTTGGGCCAACATTTGGCAGCTTAGCTGGTGGAGATACGCCAAGTGTCCCAAATGCCTGGGCTTGACCCTGACTACCTGGTCGCGCAAGAGCCACCACTTGAGCATCTGGACCAAGTTGATGCTGACCTCGGGGGCGACGCGCTACCGGTGCAACACCTGCCGTTTTAACTTTGCGAGCTTTAAACCCGCTTGGGATGGTCCGGTGGCTCAGTCTTTAGAGAGTGGCAGGCAGGAGACAACAATGTGATGCCTCCAACGGAAGAACGTACTAGAACGGCGCGGACAAACCAACAAATTTAGATTGCACTCGATTTCACTGGACTGTTCTGCCGCGACAATACCAACAGGCAGCCGATTTGTTCGCCCAACGTGCTCAACATTTCCATATCTCCGCCGGAATGGGTGCGCGGTTCACGGTGCTGCACGTTGATGACGCCGACCACTTTATTTTGGGAAATGATGGGCACCGAAAGAAACGCTTCGAACGTATCTTGCGGAAGATCCTTGAAATACTTGAAGCGCGAATCGTTATACGCCTCGCGTGAAATGGCCAGTAGCCGCCTCTCGCGCGCCACCCAGCCGGTGAGCCCTTCGTCCAAGCGCAGGCGCACTCTCCCGATATTTTGCCGGTGCGGTTCGCTGGAGGCGCAGAGCACCAGTTGGCCCTCCTCCACCAGGTAAATCAGGCAGGAATCGCATTGCAGGAAGTCGCTGACGAGGTTCACCATCTCCTGCAGCACGCCGTCCAGTTCCAGGTCACGGGTCATCAGACGGCTCACGCGTTGAAATAAACGAAGCTGCTGCTCGACCCGGTCCAAGCGGGCTTCCAAATCTCTTGTCTTCGCCACTGCCGGATATTATCCCAAACCCAGACAATTTCAATTTGGTTTCGAAAATGCGCCGGTACTGCGGACATCCCGGACGGCTTAAGCGGCGAGGAGTAGTACGATGAATGGAGCATTCGCTAGGAGACCCCTTTGCATGTGGAGCAAAAGAAAAGAAGACGAACTGCCACAGCGGCCCGAAAGACCAGCTATAGTGCCAGTAACACCCGCGGTGGAACCGCAGAGGAGAGATACTAACACCATGTCATCGCCAACTCGAAGTTTTGAACCGGAATCCGTGGGAGGATCACCCCGCGGCGGCATCAGTGGTTCTGCCGCACTGGGCAAGAACGTCACCGTTAAGGGCCAGATTTTCGCCCGTGAGGACTTGACCATCGATGGCGAAGTGGAAGGCACAGTGGAATGCCATGAGCACCGCCTGACTATCGGCCCGAACGCCCGCGTGCAAGCCGGATTGAAAGCCCGTGAAATTATCATTCAGGGTTCGATCCAGGGCAACGTCGACGCCACCGATAAAATCGACATCAAAAAAGAAGCCAAACTGGTCGGCGATATCAAAACCAGCCGCATCGTGATCGAAGACGGAGCTTACTTCAAGGGAAGCATCGACATTTCGAAGCCGACCGGCAGGCCGCAGCAGGGTCCGGCCGCGATTGCAGGTCCGACGCCCGTGGCGCCTTCTCCGTCAGTTGCAAGCGCCGCCGGCACCACTAGCCGCTAAACCCGTTCCGCAAGGGAGAGTCCATCGTAATTCCTTCGCCGCAAGGCAGGCGATCTCTCCTCTTGTAGGCGCGAAACCGGGCGCGCTGCCGTTTCCGTGGTCAGAGCCAACGTGCAATCGGTCTGTGCGTGTGAGTCTTGACCAGAGGCACGTCAGGCCGCCGGGACTAAGTTTTAGCTGTTATATCGTTTATGAAGTTTGGCGCAGCAAAGGGAACCGGAAAGCCGCCGGCAAACGGCGACGAGACACCCATTACCCGGCGAAGCAGCGGGTTTGAGCAGTTTTACGCGATGTTACTCGCTTCTCCGAACCTGTCGGTTTTGGATATGTCGGGAGCTAGCCAAGCCAACATCAGCATCATCACCGGGGCCGGGCATCGAATGTCTTCGGACGATATTCTGGGCGCGATGCACCAGTTTTTCGGAGACGATTTTCTGGAGAACCAGCAGGCTGCCAGCAACGCGCAACGTTTTCTGGAGACTACGCTCACCTTTCCCACGGCGTCTTTCGACGGCGCGTTGGCGTGGGATGCGCTGCAGTTCATTGCGTCTCCATTGATCGAACTGACGATTGCGGAACTGCTTCGGGTCGTCAGACCTGGCGGGCTCATTCTGGCCTTCTTCAACTCCAGCGAGAAGGTTACCCGGTTGCCGCTGTACAACTACCGCATAAAGGATTCGAAGAACATCATGCAGATTCCACGCGGCGGCACGCAGCGTTGTCAATACTTCAATAACCGGACGATTGAAAAACTGTTTGAACCGGCGGCGGCCGTTAAGTTTTTCCTGACTCGCGATAATCTTCGCGAAGTCCTGATCCGGCGTTGAGGCGTTTAATTTTAGAGGAGTTTCCAGTTGGCTTTAGAAGATGACCTGCTGCGCCAGCGGCAGGAGCGTGCGGCGCAAATTCGCGAACTCGGATTCGAGCCTTATGGGCAAGCGTTCGATTACACTCATACGATTCCCGGAATTTGGGCCGAATACGGCGACAAGACCGCCGAAGATCTCGTTCCGCATGTGCAGGTCCGCGTGGCCGGGCGCATCCAAACCGTGCGCCGCATGGGCAAAGCAGGCTTTCTGCATCTGCTGCAGCAAGGCGAAAAACTGCAAATTTATGTTAAGAAAGACGCGGTAAGCGAGACCGCGTACAAGCTGTATGAGTTGCTGGACATCGGCGATATCATCGGCGTTTCCGGGTATCTGTTCCGCACCAAGACGGGCGAACTAAGCATTCACGTCGAGGAGTTGTTTTTTCTTTCAAAAATCATGCTGCCGCTGCCGGAAAAATGGCATGGGCTTGAAGATGTCGAGACGCGCTACCGGCAGCGCTACCTGGATCTGATTTCCAACCCGGAAGTACGCAAAGTTTTCATCACGCGGAGCCGCGTCGTTCAATCCTTGCGGCGGCAGTTGGACGCACTCGGGTTCCTGGAAGTGGAAACGCCCATGATGCAGCCGCTGCATGGCGGAGCTACCGCGCGTCCGTTCCACACGCACCATAATGCTCTGGATATCGATCTGTATCTGCGGATTGCGCCGGAACTCTATTTGAAGCGGCTGGTAGTGGGCGGATTGGAACGCGTGTACGAAATCAACCGCAACTTCCGCAACGAAGGAATATCCACGCACCACAATCCCGAGTTCACGATGCTTGAGTTTTATCAGGCGTATACGGATTACCGCGGGATGATCGAATTGTCGAAGACCCTGCTGCGGCAAGTGGCGATTGACGCCACGGGTTCAGCGCAAGTCAGCTACCAGGGCCGCTCGCTCGATTTCGCCAACTTCCGGCAGTTTTCGATGCGCGAGGCGTTGATCGAGTTCTGGCCGCACGCCGGCAAACCGTCACTGGACAACGTGAAAGATCCCGAGTGGCTGCTGAGCCATTCGAAGGAACGCACGCCGGGAGTGGCTCTGGTGGATCTGTTTGAACGGCACGCCGAGGAGCAGCTGTTCGAACCAACGATTATCTATGATTTTCCGGTCGAGGTATCACCGCTGTCGAAGAACAAGCGGGATGAGCCGGATTTTGTGGAACGCTTCGAGATCTACGCGGCGGGCATGGAGATTGCGAACGCTTTCACCGAGTTGAACGATCCGCAGGAGCAGCGCCGCCGCTTTGAGCAGCAACTGGACCGCAAAGCAGGCGGTGATGAAGAGGCGCACCTGATGGATGAGGACTATGTGCGGGCCCTCTGCTACGGCATGCCTCCCACCGGCGGTGAAGGCGTCGGCATCGATCGTTTGACCATGATCCTCACTGACTCCAAATCGATCCGCGACGTAATTTTGTTCCCGCTGCTGCGTCCGGAAGGCCCGATCGGACTAGTGGACCGCTTGCGCGCGCTAGATTAGTAGCGCCGACATGTCGCGCTTCGAATGGCTGGTCGCGCTCCGCTACCTGCGGGCTAAACGCAAGCAGACCACTATTTCTGTTATCACCGTCATTTCCATCCTGGGCGTGGCCGCCGGGGTCGCGGCGCTCATTATCGCGCTGGCAATTAATAACGGTTTTCAGAGCACGCTCGAAGCGAGTTTACTGAGCGCCACCGCGCACGTGAACATTCTGGAAAGCAGTCCCAGCCTCGGGATCTCGGACTGGCAGCCGCTTATTCCTAAGCTGATGCGCATTCCGCACGTGGTCAGCGCCACGCCCGGCCTCTACGGTGGAGTCGCATTGAAAGGGCCATTGCTGGGCGATAGCGCGGTGCTGAAGGGCGTGCCGCTGGGTCATGGCGCACCAGTGCCGGAAATGCTGCGGCATTTGAAGAGCGGCTCCCTTACGGAGTTCGACACCGCTCGCGGCCGCGAGTATCAGATTGTGCTGGGCGCGCGCCTGGCTGAACAGGTGGGCGTGGTCTTGCATAGTCCGGTCACCCTGATCAGTTATCAAGGTCAACTCACGCCTCTGGGTCCGATGCCCAGTTTGTTTCATTTTCGGGTTGCCGGTATTTTCGAATCGGGATTGTACGATCTGGATTCGAAATGGGCCTTCACGTCACTACCCACGGCGCAGCGTGTTTTGGATCTGAGCGACGTGGTGAACACCATCGAGCTGCGTTTGGACAATATTTACGAAGCTCCGGCAGTCGCCCGCGCGGCCGAGGCGATAACCGGGCCCAAGCTCATGGCTTCCACCTGGATGGACCAGAATCACTCGTTATTAAACGCGCTGAAGCTCGAAAAGACCGTGAGCTTGATCACCGTGAGCCTGATTGAAATGGTAGCTGCGCTGAACATCCTGGTGGTGCTGGTAATGCTGGTGATGGAGAAGCATCGCGACGTGGCGATTCTCATGTCGATGGGCGCGCGCCGCCAGCAAGTGCAGCGCATTTTCGTTCTACAGGGGCTGATCATCGGAGCCCTGGGCTGTTTTCTCGGACTGACCGCCGGTTATACAGTCACGATGTTGTTCAACCATTACCGCTGGCTGAAACTCGATGAGCAGATCTACGCCATCAGCTATGTGCCGTTTATAAGCAACTGGACCGATGGCATTTGGGTTGCGGCGCTGGCGCTGGTGACCAGTTTCCTGGCCACTCTGCACCCTTCGAGAAACGCCGCGCGCATTGCCCCCGCCGAAGGGCTACGGTACGAGTAGCCCTAGCCATCAGAACATCAGCTTGATGCCAAGCTGCAGGTTGCGAGGTGCGCCAGTACCGATGCCGGGAGCGCCAAGGCCATTATCGAGCGTCTGGCTAATTTGTCCCAAAGTGCCGCTTCCGAACCTGTTGCCAATCGCTGACTGGACCGGGCCGGCCAGGTTCCGGGTGTTGAAGAGATTGAAAATCTCCAAACGCAGTTGGGCGGTAAACCGTTCGGTGATCCGGGTGTTCTTGAAGACTGAGAAATCCACCTGATAAGTAGGCGGCCCGTAAAACGAATTGCGCGCCTGATTGGAATACGTGCCAGCGGTGGGCAACGCGAAGGCGTTGGGATTGAACCAGTATGCGTAGCTCGGCTGGACGTCCGCCGGCACGCCCTGGAACGGATCGCCGGTCACTTGGGCGCGGTCCTTGTTCTCTCGCGTGCCGCTTATGTCTTGACCCGCAAATACGGTAAACGGCGAACCGCTGTAAAAGGACAACAACGAGTTGAACTGCCATCCGCCCAGCAGCAGTTTCAGGCGTCCCGGCGTGGGAGCGGCATAACTGACAAATCCAGCGAACGAATGCCGGATGTCGTAATCGGAGTTGCCGTAATCCCCTCTCAGGTCGTAGCTATTCTGCGGAAGACCGTTACGCGTGGCGGAGAGATCGTCGCGCGAGTGCCCCAACGTGTAATTCATCTTCATGGTGAAGCCATGCGAGTTGACGGTCCGCACCGAGGCGATCAGACCGTTGTAATAGCCGTTGCCTACCGACTGAATTTCGTTAATCGTGGCAAGGTTGGGGAACTGGCTGAAATACGGCCGCGAACTATTGGATGCGGGAGCGCCAATCGGAATCTGATTGATGTCCAGCGTGGCCGGTAGATGCCTGCTGAGGGTGCCCGTATAGCCCACTTCCAACACGGAGCTGTTGCTGATCTGGTACTGGATATTCAGGTTCGAGTTCTGCGTATATGCGGTCACGAAATGCTGGCTGACGGAAAAAGCGCCAAACGGGCCGCTGGGCAGGGTCAAGCTGCCAAAGATCGGCACGCCGGGCTGAATCGTGGTCGCGTTAGGATTGGCCAGCGTGTACACCGGCGAACTTCCGCCCGGATTCGCCAAGATTCCGGTCGCGCCGCCATTGGGGGGCCGGTTGTCGCCGAAGTAGTTTACGTTCGGCACCTGGTAGAACAGGCCATAGCCGCCCCGAATCACCAGCTTGGTGCTTCCGAAAGGCTGATAAGCAAATCCGAAACGCGGGCCGAAGTCGGTATAATCCCGCGGATAAATCGTACCGAGCTGATTCACATAAGTGATGCCGCCCATCGACGGAATGAAGGTGGAGATACGGGCGCTGGAGTCTTCAATCGGGCTTTGGTAGTTCCAATTCAGGCCGTAATTCAAGGTTAAGTTCGGACGCGCCCTCCAGCTATCGGAAAAGAAGCCGCTCCATCCATTCAAATAGTAATTGCGCTGCAGGTCGCCGGATGTAATCGTTGCATTGTTGGCATTCACTTTAAGGGAGAGAAAGTCGGCCAGCGGGTCTCCCGTTTGGGAGCCGTCAAAGGTGAAAAGCCCCCGTTTGTTGCGATCGTAAAAGACGTCTAACCGGGAGCGGCGGGTTCCCGCCCCGAAGCGGAGCTGGTGCGTTCCCAAGCTGTAAGTAAAGATTTGGTCCAGGTGTCCGGTTGTATCAATCCGGCCGAGTGGCGGAGTAAGTCCGATTTCATCAAAGCCGTTGATTGTGATGTCAGGCGAACCTAAAAGGCTCGG
>Ga0193743_1000800_pt1 | contig 24614 bp, 35 predicted proteins | sample L2c2metaG_FD_143038 | JGI IMG/M metagenome (GOLD analysis project Ga0193743, IMG submission 143038) | Soil microbial communities from a riparian zone of the East river system, Colorado, United States - L2c2 | ecosystem: Environmental > Terrestrial > Soil > Riparian zone | place: USA: East River...
TACTACGGGTATCTCAGGGCAGCGATTGAGGGCTTCCTAGTTGCAAAGCCGTCCATTCGGCTTGTATGGGTTATTCCGTATAAGAATACCGGGCTGAATACGACAAACTATCCCATCGTTGTTACAGCAATCAAAGCCGTCTGCGCCGCATACGGCGTACCGTTCGTTGACCTGGGCGCTGTTGGTATTGTCAATTCGCTGACATCAGCAACGATGCTCGGCGATGGCATTCATCCAACAGCTACAGGCTCACACAAGATGCTCGCGCCATGCATAAAAGCTGCGATCTTATCGCAAATGTAAGGGAACCGAATGAGCGCGCTAACTGAGTTTTATCTAAACGGGCCTTCGTCTGTTGTGCAGCTAGAGACGTGCGAGATATCGCACCCTAGCTTCACACGGACGTACTACATTGTGCGCAACGCCAGCAGCGGCGTAACTGCACGGCTTGAGAATGGCGCGCTACAGTTCTTTGAGTATTTCCCGATGCAGATAACACCGACAGGCTCAGATAACGACCTAGAACAATCAATGAAAGTCACATTCGGTGACCTGGGTACGATCCTGCCCACAGAGATGGACCGGTGCAGTGTGGCGGGCTCGTTTGTGACTAAACCAACACTGATCTATCGCACGTATCGCAGCGATGATCTAAACAACGTGATGGACGGGCCGAATCGCTTTTTCGTTAGTAACGTAGCCTTCAACGGTGACGGTGCGAGCTTCACCGCAGACGCGCCATCCACTAACAATAGTCGGACAGGCGAGATATACGCACTGTCGCGGTTCACGCCGTTGCGGGGCTTCTAATGCTCAGCATCGATCAGCTCTTAGACCGCGTATCCACGCGTGACTATAACTGTTGGGACTTCACTGTGGAAGCATGGCAATATCTCACTGGCGACGATCTAAGGCCGCGCATGCCTGGGCTGCGTGGCACATTCGACCATCGCAAAATCAGCTTCCAGGGCGCACGTCGATTCACGCGACTAGACGAGCCTGAGAGCCCTTGTCTTGCGTTCATGGAGCGCCCCAAAGACGAACCGCACATCGGCGTGTACTACCTGGGCCGCATCCTGCATTTGCCCTCAAATTCTATGGCAGAGTATCAAACCCTGCGTGTTGCAATGCGGGCATTCAAAACAGTCAGGTGGTACAAGTGACGACCGTAACGATTTTTCGCAATCCGCTTGAACTTGAGGCAGGGGAAATAACTGAGAACGTCGCAGACATTCACGCATTTCTAAAGAGCCAATGGCCGAAGCTGCCCAGCACTGCACGCATCTATCATCGTGCGCTTGCATCGTCATGTGACGTTACCCCGAAGACTGAGCATGACATTGATGCGCTCGGCAAGCTTACGGGCAATCTGTATGTTGTGTTGTACCCTGAAGGATTTGAAGTCATCGCGATCATCGTTGCTGTTGTACTTGCAGCAGTCGCAATCGGACTCTCGTTCCTACTTAGGCCGAACACCAAATCGTCAAATCAAAATCAAGCCTCACCAAACAATTCACTGTCTGACAGGCAGAATCAAAACAGGCCGAACGAGCGTATACCTGACATTGTGGGCAACGTGCGCTCAACGCCTGACCTTATCGCTGTGCCGTATAAAGTGTTCATCGACAATCAGGAGGTTGAACATTTTTACGGCTGTGTTGGTAAAGGGCAATACCAAATTGAAAAGACGTTCTCAACAGCGATTGATAACCCTAACATTGTTTGGGATGTGAAGGACGATACAACGCCGTTGCAGGAAATTGACGGCTCATCGTTTGCGATCTACGGGCCGAACACCTCACCTAATTCTGGCGATGCTCCACAGCTTTCAATAGGCCCAGCGATCAACACGCCTGTGGTGAATATCCAGTCTTCAAATGCGGTGAATGGTCAGGTGTTACGCGCGCCAAACGATCAGAACATAATAGGCAATAACAACATTCGCGCGACAGCATCAGGCACACTGCAATCGAACGATTCTACAATTGACTTCACAGCATATTTTGCTGTAGCTGAGGAAGTCACTTTATTTTTCCTTGCTGTTGACCCAGGCGGTCACCGACCGAATGCACCTTTAGACGGGCAATACATAGTTCTCGCAGTCACAGCTAACGAGCTGACATTCGCGAATCCCAGTGCGATACAACCCGGATGGTCGTCACTTGGCTCGTACACTGGCGGCGCGAGTAATTACCAAAGCCCAACACTTATTGGTAATGCAGATAAGCACGTTGGTCCGTTCATTTTGAACGTTGGCACCATGACTGAAGTGTGGGCAAACTTCGTTGCGCCTAATGGTCTATATAAGGTCAGCGGCGATACAGGCAATCAGTACGCGATTGATGCAAGCATCACACTCGGAATCCAGGCACTAGATTCAAACTACCAGCCTGTAGGCGTTGAGTTGCAATTCGTGATTACGTTGCACGGTTCGGCTGTTCTGCAAAATCAACGCGGCGTGACATTGAAAGCTAAGTTGCCCACACGTGACGGTGGTTCGATTGCGGGCGTTTGCCAGATACGCGCTATTCGCACCAATGACACAGACAAGACATGGAGCGGTACGAACGCCGATCAGGTGCAGTGGCGTGATTTATTCGCTGTATCACCTATCGGTGTAAATCACTTCGGCAACGTCACTACAATACAGACATTGACGTATGCAACTGCGAGTGCGCTATCTGTCAAATCACGCAAGCTCAACATGCAAGTCACACGGCTGCTGCCAACATACGCGAGCGGTTCGGCCAGCGCTCCGATTGCAACGCGGAATGCTGCTGATGTACTCATGTATCTAGCGACTGACCCATTTATAGGCGACAGGACTTTAGCGGAGATTGATATTGTTGAAGTCTATTCTGTGCTTGGCAACACTGGCGAGGTGGTTAGCTACTTCGGTACGTCTGTAGTAGCTGAGTTTGGTTACACCTTCGATGACTCACAGGTTTCATTTGAAGAGTCAATCAATGATTTGATGCAGGCGACATGTTGCGTAGCGTTCCGCAGAGGCAGCGTGATGTCTGTTTCTTTTGAGCGCCAAACCGACAACAGCACATTACTTTTCAATCATAGGAACAAGATTCCTGGGAGTGAAACGCGCACCATCACCTTCGGGAAGACAAACGACTATGACGGCATTGATCTTGATTATATTGATCCATTCGCGCCGAATTATCCCGATGTTGACACAACGGTTACGCTGCATTTTCCGCCAGATCAAAGCGCAGTAAATCCTAAAAAGGTTACAGCCGTTGGTGTACGCAGCAACATACAGGCATGGTTTATCGGATGGCGACTATACAACAAACTGATTTATCAAAACACAATTGTTGAATTCAAATCGACACAGGAAGCGGCGATGCTTGTATTACAAAGCCGCATTCTCGTTGCTGACAACACACGTGCGGATACGCAAGACGGTGAGCTTACCGGGCAAGCTGGGCTGACGCTCTCGTTGTCACAGCCACTCACCGCAATTGAAGGCCACAGCTACACCATATTTTTACAACGCTACGATTTCGCGGTAGACAACATAGCCATTACATCGTTGGCCGGTGACATCACCACAGTTTCAGCAGGCGTATTCAAATCGCAATCAATAACTATCGCGCGTGTGCCTGCTGTGCCCGTTGTACTAGACCCTGAGAAGTTTGCTAAAACAACGTATTGGATCATCGATCAGACAACGAGCAGCACTGTTGCGCAGGCATTCCTTTTGGCAGAGAAGACACCAGAGGACGCAATGCAGTACAGCGTCAAAGCTGTGAACTACGACAACCGTTATTACAGTCGTGATAAGGATTTCATCAACGGAAGCATTGCAGCAAACAACGGCGCGTATATACCTAACACTGGTTTCGCAGCAGGCACGGAAGACCCAGGCTCAGCGCCATCACACGGCGCGGAATTCAGACTTGATACGTCACGCCATGCGCCAGAAAGCTTACCGGGCGGCTCGCTGTCACTCGAATATTTCACGCTTGATTTCGTCACGGTCATCAACGGCGGAACCGGCTGGATAAACCCAGTTGCGAATATAAGCGGCACGGCTCTGAGCGCGTTTGACAGCCCCGATACGTTTCCGGCTGCTGTGCCTGTAGCTGTGACGTTTGCGGGCGGCGTCATCACAGCCGTTGCAACTGACGGCGGCTTTCTATGGGCTCAGGTTCCGACGCTCGTTGTCGCTGAGGCGTAGTCTACTTGATTGCGCCCCAGTTCGGACCTGTGCCCGTATCGACGCGCACAGGGATTGACAGCGGGATAGCGTTTTCCATGATCCACTCAATGCGCGCATACGCCTGCATCTGAATCGGGCTGTCATCGATTTGTGACCAGTCCAGCTCATCATGCACAGTGAGCGCGGGCACACCGACGATATCAAACAGCCCTTCTTTATTGCACTGCACCATTGCCTTTTTGATACCGTCCGCATTCGTGCCCTGGGTACGACTGTTGAGCGCTGTATGCGTTTTGGCTCGCTTGATATTCGAGCCGTATTCCGCAGTAGCATGATTGAATCGCAGCGCTGGTACTTTGATGAACTTCTTAGCTGTGTCGTCCCATTCGTTTTTAGCTGGTTCCCACAGGTTGAAACGTCTGCGTCGTCCGAGAATGGTTGTGATGTAACCTTTTTCTTGCGCTTCATCGCTACACGCTTTGATAGTTGCTTTCACATACGGGTTACCGCTATGGTAAGCCTCTAGCAATGGCAAAGCCTCTTTCGTGCTGATGCCCAGTTCAGCGGCCAGCAGGTCAACACCCATTGCATTCATCAGACCGAAGTTGATTGTCTTAGTGGGCTTACGTTCAAGCTGCTTACCTGTATTTATACGAATCATCTCGCCGGTGACATCGTGATAATCCGTGCGCGGGTCATTGCGGTAGCGCTCGCGCAATTCATCGGACCCAGGACCAACAGCGTAATGTGAAAGTATCCGATACTCGTACTGTGAAAAGTCAGTCTTGCGAAAGCACATGTGCCCATAGAAGGGTACAAACGCTGTGCGTATTTCCTTGCCTAGTTCCGTGCGAACAGGAATCGTTTGCAGATTAGGGTTATTAGACACGAAACGACCAGTACGGGCACCGCCATCAACATTACGTAATGGTTCAAAAGAGCAATGCACAATACCGTTGACGTGCCGCTCAAGTAGAGTGCCGCGAATAAAGGTGCTTTCAATTTTGCCATGCTGTCTAATCTCCAACGCTAACTTTGCAACAGGGTGTGGTACAACCTTCAGGTCATCAGCGGTGATGCTGGGCTTCTTCGTCAGCGGTGTGATGCGGTACGGAATACCTATCGCGTCGAATGCCTTCGCGATGTCACCTGTGGGCACGCTGGATGATGTGTCAATACCTGTTAGGTGTTTGAATTCCGCAATCTTGTCTTTCAACGCTGCGGCAATCATTTTTTCAAGCTGATATGTACGCTCAAGGTCGATACGCACACCCTGTCTGCGCATGGAATGAGCAACCGTATTAGGTCGCATTCCATGCGATACAGTTCTAGCAAGTTCTCTTGCTGCATGATGGGCCATTGCTTGAGCAGAATTGGCAGTATCAGCGCAGAGTCTTGTTCGGCATACGGACCCACAAGCTTAGGTGACGTGCGGTAAATGTTTGACCGCTGTGAGCGTGTTGGATTGCCGCCGAACGCAGCCGCGCACCACTCGTACAGCTCGTTAGTCTCTTTCTTATCGTCCAGGTACTTCTTTGCAAGCGTGTCCAGGTCTACGTTTTCGTCCTCACTGATTAGCGCTTCTGCAAACTGAACATCGTGAACTTCACCCGTAACAAAGATGTTGTCTTCACATGTGGTGCCAATGTCGTATATCGCGTTTGCGTAACCCTTTGGTATATGCGGCGTGTTCGCGAGCGAGTCATATATGTATTGATCCACTGCGGCGGGCGGTAAGTTGAGGTGCGTATCAACAGTGTGCTTTTTGGGCAGGTAGAAGCTGCGCGACTCGTTGCCCCAGTACGCCGTGATGGAATGCCCAACGATATCGACCTGACCACGTGACCAACCGGCCCCATAGTCAAAGTCCTTTTCGTGGTTCTCGGTGTCATGGGCAATGAAGCTACAACCGCTCAAATCTGGCCACTGGTGGGGCTGTAGCGGACGCCAGCCGGTTTCGCGATGCCCAGGCAGGGCGCGTAGCTGCGTACGGGCTCTGAGGGGCGCAGCGATCGTATCGAAAAGGGATTCGTAAGCCATCAGACTTTAGCCGCGATGATGGGCGCTGGGTAGGTTTGCTCTTGGCTAAGCTCGTGAATGTTGCTCTGAATAGTTTCAACAAGTTTACGAGCGCGCGCTATTTGCCCTGTAGTTGGCACCACATTAGCCGAAAGTAATGTGTGAATCTCACGTAAACGTTGCGCATCTGCATCACGAATGCTAATCATCGCTCGATACCCCACACCAGCGGGCCGCGCTCAATGGCAGCGATGCAGTATTCGGTCATCTTGTCTGTGGGTTGATATTTACTTTTGTTATGCTCGCACACCGCAAGTTCGCCAGCCGCTTTACTGGTACTTGCTACAACATGCAGCGTTGCACTGCAACTATCGCCGTTCAATAGCTCTACTCGAAATACGTACATGTGCGCCCTCGTCAGAATGGGATGTAAACGGCGCGTACGTGCGCGAGTTGCTTATTTAGACTTAGCTAGAACGGTATGCAATCACAGGACAACCCACCGCCGCCCTGATATTTGATAGGTAGTCCGCAATCACGACAGTTGCCATCATAATTACTTGTAGCAATACGGTGTCCAAGCGCAACAGGCGCGTTAGGGTCAATAGCATCGGCAACTTCTGTACCGTGTGTCATAGCGCCACGTATCATTACTGTGATTGCCTGATTCTTACGTGTGCCCAGTTTCACTAGCGCTGCGCCACTAAAGAATGTGCGCTTGTTCATCGTCTGATCGTCATAACGCTGCACAAACTTTTCAATCAGCTTGATAGAAGCGATGCTGTAAATGCGTGAGTCGTTGATGCCCGATACGTCCAGTGTCAGTGACGCGTTTAGCGAGTCTTGTTTGCTAAAAGGATGTGAAGACGCTTTACCATTCCAGCAATAAACCTGCCCGTCTTCACTGAAAGGTGCAAGCTGCTTTACAGCAGTGAACAGCCCGATAGGAAACGGTATCTTATCGCCGGACATGTTGAGCAATGAAACTGCATCGGGATACTCGCCTATATAGCGCTGCGTACGTATCCAGCTTTCATCCTCGTACCAGAATGTGACGGTATCTGTGCCGTAGCCGATACCGACGATGGGCTTTTGAGTCTTCAGCAACGCCTTGACGCAACCAATCGGCAGCAGAATCCCAGGCGGCAAATCCCAGCCGTGGAACGCTTCGAGCACAACTGCGCCATTGGTGCCCACACATGTGTTTGCCTGTAGCAGAATAGCGCCGTCTTGCAAGAGCTGCGCCTTGTCACTGACTACGACTGAAACCGCTTTCAGCGCGGCTTTTATCTTGTCATCAGCTACAACCTGCTTTACGTCGGGTTTCGCCCATTGCATCGTTGATGGATCGCACAGCGGCACGTATGCCTGAAAGTCGCCACTCTGTACGAGCAATCTGTCAAAAGCAACGTGTGAAATGCTGTATCCAGGCGAACAGTTCTCTAGGGCTGCAATCAGCTTTGCGGTGTTCGGCGCGCAGTGCAGCTCTTCCACGATCCGCACGCCAGCAGCAATAAGGCCATCAAACGCAACGGCGGTATGCATAAACAACATGCAGTGCCGTTGCGTGTCGTGACCACTGGGGCGCTGAGCACAACTGATGAAATCCAGCGCCACAAGTAGCGAGTTTACGAATGGCTCAATCGTCATACTGGGCATCGTCAGCCTCGTCCGTAGAAGGTGCAAACTCGGCTGGTGTATCGCAAGGCACAAACGATGTCCAGGTGACTTTTTCACCAGTCGCGAGATTGGTTATATGCGTCGCCTTCACCGCAACTGTCGATGGAATGCACGCGATGCCACCAACACGATGACCTTCGCGACTACTGTTACACTGTGGGCACCGCTCGCCCGCCAATACTTCAGGCAGCGTACTTTCGTCAACAGGCGGCAATTCGATAGCCGGTACTTTCTCTGCCTTTGCAATCGATAGCGGTAACTCTTTCAGCGCTGATTCGTCACCATGCGCGAAGCGCACAAGAGCATCTAACAAGGCACCCTGACGGTTGATTTCTTTGATCTGCGCTTCTTTACGTGCGGTTTCGTGCAACATGTCAGTCTTCTCCTAATTCCAGTGGTGTCCCAATACCTTTGCGTGCTTCAAGTTTGTTTGAACGCGCAGGCGGCGAGGTGTTTTCAAATTGTTGGTCAACTGCAAAGCTTCCCTCACAGTCGAAGGAACGTAACCGGCAAAACTAGACGGTATTCGAGCGGTGTTGTCTCCCATATATCTGGATTTCCACCACTCTTTTGCTTCCGAACTAGAAAAGCCGCCGTGCTCCAACTTTACGAAGTCGTAGTACCGTTGCTGTCCCATTGGCCCGCAGAAGTACGTCACGCGCAGGTACGGCTTGTTTCCTGACGGTGACGGCGCTTCTGAATAGTGCGTGTGCATAACGTCGATGATTTCTACCTGCGCGGCTTCTGTGCGCAATACTTCATGTATACCAGCAGCCGCCGTAATCTTTGGTCGCATGTCGAACAAATGCGGGCAATTTATGCAAATCGTAGCGCGCGTATGGTTGTAGAATCCGCAAGCAGGACAGATTTTTACGGGTGCAACACCCATCACTGTTTTCTTACCGCGCATGTGCGGTATGTTCGGGTCATTTATCGGCCCTAAACGTGCAGTGTTTCCAGCAAAATCCATCACTAAACCGTACTCTTTTCCAGGCGCAGGCCGCGTAAGCCTACCCAGCATTTGCACCCACAACCCTGTTGAGTTGGTTGGAAGTAGCATACCAATCATATCAAGAGCTGGGAAGTTGAAGCCGGTTGTCAAAACCCTGTGATTGATACACACAATGTTTTTGCCGCTCTTGAAATCTTGTATATTCTCATCGCGTGCATCATCTTTCAACTCACCATGTACGATACTCGTTGGCACGCCATATTTACGGAATCGCTCCGCGATGTGCTCAACATGTTTTACGCTTGCGCCGAATACAAGACAGTGATTGCGTGACGCAAGGTGCTGCACCATTTCATGAACTGCGGCGTTAGTAATCGCATCAATGTCAATAGCCTTAGCTACTTCCACGTCGTTGTACTCGTTATCGGCACCGAGTGTGAAATTAGATACGTCAATCTCAGTATCAGGCCGCTTCGGGCGGATAGGGCATATGTAACCCTGTGATATCAGCAGGTTGAAGTTCTGCATATCCGTCATGTCATAGCAAATGTCCGTGAACACTCCGCCGTTAGTGAGCAGTCCCATCCCTTGCCGGTAGCACGTAGCCGTGAGCCCAACGACCTTGAGATACGGATTGATGCGCTTTAGACCTTCGATCACGCGGCCATACATCGAAGCATCTTTGCCGCTCATCAGGTGGCATTCGTCAACCATCAACAAGTCACGATGACCAAACTGTTCAACGTTCTTTACAACCGAGCCAACACCGCCGTAAATAATTGGTGCATGCACATCCCTGCGTTTCAACCCAGCCGAATAAATTCCTGTAGGTGCGTCCGCCCAGTTATCACGCATACCCGCTTCATTTTGTTTGATAAGTTCTTTCACGTGCGTCAAGCACATAAACCGTTGCCTGGGCCAGCGCTCAAGCGCGCTTTTCACAAGCATAGTTTGCACTAATTCTTTGCCCGTACCTGTGGGCAGCGCAATAACAGGATTCCCAGTATTACCGAGTGCAAAGTAATCGTATACTGACTGTACGGCACCGTGTTGATACCAGCGTGGTGTGTGCATAGCAATTATTGTACCAGCGGATGGTGATGAATGCACCCTGTTTTTATTGTTTCGTCACTCAAATACTGCTTGAATCCGTTGCAGTACCACTGCTTGTTGTGTGCAGGTTGCGCGTAAACACAAGAGCGGCAATTTACTAACACAGCAGCACCCTTGTGACAAACCTGCAAAGCGTCACAGTATTTGCATTCAAACATGGCTGGGTTCTGGTGTAGTTTCTGTGGCGCTGTCTGTGACAAGATGACAAACTGAGCCTTTTGCAGCTCTTTCTTACCTAGTTCTAGGTCGATAGGCTGCACTTCTATGTGCAGGCGGTCGTCATCTTTGTTGACTTGAAAATACGCGACGTGATAAAGGCCCTTTAGCAATCCATACGTTGCGGACTGTGACCAATGCAGCGGCTTAGCGCGCTGGAATCCCTGCTTTTCTAACGTGTTCCACTTGTCACCTGACTTGTTTGTTTTGAATTCAAGCAACATCCAATGTGGATAGTTGTAGCGCGCGGGCGGTAAACCTATCGCATCCATCGATCCGCCAAAGTGACCCTCAACGGCGTTGACTGTTATCTGTTTGCCTGTGTCCTGGTCGCGATCCATGACCGTCCAACCTGCCCACAGTAGCATTTGAATAAACCACACTTCCTCACGGTGCCCGCGCTGCCAAAGACGGTACATGCGCGGCTCAGCAACGAAATGAAACATCCAACGAAATTTGTACCAAAGGTAGCGTGAGCAACTGTTGCCAATCTCTGACGCGCCTAAGTGTCTGCGGTGTCCGTCATCGAACGTCATAGAGAACGCGTCGATGTCAGCCCTAATCATTGAGGTGAGCTGTTGCCGGTCAAGCAGTGAATCCAGGTTTAGCAAGATACCTTCTTAGGCGTGCAGACTGGGCATTCTGTAGAGCTGACGTAACGGATGTATTTGACGTGCTCAGTGGTTTTGCGAATCACTGCGAAGCATTCAATACATTTGACTATTTCTGGCATGGTGTCTTTCATAGAAATGCCCCTGCGCAGATAACACACAGGGGCACTCTCTTGTTGCGGTGTGGCTACTGCCAGCCGGTTGGCGGCGTGCTGGGCTGTTGCTGCTGGAATCCGGCCCCTGGGTTCTGCGGCGGCGTGAACTGCGGTTGTGAGTACTGCCCAGGTGCAGGCTGTTGCTGCGGTGGCGGTTGCTGCGGCGGTGCGCCGGTTGGTCCGTTCCACGGCGCTGTTGCTCCGGGTGCAGCCTGTGCGGGCGCAGGGAAGCCGCCCTGTGGCGGTGCAAATCCGCCCTGGGGCTGCTGCGGTGCGTATCCGCCCTGCTGGGGCTGGTACTGCTGTTGCTGCGGCGGCTGAGGCTGTCCAGGGGCAGGGAACTGCAAGGGCGCGCCCTGTACCGGCTGCTGCGGTGGCGGTTGCTGCATCTGCCCTGGGTTGAATCCGCCCTGTGGCTGTCCACCAAAGCCCTGCTGAGGCGCAGGCTGCTGCGGCGTGAGCGCACCGGCTGTGCCCTCTTTCCCTGGGACGATGCCGTTGATTGTCTTGAACGCCGTAACGTTGTTGTACTTGCCATCGTTACTGACGGTCACGATCAGCGGACGGTTGTACGTCATCTGAGTATCACCAACTTGCTCGGTCAGGCCCATTGCGGCAAGCATCGTCTTGTATTGCTTGTGGGCAACCTCGCAAGATGCAACGCTCTGATTCCAGAGGTTGAATCTGTTGAACAGCTTTCGTCCCGTATTCGGGTGATTTGGCATGACGGTAAAAATGACTTTGAGCAAGCCGCCCGTCTGATCGTTGGTACGTTCCGCAGCATCTTCCGTGACTACAACCGGGTAATCACCCGCGTCTAGAAGTTGTGCGCCAGTGTAATACTCATAGAGTGCTGGATTGAAATTGATTTGCAAAGTAAAAGCCCCTTTAGTGCCGAGTTGTAACGCATGTTGATGTAAAGCTGCATGCTGCCCTATGCAGCAATCTTGTTGATAATGTGTGTAAGATTTGCTGGTTCAAACTCGTCTAGTCGTCCGCTGCGATCCTTCGCGTCGTACTGATGATCTGCACGCGTCCTAAGCCAACGCTGACCTGCCTTGTCAACGAAGAGATTGAATGTCTCGTCAAACAAGTAAGGCGTCTTCTGGCCGAGTTTCTGCCCTGGGTATGATGGTCCGTAAAATGATGCACCCGTTGTCTCATCAACGGTGCGCTCTTGCTGAGCAATAAAGTACACATGACGATACTGCAAATCCCTGAAGGCGCGAAAGCGCAACATTATTTCTTCTGTGAGCTGCCCATATGCCTTGCGCGGGTCTTTGTGATTCTTGAGTGCGCTAGTCAGGCAAGCATCTGCAATCTCACTGATGGAATCTAAGCCCACGGTTTTTATTCGCTCGCCATCTTGCCTGTTCAGCAACCATGTGTAAACGGTATCCAGTTGTTGCAGTGTTGTAATGCGCGTGTACGGCACTTGCAGGCGATTCAGCGAAAGTAGGCCGTTCTCTGCGCTGATTGCGAACGGCGCGGGTGCTGTCGCAAGCAAACACGTTTTACCAATGCCCGAACGTGAGTAACAAAGCATCTTGACGCCAGTTCTGGCAGAGATACCGTATGTTGATTCAATAAGAAATGGTGCGTTCAATTACGTACCTCACGACGGAACAATCTGAACAATTCGAGTATCGTTATCTTGCAGGGGTTAATTTCAATGCTAGTAATTGTCGTACCACCTTTACGCATCGTGCCTTTGATGGCGTCTTGCGCTTCGAGCAGCGGGCGAATCTGTTCGTCGTTTACGTTGTAGTCGTAGATCAACAGTCGTAAGCGTTTCAAATGAGCCTGTCTTTCGATGGGAAAACGATTTCAAGTGTGGGAGTCCCAGGCGTGATAGTTAGCGCGGGTTCAACGATTGCTTGCCACTCGGGAGCGGCCTTGCGATACGTGCCAACAGATAGACGCGGTTTCCACCCGATCATTTCGCGTGCAAGCTCTTCAGGTAGTTCCAACTGCGCAGCTTCGGCCTTCTTTGGGTCTAAGTTGTAGTTACGGCGCTTGCCTATCTTGACTTGCTCGCCTGTGCTCAGCAGTTTAGTTTCGTCGCCCTCGTGCTTGTCAGCACTTCCCAGCCCGCCAACAATCATTACCCGCAACCTAAGCTCTTCTGATTCCCACCACTTGCGCGCAGCTTCGGCATTGTGCCATTGCTGCAATATCTCAACTTGTTGTGGTAGCAGTACGATTCCAGACAATGCCGTTTCTCCGTACAAGAATTGATTTCGTAAGTGCTGGGCAGGTTCCACGTTATCCACATGCAACAGAGGCACATCAATAGCGTTGTTGCTGAACAACCATGTTATCCGCTTTATTTCCAGCACTTACGATGTTTGAGCGGCTAGTAACAGGCGGTTAGATTCTGCCTATGATGCGCTCATCGCAAACATAGATAAGCCGTTCCTGAGCAATACAGGGCTGTTACTGGCCACGGTCAAAGGGCGTGGTGCAACGCAGGCTCATAATGCATCAACTTAGCCTTTGCCCAGGTTAGTTTTTGCAAATGCTGCGTTGTCAGCACTCATTCAACATAGGGGCTTAGGTAGAAAAAGTCAATGGCGAATCTCGCCATTTATTCTTTTCGTCAGTTGTGTTAGTTTTGGGTTCGTGCCTGAAGATAAAGCCGAACCAACACGCAACGGCATATCAATGCTCGGAAACGACAAGGTTCTACTGCTGAGATTGCGCAAGTATTACTTAGATAGCGAACATCATTCGCCGTCTACATCTGCGATCTACAGAGAAGGACTTAGAGCGCTTGCCGAAAAGTTAGGTGTATGCCTTGATACCCCATGAAATGACCCAGTATGTTCAATGGGTCAACTGGCGCTATGAACTAGACGGCGCAGGGAAACCCACAAAAACACCTTATAACCCTACTTCCGGCAAGCATGCCAGCTCCACAAATACCAAAACTTGGAACAGCTTTCAAACGGTCGTTGCTGCGATGGCAACAGGCCATTACAGCGGTATTGGCTTCGTACTAGCGTCTAGTGATCCGTACACCATCATCGACTTAGACGATCCGTACAAAGACGACGCGACCGAAGAGGAAGCGCTTGAAACACGCACACGTCACGGCAAAGTTATAGGCATGATGGACACCTATACCGAATGGTCACCATCCGGTAAGGGTATGCATGTAGTTGTGCGCGGGCGTGTTCAGACGGGCAGACGACGCGGCAAGATCGAAGTGTATAGCACTGAGCGATACATGACGATGACCGGCAACGTGTACCACAACGCCGATATCAAGGATCGTAACGACCTATTGCAAGAGTTATGGGCTGACTTAGGACCGCCAGAGTCAAAGACTGATTTTGTTGTACGTGAGGAAGCGCAGAAGCACACGGACCTTGAGATTTACAACATCGCGATAAATGCAAAGAACGGTGACAAGTTTTACAAGCTCTGGCAGGGCAACTTTCAAGACGCTGGTTATCCAACACAGTCGCAGGCCGACTTCGCATTAGTGAACATGCTAGGTCTGTATTCAAGGAACTGGGCACAGATAGAGCGTATGTTTCTATCGTCAGGCTTAGGCTACCGGATTGTTTCAGGGCAGAAAAGGAAGTCACGTAAGTACGTCCCGGACATGATCCGCCGCAGCTTTGATAATCAGGAACCTGACATCGACATTACTCAGCTAGTAGCTAAAGCGGAGTTACAGTTTAGCAAGCGAGTACATGTAACACAACCCGCTGTGCCTGCACTTGAGTGGGATATGCCGCCGGGGCTGCTAGGTGATATAGTGCGGTTCATCTATGCAGCAGCGCCGCTACAAGTAAAAGAGGTAGCGCTTGCGGGTGCGTTGGGTTTGCTCGCTGGCATTGTGGGTAGATACTACAACGTTAGCGATGAAGGACTCAACCTTTATCTACTGGTACTCGCACCCACAGGTACAGGTAAAGAGGCTGCGGCGCGTGGCATTAGTAAGCTGATGGGTGCGGTTGAGAAGCTTGTGCCTGCTGCATCATCGTTTCGCGGTCCCGCAGAGATTGCATCAGGGCCAGCGCTCACTAAGTACCTCACTGATACATCGCCGTGCTGTCTCAGCATCCTGGGTGAGTTTGGTTTGCGCCTGCATCAACTCTGCGATCCGAACGCGCAATCGCACATGGTTGGTATCAAACGCTTGTTGCTCGACCTATTCCACAAGTCGGGCAAGTCGGGCCAGATACAGCCGCACATCTACAGCGACAAAGCCAAGAATACTGAGGTACTGTTTTCACCCAACTTTACGATGCTGGGCGAGTCAACGCCTGAAACTTTCTATCGATACCTAGATGATTCGATGGTAAGCGATGGGCTGTTGCCGCGTTTCGCCTGCATTGAATACACAGGCAAGCGTGGCGAGTTGAACCGCAAGCACACAGAGGTAAAGCCCGATGCAGACCTAGTGCAACGTATGGCCGACCTAGCAAACAACTGCCTGGGCATGGCTGCGAACAAACGCGTCATTGACTGCATGTACACACCAGAGGCACATGATGTCTATTATTCGCTTGCTAGCCACTATACAAAGCTCATCAATGACGATTCAGACAACGAAGTCACCCGTCAGTTTTACAACCGTGCCCACATCAAAGTTATGAAGCTCGCGGGCCTAATAGCTGTGGGCGTCAATCCGATATACCCCGTCATCACAGTTGAGTACATCGAATGGGGCCGCAACCTTGTTGAACGTGACATCACCAACATCATTCACAAGTTTCAATCGGGCAAGGTTGGACGCGAGACAGGCGAAGCTAATCAGGTTGGTGAGGTTGCGAACTGCATAAAAGAATACCTGTTCAAGCCGTATGGCCCAACGATGGCGAAAGCGCTCGTTGACGAGGCTATGCACAAGTCACACGTGATACCGCATTCATACATAAGCAGGCAGTGCAGCGCTCGTGCGGCGTTTCGACTAGACAAGATGGGCAGTTCCTTTGCGATACGCCGTGCGCTCAACTCGCTACAGCATGACGGTGTGATTCGCGAAGTGAAAGAGCATTTGCTTTTCGAGCAGTTCGGCAAAAGGATGCAAGCGTACATCGTCACTGAAATGGATGCATTCACGAAATGAATGTATTCATCGGATGTGAAGAAAGCGGAGTTATACGTGACGCATTCCGGGCGCTTGGACACAACGCGTACTCGTGCGATCTAAAACCATCGTGGAATAACTCACCTTACCACTTTCAAGCTGACATCTTTTACGCGCTTTCATTACAGCCGCCTGATGGCGGCTGGGATTTAGGCATATTGCACCCTGAATGCCGCTATCTATCAGCATCAGGCCAACACTGGATTGGTAAGCCTGGGTATGAAAACCGAGCGCAAGATGTTGAGGAAGCTGTTGCGTTCTTCATGCGATGCGCAGAGCTGAAGCATGCTTTTCCGCGTCTCTGCATTGAAAACCCTATAAGCATTATGACGAAGCGTTACCGCAGGTGGAATCAAAAGATTCAACCGTACGAGTTTGGCGATGACGCAAGTAAGCAAACATGTTTGTGGACCTACAACTTACCGTTACTGAAGATTGACCCACTCGCTAGATGTGATGGTCGCTGGGTCACTAATCCTGTGAACGGTAAGTTAGTCGAGCGATGGAGCAACCAGACGGACAGCGGGCAAAACCGCTTAGGTCCATCAGAGAATCGCAGCGCACTTCGCGCAGAGACATACCCAGGGCCAGCGCAAGCAATGGCGTTGCAGTGGGGCGCATTACCGCGAATAGCGGCATAAGCATGCTTTTATAAGGGGACGAACATGGAACAGCCACAACTAACACTCACGCCTATTGATGAAGCACCAATGACAACCAACCTACAGCTAACCGAGAACCCGGATTTGATTCGGTCGATGCGTTATTACGATCATGTCCGGCTATACTTCGATTGTGGCGATGCTGGTTTCGTATCGTTGACACGCGAGCAGGCTCGAAACGTTATATCTGAGCTAGAGCGCTTTTTAGGCGGCGCAAGATGACCAGCGAACGCATAACCTGTATCAATGTTGGTCGTTGTCTCACTTACCTGTTCTGTGTTGCACTCGGTACGATTGTTGGCCTTGTATGGGAGCTGTGCAAATGAAAGCCATCAATCCACCCATTGCAGGATGTGAGAACGTAACCGTAATGCTCGGTGCTAGTCAGCCCGAATATAATCCATTGCCCGCGCTGGTGCTCAAGACTCAAGAGCGGCACGTAATCACGCGATGGGAATTCTCAGATGAAGAGCGCGAAGCTATCGCAAACGGTGCAGACCTTGTAATTCAAACGCTCACGTTCGGGCATGCATTCCAGCCCATCAACATGCAGGTACTAGACCGCGACGAACTACCGGACATCAGCACAACGTAAGCATGCTTTTTCTTACACTAAAGCCCCTGTGAATATCAGGGGCTTTGTAAGCATGCTTTTTACCATGATCCTTTGCGCCGTTCGTCGTCTATAGACTGACATGTTGCGCAGGCATTGTTGGCACCACTCCGACCATTACATTCAGGGCAACGCGCAGTGTCGTGCCATGCGCGTACAAGGTTGCGAATAAAGCTCAACATACAGAGCCATCTTTCTACGTACGTTACTACTCAAACAACACATGCGTTATGGTTCGCCTGTGATGGCTTTGTTATCCTTCTCATGTTGTTCTGCTGTGCTGTCGTGCATAACTTGCTGCACTTCGCTAGCGAACTTTAGACCGATGCCCACAGCTACGATCATCAGCAAAAGCGCGATGAACCGCAGCGCGGCTTTATCCCAGGTGCCCATGCAGGGGATAGTACCATGCTTGGAATCATCTTTCTGACTCCTGTGTGTAGGGCTTGGCCGATTCGGGATCAGCGTGACGTGCTAGCTTGCGCGACCGCGTAGCGGAATCACGCGCGAACTCTTTCGCACCTTCGAGTGTGGTATACCCCGTATTTATTCGAACGCGCTTATCGCGATCGGAGAATTCCATCCAATATGTACCTCCAGGTACACGCCTGTAAACGCGCATTAGCTCACCCGCTTTTCGACGGCATCAACACGTGCCTCAAGCTTGCCTGTCAGGTGGTAGAACTGGCGCATGTCGCCTTCGATCACGGCAAGGCGCGATAGCAGCTCGCCGTGCCTTGCGGCGGCTTCAGCGCGATCCTGGGCGCGTGCTGCGGTGCTCTCAGTGCGCAGTGTGGACGAGTCCGACCGATTGAGCAAAATACCGATGAGAACGACCGATTAGTGCAGCGTCATGCATGTGCATTGCCTCAATCTTGAAGATAGTGTACCGCGTTACAAGCTGGCCTGGGATGCTAACGAAACCATTTTCCCGCATCAATCGCTGCATCCAAACGCGATGACGCGGAAGCCTCTTCTACCTAATATCCCTGCGCGATGTGTGCGACTGCCTTTCATAACTCAAACCTCGGAGAAATGTATCAATCCTACAGATAGCCGTAATATGTAACATCACCTTCGCGCCAAAGCTGCGTAAGACCCTGTAACGTAACGTTGTCAGCGAGCACAAAGTGCTCAGGTGCAGGTCCGGCAGTGACACACGCGACAATGTTGGTCGCTTCATAGTCACGTTTCTTGAAATTGATGTTTTTGTAGATGGCCATTAGCGCACAGCCTGTTCTGTGGGTACAGCATCGACGCTGTACCCTTCGTGCTTACACATCCAATCCTGTGATTGGTTGGTGTGTTTGTGGAACCAATCCAATACAGCGATATCGTTAGAGAGGCCAGAAACAACAGCGACGCCATCACGCTTGATTGTGTATGTGCTTGCTGTGGCTTCGATTGTGACACAGTTAGTTTTCAAGTCAACAACTAGGCCACGATGCCGCGCAGCTTCGATAGCTTCGCCTTTGGTTTCGTAGAACATAGGGAAACCATGCAAGTTGCACAGGTTAGCGTCTTCAATCGTGGAACCGAAGACAAAGGCGTAAGCGGCATTTACGGGAAAGTATAAAAGGTACATGTGTGCAATCTCCTCTGCAACAATTACAACTGTATATAATCAAATGCACAATGTCAACCGAATAATGAAAATAACACAGCAGCCTTATTTTCCTAAATACACGCATACCGCAATGTAAGCAGTTGCGCCCGCAAGGAACGTGCTCAGCAACGCACTTACGACACATTCAGAGCTAAACATTTTATTGCGCATCATGCCTATTCGCTCGATTCGACAACATCACCAAAACGGTTGTATATCGCCCAGGTTGTCAGCTTGTCAAAAGCAACTGCGCCGCGTGCCTCGTCCAGTGTGTCAAATCCACCTTGCGAGTAGTTGTATGTCAAATCAACAACTTCAAACATAGGTGTATCTCCCATGGGCGCATCTGGCCCGTTGATTGCCATGAATGCCAGCATTAGTATTTCGCTCGCTCGTTGTATGTTGCACGCGCGTTAGCAGTGAATAAGCTAATTGGTCTGCGGTAGTGGATAGCATCAACTATTGCACGATCCATCGCCAATAGTTGCTCAAAATCTCGCTGTGTCATAGTGTGTAACCTCACTTGCACAACAATAAACTAACACAACATGCAATGCAATATAAATCGTATCAATCTCAGCAAATAGTTTACGGACAAGTAAAAAGGCCACCTCAATAGAGATAGCCTGTGCGTAATACTGTCTTGTACTATCGTGCGTTTGCAATCGCATCAGTTGCTTTTTTGAAACCGTCTGGACCGTAGAACACATCGACCATGTATGCAGACGCGCCGTGAACAAGCACAAACGCTTTGTAAGGATGTGTTTCGCCTATGTGCGGAATAAATCGCTCGATTGTGCCGATGACAGCATTACCACGTTTGACTTTCCACGTGTGAGACTGCGCGCCAACATTGGACGGGTTCAAAACAGTTGTAATTGCGTTGAGTTTCGCGTCACGCTCCGCGCGTGCCTTAGCTGCTGTGTTGGGCTGTTTCTTGAACATCTGCATATCTGTATCTCCTGTGTGTATCGAACTGTTGTGATTAGTTGACTGAGGCAAACTTTTCAAACTTGACGACATCGTGCCAACCTGGGTTCTGCATGCGCGCGATACGCTCAGCCGTCCAGTAATCGGCAGCCTCAACCTCGACAACTTTGTCCGCTACTCCCGCGTATCCCTTGAACGTCAGCTTATATGTCATGGCTCACAACCTCACTTTCCATACAGTAATTGTATCTCAGCACAATGTCAACATAATAATTGCATCAATCACAACATACTGTCAGCAATAAATCAGACCATCATCGCCAACATACACATCGACCTCGCCAAACGCCTTAGATGTATCCGTCATATACTTGCCCGCGTCTTCTGACCAGTCGCCATCCCAGAACCCAGCGCCGTGCCCGTTACGCGTCAGCCAAAAGTCATGGCCAGCCTGTTTCGCGTTTCCGTCGATATCGCGCTCGTGCGCAGTCTCGAAAATGGCGCAATCTTTGATGGTGCGCGTGACAAAATCAAAACTCATGTCTGGAATTGTCTTACCGTACAGCTCGTGCCCGTCCTCAGCACCGTCAGTGAAAAACATTGCTTCGATGTACGCGCCCAGGAATTCAGACTTTGCGATTGCATCGCGCATAATCTCACCACGCGGAAAAACTTCCTTGCCTACAGTCAACTCCTGTGCATCGCGTGAAAGAGCATGCAGCGCAACGCCGTCATGCTGGTCCGAATCATCGCCGTTTGTCAGCGTGATATCAACCAAATCGCCGTCTTTCTTGTCAAACTCGAAACGGATACCGCCATCTGTGGGCAGGTTGCTCGCGGGCCAGTTGTTTCTAAACTCGCTAATTTCATCTTGGCTGACGAATACGATAAAAGACATGTGCGTTTCCCCTGTACTTGTGCGATCTGTTGTTAGCGATTTATTTTGCTGATGCGAGCGCTGCGCGCTGCCTAAGCGAGATTGCCTCAGTTAGCGAACGATAACGGAAAACCTGGTGCGCACTCATTGCCTTGCGAGTTAGTTTGTTTATCTCTGCCGTAATCTCTGCGTCAGTCATGTCTTGTATAAGTTTTTTCATGTCTGCAACCTCACTTCTCATACTGTATCGAATGGCTGCGCTAATGTCAACAGATAAATCGTTTGTATCTCAGTCGTATGTGTATTTGCGCTGTCTAATGGGTTTATAGTCGCCCATGTCATCAGCATATTTCACAGCACGTGCGACCGTCCGCACTGACCATATATGCTCGCCATCCTTGTAGATGTGGAATATAGGCAAGTTACGCTTGCTCACTGCTCGGTTGATACTGTATTCGCGAAAGTTGACTGTATCGCCAAACTGCATGCTTTCAATCTGCACCTGGATACGCGTCTTGTATGGTTTGCCCACAGTGGGTTTGAGTGGTTCAAGTTTCACAATGCGCGCATCCACATACTTAGCTGCTGTCTGTAGTGAGTATGTGGTCATTACAGTTTTCCAATCGCGCAGAACATGAAACACATTGTTGCCTCGTCTGCTGATCTTACGTTCTACCTGATATTGGCCGAACACACAAACCGTATCCACCTGCATTGCAGATAATGAATAAAACGTATCGTCATTCATAGTGCATGTTTTACCATAGTTCCCAGTATAACGAGCAAGAATGTGTAACTCTATTAGAATGAGAAGTAAGTCCACGCATATGTATAAGGTATAGGTGGTAGTGATATACAAAATCTGCAATCTGTAAATCTGCAAATCTGCACTGGTAAAATATGCATATCAATCACAGCAGCTATATGTCTGAATCAAGAAACTAACACAGCAAAATAAACTAACACAGCAGTATTCTAGTGATTTTATACTATATTATATATATTATATATATTATATTCTTTATTATCTATAACTTACCTATTATAGAATGTACCCTGAGTATAACAACCTGGAGAAATCTGCAATTAGTGCTCTGTTAGTTTTGTTTACTCTGTTAGTTTTAGTCACTCACACAAGGTGAGCTAATACCATATTAGTTAGTGTATGGTTATACATGCAATAGATGCAATCACTTAGCATATGGTTGCTTGATAACGTGACTAAAACGTGACACGAGTGATCTGCATTCGATACGCTGTGATGTATACACAAATAAAGTTGGTAATAAAGAGGGCCATACCCCTTTTTGGTGCTTCGATTGCCGCACGTTAGCGTCCCAGAATCCCCCGGTAATTTTTGAAACTCTTCTGCTGAGATTCATACACACAATGCTAAAAATCTGCATACAAATATTTTCTGCACATTCACTGTGTAATTTATTTGACATGCTGTGATTGCTGGCGTATGTTGCTGACATGAGTCTCTACAAAGTGACACTATCTGAAGGTGGCGTGATGTACTTTTCGATTGAGGCGGTACAAACTCAGTTGATGGGTAAGCCGCGCGATATCAGCGACAAAGACTATCGACGCCGTGTATTCCAGGGCATCATCGACGCGGACCCACTGCTGCATGGCCGTTCGGTTCTAGACTTGTATGAGGTGGATAAAATTGAACCGGGAGAGTCCCTACTTCACTATCCTGTGGGCACTCAGCCGCCCGCGAGACGAATTCTTGCTGGCGACACGGTACTAAATGGGTTATCGGTTGTTTGGTATGCGACAAGCCTTGTAAAGACGCTTGCGGGCAAGCCTGCGCAGTGTGGAACGAACTTTCGCCAGCCTGGGGAGAAGTATTGCGAGCGGATTTGCACGTTACCGCCGCATGATCGTGACACGCCACATGAGGACAAAGATGGTCCGAAGCGTAGCAAGGCATATATTACAACGATTGAGCCTGCATTGTGCGAGGACGAAGGTTGTCCACAGTTCGGTACGCCGCATGTTTGTATTACACGCGTTGAATCATCACAGGAAATGGAGATGCGCAGACTGCGTGCGTTCGTTGTCCTATGTGAAGAGAAGTTAGATCAGCGCTTACAAGGGCAATATACCAATGAGCAAATTCTAGGAATGCTGCTGAAAGACGCTCGCAACCTGATGCTCAAATATTCATGGGGCACGCGCAAAGTAGCGGAGGAGAAAACAGTGAGTGAGGAAGTCACAATTAGTTCTGTATGGCAGCATCGCAACGGCGAGGCATACACGGTACGTTTACTTACAAACACAGCTTCGGCGAATCCGGCATACGTGCCCACAGTTGTTTATGAGGGCGCGCGCAATGGCAAGTTCTGGTCACGTCCGCTTGCTGACTGGCACCGCAGCTTCACACGCATCTAGGTGACAGACATGTCAGAGTACCCGCTCGAATATTGCAACTTTTGCAAACGTGAGACGCAGCGACGAAACAGCTTTCCGCTTTGCTTTTGGTGCGAGCAGCCGTATGGGACATCACCGGTCGATGATACGCACGATAACAGGCCAGTCGTGTGGGTGTGCAATCACTATGTTTCGTTTGAGGGTGAGCTTGGCGAGACGCGCGTGTTTGACAGCGAAGACAAAGCTAATGCATGGGTTGCTGATTTCGCGCAGCCTACACATCACGAATGGCGCGAGGCCACGAAACACATTATCGAATAGGACGGATCACCATGACTGTACCGGAGCTGCAACACCCATTCGAGCCTAACGAGCTGTTCCCCGGCGTCTGTACGCGGTATCACGTGTGGTTTGGCGGACAGGTCATGTGTGGGCAGGCTGAGAGCGCGCTAGTCCACTCGAATACAGCTACAGGTGACACACCTGCGCCTGATCTTGAGCCCACAGAATGAGCGCACCACTAAACGACTATCGTAAGCGCTGCTTAGAGCAAACAATTGCCTGGGCAGAGGGACACAGTTTCCACAACCACGAAGACAACGAGTGCTGTCCTGACTTCTCTTGTTGTGTTCCTGACATGTTTCAAAAGGACAAGCAAAAGCGACTCGATTACCTTTACGATCTACAGCAGCGATACGGCCTCGTCCAGTAAATGGGCGGGGCTTTGCATTTCTATGTAAATAACGCTTGTGTTCTGCTGTCATTGTGCGTACATTGAGTACATCGGTTGCTGAGATTGATTTACGTAAGTTCAGTAACTATTTTTATAAAAACATAAAATAGTTTGTACAAATTGCCGCACGTTGTGTTACTAATCGGTTGTCGCACAAAACCGATTGATATGAGGGCCAAGTTTGATGAAATTGTTACTTACCAAAGCGGAAGCCGCTGAAAGACTGGGGCAAGACGTTAGCGTCCTGGACAACTGGCGGTACAACGGCACTGGTCCTGCCTTTGTCAAACTCCCAAAACAGGTTATGTATGCGCCTGCTGACTTGGAAGCATTCATTACCAATTGCACAGTACAACCAATCCTCACGCACAACGCGTAGAAAAAGAGGCAACTTGCTTGGATACATACGAAAAACCAGATAGTAAGTTTCGATGGTGTAGCTTTGTTGTTGATGGCAAGCGGTATCGGAAGTCAACCAAACAGACAAGCAAGGCAAAGGCGAGTACCGCTGCTGATGCGTTGATGCAGGCTGTGATTCAAGGTAAAAACGTCCAATTCAATAAGAAGAATCGTCCACCCACACTTGTAGAGTTTTCTGTGTACTTCCTCAAGTGCATTGAGGAAGGGCGTAGCTCGCCGAACACAAAGAAGTATTACAAGAATGGCTGGCGTCTACTCTCCACACAGCCTATTGCTGATATCCGCATCGATCGAATCACAACAACGATTGCTGACACTGTGACTGCGCCTGGGTCACCGTCGAACGTGAACAACGCGCTTAGTACAC
>Ga0193743_1000801_pt1 | contig 24606 bp, 21 predicted proteins | sample L2c2metaG_FD_143038 | JGI IMG/M metagenome (GOLD analysis project Ga0193743, IMG submission 143038) | Soil microbial communities from a riparian zone of the East river system, Colorado, United States - L2c2 | ecosystem: Environmental > Terrestrial > Soil > Riparian zone | place: USA: East River...
CACAAGACGCTCATACGAGATATCGGTGGTGTGGGTGTCAGGACGGTTCTCATAGAACGCGCGTACGGTCCCCTGGCGCGGTGTGTCATAGACGCTCCAGCCGGAGAAGACGCGAGCCCCGGAGACGCGCAGCGCCAGCAGCGTCTTCCGTTTCACATTGTCGGATTCTGCCTCCTGGCCGGTTGTGGCTTCACGCCAGATCTGTCCTCCAGGCGCAATGTTGTCATCCAAGAGCAGGACCTGCCGTCCATGGGTAGCCGCGGTTGCTGCCGCAGTGATGCCCGCAGGGCCGGAACCGACAACGAGGACCTCCGTATCCATGCTCATCGCGTTTCGACCACCATGCCGGAGTGGCAAAGTAACTGACAGGTACGGCGGTGCGGAACTCCATCCACGGTGGCGCGGCACTCAAAGCAAATACCCATGCCGCACAATGCGGTGCGCAGTTGGCCGGTGACCGATCTGCGGCAGGGGGTGCTATCTGTCAGCAGTGCCGCACTCACCAAGGTGCCTGCTCTCACCTGTACTTCGCGGCCATTGATCGTGATGGTGAGCATCTCAGGCAAGGATTGCCTCCGTGCGCTCCATCCGTTCGGGCAGGTACGGCGACGGATCGATTGCGGTCTTTCGTGCGAGCAGTTGATCGGCGAGCAGGCGCGCCGCCGCTGGCGCAACCGTGATGCCCAATCCTTCAAAACCCGCCAAAAGGTAGAGCGTTGGATCGCGTGTGGGGCCGATCAGCGGTAGCTTGTCCGACGTGGCTGCACGAAAACCCGTCCAGACGCGCGTGGCCGAAAGTGATGCAAGTTGAGGCATGTACTCGTAGGCGCGGTGAAGCATGGTGGTAACAATGGACGCATCGACGGCCTTATCGTCTTGCCCGTACTGCCGGGAGGACCCGATAAGCAACTGGCCAGTCATGCGCGGCTGAACGTTGAACGCAACAGAGTCGGAGACGGTCGAATGTGCGCTTTGCAGATAGCCAAGCTCGACAAGTTGATGCCGCAGGAATCCGGGATACCGGTCCGTGATGACGAGGTGTCCCTTTCTCTTCTTAAGGCGCACCCGGGGAATGACGTCCATGTCGGCTCCGGTTGCAATCACAATGTGATCACTCGCTAATGTTGTGCCGTCGCTCAATGTCACTGCGCCGGCGCTCGCGCTCCTGACGGTTCCGTGGATCAAGCGGGCGCCGGCTCGTTGTGCTGCCTGCAAAAGATGGAGCGCCGCGGCCGGAGCATAGAGGACCGCATCTTCAGGCACAAGCAATGCGCCAGCCAGTCCCGGCCGAAGGCGAGGTTCGGCGCCGGCCAATGCTGGGCCATCCAATATCTCAGTGCGAATCTGGGCTCGTGCGTAGGCAGAACGTTTTGCGTATGCCTGCGCCATCTCCTCTTCGTCCGCGGCAATCCATAATGTGCCGCGTTCCTCATATTCCACCGCGGCCGGCAATTCGGATGTCAGCTTCTGCCACAAGGATCGCGCGTAGTGCGTCAATGCGAGTTGTGCGGGCGAGTCGTCCATCGCAACGATATGCCCCATCCCTGCCCCAGTCGCTCCGCTTGCGGGTGCATCGCGCTCAATGATGGCTACCTGCACGCCTGCCTCGGCAAACTCGCGCGCGCAGGCGCATCCGGCAATACCCGCGCCGACGATCACGACGTCAAATGCGCCAGTCAAAACCGAATTCCTTCGCGAAATGGATCACGCTGGTCAAATAGCAGCGTGGTCTCCGCGGTGACATACGCGGAGCCCCGGATTGTTGGCGTCAAAACATCGCCGGCAACAGCTATGTAACCTTCAAAGATAGTGCCCAGTATCCCTTCCTGGCGCCAGATCTCTCCTGCTGCGAGCTTGCCGTCGGCATACAGACAAGCCATCTTTGCGCTGGTACCCGTGCCGCACGGGGAACGATCGAAGGCCGCGCCAGGGCAGAGGACGAAGTTGCGGCCGGAATTTGTTGGGTCCTCGGCTGGGCCGGTGAACTCGATGTGGTCGATCAATGCGCCGCCTTGGCCTCGGATGCCACCAGCGTCCAGGGCATGCCTCACCGCTATCGTCGCCGCCATCAGCGCGCTTCGATTTTGAATGTGCAATGTGAGGCGATGGTCGGCCACCAGGAAGAACCAGTTTCCTCCCCAGGCAATATCTCCGTGCATCAAACCCCACTCCGGGATGTCGACTTCAACTCCGCTGCGGTAGCGATAGCTCGGGACATTTGTAATGGAAACTGCGCCATCGGAATGGAGTGAAGCGGCGATCGTTCCTACCGGTGTCTCAATCTGGTGCGTGCCGGCCTTAAGGCGTCCAAGGTATGCCAGTGTGGCGATCAGCCCGATGGAGCCGTGGCCACACATGCCCAGATAGCCCACGTCGTTGAAAAAGATAACACCTGCAGTCGCTGCGGGGTCGTGCGGCGCGCACAGCAGTGCGCCCACAAGGACCTCCGAACCACGCGGCTCACAAAGCACCGCAGTGCGAAAACTATCATGCTGTGAGCGAAACGCTTCGAGCCGAGACTGTAAGTCGCCGTCGCCCAATGACGGACCGCCCGCGATGACAACACGGGTGGGCTCGCCTGCAGTGTGAGAGTCAATGATTTGCACCGGTCTGCGGGGAGAGGCGCCATCCACCATGGGAGGATTGTAGCCTCTGGCCTTACTACGGCAGCCTAGCGTCTCCTATTGGGCTTTTATGTCTAGTATCTGAATGCTGTACGGCGGCACCGTGTGCTCAAAGCTCGTCGCAGAACTATGAATTGCACTGCTGGCCGGCACGATACGGCGTGGGTCCGTGATGCTGTTAGTCTCCTCCGGCGTATTGCCGCGGAGCGTCGTCAGTTGCGCATCCTTATCTACCCCCGTTACGCCTTTGAGGTGGATGCGCACTGCCTGCGGTATTGATGAACCGTTGACCAACTTCAGATGAATCGTTCCCGTTGCCGCATCGCGCGTGGTGGACTCGAAGAAACGAGGGCCGGCATTCGTCATCTGTGCACCAAGCACCTCATTGCCCAGATGTCTTGCAAACATCACCTGCGCGTAGTAGCTGGGCGAACCGTAACTGTTTATCGCGTCATAGCCGATCAGGTCTGTGTCCCACTGCAATGCGCCGGGGTTCACGTTCGTCAATAACGGCGCGTAGGAGGCCATCACGATGAGATCGCTGTTACGCTCCATACCGGTCATCCAGGCAGCATCGCCCAGAGCGGCGCCCATGTTGGGCGTAGGCGTACCTTCGCGTGTCGCCCACTCGCCGACAAAGATCTTCGGCCCATTGCGATCCGTCTTGTCATAGTGGTGCGTGTCGTCGAAGAACTCCGTCGCGCTGCGATAGTAGTGGTCGTCGATGACGTCCGGTTTCACGCTCGTCACCGGGGTGGTTGCGATGAGCTGAAGCTGTGGATAGCGAGCCTTGATCGCTTTGTAGAATTGCGAATAGCGCCCGTCGTAGCTGTGGGAGCGGTCGAACCAGTCTTCATTGCCAATCTCGACGTAGGTGAGCGCGAATGGAGCGGGGTGACCGTCCTTCGCCCGTTCGGCACCCCATTTGGTATCCGCGCCGCCGGTCACATACTCGATTTCGTCGAGCGCATCCTGAACGTAAGGCTCCAGCTCGGGGCCCGGCTCCACATGTTCCTGCTTCATGGAATAGCCGGCGTAGACCGCGAGCACAGGCTGGATCTTCAAATCTTCGCACCACTCCAGAAATTCAAGCAGACCCATCCCATCGGAAGAGTGGTAGTTCCAGGGACTGATGTGGGTTGGACGGTTCACCCACGGGCCAATCGTCTTCCTCCACTCAAAGCGCTCGGAGATGTGGTCGCCTTCCAGGTAATTGCCACCGGGCAGCCGGAGAAACTTCGGCTGCATGGCGGCCAGCTTTTCCATCAAATCGGGGCGCAGGCCGTACTCGCGCTCGTGATACGTCGGCGGGAAGACAGAGACCAGGCTCAGGTAGAGGGTCCCGGGGTGGCTTGCGATCAGTTCAAAGTGATTCTCACCACTGACCGTAGCCACCGCGCCGGTTTTCAGTGCGAGCTTGTATTGTTGCCACTCGCCGGAGATTCCGGGGATGGAAGCCTGAGCCAGCGTATCGCCCGTGCGGTCGCTTACCAGGCGAGCGACGATCGGCCCAGTCAGGCCGCCATCGCTCTTCACGTAGAAAGAGCACTGATACGTTTCGTTGCTGCGCACCGCCATTCCCCAATAACCGGTGTTTGCGACTCCGACCTGATTGTTTGCATCGGCCGTCTGGATATTGATCTTCAGGCTGCGCGGAATCGTCTTGCTGGGACCTGTGCTCTTGTCGAGTTCCATGGACCCTTGTGCATGGCCTTGTTCAGCCAGCACCCACCCGTGCGGGCCATAGGAGTCATCCATGAATGCACGATTGCGAATTAACTCCGGATATAGCCCGCCGTCATAGGAGTGATTGATCTCTTCGGTCATCAGGCCGTAGAGAGTCGGGCTCACATGGGCAATAGGCCTTTGCACGTCGATCTCGAGCGTAGCCGGCTGCTGGGCCGTCGCCGCGGCGGCGATAAGCAACAGCGCGGATAACAGGGCACCTTCTCTTGTTGTTTTCATCGAATGTCTCCCGGAGAACGTTTGCCGGATGCGCCATTAAAACCGATCGGCCGACCGGTCAGCAAGAACTGTTTGGACTGACTTCGGTCTCGTACAATCCTCATCTCCGGTTCAAGCCATGCGCGTCACCGACAAAACAAGACCACGAACCTCTTTAGGACAGGAATACCCGTGACCACTGATCGTATCGACGCTCATCATCATTTTTGGCGGTACAGTCCAGCAGAGTATGGCTGGATCAACGATCAGATGCAGCTTTTACGCCGTGATTTCCTGCCAGCCGATCTGAAGCCTCTTCTCAATCGTGCCGGTGTCAATGGTGCAATCGCGGTTCAGGCTCGCCAGACTCTGGAGGAAACGAGATGGCTATTGAGCCTGGCCGAAGACGAAACCAGCGACGCCACCTGGATGAAGGGGGTGGTAGGCTGGGCGCCCATCGCAGCGGCTGATTTTCAAGAGGTGCTGGCAGATCTGCAGCAGAACAAAAAGCTGAAGGGGCTGCGCCACCTCATCCAGGATGAACCGGATAACCAATTTATTCTCAATGACGCATTCAATCGTGGTGTCCACGCGCTGCAAGATACTGGACTCGTTTACGACATCGTGATCCATGCGCGCCATTTGCCGCAGACGCTGCGCTTCGTGGACAGACATCCCCATCAGTCATTTGTGCTGGATCATTGCGCGAAGCCGCCGATTTTGAGCGGAGAGCTGGAGCCTTGGACCACGCATATGCGCGAACTGGCAAAGCGGCCAAACGTCTGTTGCAAACTCTCCGGCCTGCCAACTGAGGCCGAATGGCAGCAATGGACATCGGCCAGTCTGGAGCCTTATTGGCGCGTTGTTCTCGAAGCCTTTGGTCCCAACCGTCTGCTTTTCGGTTCGGACTGGCCCGTATCCCTGCTTGCCGGCAGCTATCAGCGATGGGTCGACACAGTCACAGAATGGGTCGCACCGCTCTCGGCTAGCGAGCAGGACTCAATCTGGAGCGGCACCGCCAGTCGTGTCTACTCGCTCTAGCTAATTAGCTGGCGGCTGGTGACCCGGCGAGGCTACGTGTATGCCTTAGCGGCTTTCCTGGGCGTCTTTTGCGAAGGCTTCGTCGATCCCCCTGGCGCGCCCGTCGTCGAGGCGCGAACCACCAGGGCAGGCTCGAGGATGACCTTCTCAGGCGCTGGCCATTCGCGCCCTTCAATCATGCCGAGCAGAATCTCTCCGGCCCGCTGGCCGATCAGGTGGCTTCGCTGGTCGATGCTGGTCAGGGGCACGCGCAGCCATTCGTTGTAGTTCAGGTTGCCGCAGCCCACCAGGGCGATATCCTCCGGAATGCGTAATCCCGCATCGAGGATCACGTTCATGGCGCCGATGGCAATGGGGTCGTTGTGGCAGAAGATGGCATCCGGGCGTGGAGATCTTTGCAGAAGCTGCCGCATTGCTTCCGATCCCTGGCGCTGGCTATCCGTATCCACAAAATCGCGGCTAAGAATGTAGTCTTCCCGCACCGGCAGCTTGTGTGCGCGCATGGCCTCCAGATAGCCCTCCTTGCGGCGGATCCCGGTGCTGTTCTCGCGTCCACTGATGTGCGCAATGTGCCGCCGGCCCATTTCAATCAGGTGCGTGGTGGCGATGCGTCCAGCGGCTCTGTCATCAATGCCGACAAAGTCTGCCTCCAGGTCATCGAAAGCCCGGTCGATCAGCACGAAGGGCTGCGACTGGCTGCGCATCCGGCGGAAAAGCTCCGTATCCGCGCTAGAGGAGGCGATGACGAGCGCATCCAGACGGCGGGCCAATAGATGGCGAATCTCCCGTGCCTCAAGCGCCGGATCCTCCTCAGAAGAAGACACGATCAACGAGTAGCCCTTGCCTACGATGGCTTTCGAGAGTGCGCGCGCGACCTCTGCGAAGAAGGGATGGATCAACCCTGGGACGATGAGACCGATCAGATAGCTGCGGCCGGTAACCAGGCTGCGGGCCAGAATATTGGGCTCATAATCCAACTCTTTGACGCGCTGGAGCACCCTCTTGCGTGTCTCCTCGCCGATATCGGGGTGGTCGCGGAGGACTTTTGATACCGTGACAACCGAGAGACCGAGGTCTCGGGCGATGTCTTTCATGCGGATCGTCATAGGCTGGACTATATCGCGTCGGAGAACAGGAGTTGTCTCGAAAACCGACTTGCTTGTACCGGGCCGAGTGAGCGCATAATGGGTCTTTCTAAAGCGTTTACTGTAACGAAGATAAAGCATAAGCTGGGGAATCGCGAGAGGGAAATAGGAAAGTGTCGGCCACGAAATCGCTGGGCAGATTTTCGATCGGGGTGGGAGACCGGTTTGTGCACCAGGCCAGTCCGCAGTTGCGTGCCTGTATCCGGGCGGCGGCGGCAGGAATGCAGGTGGTGCCCGTATGGAACAAGTCGAATCGTGAGCACACCATCATCGGCTCCGAACCTTCGCAGACGCGCGTCGCGGCGGATGCTGCTGTTAGGGAACTCAAGTGGCAACATCCGTACTTTTGCGATGCTGACCACATCAACCTGAGCACGGTGGATCGCTTCCTCGAACCCTGTGACTTCTTCACCATCGATGTCGCAGACCAGATCGGAGTAGTTGCCGGGCAGACTGATTTGGATCACTTCGTCCGCGGGCATTCTGGTCTCCTCGGTGCGGTCGATCTGCCGGGAGTTTCAGAGCCGATCTTGGTGACGCGCGAGGATCTTGATCGCGTCGGGCGGAAGTATCTTGCTGCCGTGCGGCTGGCAGGAGAGAACTATCGCTACATCGAGCGCGCGAAGGAGAGGGGCACATTCCTCACCGAGGTTTCGATGGATGAGACCGATGCGCCACAGAAACCTGTTGAGCTCCTTCTCATCCTCGCTGCTCTGGCAGATGCCGGAGTGCCGCTGGCGACCATAGCGCCAAAATTTACAGGCCGCTTCAACAAAGGCGTGGACTACGTGGGTGACCCGCGCGTCTTTGCGCGGGAGCTGGAGCAGGACATGGCGGTGGTTCGGTATGCCATCGATGCATTCGGACTACCTGCCGAACTGAAGCTGAGCCTGCATTCCGGCAGCGACAAGTTCTCCATTTACGGCGCAGTGCATGAAGCCATGATGAAGCTGGGTACAGGGCTTCACCTGAAGACCGCGGGAACCACCTGGCTGGAGGAGATGATTGGGCTGGCGGAGTCGGGCGGCGATGCCTTGGTGCTAGTGAAGGAGATTTACACCCAGGCCTATGCGCATCGCGACGAATTGTGCGCTCCATACGCTGCGGTGATTGATATTGAGCTGGGGTCGCTGCCGACTCCTGCGGAGGCAGAGCGCTGGACAACAGAGCAATGGGTTGGTGCGCTGCGCCACGATCTCGAATCGCCTGAATACAACAGGAGCCTTCGGCAGCTTATGCATGTCGCGTTCAAGATCGCAGCGAAGATGGGGCCACGATACATTGCCATGCTGGAACAACACGAAGACTGCGTGGCTGAGAATGTCACCCACAATTTGTTCGATCGCCATATTCGCCCGGTGTTCCTCGGTGCCAACACCGCGCAATCTGCTGGGGTGGAAGCTGTGAGGCACTAGAGATGCTTGCGTCGAATTTAGCGGTGGATACCGACGGCAGTGGCGAGCCTCTGGTCGCGCGCGGGCAACTTCTGCCGTTCGGCCTGGTCACCTCGCTGTTCTTCATGTGGGGCGTGCCCAATAATCTGAACGACGTACTGATCCGCCAGTTCATGAAGAGCTTTGCGCTGAATCGCGTGGAAGCAGGTCTGGTGCAGTCGGCTTTTTATCTCGGCTACTTCTTCCTTGCCATTCCGGCGGCGCTGATCATGCGACGCCACGGCTACAAAGCGGGACTCATCACGGGGTTGCTGTTGTTTGCTACGGGTGCGGCACTTTTTTGGCCTGCAGCCATCGTTGGGAAATACTGGTTCTTCCTTGCCGCGCTCTTTGTCATCGCATCGGGTCTTTCGTTTCTCGAAACCGCGTCCAATCCATTCATCACGCAGATGGGTGCGCCGGCCACGGCAGCGCGTCGACTGAACTTTTCACAGGCCTTCAACACGCTTGGCTCGATTGCGGGCGTGTTGGCCGGCACGGTCTTCATCTTCTCTGGCGTCGAGCTGAGCACGGCCCAGGTTGCCGCGCAAAAAGCAGCAGGCACTTATGCGATGTATCTGCGGCACGAGACGATGCGGGTGGTGGCGCCGTATTTGGTTCTGGGCGCCATCGCGCTGACGCTTGCGCTGGTCTTCATGCGTGTTCGCTTCCCGGAGGTGGTTGCCGGGAGTAACGCACAGGCCGATGGCGGCCGCATCTCCGAGCTCTTCCGCCGTCCGCACTTCCTGTTCGCTGTGCTTGCGCAGTTTCTGTACATCGGCGCTCAGGTGGGCACATGGAGCTACTTCATCCAGTATGTGCAGGACTATACCCATCAGCCGGAAAAGCACGCCGGCCTGCTGTTGACAGGCACCCTGGGTGCATTCGCGCTGGGACGCTTTTCCGCACCGCTGCTGATGAAGTACATCGCGGCAGCCCGGCTGATGATGCTCTATGCCACAGTAAACGCGCTCCTGCTGCTCTTCGCGGTGCTGCGACCCGGATGGGCGGGCATGTGGGCGGTCTTCCTTACCAGCTTCTTTATGTCGATCATGTTCCCGACGATCTTTGCCCTTGGACTTGAGGGTTTGGGACCGCTGGTGAAGCTGGGAGGGTCGCTACTGGTGATGTCGATCGTTGGTGGCGCCGTGCTGACCCCGTTCATTGGCTGGATTTCGCAGCGCGCCGGCGGCCTTGCCTATGGCTACACCGTGCCTCTGGCGGGATATATCGTCGTTGCCATTTTCAGTTGGTATCACACACAACGCAGTCGCTTGCTGGCGTAGTGAGCATGCAGCGGTCCTAGGGATCGGAAGCGGGCGGAAGGATTTCAGGGATTAAGAGGGATGGAATGAAAGCGAAGAGCGGATTCAGTTTGCTGGCGGTGGCTCTAATGGGGATCAGCGGCGCGGCGGCGCAAGATACGCACTACCAGCCGACGCTTGAATCTTTGAACACGCACCCATTGCCGCAGTGGTATGCGGATGCGAAGCTCGGCATCTTTATCCACTGGGGGCTTTACTCGGTGCCAGGATGGGCGGCGGTCGATCGGCCCAAGGTGATTCCGCACGAGGCCGAGGCGAAGTGGAACGCGTACGCCGAGTGGTACTACAACACGATGCGTATTCCCGGCTCGCCGACCGAGGCCTACCACCGTGAGCATTATGGAGCGAACTTCAATTACTACGATTTCGCCCCGGTCTTCGACAAAGAAAGCAAGAAATGGGATCCGACGGTGATGGCCGCAGTCTTTCAGGACGCGGGCGCCCGATACGTCGTGCTGACGAGCAAACACCATGAGGGCTTTACGTTGTGGCCCAGCAAAGTGGCGAACCCGAACCAGCAGCATCTGCAGGCCCAGCGCGACATTGTGGGCGAGCTGACGGAAGCGGTGCAGCGGGATGGCATAAAGATGGGGCTTTACTACTCCGGCGGCTACGACTGGACATTCAACCGCGGACCCATTATCGGCGGCAATGATTGGGAGGCGGTGAAACCTGAGACCATCGCCTACGGACAATACGCTTTCGACCAGATCGAAGAGCTGATTGCGAAGTATCACCCAGCCGTCCTGTGGGACGACATCGACTGGCCGAAAACAGGGAAGCCATTGCAGGTGATGGCCGACTACTACAACGCCATTCCGGATGGCGTGATCGATGACCGTTTTGGTGTGAAGCATTCCGACTTTCAATCGCCGGAGTACGAGAAGCGCAGCCAGATCAGCAAAGTGAAGTGGGAGGAGTGCCGTGGCCTGGGCCGGTCCTTCGGCTACAACCGCGCCGAGGGCGAGAAGGAGACCATCGCGCCCGATGAGCTGATCTACCTGCTGGTCGACATCGTGAGCAAGAACGGCAACCTGCTACTGGATGTTGGGCCAGAGGCCGATGGCACGATTCCCCCGATTCAGATGGATCGGCTGAAGTCGCTCGGTGCATGGCTGCGCCAGAACGGCGAGGCCATCTACGGGACGGAGCCATGGTCACACGCCGAAGGCGAGACCGATCAAAATATCCCTGTACGTTTTACGCAGAAAAGCGGACACCTCTACGCGACCCTGATGGGCTCTCCGAAATCAGGCACGATCCTTCTGCAAGATGTAAAGCCTGCCACCGGATCGCAAGTGCATCTGCTGGGCGATGCGAAGCCGCTCACATGGACACAGAAAGGCGGGGATCTGCAGGTCGAGCTTCCCGCGTCGCTGCCCGGCAAGTATGCCTACGTTCTGCGGATGGAACCTGCCTCGTGAGCGTGTCGAACTCATCCACTGGATTGCATGCAAAGCCGCTGCCGATTGTGCTGATCGGCGCGGGCGGCATTGTGCGGAATGCGCATGTGCCCGCATACCGCAAAGGCGGTCTGCCGATTGCCGCAATTGTCGATCACCAACCTGTGCGCGCAGAAGCGCTCGCGGCGGAGTGCGGCGTCAGCGTCAGCGCAGCTTCGGTTGCCGCCGTGCTGCCGCAACTGCGTGGTCCCGTCGTGTTTGACGTCGCGGTGCCTGCCGGGGCGCTGCTTGAGGTCTTGCCGACAATTCCGCGAGGCGCCACTGTGCTGATCCAGAAGCCGCTTGGTGAAACGCTGGCAGAGGCGGAGAGTATCGTCGCTTTGTGCCGCGATAGGGAACTGCGGGCGGCGGTGAACTTCCAGCTGCGCTGGGCGCCCAACATGGTTGCGGCACGCGCCATTACCGACGCGGGCGCGCTCGGGACGCTGCACGACATCGAAGTCCAGGTGAGCACCTATACGCCGTGGGAGCTATGGACCTTCCTGAAAACTGCGCCGCGTCTGGAGATCGTCTATCACAGCATTCACTATGTCGATCTGGTGCGCTCCTGGCTTGGCAACCCGCAGCGGGTCTACGCGCGGACGGTGCGCAATCCACGCACGCCAGATCTCGCTGCCACCAAAAGCGTGATCGTGATGGACTACGACGATTGGACGCGCGTGTTTATTGCGACGAATCATGGGCTCGACGTACCTTATCCTGCGCTACAACATAGTTATGTCCAGTGGGAAGGGACAGAGGGCGTGATGCGTGCGCAAATGGGCGTCAATCTCGACTATCCGAAAGGTCGCGGCGACACGCTTGAGTTCTGGCCGCGCGAGCCTCACGCGGATTTTGCTGCGGGTCCGCAGCTGGTGCACGGCGAATGGTTTCCGGATGCCTTTTTAGGATCGATGCTCTCGGTACAGCGTTTCGCGTTAGGCGAAAGCGAAACGATGCCGACGCGTGTGGAAGATGCACTGGACACGATGCGCGTAGTGGAAGCGGCTTATCTTTCTTCAGAACACGGGGGCGAGCCGCTGTCATTGGCACAGACGATAACCGGAGCAATAAGAGACAGGGAGTCATAGTGTTCGATTTGAAGGGCAAGGTAGCACTGATTACAGGGGGCGCCAGCGGCATTGGCGCTGCGACTGCGAGGCGCCTGTCGGAAGCGGGTGCTGACGTCATCATTGCGGACCTCAACGAGAACGCCGCGAAGATGCTGGCAGGTGAGTTGTCGGGAGCGAAGGGCGTTGCCATGGATGTGACGAGCGCCACTTCGATTGCAGCAGTCATGCAAGGAATAAACCGCCTCGACATCCTGGTGAACAATGCCGGCATCGGGTTGGTTGGCGGTATTGCGCAGACGGAAGAGGCGGACTACACGCGTGTCATGACGGTGAATGCCACCTCGGTCTACCTAGTCACCAGCGCTGCGCTGCCATTGCTGCTTGCGGCGCACGGGTCGATCGTGAATATCGGCTCCGTCGCCGGCCTGATCGGCATCAAGCAGCGCTTCGCCTATTGTGCCAGCAAAGGAGCGGTGATCGCGATGACGCGACAGCTTGCGGTGGAGTATCCAAAAGAGCTCCGTGTGAATTGCATCGCGCCGGGGACGGTGCAGTCACCGTTCGTGGAAGGCTATCTGCAGAAATATCACGCGCACGAGATCGACAAGATGCGCGTGGAGCTGGCCGCAAGGCAGCCCATGGGCCGCCTTGGCACGCCGGAAGAGATCGCTGCGATGGTGCACTATATCTGTTCTCCTGAAGCAGGCTTTATGACGGGCTCTGTTGTGACCATCGATGGCGGCTGGACCGCCGCCTAGCCATAGCGAAAGTGAAGGAGCCGAAGCTATTTTGATTGATCCGACCATCACACGCGTTGAGGTGCTGGACCTGCGCTTCCCCACCTCGCGAGACAGCATCGGCTCCGATGCTGTGAACAAGAACCCTGACTACTCCGCGGCATATTGCATTTTGCATACGGACGCTGACCTGAAAGGCTATGGCCTTACCTTCACGCTGGGACGCGGCAACGAGCTTTGCGTGGGCGCCGCCAGATATCTGGCAGGCTTCGTGGAGGGTCGTCGTCTCAGTGCCCTCACGGACGATCTGCGGATCTTTTCCAGGCAACTCACCGACGACAGCCAGTTCCGCTGGCTCGGGCCTGAAAAAGGCGTCACGCATATGGCGGCGGCGGCGCTGATCAATGCTGTCTGGGACCTCTATGCCCGGCAACACAATAAGCCACTGTGGCGGTTGCTTGCGGACATGAGCCCGGAAGAGATCGTTCGCCTCGTCGACTTCCGCTACATCGACGACGCAATTACCGAAGACGAAGCCCTGAAGCTTTTGAAGTCGAAGCTGACGGGCAGGGAAGCGCGCATCGCGGATCTGGAGAAGACCGGCTATCCCGCATATACCACGTCGGTTGGCTGGTTCGGCTTCTCCGACGAGAAGGTTCGATCGCTTTGCCATGAGGCTCTCGGACAAGGCTGGCGTCACTTCAAATTGAAAGTGGGAGGCGAGCCCACGGACGATCTACGGCGTGCGGCACTGGTTCGCGGCGAGATCGGGAGTGACACCAAGCTGATGATGGACGCAAACCAGCGCTGGGGTGTGACAGAGGCGATTGATCGCACGCGGGAACTTGCCGAGTTTAACCCCTGGTGGATGGAAGAGCCGACGAGCCCGGACGACATACTGGGGCATGCCCGAATCCGTCGTGAGGCCGGAGTGCGTATTGCAACCGGCGAACATTGCCAAAATCGCGTCATGTTCAAACAGCTGCTGCAGGCGGGTGCAATCGACGTCTGCCAGATCGATAGCTGCCGCCTTGCCGGTGTGAATGAGAACCTGGCGGTGCTGCTGATGGCGGCGAAGTTCGGCGTGCCGGTGTGCCCGCATGCCGGTGGCGTGGGGCTGTGTGAATATGTCCAGCATCTCTCGGCATTCGATTACATCGCTGTCTCCGCGTCGCTCGAAGATCGCGTGACCGAATTCGTAGATCATCTGCACGAGCACTTCCTCGATCCGGTTCGCATCCGGAATGCACACTATGTATTGCCCAGTCAGCCGGGTTACAGTGCAGAGATGTATCCGCAGACACTTAAGGACTACCACTTTCCGGATGGAAAGGTTTGGAGAGAGCTCGAGTGAAATTGATTACGTTCCACCGCAAGACCGGCGCGGCTCCGGAGCCGGGCGTGCTGCAAAAGGACACGATCTACCCACTGGCGCCATTCGGCTATGCGGATGTGGAGAGCTTCATTGCGGCTGGCGCTGCAGCGCTTCAATCGGCACAAGCGCTCATTTCCAGCAGCGGGATTGGCACCGTGCCTCTGTCCAGCGTTCAACTGCTCTCTCCTCTTCTGCGTCCGCCAAGGATTTTCTGCGTTGGGCTGAACTATCAGGACCACGCCAACGAATCGAAGATGGTGGTGCAGGCGGTTCCGACCATCTTTATGAAATTGGCATCTGCCATTACCGGCCCGGGCAGCGACGTCGTTTTGCCCGCAAACAGTACGCAGCCGGACTACGAAGCAGAACTCGCCGTGGTGATCGGCCAGAGTGCCAGAAACGTGACGCGCGACAACTGGCACGAGTGTGTCTTTGGCTACACCATTCTGAACGACGTCAGCGCACGCGATGTGCAATTGGCAACATCGCAGTGGACGCTGGGAAAGAGCTTCCCGACGTTTTGCCCCATTGGCCCATGGGTCGTAACAGCAGACGAATTGACGGATCCGCATTCGCTGGATGTCACTCTGACGATCGGCGGGGAGACGCTGCAGCAGGCGAATACCCGTGACCTGATCTTTGATATCCCGGCTGTTCTTGGCTATATCTCCGCGATCGTTCCGCTGGAGCCGGGAGACATCGTCAGCACAGGCACACCGCAGGGCGTCGGCTTGGGCCGCACCCCGCAGCGGTGGATGCGCCCAGGCGAAGAAGTCGCTATCGAGGTCAGCGGTATCGGGCGGCTGGTGAACCGTACCGTGGCCGCAAGCCGGAACTGACCGAGAGCAGCGCTCTCTGGTAGTCGTCTGCCTTGCTGGAGAGCGACCGCTTCTGTCGATCGCTACTTCTGCGGAAAAGGCTCCGCTTTCATGGAACCATCCCGCTGCTTTAGCAGGATCTGCACTTTGCCTTCGGCTGCGTCCAGTTCCTCTTTGCATACCGATGAAAGTTGAATGCCTTCTTCAAAGAGCTTGATCGAATCTTCGAGTGGCAGATCGCCCTTCTCGAGCTGATTCACGATGGTTTCGAGCTGCTTGAGTGAGTCTTCAAACTTGGGCATGGGTCTCTGTGCTCGGAGGTCGGCGTGGCGACCGGAGCAGTCTCCAGTGTAAGCCTATTGCGCCGGTCGCGCGAAGAAGTGGTCGATGAGGTAGTCGCGGAGTTCGCTGTTGAAGTGGCGCGTATTCTGCGTCCCATCCGTGGCATCGGTATTGTAGACAACAAGGTAGCCGCGGCCGGCAGCAGGATCAAAGTTCATCTGGCTGCGGAAGCCATTCTGCCATCCGGGATGGCCAATCAGGTGTGTGCCACGGTCCGTATGAATGAAGAAGCTGGCGGCCACTTCATCCTTCGCCCCGGGCCGCGAAGGGAAGTCATCATCTGGCGGCACGGCCAGAATTGGATGCCACATCTCTTCAAGCGAGCTATGCTTGAGGATGCGGTCGTACTCGGCCTGGTGTGCGGGATCGCCCAGCAGAAAACGCAGGTAGCGCAGCATGTCCGGTAGTGGCGCATTCAGGCCGCCGTTGGAGCGGGTGATACCGGTGTCGAAATCGAATGGGTCTTCGGTAAGCTTGCCATCTTTGCGATCCCAACTGTGCGAACGATAAGGAAGTAACGTGGTTGGGCTGCGGTCGTAATAGCTGCGCGTCATGCCGAGCGGCCCGAAGACGTTCTTCAGCATGTAGACCTCGAAATTGTCGCTGCTGAGCCGCTCGATGATCTCGCCCAGAAACACGACCGCCAAATTGGAGTAGCGATAACGCGAGCCGGGAGGGAAGTCGACGCTGGTGTAAGGCATCATCGCTACGAGCTGCGACCACCGGGTTGGCTCGTAGGGCTCCCAATCGCCCACGTGCCACGGCCAGGTCGCGTCGCGGAATCCGTTTGTGTGCGACATCGCTTCCCGGATGGTGATCGCCGAGATCGGTCCATACGGATCGTGGACGCCATTGAGCTCCGGGATGTACTTGACCAGTGGGTCATCGAGCGACAGCAGGCCCCGGTCGCGCAACTGCATGATGGCGATGCCGGTAAACGTTTTGGTGACGGACGCCCAATGGTAGGTTGTCTGTTCGTCTACCGATTGAGGCGGATTGAGGCTTTGCTGGCCGTATGGCTGGTCGAGAACGACACGGCCGTTGTCGACGAGCACCAGTGTGCTGCCGACGATGCCATTGCGTTCCAGTCCGGCGCGATAGAAGGCGCGTATGGCCGCTACATCTACTTCTGACGAGGAAGTCTTCGAGCTGCCTGTTTGCGCCGATCGTCCATGCGCCTGACGGATACTCGATGCAGGAATCGACAGGAGCGTGAACGTCAGCAGCAACGGCGACAAGCGCATCGGCAATCCTCGGTAGGAAGGGAGTAGCGGAATTCTATCGCTCTCGCGAAGTGTCGAACGATGCGCTCGGCTCGGACTACGCCGGTGTAGAAACGTGCGTCTGCGGCAGCACCTGCTGCACGATCTCGACGGCAAGCGCGTAGCGGCCGAAAGGCGCGCTCACCTGCACACCTTGCACCATGGGCTGCGCTGCGGTCAGCATCTCCTGTGCGATGCGGATGCCTTCGGCGCGCGCCGCTTCCGGCGTCTCGGCCGCGGCCATGCGAGCCATGATCTCGTCGGGCATGGAGACGCGCAGGTCATTTTTCATGAACTCGGCGTTGCGCAGACTGGTGAGCGGCCAGATGCCGGCGATGACGGGAATGCGGAAGCTTTCGATGCGTTGAAGGAATATTTCCAGCAGCCGCAGATCGAAGACCGGCTGGGTGATCGCGTATTCTGCGCCGGCTTCCACCTTAAAAGCAAAGCGGCGGATCTCGTTATCGATGTCCGGAACGCCGGGGTTCGCGGCGACGCCGAGCGTGAACCCGGTCGAGGCACCGATAGGATTGCCGCCGATGTCGAGGCCGTGGTTCAGGCGGTTCACGACATTCACCAAACCGATCGCGTCGACGTCAAAGACCGCAGTGGCATCCGGGTAGTTGCCGAGCTTCGGCGGATCACCGGTCAGGCAGAGGATGTTGCGCAGGCCGAGCGATGAAGCGCCAAGCAGGTCCGACTGGATGGAGAGCAAGTTGCGGTCGCGGCAGGTGTAGTGCAGTACCGTCTCGATGCCGGTCTGCTGTTGAATCTGCAGGCAAAGGCTTTGCGCGCTCATGCGCGCGGAGGCACGTGGCGAGTCGGGAATATTGATGGCGTGGATGCCGGTGCCCGCCAGCATGCGCGCGCCTTCGATCTCCTTGGTACAGTCGATGCCGCGCGGCGGCACAATCTCCACCAGCGTGATGAACTGGCCGGACGCGACGAGGCTACCGATCCTGGAGCGTTCCGCGAGCGGCGCGGGCGGCGTCTCCGTCACAATGGGCGTCCCTGCTGCCCGCGGAGTGGCGGTCTGCTGGGCATCCATCGCACGTATGGCGGACTTCATGGCGCGTATGTGGTTAGGCGTTGTGCCGCAACAGCCGCCGATGAACTGCACACCGGCACGTACGTATTTGCGCGCGAAGCTGGCCATGTACTCCGGCGAGCAGAGATAGATATTGCGGCCGTCTACGTTGCGTGGCGTGCCGGCATTGGGCATCGCGACCAGGGGAAGGTCAGTAACGGCGCGCATGCGTTCGATCGCGGTAAGCACGGTGGCGGGACCGGTGGAGCAGTTGACGCCGATTGCATCTGCTCCAGCGGAGGCGAGCCGAGCTGCCGCGACGTCCGGCGGTGTGCCGTCCAGGCAGTTTGCATCTTCGTCGACCGTCACCATCGCCAACACCGGGATATCCGGAGCGACCTGCCGAGCTGCGTAAATGGCTTGTTCGGTCTCGTTGATGGCCATCATCGTCTCGATTGCGAGCAGGTCCACGCCGACTCCGGGGCCACCTGCAATCAGGCCTTCAATCTGTTCCGCAAAGGAGGCGCGCGCCTCTTCGAGAGCGGTTTTCCCCAGGGGTTCGAGGTGAATGCCGAGCGGGCCAACCGAACCTGCCACGAAGGCACTCCCCGCCTGCTTGTCGGCTAGCTGAGCGACGGCTTCGCGTGCCAGCCGGGCGCCCGCCTGATTGATGGCGCGGGCTTGGTCCTGCAGTCCGAAGCGCTGCAACCGGAAGCTGTTTGCCCCGAAGGTATTGGTCTCGATGATCTCCGACCCAGCCTGCAAATACTCTTCATGGACCGAGCGGACCAGCTCCGGCTGGGTCAGATTCAGCTCGTCGAAGCACTTGTTGAGAAAGACGCCTCGTCCGTAAAGTGCAGTCCCCATGGCCCCGTCACACAGGACCGTTCGGTTGGTGAAGAGTGACGATAGACGCGACATCTTCTCATGCTAGCAAAAGCACAGATTATGCAGCACAGGACAATTGGCTCCTGTCTGACTCCTTCGAACCGTTTGGCGTGAAAAAGGCCCACTAGGGAGGCACCCTTCCGCATCGGGCCATACCGGCGCTTCTGCTGGGGATGGGGTCAGGCAACACTACCAAACCCTTTGCTATACTTCAGCTTGCCGAACGCGAACTGTTGCTTTGAAGGTTGAGGTCCGAAGCATTTTGAAGAAGAGAAGTCGCCTGTCCCTGGCCGTTACTGCGTTCGTCGCTGTCGCGGTTTCGTTCATCCTCCTCGGCTGCGGAAAGAACTTCTACTTCGCTGGGCGCACTTTGCCGCCCAGCGGCGTGACGCAACGCGTGCTGGTGGCGGTGGACAACCCCGTCGGCAGCCTGCAGTTCATGGACGCGTTCTACGACATCCGCCATCCCTTCAACAACCCGAACGGGCAGTTTTCGATCGGCGGATTCAGCGGCTCAAACCCCGTGACCATTCAGAACCTGCCGGAGGAGCAGGCCGGTCTGGTGTACTCCTCTGGAGACGGCAGTCTGGCATCGATCAACTACGCAGAGGAGAAACTGGCCGCCAATGTCATCTCCTCTGGCAGCATCTCCACCAGCATCTTCGGCTCCCGCAAGCAAGACTACTTCGTCGCGGCCAATCAGAACTCGCACGCCATGATGGTCGACGACGTCTCCCTTGGCACCCCGCTGCTGATGAATATTCCCGGGATCTACCGCGTCTCCATGAACCTGAATGCAACTCTGGTGCTGGGCTTCGCGCAGGATAACAACACCGTCTACAGCCTGATCAAGTTGACCCCCGCTCAGCAGACGCTGTATTCCACTCCAGCACAGTGGCAGGGCAAGTTCCAGGATTGCGAACCGCAGACATTGCCGAAGTACTGCGTCGCCACCGTTGCCGATCCCAACACAGCATTCGACAGGCCGATCAAGGCGATCTTCTCCTCGGATGGGCAAAGCATCTACGTGCTGAACTGCGGACCTGAGTGCGGTGGCACGCAGGCCGGCATCGTCACTATCCCGATCTCCAATTCGGTATTGAATGGAAATCAGGGAGGGCCGTCCGGGTTGAGCCTGCAAGCGGGTCCGGTTCTCGCGGTGCCCGGAGGCGCCACGAATGCGCTGGAGAACGCCTCAACCCTATATGTGGCGGGCCAGCAATTACAGCCAGATGGCCTGCAGGCGGGCTATCTCAGCGTAGTGAACCTTGCGAGTTACAGCGTGACCGGTCATTACGCGATCAGTGATGGCACGCATAACAAGATGAGCTTTGCCGACGACAACACGTTGTGGATCGGATCGCAGCGCTGTCAGAACGGCGAGCGTTTCAAGCAGAACAACGCGGGCCAGAAGGTGGAGTTCGGCTGCTTGACCATGTTCAACACCTCGACCAACGCTGTGACGGTGGATCGCTACATCGGCGACCTGACCGGTATCGCGGATGTCGAGGGCCTGCATAAGATCTATGTGGGCGAGGGCGGCCAAGTGCACATCTACAGCACCACGGACTTCGCCGAATTGGACAACACAAACGTCACCGTTACAGGCACGGTTTCCGACGTGGCCTACATGGACGGCTCGTCGGATGGCAATAACACCACGTACTGAGCACGATCGGCCAGGGCAGGCATCCAGATGACTGCCGCTGCCCAGCCCGGTCTGTTGGATATTCTCGCCATTGCGGCGCATCGCGATGATGTGGAGCAGACTTGTGGCGGCACGCTGCTGAAGATGCGCTCGCTCGGCCTCGAGACCGGAATTCTGGACTTGACGCAGGGTGAGGCGGGAACCCGTGGCTCCGCCGCCGAACGGGCCGCGGAGGCGGAAGCCGCAGGACAAATCCTGGGGGTGCGCTGGCGTCAGGCGCTGGACCTGCCAGACGGCCGTGTGGAGAACACCTATGAGAACCGCCTGAAGATCGTTCGTGTGCTGCGCGAGCTGCGGCCGCGCGTGGTGATCGTGCCGTATTGGCAGGGCAGGCATCCGGATCACTACACCACAGCCGCACTTGGCTACGAGGCCTGTTTCCTGAGCGGCCTTGCGCGTGTCGAAACTGACGTCCCGCCACATCGGCCCTACAAGGTGCTCTATGCCAGCCTCTACGCCGACGTGAGGCCCACCTTTGTCGTAGACATCACGTCCTTCATAGAAGAGCGCTACCGCTCGCTCATGGCCTATCGCTCCCAGTACGCCAATGCCGAGCAGGGAGGCGCACTTTTTGTGCCCGAAGAAGAGATCCGTGAGCGAACACTGGCGGAGGCGAGCCACTATGGCCAGTTGGCAGGTGTGCGGTATGCGGAGCCCTTTGTCCAGAAGGAGGTTGGCCTGGTGGACGACCTTATGACATTGCCCGTGGCGTCGATGTGAAGGCCCATTCCTCGGCGCTCTCAAAGGGTGGCGCGATGAGCGGTGCATCGTGGTCTTCGTCTTCCGCCTTGGCCTGCGCTGACCTCTCTGGCAGATAGACCCGAACCACAGCTCCCCGCAGGTCGCCCTCAGTGCTGTTCGAGATGCGCACCGTGCCTCCGTGTTTCTGCACGATACCCAGGCTTACCCAGAGGCCAAGCCCGGTGCCCCGTTCGCCTTTGGTTGTCATGAAGGGCTGGAAGAGTTTCTTCTCTACATGGGGCGCAATGCCGCGGCCGCTATCCGCAATCTCCACAATCGTTCCCGCGCGGCCATCCAGCGGGCTTGCCGGCCGCACCAGAATCCGCACGGATCCGTTCGGCCCGGCTGCCTCGCCGGCATTCGCGATCAGGTTGGTGAACACCTGGCGGAGCTCTCCAGGGAAGCCGTAGACATGCACCGGATGGGTGAAACTCTGCTCGACCTGGATGTTTTGATCACGCATCTTGCGGTCCAGCAGAAGCAGCACACTCCCAATCAACTCTTCGAGGTTAACCTGTACGGGCATTGGGGACTCGCGGTAGAGGCTGAGCATGGCGCGGCTGATCTGCAAGGTGCGGCCCAACTCCTGCTGGGCCAGCTTCAGGTAGTCGCTGCGACGTTGCGGGTCGGTCTCCTGAGAGATCAGGAAGTGCAGGTTTGCGACCGAGTCCAGCGGATTGTGGATCTCGTGCGCAATGCTGGCCGCCAACCGGCCGGTGACCGCCAGCTTTTCATTCGCAATGAGGGTGACTTCAGCCTTCCTCAGTTCCGTGACGTCGCGGAAAACTACGACGGATCCATCCGCCCGTCCGTCCGCATGCATAACGGTGGAGACTTTGACATCGACGGCATACTCTGCCCCGTCGCGTGCTATCAGAGTACCCTCCTGGTGGAGACCCATGCCGCCGGAGCGGTCCAGGTCTTGCAGGACATCCCCCATGGGCTGGTGCGTTTGCGGATGCATAAGGCGGAGCACTTCGCCGACCGGATGGTCTGCTGCGGCGCCCAACGGCCAACCCGTAAGCTTCTGAGCGACTGCATTCATGAAGCGGATCTTTCCCTGCTCGCTCAGAGAGATGACAGCGTCCCCAATGGACTCCAGGGTCGTCGCCAGCAGTTGCTGGCTGGCGGTTATCCGTGCGTTTCGCTCGTGAAGCTCCTGCAAGGCGAGCTCATAGGTGCTGGAGACGCGCTGCAGCCGGCTGCTGGCAAAGATGCCAATGATAATTCCCGAGGCAAGAGCCAGAATAAGAACAAATTGCAGAAATCTGCTCACCCGCTGGTTGAGCTTTGCATCGTATCTGTCCCGCTCGTTCTCAGCTGTTGTCAGGGTGTCCTGGAAATCGTGGTGCACCCCGTCCATGATGCTTTTTCCCTGCTGCGTGAGGGCAGCGGTCACGGCCTCCGGGGCGGGCGCGGGCTGCGCAAGGACGCCGTTTGCCCAGCTTTGCCAGGCCCGTATGTCCTGCTCCAGCTTGTTGACGTGCGCATCCGAGATGCCGCTGACGGCCGGGAGATTGCGTAATTGCGCCAGTGTTGCTTCGATCTCTGGGGCCGCGCTGTTGTATGGAACCAATTGCGAGGGCAAGCCTGTGAGCTGGTAGGCTCTTAAGCTCGTCTCCTGATCGGTAACCCGCTGTTGCAGGGTTAGCAGCTGGTCGTTGACCCGGGTATTCACGATCGAATGCTGCCGGAGATCCAGAGCGTGTTCTACCTGCCACACCAGCAGACCCGCCAGAACCGCCAGAACCGTAACAGGCACCAGCAGTGTAGTACGAACGACACGATTAAATTCGTGGAGTCCGACGGGGGAATCGGTCATGACTAGTCTCCGCTGCTCTCCAATATCCTCTTTACGTTGCGTAACAATGCCAGAGCGCCGTCACCCTTGTTAGCTACCAGGGTGACCAGGTTCTGCACTTCTTCCGGAAGACTCAAATACGCCGAAAGCAGCAGGATGGGGACATTGGGACGAATCTCCCGCAGAGCCATTGCCACCGCGCCGCCATTCATTCCCGGCATCGCAAAATCAAGAACTACAGCGTCGATGGGCTGCTGCCGGAAGATGCGGATTCCAGCCGGCCCGTCCGTGGCGGTGTAGACGAGATATCCCTCTCTCTCCAGAACCACCTTGCGGATCTCGAGGCCGAGTACTTCGTCGTCAATGCACAATATGGTCGGCACGCGCGACACATGGGACCTCGTCCTTGGTTCGAACGTCGAAACGTACGAACCCATCCTCTAGTCTGCGGAGTATAGCATTCGCCATTTCTTCTTCATCTGACACTTCCGTGCCACATTTGGTCCCCCTGCCTCCAAGGACTTATTTATCATCCTTTCTTCGGGGATTCACAGTCCCTTCTTAATAGGCGAACCGCGGCCCATGTACTCTGAGCGGGGTAGACACTCCGCCGGGCCGTATTTCTGTACTCGCCCGGTATGTCATTGCAAGGACGGTTCTTGAGCCAGACTATTTTCGTTCTCGAAGACGATCCAGATATTTCCCGGCTGGTGCAGCATCAGTTGGAAGGTGCAGGCTTTGCGGTGCGCACCTTCTCCACGCCCACGAATCTCATTCCAGACGCAGAACGGCAGGCTCCTGCCCTGTTTCTGCTGGACATCATGGTTCCGGGAGGCGACGGGCTGGAGGTCTGCCGAAAGCTGCGGGCACACCCGGGGCTGAGCAGCGTGCCCATCATCTTCGTGACAGCGCGCGCGGGCGAGAACGACCGCGTCCTGGGTTTGGAACTTGGCGCGGACGACTACATCACCAAGCCTTTCGCCATGCGCGAGCTGGTAGCGCGGGTCAAGGCTGTGCTGCGGCGATTCGAGCGACCATCCGCACCTTCCGTCATCAGCTTCGAGGAAGTCGTCATCGATGCCAGCGCGATGCAGCTCAAAGTGCGTGGTGAGCTGACAACTACCACGGCAACGGAGTTCCGTTTGCTGGACTACCTGGCAAGGCATCCGGGGCGGGTCTTCAGCCGCGACCATCTACTGGATGCGGTCTGGGGAGATGCCCGCTTCGTGACGCCACGCTCGGTCGATGTCTATGTGCGGCGTATCCGTGAGAAGATCGAGAGCGATCCGGAGAGCCCGCGTTACCTGAAGACTGTGCGTGGGGCGGGCTACCGCTTCGAGGTGCCCAAGGCTGGTTAGGTACAGAACTGACGACCGGCCGCTGTTCTCCACTGGAGCCTGACTGTGACCGGTAGGGTCTTCTCTAAGCTGCTGCTTTCCTTCGTACTGGTGCTCACCATCTGCACTGCAGCTTTGGATTTTTCCATCCGCAGGATCGTGGATCGAGCGCTTCATGAGCAGGTGGAGCAGTCGCTTGCGGGTGAGGCGCAGTTTTTAGCTTCCGAGTTGGGTTCCATGCCGCCGGAAGGAGCTCAGAACCTTCTGGGTGCGATCTCGTCCGCATCCCATGCCCGCATTGCTGTTTTCCGCGTTGACGGCTCGCTGTATGCGACTTCCGATTCAATGGAGACACATTATCCGCTCGACGCGCTGCCGGGTATAGCAGCACTCAAGCATCATGGCGGGATCGGCCGGGAAATCCGGGACAACAAGCTATTTTTAGCCGCTCGCCAGGGCAATCTCATCGTGCGTCTCAGCTACCCGCTGGCGGAGATCGCGGGCAAACTGCAATTGCTGCGCCGGGACATTCTGTTGGCATCC
>Ga0193743_1000802_pt1 | contig 24586 bp, 20 predicted proteins | sample L2c2metaG_FD_143038 | JGI IMG/M metagenome (GOLD analysis project Ga0193743, IMG submission 143038) | Soil microbial communities from a riparian zone of the East river system, Colorado, United States - L2c2 | ecosystem: Environmental > Terrestrial > Soil > Riparian zone | place: USA: East River...
CGCAGCTCCAGCTCAACGGCTATCTGCTGGAGAAGGCGCTTTACGAGCTACTCTATGAGCTCAACAGTCGACCCGCCTGGGTAGGCATACCACTCGCAGGCATCCTCTCCCTCTCACTTTAGCGACATAAAAGTGCCGATAATTGGGCAAGGAAAACAACACGGTACAATTGCCTATAAAAATCGAGATTCATTCTTGATAAATTTCCTTTGTAGCACCCATGCTCCATCAAAAACATGGGCGAAGTGCCGAGTGCGAAACGAGTGGGTTCTATGGAGTATCTATGGAAGGCGCGGTGGATTCGCCCGACGTTGGCGGCAATCTTCACCATTAGCGGAATAGCAGGGGCACAGAATCCTGCATCCGACGCACAAAGACGATCGGAGGCAGCCAATGAGCCGATGCAGAGCGGGGCGGCAGCCCAGCGCGATGCGGATGCGATCCGGGACGCCCAGACGGGCTGGTATGCGGATGCACTGAAGACACGTGACGAACGTTTGGCATGGTGGCGCGAGGCGCGCTTCGGCTGTTTCATCCACTGGGGAGCCTACTCCGTGCTCGGTGGAGAGTGGCAAGGCAAACCCAATCCCGGATATGCCGAGCCTTCGCGTCGTACTTTTCCGGGTCGAACTTAGCAGCAACCTGTTCCTTGTAAGTCGCGAGCGGGATGCGATCGACACGCATAATATGCATAAACTCGATCCCGTACACAAACCCGTCTCCTACTTTATTCAGCTGCTGGCAAAGGCCACGGCAAAGGGCGGCAATATTCTTCTCAACATTGGCCCGCGTGGCGATGGCACGATCGATCCCCCAGATGTTGCAACCCTTGAAGGCATTGGGCGATGGATGTCGGTGAATGTCGAAAGTATCCGCGGAACACAGCGCACGCCACTCGATAGACAAGCCTGGGGTGACTCCACCGTTAAAGGAAATACCGTCTATCTGCACGTCTTTGAGTGGCCCACCAATCAGCGACTAGTGGTTGGCGGTTTGCTCAGTCAGGTCAGTACCGCGTATCTGCTCGATGACCCCGCGAAGAAGCCGTTGAAGGTTGAACGGGTTGGCAGCGAAGATCTCGGCGTACGCGTACCCGCAAGTGCGCCCGATGCCGTCGACTCTGTCATCGTATTGAAGACCACAGATGGAGTAAGGGCAAAACCAGGGCGGCTCCTGGAGACGCGCTGGGGAAACAACCGGCTCCTCGGCTTCGACGCGACGACGGACGGAGTGGACTTCAGTTATGGCGATGGCAAAGCTGCACGCTATTATGTCGATGGCCTGGGGAAGAAGGACAACGCCCTCCGCTGGAACGTACGCGTGAATGAGTCAGGGAAGCTCGACGTGAGCATCCTGTACAGCACAGCGAAGCCACGCATCGCCGTGGGTTCTCAGTTCGTCGTGCACTTCGGCTCGCAAACCTTGACCGCACCGATTGTTGCAACCAGCAGTGCGACGCAGGTGCAGACGCTCCATATGGGTGAGTTCAACCTGCAGCCGGGCGTGCTACAGGATCTCTCGGTGACGATGACTGCAGGAGCAGACAAGGTTCACTTCTTCGAAATAGACCTTAAGCCGCTGTTGTGAAGCCAAGCCTTCAGTGCGTTGACATGGATTCAATCTGCCAGGACGTCAACCCCTGAAAATGCCGTTGTCCTCAGTGTGCGTTACAATCGCGAGTATGCGCCGTTTCCTGGCCATTTCGCTGCTTCTTCTGTTCAACCTGCCGCTGATATCGCCGCTGTTTGCTCTCACTGCAAACATGGATGGCAATCTTCCGGCGTGCTGTCGGCGGAATGGAGCGCATCACTGCACGATGACTGTGCTGGGTGAGCAGTCTCAGGGGATTCAGCTCTCAGCCGTTCGGCAGAAGTGCCCAGCTTATCCAAAGGCCATTGCTCCTCCCCAGCGCAATGATCTTTCTCTTCACGCCTCCGCTCCTCTCTTTGTCGGCCTTGCAGTTAGCTCCGCAGATAAAGCGCCGAGGGATTCCTGTGCGTGGATCGAACTTGATCGGTCCATGCAGGAACGCGGTCCCCCGCTGCTCTCTCTCCTATAAGCACACCGACCGGAAGCCGCGCGGCGAGGCTCTGCACTGTCCTGATGGACTCTGGTCCATACCGCTCGCGCCATCAGTTGTCGTCCTGCAAAAGACGCCTCCATCCTTTGCAGGGAAGGTGCATTCTTCCCTGTCCGGTTCGTAGCTCGATGGTTTCTGCGCTCGACGCACAAAAGCGCCCATAGCTCCCAAAACAGGATCATAGGGGAATGTAAGCATGCAGCTCACAGGAAGAGATCGGCAGTCGTGGATATGGCGAGCGAGCGCCATAATCCTCCTTGCGATTTTTTCGTCGCTGCCACTTCTCCCGTTCACCTCCCTGCAAGTCCCGAATGAAACGTCTTTGCCGGCATGTTGCCGAGCCCATGGCAAACATCACTGCTCGACAGGCAGGATGTCGCTCACGCAAATCAGCGATTCGTCACACTCACACGGGTTGGCTCAAGTGACTGCGAAATGCCCGTACACTCCGGCATCTCCCGGAGCCACGCACAGACACAGCTTCCAGCTTGCATTAGCCTCTCTTCTCTTCGCTGAGATCCTGTCGCATCCGTCACAACGTCCGCAGATCGAGGCTCGAAGTCGAATCTCTTTCGACCGATCGCAGCAGAAACGAGGTCCTCCTACGACGACCCTCCTTGCCTGAAATAAAACAAAGGCCCGCATCGCGCTATTTGCGTCATGCCGATCTATTGGAGGCATCGTGTTTCGACCTGGAATTCTTTTCGTATTTATCCTTTTTCTTCTCACGTCCGGTTCCTGTATACGGGCGCAAGAGACTCTCACCACCGCTTCCATCACGGGACGAGTGATTGATCCAACTGGCGCGGTGGTTCCCAACGCGACGATCGAAACAACAGAACCTGCGACCAATCAGACTCGAATAGCCAGGACGGACTCCCAGGGCCGCTTCCGCTTCCCTTACCTTTCCGTTGGGCGGTACGAGCTTCGCGTGCAGCAGCCCGGCTTCGCAGAGGTAAGGCGTCAGGTGAACCTTACCGTGGGTGCAGCCTTCGATGTCTCCATCAATCTGAGCGTGCAGTCAGGTGCAACAACCGTCGACGTGAGTACACAGTCGCCTCTCATCGAAGAGAACCGCAGCCAGATTGCCCAAACGGTGAGCCAGGCCGAGGCTGCCGATCTCCCTTATAACGGGAGGAACTACCTCGACCTCGCCCTTCTTGTCCCCGGCGTCTCGCCGACGAACACCGCCAGCACGCAAACCTTTGCCGAGACCTCCCCGGTGGTTGGCCAGGGCTATTCCATCAATAGCCAGCGTAACTTTTCGAACGGCTTCATCGTGGACGGACTCTCTGCTAATGATGACGCTGCCGGACTCGCCGGCAACTTCTATGGATTCGATGTCGTGCGTGAGTTTCAGGTCGTTACCTCGGGTGGTCAGGCGGAGTTCGGCCGCGCGCTCGGAGGCTACTTCAACGTCATTACAAAAAGCGGCACCAATGACCTGCGCGGCAACCTTTATGGCTACTTGAAAAATCAACGTTTGAATACGAACAACGCGCTATCAGGCGGAAAGCTTCCGCTTACGCAAGGACAGTATGGAGCAAGCCTCTCCGGTCCACTGAAACGTGACCGAACCTTCCTCTATGGCAACTTTGAGCAACGCCGATTGAATACCAATGGCATCATTGCCATCAGTCCGGCAAACGCCGCCGCGATTAACACCCGCCTGCAATCGGTCGGATACCAGGCTCCCCTCCTCAGCGTGGGGACCGGATCGACGACACTCTACCCCACTACCGTTCACACCACGAACTTCTTCGCCCGGGGCGACCACCGGTTCAGCGAGCGTGACCAGTTCAATGGCCGTTACAGTCTCTATACCCTCGACAGCATCAATGCCCGTGGAGTTGGCGGTCTTGCTGCCGTCAGCTACGGCACGGCCGTCCGCGACACGAACCACACTCTCGCCATCAGCAATATCGCAACGCTCTCGCCGCGCACCTTCAACGAGACACGTGGTCAGTTCACCTACGACAGCCTCAACGCTCCTCCGAACGACGAGGTCGGTCCAACTGTAACGATCTCGGGTGTGGCACAGTTCGGCCGCTTCTCCTCGTCGCCAACCGCTCGACTCAACTATCTCTACGAGGTGGTCGACAATCTCGTTCTCCAACGCGGTGCACATACCATCAAGACTGGCGTCGATTTTCTCTACAACAACGACACCATCACCTTTCCGCAGTCGCTACGCGGAGCCTATATCTTCGCGTCGCTCGCCGCCTTCCAATCCGGCGCTTACAACACGCAGGGGTACACGCAGTCATTTGGTGTTTCGGCCGTCTCGCAGACCAATCCCAACGTCGGTTTCTACGTTCAGGATGAGTGGAAGCTGAGTCCCGGCTTCACCCTTAATGCAGGCGTTCGTTATGACCTGCAGTTCTTGCAGACGATCCACACCGACACCAACAACCTCTCTCCACGTGTCGGCTTTGCGTGGTCTCCCTTCGCTAACTCGCGCACCGTCGTGCGTGGAAGCTACGGACTGTTCTACGATCGGATTCCCCTGCGCGCTCTGGCAAATGCATTGCTCTCGGCTTCCAACACTACGGACGCGAATCAGGCAAAGCTCCTCAGTTATACCTTTTCTCCGGGAGATGCCGGAGCGCCAGTCTTTCCGAATGTCGCAGCCGCCCCACCCGCGAACGCGCTACTCAACTTCACGCTGATGAACCGCGATATCCAGAACGCCTATGCGCAACAGGGCAGTCTCGAGATCGAACAGCAACTCTCCAACCACAGCAGCCTCGCGCTCAGCTATCAGCATGTGCGCGGGCTTCACCTCATCACGTCGATCAACACCAACATCAATCCAGACGGAACGCGGCCAAATTCAGCCTATGCCAACAGTCGCGCCTATGACTCAAAGGCTGATTCCTACTACGATGGTCTGGCGGTCTCATTTGTGCAGCAGCCCGTCGCCTGGGGTAGCTTCCGCCTCTCTTATACCTGGTCGAAAGCAATCGACGACGTAGGCGAGTTCTTCTTCAGCTCTCCAATCAACAACTTCTTCGTCGGCCAGGATCGCAGCCGTTCCGACGACGACCAGAGACACCGCGTCATCTTCGACGCCAGCGTTCACTCGCCCACCAGCCCTGCTCACGGAGCGGTCAACCATCTCAGCCACGGATGGCGACTTGGTGGCATCCTGCAGTACTACTCCACACTGCCTTTCAACATCGTCACCGGAACGACGAGCCTTCAGGGAACGACTCTCCGACCCTGTGTTGGTGGCGTATTGACCCCCTCCTGCAGACAGGCTCTTCCAGGGACGGTGATTGGCAGAAACGCCGGAATCGGCTTCGATTTCTTCAGCCTCAACGCTCGTCTGAGCCGTACCTTCAGCCTGACCGACCGGGTAAAGCTTGAAGGAATCGCTGAAGCCTTCAATGCCCTCAATCACCGGAACGATATGATCCCGAACGGCACATGGGGCACGGGAGCTTACCCCTCCACTCCGAATTCGACCTTCGGGCGAGCAACAGCTGTAGGAGATCCGCGACAGGTGCAGCTGGCGATGCGACTGACGTTCTAACTCGACGTAATCGCGATGCGCGTATCGTCACTACATTTTCAAAGGATGATCTATGAATCGAAGATCTATTCGTATCATTGCCGGTTCGCTGGTAGCCGCAATCCTGCTGGCGACTGGCCTTCTGCTGTGGCGACGTTCTCAGACACTTATGAAGACCGGAGAGCAGGCCTTCGTGTTCGAGTCGCATCCTCGCGTTCTACAGGTTGGGGGCAAGCGACCTGTCGTAGCGGCTACAGTTACAGGAGGACTCTACCTTCTTTCGGTAGAGAACACCGACTCAGCCTTAACGCTACGCATGTCGCATGATGGGGGCGAACACTGGATGCCTCCAACAGCATTGAGTTCTCCGGGCGCTGTCGTAACGACATCGGCGGAGAATGCGCCGCAACTTGTCGCCCGGGGCATGTACGCTTTCGCGTTGTGGCAGGAGAAGAACGAGATTGCAGGCACACAACTGCGGGTGGCCCGTTCGAGCGGTATGGATGCGAAATCTCCTGGCTCCACCCCAGTTACGGATAAGCCGGCTACGGATAAAAGCTACTCGGGATTTGCGTCGCTAGCGGTTGCGCCGAACGGCGATGTCTATGCCGTGTGGCTCGATGGGCGAGATAATACTTCCGCAGCCAGCGGCACCTTCAACGTATATCTTGCTCGCTCGACGGACCACGGAGTTACCTTTCATCGGAACGTCAAGGTTGCCACACTGGCGTGCCCATGCTGTCGCCCCTCGGTTGCGATTTCGAGTGATGGCAAGATCTACGTGGCATACCGGCATGTCTACAGCGACAACGAAAGAGACGTGGCCGTGGCCACTTCGACTGACGCTGGGGAACATTTCAGCGACCCGGTTCGTGTCGCAGCGGACCGATGGAAGATCTTCGGATGCCCGGAGTCCGGGCCCGTTGTGGCTCTTCAAGGCGAGAAGCTGATCGTCTCCTGGTACACGGCCACGGGAGAACAACCAGGGATTCGTCTGGCGGCGTCTCGCGATGGTGGTAGAAGTTTTTCGCGTGAGATTGTCGTCAGCAACGGCATACAGAGCGCAAACCATCCCTTCCTTGCCTCCAGAGACGATGGAACGATTGCCATTGCGTTCTCTGGGCGTCTACTCTCGCAGACCGGCACTTGGGAAGAAGTGACGCCGTTTGTGTTCCGCATCGATACACGCGGACACCTCTCCGCAGTGTCTCGTGTGCCTGCGGACGAGGCAGGAGACCGCTATCCCACATTGAGCCTTGCACCTGATGGAGATGCGTACGTAGTATGGCGCAGCGTCGATGCGGCCAAAGTATCATTGGTTCGCGCTGTGTCACGGTAGCCCCTTCACCGCAAACACTAGAGTAAAGTTCATTCAACGAAGGCACTCGCTTTAGAGTTAGAGACTCATCTACTCTCAATCGCATCTCGGAGGCTCTGATGACGACAAAGACCGCACCATCGCATAGTTGGCCTGAGCTTACCTGGGATAAATGGAAGGATACGGCTGCGACGCTGCACATGTGGACACAGATTGTGGGTAAGACCAGGCTGGAATTGACTCCACTGCTGAACCACTGGTGGAACGTTCCTCTCTATGTAAGCGCGCGCGGACTGACCACGTCAGCGATGCCCTATCGTGGCGATCTGCTGGAGATCGAGTTCGACTTTGTGAGCCACGAGCTACGATTTCGCTTGAGCTCAGGAGCTATACTCGCCGTGCCGCTACGAGCCCAGACCGTAGCGAGCTTTTATGCGGAGTATCAGAGATGCCTTGCCACACTTGACGTTTCAGTCGAAATCAATCCAGTGCCGGTGGAGATCAGCGATCCGATTCCATTTGCGAAGGATGAGGTGCATAATTCGTACGACCCGGAGTATGCGCACCGGTTCTGGCGAACCTTGACGTGTGCAGACGATCTCTTCAAGCAGTTTTCCTCGCGCTTTATCGGGAAGATGAGCCCTGTGCACTTCTTCTGGGGGAGTTTCGACCTTGCAGTAACTCGATTCTCCGGTCGACCGGCGCCGCCGCGCGATGGTGCCGATAGAGTCACTCGCGAGGCGTATTCGCACGAGGTGATCAGCGCAGGGTTCTGGCCTGGGAACGGCGGATTCGGCACGGCCGCTTTCTACTGTTACGCTGCACCCTCACCCGCGGGACTGGATGCCGAAGCTGTAAAGCCTGATGCCGCCTACTACGATAAGAAGCTTGGCGAGTTCATCCTGAAGTATGACGATGTACCCACGGAAGCTTCGCCAGATGATGCGGTAATGGATTTTCTGCAGAGTACCTACGAGGCTGCGGCAAGGCTTGCCAAGTGGGACCGGGCGGCGCTCGAGCGGTAAAGCTGTTCGCGCTTGACCTGCCGACGCGCTTGAGCCGCCGAGGTGAGCCGTTAGATCGATGGCTTTTTGGCGGCTTTCGCTCGCTCCAGGTCGGGACGGAAGATGCGTCGCAACGGCCGTTGGATGGCTTTCAGTAGAGCGCGAGCGACGAAAATCCCCGATACCAGAAGGATCAGAGCTGTGGATGCGGCGATGATTGGGTGGTGCGTTGCGAACCAGGTGAGACCGATGGCCACGACGTCTTCCGTGGTGCTTAGGGCGATATTTGATACCGGCTCCGGGCTTGGCGTCACGGCGGCGCGGACAGCTGTCTTGGAGCTGTGCGTTGCGAGCGCGATCCCTGCGCCGATCCCCGTGGCCATCACCTGCATCTCCGGCGAGAGCTGCGAACTGGCGTGGTAGGCCACCAGACCTGCGATCGGCACGCGAACGACGGTGTGGAGAGCGTTCCAGATCATGTCGAAGCCGGGAATCTTGTCTGCGACAAACTCGATGGCGAACATGATGCCGCAGACGACCAGTACCCAGGTATGGCCGAGAGACTCAAGTCCAGGAGGCAGCGAGACCCATTGCGTGCGTGCCAGGATGCCGAGCGTCAGCACCGTGGCATAGATGTTCAGACCGGCCGCGAAGCTGGCTGCGACGATGAGTCCCGTGATGTTGCCCGCGGTAAAGCTCATGTGGCAGAGATTCTACAGCGGAGAGGTATCGATGGATACCGATCGATCTCAGATTCGCCCAGGATCCACCGTGCTAGCGGCGGACGATGCTAACGGTGGACGGCACTAGCGGCGGACGGCACGCTTCACCTGGGCGTATTGCAGGAGGATAAAGCTGTCGGTCATACCGGCGATGTAGTCGGCGACGACACGCGCAAGCCCTTCTTTCTGCACCTCTTCGAAGTAGCTCTGGGGCAGCTCCTCGGGATCGTTGATCCAGTAGTTGAAGAGCGTGGTCACAACCTCTTCGGCCTTGTCGTGTTCGTTTTCGAGCACTTCGCAGGTGTAGAGGGTGTCGTAGAGATAGCGCTTCTCCTGCAGGCGCTCGGCCTCGGCCTGTGGGGAGAAGAGAGCGAGGCGAGAGGGATGCCTGCGGATGTCGGCGAGGGACTGGGCACCGATGGCCTGGGTGTTCTTGCGAGTGTTCTCGATCAGGTCGTCGGTCAGCGTGTTCTGCATCAGTTGGAGCGCTTCATTGAAGAGATACTTCTCCTCAAGGCCGACGTGCTCCCGCTCGATGGCACGGTAGCAGCGGGCGAGGATGTCGACGTTCTCGCAGATGTGGCTGATCTCGAGCAGGCCGGACTCGACGCCGTCGTCGAGGTCTGCGGTGAGGTAGGCGATCTCATCGGCGAGATCGATGAGCTGCGCCTCGAGCGGTGGACGTTCGTCGAGCAGATATCCAGCGAGATCGGGATGCTGGTCGGCGCTGTAGTCGCGAGAGTGCTTGATGATGCCCTCGCGAACGCCGAGAGTCAGGTTCAGACCGCGGTGGGCGGCGTAGCGCTGCTCGAAGTGCTCGACGATACGCAGGGCATGGAGGTTGTGGTCGAAGTTGCGTCCATGGCGACGGAGGCATTGGTCCAGAGCACGCTCTCCTGCGTGGCCGAAGGGCGGGTGGCCGATGTCGTGGACGAGGGCCAGAGTTTCGGCGAGATCCTCGTTGAGCCCCAGCTCCGCGGCGGCGGCGCGCGCGATCTGGGCTACCTCCATCGTGTGAGTAAGACGGCTGCGGAAGTGGTCGGAGGCGCGGCTGGTAAAGACCTGCGTCTTCCCAGCGAGACGGCGGAAGGCACGCGACTGCACGATCCGCTCCCGGTCACGCTGAAAGGCCGTCCGGGATGGCCGAGAGGGGGCGGGATGGACGCGAAGCAGAAGAAGATCGTCCGGGTCACCGGCGACCGCGCATCGGTGCAGTTTGTCAGACATAGTCAAGCTTTAAGTGTAAATGTTGCGCGATTGCGGTTCGGTAGGGTACGCCTCCCCGAGTATTAGGCGCAACGAGCTGACTTCAGTATTGGGACTTCATTCCAACACCTTCTTGTCCCCTCCAGCAGCCGTAACGTGCCGCGAATCTGACGAATCAGTGGCCTGACCATACTCCAGCCCATTTAGTTCGAGCTTGACACAAGTAGCCTACGAACGGCTATCCTCATCCACGACACACCTTCCGTTCAGACTTGCCGCACCAAAGCGGACTACACGATCAATGGTCAGACCAGAATCTACTCGGGAGCCTCTACTGCATGTCTAACGCCGCCAGCCTGTCTGATTCGGGCTTCACTGTCTCCGCTCCGGAGAAATCGAACACCCGCTGGTTCGTCTGTTTTCTGCTCTTTCTAGCCACGACCATCAACTACATGGATCGCTCGGTCTTTTCGCTCATCGAGCCGCTCCTCCATCTTGATTTCATGGGTTGGGTTCCAGGGGTCGATGCAGCCCATCAGACCGTCTATAACATCAACTACGGCCGCATTCTCATCTACTTCCAGATCGCCTACGGCATCGGTTTCCTCTTTGCCGGCCGCATCATCGACAAGCTGGGCACCAAAACCGGATACGCCGTCGCCATCCTGATGTGGGCCTGCGCTTCGATCAGCCACTCCATCGTCGGCAGCGTCGCCGGTTTCTGCATCGCCCGCGTCTTCCTCGGTCTCGGCGAGTCCGGCAACTTCCCCGCCGCCATCAAAGCGACCTCTGAGTGGTTCCCCGCCGAAGAGCGCGCCTTCGCCACCGGCCTCTTCAACTCCGGCTCCAACGCCTCCGCCTTCATCGCTCCCGTCCTCATCGCCGCCGTCACCGCCAAGTTCGGCTGGCATGCCGCCTTCATCTGCACCGGCTCCATGGGACTGGTCTGGGCAGTCGTCTGGCTCCTCTTTCCCTACAACAAGCTTCGTCGTGGAGCCACCCAGACCCAGATCAACCTTGCCCCCGTCACGCAGGGCGGCCCGCTCTACTCCATCCTTCTGCGCCACCGCGGCTTCTACGCCTTCTTTCTCGCCAAAGGTCTCACAGATCCCATCTGGTGGTTCTATCTCTTCTATCTCCCCAAGTTCCTCAACGACAACTACGGCCTCAACCTCAACCAGGTCAAATATCCGCTTATCGTCATCTACACCGCTGCCAGCTTCGGCTCCATCGCCGGCGGATGGCTCTCCGGCTTCCGCATGAAGCACGGACACAGCGTCAACTCCGGCCGCAAGTTCGCTCTTCTCATCTGCGCCCTCTGCGTCTTGCCCATCATGCTTGTGCCTCACATGCATACCCTCTTCCCCACCAACGCCTGGCCGGCCATCGGACTCTTCTGCCTCGCCACCGCTGCCCATCAGGGCTGGTCCGCAAATCTCTTCTCCACCCCGAGCGATATGTTTCCCTCCACCAGCATCAGCACGGTCGTCGGCCTCGGCGGTGCAGCCGGTGCAGTCGGAGGAGCCATCTTCACTTGGATCGTCTCTCACTTCTTCTCTCTCCACCCCATGCTCATCTTCACCATGGCCGGCTTTGCCTATGTCGTCGCGCTTGTCGTCTTCCAGGTACTGGTCCCGCGTCTCGGGATCATTCAGAAAGCACGCACAGCCTGATCTCCCCGCATCCGTCTAACCCGTAGCCCATCGTCTGCCCGTACTCCGGCGCATCCGATGGGCTACTTCCCTACCGTGCCTTCGCTTGGCGAGACGTATTACACCCGTGATACCCTTCTTCCACTTCGGCGCAAGGAGCTTTGTTCGGCGTGAAAAAAGAGGACCACAAAGAGGTCGATGGCGACGCGACCACCCACAGTCAACTCACCATGCAGGTTGTCGACTACGTCCGCTCCCTCATCGCCACAGGCGAGGTTCGCCCCGGCGACCGCCTCCCCCCCGAACGTGAACTAGCCCGCAAGCTCAAGATCAGCCGCTCCAGTCTTCGCGCCGGCATCGGCTTTCTCTCCGCCATGGGCGTCCTCAAGAGCCGCCACGGCGCCGGAACCTTCGTCTCCAGCGGCCCCCCGGCCCTCGACTCCAGCTCCCTCTCCGTCCTTGGAGCCCTCCACGGCTTCCTTCCCTGGCAGATGTTCGAGGCCCGCCTCGTCCTCGAGGCCAACATCGCCGCCCTCGCCGCCGAACGCGCCACCGACGAGCACATCGCCGAACTCGCCGAAGAGGTCGCCGAGATGTACGCCGCTCTCACCGACCCCCAGGAGTACCTCATCCACGATGTCCGCTTCCACCGGACCATCGCCCGCGCCGCCGGCAACCCTATCCTCGGCACCCTCATGGAGACCATCACCGCCAACCTCTACGAGCACCGCAGCAAGACCGTCCAGAACGCTCTGGACCTCAAAGAGTCCGCCGAGATGCACCGTGAGATCTACCGCGCCATCCGCTCCCACAACCCCGCCCAGGCCCGCCACACCATGGAGCAGCACCTCAACCTCGCCAGCAAAGCCCAGGCCGCCGAGACGAACCTTCTCGCAACCGAAGAGTCCCAACCCGAATCCAGCACACCGACAATCACCGACTAATACAGTCGTTCCGTCCCTCTGCCCCCGAGCGTAGCCGAAGGGGGAAGAACTCCCGCATCGGCCTCTGCCGTTGCTGGTTTCTGCTGTTGCCGCTGCTCGTTCCTTCCCGCCCCTCCCCTCTGTTCCCTACCCCCTGCTAGACTGAAAATTGGCCACTCCACATGTCTGATACAAAGAAAAAGTTCTACTTAACCACCCCGATCTACTACGTCAACGCGCGCCCTCACATCGGCCATGCGTATACCACCATTGCGGCCGACGTCATCGCCCGCCGCCACCGCCTCCTCGGCGACGACACCTTCTTCCTCACCGGCACCGACGAGCACGGCCAGAAGATCGATCGCTCCGCTGCCGCCGCCGGCATCCCGACCCAGCACTTCGTCGACGAGATCTCGCAGAGCTTCCGCGACCTCTGGGACCGCATGGGCATCACCTACGACGACTACATCCGCACCACCGACACCCGCCACAAAAAGGGCGTCCAGAAGCTCTTCCAACTCCTCCGCGACCGCGACGCCATCTACCTCAGCACCTACACCGGCCAATACTCCGTCGGCGAGGAGATGTTCATCGACGGCCCTCCCGGCACCATCGGCCCCGACGGCAAGCCCACCGAGACTGTCACTGAAGAAAACTACTTCTTCCGCCTCTCCAACTACCAGCGCCTACTCATCGACCTCATCGAAAGCGATGATCCAAACAACCGTCTCGATATCCAACCCGACGTCCGCCGCAACGAAGTTCTCAGCTTCCTCCGCGGCAACTTCGCCAATCTTTCTAACGATGTCATTCTGAGCGAAGCGAAGAACCCCCGCATTTCGCCCGACGAGCCACAAATCTCTCCGGAACGCACCATCGCCTACTCCACCAAGGGCACCCCCTACGTCCCCGGAGCTCTAAAGGACCTCTCCATCTCCCGCTCCAGCTTCAAGTGGGGCATCCCCGTACCCGGCGATGAAAAGCACGTCATCTACGTCTGGCTCGACGCCCTGGCCAACTACATGACCGCCATCGGCTACGGCAGCGACGACCCCGCCGAACAAGAGAAGTTCAAAAAGTACTGGCCCGCCGACCTCCACCTCGTAGGCAAGGAGATCATCCGCTTCCACTGCGTCTACTGGCCCGCCTTCCTCCTAGCCGCCGGCCTGCCTTTGCCGAAAGCGATCACCGCCCACGGCTGGCTCCTCTTCGAAGAATCGAAGATGTCGAAATCGCGCGGCAACATTGTCCGCACCGAGACCATCCTCGACGCCTTCGGCACCCTCTGTCCCTTTCCCGCACCGGCTCCAGCACACCCCGAAACGCCCCATACAACCCCACCTCTCCCCTCCACGTCTGTACCATCTCTCCCCTCCACGCCTGTCCCACCTCTCCCCTCCACGTCTGTACCATCTCTCCCCTCCACGTCTGTACCATCTCTCCCCTCCACGCCTGTCATTCTGAGCGAAGCGAAGAACCCCCGCATTTCGTTGGAAGTGGCACCCATCTCCACCAAACGCGAACAAGACCTCTTCGCCTCCGACGTCCTGCGCTACTTCCTCCTCCGCGAGATCCCCTTCGGCCAAGACGGCAGCTTCAGCTTCGACGCCCTCGTCCAGCGCTACAACAGCGACCTAGCCAACGGCTACGGCAACCTAGTCAGCCGCACGCTGACTATGATCAACACTTCATTCCAAGGCTCAATACCGGACCATCCCAACTGGGAAACTTCAACCATCCAAATTGTCGATAAGATGCCCCGTGGTAGTGGTTTAGGGCTACCTGCTGACTTTGTGACTGTCGCTGATACGGAGCTCGCTAGACTGTCCGCTGTAGCCGTACACTTTTACGATGAAGCCATTGCTACATTCCGATTCTCTCAAGGAAAAGATGCGGAACAACTGAGGAAGTCTTTAGCAGAAAGAGAAATCGTTTTGAAAGAGGAGTTCGGTGCGATTGAATCTGTTTTCCTCCTTGTTCAGCTAGCAGACAATTTCATTTCAACTCGTCAGCCTTGGAAGCTAGCGAAGAGCAACTCCGAAGCCGACCGGGCCGCTCTCGCCGATACTCTCTACGAAGCCGCAGAATCCATCCGCATCATCACCGCCCTCCTCTATCCCGTGATGCCCTACGCCACAGCCGCCGTCTGGGCCCAACTAGGCCTGGGCGACATAGAAGAATCCGCCCGCAACGGCGAGTTGGCAAACCTCGAATGGGGCGGCCTGAAACCCGGCACCAAACTAGGCCCTCTCTCCCCCATCTTCCCCCGAGCAGACAAAGGACTCATCCAGATCATGACCGACATGGAACTGAACAGCGCCCCACAAAAAGCAGAGCAGCCCACTCCGTCCAAGTTCGTCGACGAGAAGACCACCCACACATCCCCGGCCCCTGCAGACTCCACGCATCCCGGAGCACCGCCCCGCACCAGCACCCTCTCCGAGGCGAACCCCGGAGCCCAGGTCGGCGCAGCAGCGGCCCCCGGCCCTGACCTCGTCAAGACCCCACCCCACACCGAGGCCCCCGCCTCTGGAGCCTTCGCGACCTCAGCCGCAGCCTCCACCACCCCGGACACCCCGCAGATCGCCATCGACGACTTCGTCAAGATCGATCTACGAGTAGCCAAGATCATCGTCGCCGAGCGCATCCCCAAGGCCGACAAGCTCCTCCGCCTCGAGGTCGATCTCGGCTACGAGAAGCGCCAGATCCTCTCCGGCATCGCCGAGTGGTACACCCCCGAAGAGCTCATCGGTCGGAAGATCATCGTCATCGCCAATCTCGCCCCCCGCAAGATGCGCGGCCTCGAGTCCCACGGCATGTTGCTCGCCGCCTCGAACGGCCAAGACAGCAAGCCCATCCTCGCCACCTTCGGCGAAGACATAGAGCTGGGCTCCCGCCTCAAGTAATGCTCTTCCTCCGCCACAAACCGGGTGCCCCATCTTCGCGACAGTCTCATCGTCGCTAAGGTGGGCATTCGTGCGAAGCACGAACCTACAGTGCCAAACCGGCCTACGAGAACTTCGGCTCTGTCTGCTTTCCCACCGCGACCACGAAGTAGAGCGCGGGAGTATCGCCGACGTTCTTCAGTCCATGCATCACGTTCGACGCCGTAAAGACCACGGCTCCCGGGCCAATCATCTCTGTCTTGCCGTCTGTCGTCACCTCCAGCTTCCCTTCGCGGATCAGCAGAAACTCAGAGTGGCTGTGACGATGCGGTTGATGCGGCATCTTCCCCGGCGGCAGGGTCGTCTCATGCGACTCGACAAACTCTCCCGTAGGCAGGGTTCCATGGAGCACGGCACGGCTCGCTCCACCGTTCGCCGAGGTTTTTACCGGAAGCTGATCGAAGGGAAAGATGGCGGAGTGCGCCAGCATCGGACCATCCGTAACCGCATTACCTGATTGCGCCTCGGCCGACACACTCCCCGCCACCGCAAGAGCGGAGAGAGCAACACAAAGTTCACGACGATTCAGATTTTTCATGACGCCATCCTACGCGACCGTCGCAGGACTGTGCCAGACCGTCGCACCCACCGCGTCAGAGCTTCTGCACGCCCGACTCACGCCCAATCGCGATCACAAAATAATTCGCCGGCGCATCCCCGACATTCTTGATCCCATGCATGATCCCTGAAGTCGCGAACACCACCCCACCCGGTCCCACCCGCTCCTTCTTCCCGTCATTGTCGAACTCGATCGTGCCCTCGCGAATCATCATGAACTCCGAGTGCCGATGCTTATGCGCAGGATGCGGCATATGCCCCGGCAGCAGCGTCGTCTCATGCATCTCCACCGCCTCGCCCGTCGGCAGCACGCCTTGCACCACCGGTCGCGTCACCCCGTTCTCCGTCTTGCGGGCCGTCAGCTCCTCGAACGTATATGCGCGAGGCGTTGACAGCACCTTCTCACCCGAAGTTCCCGGCGCCGATGTCTGCGCCTCAGCAGCCACGCTGCCCATCGCCGCAAAGGCCGAAAGGGCAACACAAAGATCACGACGATTCAAATTTTTCATGCCGCCATCCTAAACGACCTGTCCTGCCGCTGCCACCAGCTACTTTTTCGTATCCCCGCCAATCGCGACGACCACATACTTCGCCGGAACATCTCCCACGTTCTTCAACCGGTGCATCGTCCCAAAGGCTACGTAAATCACGTCGCCCGCCCCAGCCCTTTCGGCCTTGTCCCCATGCTCGAACATCACCGTACCCTCTCGTACCACGATGAGCTCCGAGTGCTGAATCACATGTGGCGGCCCCGACACAGTACCCGCCGGCAGCACAGTCTCATGCAGTGCCACCGTCTCGCCTGTCGTTAGCGCCCCACGCTGCAGGTTCCGGCTCTCCCCTCCGGACGCCGTCTTATTCGCCGGCATCTGGTCGAATACCAGAACCTCAGCCTGTGAAAGCACCCTTGGTTCCGTCGGCGCCACCGTCTGCGCTCCCGCCACCCCACCGCCCATCCCAGCCAGGGCCAAAAAAACAACGCAAACACTCTGAACCTTCATGAGCACATCCTATCCGGCCATTAGCACTCTTTATGTGGAATTTGAAGTTCGTCAACAGAAATCATCAAACCCACTTCATTCTCGGCGGGCAGGTGCAGCGCCTTGAGGGACGTCGGCGCAGAGGATACGGGGCCTGAACTGGCGACGATTTTGATGGAGATTCAGGAGCTATCGCAGACACACCTAGGCCGCCCCCGAAGGGATGGCCTGCGGCTAGCTCTCGGAACTTGGCTACGGAGTCGCAGCGCTGGTCGTTGTGGTTGTTAGGTCGCGGACGGAGATGTCGATTCCACCACACTTGATCGCTTGGAAGTCGACTGATGCAGGTTGCTTGTACGTGATCTCCAGATGCGTTGGCGTCAACCAACTCAGCTTCAGGTCTACCGAGGTCGCATCCTGCGATAGCTGCAAAACCTCGACCTTGTCTTGTCGGCCTTTGACCTGCCTCAGAGAAACGGTGGATAGTATGCCCGCCGTCCCAGGACCGCCATACTGGTCAGTGTGGGCGGTTGCGACCCACCGCCCATCCGGAGAGTTAGATTCCGTGGACCAGATCGTTGCAGCATCTTTGCAGCCAGACGCTAAGGAGCACAGCAGAACGGTTGTTGACCATATCGCCATGCGGATCACGGGGCGGCCACTTCTTTTTTGTTTACTCATCGGTTCTCCTTCGGCTGTTTTGGCGGAAGACATTCCACTTACTCATACCATCACCCTGATTCGTCACGAAGTGAAGCCCCTGGATTCACTTTTGCCGCTTGCTTTCCCATCACCCCAAAAATTCTTGTCAAGCCCCCTAATCCCCTAACTTGAACTCCATCAAAGGGATCGACAATGCCTATGAGTTTCCCTTTATTCGCTATACTTAAAACAGAATCAAAGAAAGCTCCGGCCAAAGCTGGGGCTTTTCTATTGGAGCCAGAGATGAACGCATAACCCGTTTAGTCGCACGGGGGGGAGGGGGTACCCCCCAACCCTTACACTACTGAGAACGGACCTATGCCTCTAATCGACTCCCACGCCCACCTGGACTTCTACACCGAAGACCGCGAAGAGATCCTCCGCCGCGCCCAGGCCGCCGGTGTCCAGACCATCCTCGCCATCGGCATCGGAGAGGGCCCCGACACCATGCATCACGCGCTCGACTTCGCCAACGCCCCCACCAGTCCAGATCTTCCCAGCATCTACGCCAGCGCCGGCATCCACCCCGAGCAGGCCCACAACGCGACAGACACAGCCCTGGCCAGGATAACCACCCTCGCAGCCGACCCCCGCTGCATCGCGATAGGAGAGATCGGCCTCGACTACTACCACCTCGATAACCCCGGCATCCCCACCCAGCAACAGGCCTTCATAGCCCAGATGCGCATCGCAACCCAGACTCGCAAACCCATCATCATCCACTGCCGCACCTCCGAGCTGGCCATCCCCCAGGCCAAACAGAAGTACGGCGAAGCCGACGCCTGGGAGGACACTCTCAGCCTCATCGCCGAACACTGGGCCCCGCACTCGCTCGGCGGCATCATGCACTGCTTCTCCGGCACCGTCGATCAGGCCCGCCGCTCCCTCGACGCAGGCTTCTACCTCTCCTTCGCCGGCAACCTCACCTATCCCAAAGCCCAGTCCATCCGCGACGCCGCCGCCTTCGCCCCCGCCGACCGCATCCTGGTAGAGACCGACGCCCCCTTCCTCGCTCCCATCCCCCTCCGCGGACAGCGCAACGAACCCGCCTTCGTTGCCCACACCGCCGAAACCCTGGCCACCCTCCGCGGCATCTCACCACAAGAAGTCGCATCCATTACAACAGAGAACTTCCACCGTCTCTTCCCCACAACTCGAACCACGACGGCCTGACATAATAGAAACCGAGATAAAGGAAAAACACCATGGCATCGGATAACAGCTTCGACGTAGTCAGCAAAGTAGAGCTTCAGGAAGTCAAGAACGCCATCGACCAGGCCTCCAAGGAGGTCCACGCCCGCTTCGACCTCAAGGACTCCAAGTCCAAGATCGACCTCGAGGGCACCGACACCATCCAGCTTGCCTCGCAGGACGAGTACAAGCTCCAGGCCGTCATCGAGATCCTCTCGCAGAAGCTCGTCAAGCGCGGCGTCTCCCTCAAGAACCTCGAGTACGAGAAGATCGAGCCCGCCTCTAACTCCAGCGTCCGCCAGAAGATCAAGCTCGTCCAGGGCATCCCCTCCGAGAAGGCGAAGATCATCGTAGCCGCCATCAAGGACTCCAAGAAGAAGGCGCAGGCCAGCATTCAGGGCGACACCGTCCGCGTCGTCAGCAAAGACCGTGACGTCCTCCAGGAGGTCATGACCCTTCTCCGCGGCAAAGACATCGGTGTCGAGCTCCAGTTCACCAACTTCCGCTCCAACTGATTCGTTGCTTCATCGAAATTACCTGCGCGATTTTCGGCCACGTCCATCGATCGTTGGGACATCCTGATACTCTGAATTACGGTGAGCACGATCTCCATCGCGACCGCAGCCGAAGTCTTCGACCTCCTCCGCGACGACCTCGCAGCCATAGAGCAGGAGTTCTCCCGACAGTCTGCCTCGAAGGTCGAGGTCATCACCGACATCGCCCAATACCTCATCGCAGGCGGAGGCAAGCGCATCCGCCCCCTGCTCCTCCTCCTATCCTCGAAGGCCCTCGACTGCACCAGCGAGAGCCGCATCCGTCTCGGTGCCGTCGTCGAGATGCTCCACACCGCCACCCTCGTCCACGACGACATCATCGACGAGGCCGACACCCGACGCGGCCGCCCCTCATCCAACACCACCTGGGGCAACTCAAAATGTGTCCTCGCCGGTGACTGGCTCTACATGCAGTCCTTCTCCTCGGCTCTCGAGGAGCGCAACTTCCACGTCCTCGAGCTCCTCATCTCCCTCACCCAGCAGATGGTCGAGGGCGAGCTCCTCCAGATCGAGAAGCTAGGTCACCTCATCAACGAGGAGGAGTACTTCGACCTCATCTTCCGCAAGACAGCCTGCCTCTTCAAGGTCTCCATGCAGCTCGGAGCCGCAATCACCAACGCGCCCGACGAGGTCGAATCCCAACTGGGCGAATACGGCCGCAACCTCGGCCTCGCCTTCCAGATCGTCGACGACGTCCTCGACCTCACCGCCGCCGAAGACGTCCTCGGCAAACCGGTAGCCTCGGACCTCCGCGAAGGCAAGGCAACCCTCGCCGTCATTCACGCCCTCGAGCGCGGCACCGGAGCCGACCGCGAGGCAATCCGCACAGTCCTCGCCGACCGCAGCTTCTCCCACGTCTCCCACCCGCAGATCCTCGAGATCCTCCAGCGCCACGGCTCCATCGACTACGCCATGGACACCGCCTGCGCCTATGCTGAAGCCGCCCGCCTGGGCATCGCCGACCTACCCGACTCCGACGCCAAACGCGCCCTCCTCTGGGTCCCCGGCTTCGTCACCACACGCGACCGCTAACTTCCACCTAGACACCCACTAAACTCCAAACTATGCTGATCATCGATGCCGGCTGAGTTAACCACTCCGGAGAGAACCCGCACCAGATATCCGTGGATCTGCTTCGTTGGAAGCCTGCTCGGCATAGCCTCTGCATCTGGGGTCTCAGCGTTCGAACGCTCGATCACTTCCTTCTGTTCTCTCTTGCCCTACCCATCCCATTTCTGGTGATGGCCACCCTCTATCTACTTCGGCGAGCGCACCTTCTACCCCATCCACGCCGCACAACGAGCAAGCAATCTCTCCCCCCACCATCGGCAAACACTGCTGACTTCACAACGTCGTCTTCTCTTAGCGTACTTCGCAGGCATGATTCTCTACCTCGCCCTCTTCGCAGTCTCGAAAAAGTCTAGTTTTTTATTTCAAATACTGGGTTGCTGCTGCATGATTCTCAGCGGCACCCTTGCCGACTTTTTAGGGGTTCCGCTATTCAAACCCCGCCCACCCGTGGAGCCACTCAAACTCTAAGCTGTTGGTTGAGTGCCTACTCCTCGTCTTCGTCCTCCTCCACCTCAACCTCCAAATCCGCCACCACCATTCGGCTCCCCCGCCCCACCAAGACCTGAATCCTTCCCTCCGCATCCTCCAGCTGCTTCTTACAAGCCTCGGAAAGCCTCATCCCCTCCTCGAACAACTGCACCGACTCATCCAGCGGAAGCTCCCCCCGCTCCAGCCGTTCGACCACCTGCTCCAACGCCGTCAACTGCTCTTCAAAGCTAGCCATACTTCCTCTCCAAACCTACATCAGCCCCAACACCTGAGCCGCCGCGCCATACTTCCCAAACGGCGCGCTCACCTGAACCCCCTGCACCATCGGCCTTGCCTCCGCGAGCATCTCCTGGGCAATCTTCACGCCCTCTGCCCGCGCCGCCTCAGGCGAAGTCACCGCGGCCATCCGCACCATGATCTCCTCCGGCATGCTCACGCGCAGATCGTTCTTCATGAACTCCGCATTGCGCAGGCTCGTCAACGGCCAAATCCCCGCGATCACCGGAATCCGAAACTGCTCGATCCGCCGCAGAAACTCCTCCAGCACGCGCAGGTCGAAGACCGGCTGCGTAATCGCAAACTCCGCCCCCGCCTCCACCTTGTACGCAAACCGTCGAACCTCCTGGTCGATATCAGGCACTCCGGGATTCGCCGCCACCGAGATCGTAAACCCCGTCGATTCGCCAATCGAGTTCTTCCCGATATCCAGGCCGCAGTTCAGATTCCGTACGACATTCACCAGCCCAATGGCATCCACATCAAACACAGCCGTAGCATCCGGATAGTTCCCAAGCTTCGGGGGATCGCCCGTCAGGCAAAGAATATTCTTCAGGCCAATCGAAGAAGCCCCCAGCAGATCGCTCTGGATACTCAGCACATTCCTGTCCCGGCACGTGTAGTGCAGAATCGTCTCGATCCCGACGTGCTGCTGAATCTGCACGCACAGGCTCTGCGCGCTCATCCGTGCACTCGCCCGCGGCGAATCCGGCACATTGATCGCATCGACACCCAGCCTGTGCAGCTGCGCCGCTCCATCCAGCTCCTTGCTGCAGTCGATCCCCTTCGGCGGAACGATCTCCACCATCGTGACGAACTCACCCGCAGCGATCATCGATCCAATCTTCGACCGCTGCGCCAATGGTGGAGGCTCAACTTTGTTCTTCACCTCCGCGGTCGCAGCCTTGTCGGAACCCACTCGTTCCATCACCTGCGCACCAGCCTCCATCGCGTCCATGGCGCGCAGTGCGCTCTTCATCGCGCGCGTATAGCTCGGAGTCGTCCCGCAACATCCACCCACAATGGTCGCGCCCGCCTTCACCAGCTTGCGCGTAAAACTCGCCATGTACTCCGGCGAGGTCAGATAGATCGTCCTGCCCTCCACGGCTCGCGGAATCCCTGCATTGGGCATCGCCGCCAGCGGCAGCGTCGTCACCAGTCGCATCCGCTCGATCACGCTCAGCACCGTCGCCGGTCCCGCGCTGCAGTTGCATCCAATCGCGTCCGCACCCCACGTCGTCAGCTTACTTGCCGCCGTCTCCGCCGACGCTCCATCCAGACAGTTCCCCTCCTCGTCGACGGTCATCATCACCACAACAGGAACATTGGGAGCCTCACTCCGGGCCGCCAGGATCGCCTGCTCCGACTCCACCAGCGAAGTCATCGTCTCCACGATCAGCAGGTCCGCTCCTATCCCAGGCCCGCCCTCCACCATCGCTCGAATCTGCTCGGCAAACGCGGCGCGCGCCTCATCCAGTCCCACCTTGCCTAACGGCTCGAGCCTAACCCCAAGCGGTCCAATCGACCCGGCCACAAACGCCTCGCTGCCCTGCTTGTCCCGAATCCTCTCCACGCACTGCCGCGCCAGCCGCACCCCGGCGACGTTGATCTCGCGCACCTTGTCCCCAAACCCGAAGTGCTCCAGCCGAAACCGGTTCGCCCCAAAGGTATTGGTCTCGATCACCTCGGCCCCTGCCTGCAGATACTCTGCATGAACCTCGCGCACCATGTCAGGCTGCGACAGGTTCAGTTCGTCATAGCACCGATTGATGAACACGCCCCGCGCATACAGCATCGTGCCCATCGCCCCATCGCACAGCACCGGCCCACCAGTAAAAAGTCTTTCTACCCCCGCGGGATCCGCGCTCATACTAACCACTGCATCTGCCATCATTGTCTCCAGCCTAATCAAACTATCCTAAGCCACTGCCCTGACCCGCTCCAAACCTCCTCCCGTCATCGCCTTCTCCTCTACGCCGGCGTCACCTGCTTCCGCTGCACCGTTTGTTATACTCACCGATGTAGCAGGTGGCCGCAAGAACACGCCGCAGCGCTTAGGTTTGGAGTCTTTACCGTTGAAAATTAGAAGTCCCTTTACCCAGTCCCCCTGCTCTCAGTTCGCCTGCGGCCTCTTGATCGCCATCGCGACTCTCGCCCTCAGCTCTTGCCACAGCGCCGCGTTCTACTACTACAAGTTCCCGACGTTCACCTTCGCCAATCGGCCTATACCGCCCAGCAGGCTCGCTAACCGCGTCATGGTCTCCGTCACCGTCAACGGCGCACAGGGCAGCCTCCAGATCCTTGACGGAAAGCGCGACATCCGCAGCAACATTCAAAACACAATCCCTACCTTTTCCATCGCCGGCTACAGCGCCGCCTTTCCCTTCCTCATTCTTAATTTCCCGGAGCAGGTCCACGGCTACGTCTTCTCCGACGACGGCAAGCTTCAGACCATCGACTACGGCAAGGAGGCCGCCGCAGGTGTTGCCGGCACCTTCGCGCCCAAAACGCCCTCCGCCGCTGTTGCTAACAGCTTCAACCACGTCTACGCCGCATCGGACTCCACCGGCCAGTTAACCGTCCTCGACAACACCACAGGTCGCAGCTACGGCCTCAATCTCCCCAACGTCTACAAGGTAGCCGTCAACGACGGTGACACCGTTGTCCTCGCCATGGTCCGCAACTCCAACACCCTCTACCGCCTCATCAAGCTCAACGCAAACCAGCCCACCCCACCCGGCTCCGTTGACTGCCAGCCCGTCAACCTCCCCGTCTACTGCGTCGTTCCAGTTCCCGACAGCACGACGAAGCCCAGCTTCGACCGCCCCGTCGGCGCCTACTTCTCCCTCGACGGCACCACCGCCTACATTCTCAACTGTGGCCGTGAGTGCGGAGGCTCCGCCTCCAGCGTCACTCTCGTCCAGCAGGGCGCGCTCACCATCGACGTCAATACCCCGCCCTACCCCGCTGCGGTCAGCAACAGCGTAGCCATCCCCGGCGGCGTCACTACCGCCCTGGCCAAGGGCACAACTCTATATCTGGCCGGCCAGCAGCTCCAGCCCGACGGCCTCTTTGCCGGCAGGCTCACCTTGCTCGATCTCACCACCCTCACGCCCGGCCAGCCCATCCCCATCTCCGACGGCAACCACTCCAGGCTTCTCTTCGCCGACGACAACACCCTCTGGATCGGCTCCCAGTTCTGCGCCACCGGCGAACGCCAGAAACAAGGCCTGAACTACAACTGCCTCACCCGTTACGACCTCGGCGCGGGGACCGCCCAGATCTTTCCCAGCGTCAACCCCCAGGACCCCAACTCCTCCGTTCCCTACCCCAACTCAAGCCAGAACCAGTACTACTATGGCGACCTCACAGGCATCTGCTGGGTCCAGGCCCTGCACAAG
>Ga0193743_1000803_pt1 | contig 24548 bp, 17 predicted proteins | sample L2c2metaG_FD_143038 | JGI IMG/M metagenome (GOLD analysis project Ga0193743, IMG submission 143038) | Soil microbial communities from a riparian zone of the East river system, Colorado, United States - L2c2 | ecosystem: Environmental > Terrestrial > Soil > Riparian zone | place: USA: East River...
GGCCACAGAGGGGGAGCTTCATCTTGACATGGTCTCGTCGCACGTTCCTCACTTCTCTCTCTCGCACCGCACTCGTCCTCACGTTCGACGATGTTCTCTCCTTGGCGCAGGGGCCACAAACCGGCACACCACAGATCGGCTCACGCCCTACCTACGAGGCCAAGCCTCGCCCCGCCCCCAAAGGTCCTCCCTCACCCGCTACCGGAACACCGCTTGGAGTCAGCTTCCTCGATGTGGCCCGGCAATCGGGGCTCAGTGCTAAAACCATCTACGGTGGTGAACACAAAAATCGATACCTTCTCGAAACGACTGGTTGCGGCGTCGCCTTCTTCGACTACGACCAGGACGACTGGCTCGACATCTTCCTCGTCAATGGCTCCCGCATTGAAGGTTTCCTGAAAGGTGAGGAGCCGGTCTCCCATCTCTTCAAGAACAATCGGGATGGAACCTTCACCGACGTTACCCAGAAGGCCGGCCTCGGTCACAGCGGCTGGGGACAAGGCTGCTGTGTCGGGGACTATAACAACGACGGCTGGAATGATCTCTTCGTCACCTATTACGGCCAGAACATTCTCTACCGCAACAACGGAGATGGAACGTTTTCAGACGTTACGGCCAAAGCCGGCCTCACGCAACCGAAAACTCGCTGGAATACCGGCTGTTGCTTTCTGGACTATGATCGCGACGGCAATCTCGACCTCTTCGTCGCGAATTACATCGACTTCGACATCAAGACGGCTCCACTTCCCGAAGCTGCCGGATGCGCTTACAAAGGCATCCAGGTCGCCTGCGGCCCTCCGGGCTTACAGGGCGGAAAAAATATTCTGTACCACAACAATGGTGACGGCACCTTTACCGATGTCTCGGAAAAATCCGGCATGTGGAATACGACCGGAACCTACGCGCTCTCGGTCTCTGTCGCCGACCTCGACAACGATGGCTGGCCCGACATCTATGTCGCCAACGACTCCACCGCTTCCACCTTTTACCAGAACCAGAAAGACGGAACCTTCAAAGATGTCGCGATCGAGTCCGGTATCGCGTACTCTCCCGACGGCAAACCACAAGCCGGTATGGGGGTTTCCATCGGCGACTTCAACCGAGACGGCCTGCTCGACATCGTCAAGACGAACTTCGCCGGAGATACCGACTCCCTCTACGTCAACCTCGGCGGTGGCAACTTCGATGACACCACTTATCTCTCCGGCCTGGGCGTCAACACACGCTTCCTGGGCTGGGGTGTCGGCTTCTTCGACATGGACAATGACGGCTGGCCTGACCTGCTAATGTCGAACGGCCATGTATATCCTGAGGTCGAAGGCACGAATGTCGATGCACCCTATGCCCAGCACAAATATCTCTATCGCAACCTTCGCAACGGACAGTTCGAAGAGGTTACTGCCGAGGCTGGTCCCGGAATCAACGCTACCGCCGCTGCTCGCGGCACCGCCTTCGGCGACTTCGACAACGACGGCGACATTGACGTCGCTGTCAACTGCGTTAACAGCCTTCCGCAACTTATCCGCTGCGACTCTACTACTGGCCGCAATTGGATAAAAATCCGCACTGTCGGAACAAAATCAAATCGCACCGGCATCGGCGCACGCATTATTATCACCACGCAACATGAAGCCAGCGCGAAGCCCTTCATTCAAATCGATGAGGTCCGCAGTGGTGGAAGTTACTTCTCGCAGAATGATCTTCGCATTCACTTCGGCCTCGACCGCTCCGCCAGGGCTGACGTTGAGATCCACTGGCCCTCCGGAGCCGTCGACAAGCTTCCCGCGCTCGCCGCCAACAATCTCTATGTCATTCAGGAAGGCGGCAAACTTCTCAAGACCGTTCCTATGGGGCAGATCGAATCGAAGACTACAGAACCGAAGTTCTGATGTTCTCCATTTTTAAACAAATCGGCAACCTCCTCACCCAAGCGCAGCGCATAACTCAATGCCGTGGAGAGATCTACTTCTTCTGCAGCCTCGTGCTCACGGTCTCCTTCTTCCATTCTTCCCTCCCCGCCTATGGCCAAAGTCAACCCTATCCACCCACTGCAGATCATCCCTCCCCTGCATGGTTCGTCGATGTAGCCGCTAAGGCCGGCATTCTCATCCGTAATGTCAATGGAAGCCCGGAGTCCAAGCGTTACATCCTCGAAGCCACCGGCTCCGGCGTTGCCATCCTCGACTATGACCGCGACGGCTGGCAGGACATCTTCCTCGTTAATGGCACCACACTCAACGCCACCACATCGAAAAGCAAGCCTACCAGCCACCTCTTCCATAACAACCGTGATGGAACTTTCACCGATGTCACCGCTCGTGCTGGGATCTCTTTTTCCGGCTGGGGCCAAGGCGCATGCGTCGGCGACTATGACAATGATGGATACGACGACATCTACATTACTGCATACGGCAAAAATCATCTCTTCCATAGTCAAGGGAACGGAACCTTCAAAGACGTCTCCGAACAGTCCGGCGTCTCCGGGACTGGGAAAGAATGGGGTACCGGCTGCGCCTTCGTCGACTACGATCGTGACGGCCGGCTCGATCTCATCGTCGCCAACTACGTCCACTTCGACCTCACCACGATCCCTAAGCCCGGCTCTGGTCCCGGCTGCATGTGGAAGGGTGTCTCGGTGATGTGTGGACCACGGGGGCTTCCCTACGCCCCCAACACTCTCTTTCATAATCTCGGAAGCAGTCGCGCTGGAGAACCGCCCCGCTTCGAAGAAGTCAGCGAACCGAGTGGCATCGAACGCACCAACGGCCACTATTGTTTTTCCGTTACCACCCTTGACTACAACGAAGACGGCTGGCCCGACATCTATATTGCCTGCGACTCCACTCCTTCTATCCTCTACCGAAATAATCATGACGGCACCTTCACCGACGTAGCTACCGACGTTGGTGTCGCCTTCAACGAGGACGGCCGCGAGCAGGCCGGCATGGGTTCCACCTCCGCCGACTACGACCGGGACGGCCATCTCGATCTCTTCAAGACCAACTTCTCTGACGATACTTCCACTCTGTATCGCTCCCAGGGCGACGGTATCTTTACCGACGAGACCCACACTGCCGGGCTCGCCATCAACACCGACGCGCTCGGATGGGGCACCGTGTTCGCCGATGTCGACAATGACGGGTGGCCCGACCTTCTTGTTGCGAATGGACATGTCTATCCCGAGGTCGACTCCGCTCGTCTTGGGTCCTTCTTCCGAGAGCCTCGCTTTCTCTACTACAACCTCGGACGCACTTCCTCTGGGCTTGTGAAATTTAAGGACATTAGTAAGACATCCGGCCCGGCGTTGCTCAAGCCTCTCTCCGGACGCGGCCTTGCCACTGCCGACCTGTTCAACGACGGTCGTATCGAAGCTGTTGTCAATAACCTGTCCGACGACCCAATGCTTCTCGTCAATCTCGCTCGCAATCGAAACCACTGGCTTGGTGTGCACCTCATCGGAACGACATCCAACCGCGACGCCATCGGAGCGCGCGTCACTCTCCGCAGCGGCGCGCGCGTATGGGTCGACGAGGTTCGCAGCGGATCCAGCTACAACTCATCCAGCGACCTCCGTATCCATTTTGGGCTCGGCTCGGATACTCACCTTGATTCCATCAAGGTTCGCTGGCCGAACGGCTTTACCGAGGTCTTCGATCCACCTCCGGTTCCGGACCATGTCCTCGATATCGTCGAAGGCAAAGGTCGCTCTTTCTCGAACCAGCAATAGAGACTCCTCATCACTCATCGAACCGGCTTCTCCGATTTTCGTATCGTTTGATCCGGTGGCCTCGGGTGGTTGGTAATTCCCGTGAGTAGCCACACTTGCCAGCGGGAGCGTCCCAGAAGATATCAGCGAAATTTACAGGGGATTCAATAACACCTCTGGAGACAGAGAGGATACCTCTTGGCCTATCTCCGTTGTTTTTTCAACTCTTGCAAGATCTCGGCATTCACAAACAGGGAATAACAGGGAATTCTGATATACAGGTAAGCTTATCGTCGAACGATATCGCGCGAATATAGCTATCGCTATTGAATCGGGAGAGATGGTAATGGATCGTAGGTTATTTCTGCATAATGTGGCTGGAGCGGTCGTTGCAGCGTCGCTACCTAATACCAATATGGCGGCTGAGCCAACAACACCAGAAAAGATGATCGGTCTCCAGGTCGGAGCAGTCTCTTTCGCTGACGAGGGTGTTTCAAAGGTTTTGGATGAATGTCAGAGGAGTGCGACTGTCAACACGCTCTTCGTTGCTACCTTTACCTACGGTCGCGGGATAGCCGGACGCCAAGTGCCAGGACAGCCACTGCCGGATCACGGTAGTCAAAAATATGACACAGATACCTTCTTTGGCGGTTCGTATACAAAAGTCAATCCGAAGTATTACTCGAATACGATGTTCAAAGACTTTCGTGCGCCTGACCTCGGTGAATTCGACGTACTCGAACAGGTGATACCTGAAGCAAAGAAACGGGGCATGAAGACGATCTGCTGGTATGAAGATGTCTTTCGGCGCGGTCTGCCAAACATAGATAAATTGCAGGAGGTTGAGCTTTCTGGAAAGAAGGCTACAACTCTGTGTTTCAACAATCCCGACTACCTGAATTGGCTTCAGGATATTGCCGAAGACTGGTCTCGGTCATACGACATTGATGGCATCATGTGGGGCTCTGAACGGCAGGGAGCGTTGTCGAATGTTCTAGGCGCAAGCCACTCTCATCCGCAACCTTCGACGGCTACGTGTTTCTGCGAGTTCTGCTACTCGAAGGCACGTCAACAGGGCGTAAGCCCGGAGCGAGCCAAACAAGGGTTCCTTGAGCTGGAAAAATTTGTGGTGGCCAACCGCAAAGGCGTTCGGCCTGTCGATGGAAGCTATGTCGAACTCTGGCGTCTAATGTTGCGTTATCCTGAGCTACTCGCATGGGAAAGCCTGTGGACGTCAAGCCTGCGTGAGGCGCAGAAGGCCATCTATAGCCGAGTAAAATCTGTGAATCCAAAACTAGGTGTCGGCTGGCATATTTGGCATAACAACTCCTTCAATCCCATCTATCGCGCCGAGCAGGATCTTGCGGAGATGGCTCCCTACTCAGATTTCCTGAAGGTTGTCATGTATCAGAACTGCGCCGGCGAACGCATGGTCGACTACATCAACAGTGTCGGGACCTCCTTTTTCTCTGACGTTCCGAAGCCGGAGCTTCTGGAATTTCACTATCGTGTACTGGACTATGGCAAGGAACCCGATCTGAAAGACCTTCCCGCGGCTGGCTTCTCGGCAGACTACGTCTATCGCGAGACCAAACGCGCTCGAGAGGCGCTGATGAACTCCAAGACAAAGCTGTGGCCGGGCATCGATATTGATATTCCAACCGCAAACGGGAATGCCAAGTGCACGCCGGCCGGAACCAAGGCTGCTATTCTTGCGGCCTTTCGCGGTGGGGCAGAGGGTGTAATCCTGTCGCGCAAATACTCCGAAATGAAGCTTGAGAATCTGCGTGCGGCCGGTGCAGCATTGAAAGAGATGGGACTTAGCTAAGCCAGGAGCCTCTATGAAAGCGAATCGCCGCGAATTCTCATTGCTCGGCGCAGCCACCGTGGCTACGGCCCTTTCTGCATCTTCACCGCTATCGGCTCTCGCACTCGATGCGTCGCAGACAGCCGGGAGAGACGCAACAGAACTGCCTTGGTACCGCAGGATCAAACGTGTTGGCCAGACGAACTTCAACGAAAGAGATCCGCAGTACGGCGATGTAGAAAAGTGGGCTAACTACTGGGCCTCCGCAAGGGTTGATGCAGTCGCGCTCTCTGTCTCCGGCCCGGTCGCCTTTTACCCGACTGAGGTTCCGTTCTTCCATCGCAGTTCGTTTCTCAATGGACGTGATCTCTTCGGAGAATGCGTGAAAGCGGCAAAGTCTCGTGGCATCCGTGTCTACGCCCGCATGAGTCCGGATATCCAGTGGACAGACCCGAAGCTGCTCGAAGCGTATCCTCTCTGGTTTCGTCGCAATCAGGATGGCACTCTCCAGTCGTCCGCCCCGGATATTGCATTTACATGTCAGTTCAGCGGCCATTTCTTGGAGCAACAGCCAGCCATCATTCGAGAGCTGAATCAGCGTTACGACATTGATGGCGTATATATGAACGGCTGGCCGAACATCCAGGTCTGCTACTGCGAAAACTGCAGAAGGATAGGCGACCCCCACTCCCCCGCGTATCGCGAAGCCCTACTTGCGAGTGCCATTCAATTGGTCAATCTGTATAAGAGCGTTGTCCTCGAAAAGAGCCCCAACAACTTCTACAGCTGCAACCTTGGTGGAGGAATAAAGGAATCGGGACTCAACCAGTGGCAGCTAACCCGCGAAGCTCTCTGGTACACCGCGGATAATCAATCTCGCTCCACTGTCGTTGCACCTATCTGGCAGGATGCGCAGCAAGTTAAGTTTGCACGCGCGCTGATGGGTGATCGCCCCGTAGCTGCCGTTACTGCAAGCTACACTCGCAGCGGAGGTATCAGCTGGCGGCAAGTCGCCGATACCTCCGCCGAGCCTGAGTGCCGCATGGCGCAGACCGCCGCCGCGGGTGGCATCGTCTGGTATCATTGGCTCGGTCTTGAGCAGGGATTTCAGCAGGACCGCCGCTGGCAGAATCCAGGACGGGAGTTTCTGAGCTGGCATGCCCGACACGACAAACACTTCCACAACAAACGATCGCTCTCGACCGTCGCCATCGTTGCCTCATCGAAGTCCGTCACTCTTTATAACTCACCGGCTGCACAGGACAAGACAGACCACATCGAAGGAATGTATTCGCTTCTCAATGCTGCGCGCATCCCGTTCGATTTTGTTCACGAAGAAGACCTCAGCGAAAAGCGGCTCGCGCAGTACTCGGTACTGGTCCTTCCTAACGTCGCATTGCTCAGCGATCGTCAGGCGAAGCAGATCGAAGACTATGTCCAACGTGGCGGATCGCTGCTCGCGACCTTCGAAACGGGCCTTTACGACGAGACGGGCAGACCCAGGGACAACTTCGCTCTCGGCAGGCTCTTCGATATAACACGCGTTGGCGATCGTCGGCGTTCCGAAGCTAAAGCCACAGATCCAATGACCTCTGTACACCTACAATCTATTAAGCTTCGTAACGAACTGACCGAGGGCTTTGAAGATACCGACTGGATCGCAGGGCCGGTTTGGAGTATTCCCCTCGCGCCCGTCACCAATCCAACGACAACTTTCATTCATCCTTATCCTGTATATCCTCCTGAGGCGGTCTATCCCCGCGAGCTTCCTACCGATGCTCCATCGGTCGTAATGAGTGAGAAAGGTAAGTCGCGGCTCATCTATCTCGCCGGTGATATGGACGCGTCTTATTGGAGACTCGACAACGTTGACCTCGAACGTCAACTTTCAAATGTCATGCGCTGGCTGATTCGCGACGACAACCCCGTCCAGGTCATTGGCGAAGGCTTAATGGAGGCCATTGGCTGGGAGACGGAATCGGGCTTTGCTATTCACCTTCTTAACTACAATGCACCCAACGCATTCCGCGGTCGTATGCGCAAACCCGTCAACCTCGGTAAACAGAAAGTTCGCGTTCAGCTCCCGCCTAATGTAAAGATTAGGGCTGCGTCGCTTCTTTGGGCGGAAACAAGTGCCGCGTTTCAGCAGACAGGTCGTCTCGTTGAGGTGACTGTACCGTCCGTAGGCATCTACGAAGTGGTTGCCCTGGAAGTGTAGAACTTACTGATCGAGGCAGCTCTCCCTGAAGTGGGAGTATTCTCATTGCCCTTCAATACCACTTACTTTTAGCGAGGATGCAACAACCGTGATGAGCAACCTTGGTGTAATTCCGGCGAAGCTCAGCATGTCTCCATCGATGTATCCTTGTTGGTTTATCGTGAGCCAACCCCAACCAAAACTCTTTTCCATCGGTGTGGCCCGAGCCTTTAGAGAAGCACCAGACGCCAGAAGAACAAGTAATCATGGTGCTTCTCTTTACAGAATGTTGCGCCTAGGAAGCGGAGACCTTCGGGATTTCAGCCAGTTTTAGCTTGTCGAGGCGGAGAGAACGACTCTGAAGACGAAATGGCGGTGGACGCAGTCTGGATCGAACGACTCTCTGAGACCAATTCCCAGTAACAGGGAAAAATACAGGGAATATCTCCGATTCTGGTCTCGTTGCTCCCCAAGGAGCATGCCTCTATCACCCTTCATTTAGGACACTTGCTTTACTCTGGCCCCCAATTAAGCCTGAAACGAACAGGGAATTAAAAGGTGTGTATCAGGGAATTGCATTCCCTGATACACACTTGAAACTCGCCCGAACACAGCGTGAAATCGATTCGGATCCTGCGCGGGATTCATATCGGGGGGAGCGTGATGATATTTCCTGTCGAAACCCCAAATCTGCTTCACCGATGAGAAGAGCTGGATTGTTGCGGTGACTGCGGGTACCTAGAATGCTGCTTACAGCTAGGTAGAGTTCTTGAGATCGCATCTATTTAGATATCGTAAGCTTCCTAACCAAGCTCCTGCACTGCTTGCAGAAGAGCTGTGATGTATCCATAACAGAAAGCGAACGATTGAAGACCATGAGAATCGCTTGGAGCCTGGGGAACATGATCAGGCATGATCATGTATGGATAGCGAACTTCCTGGTAAGTCTTGATCGCTTTGACGAAATCGATATCGCCTTCGTCGGGAAAGGTTTCTACAAAATCATCGGCATGCCCGCGAATATTGCGAAAATGGACATTAAATATCTTGCCTCTTGTGCCAAAGTAACGAATTACATCAAAGATCTCTTCTCCTGGCCTTTCCAACATCTCTGACACGGTTCCTTGGCAGAAGTTCAAGCCATGGTAAGGGCTCTCCTGGATCTTAATGAAACGCTTCAAGCCGTCAACTGTCCCCAGCACACGATGATCTCCCTGATATCCGGGAGGAGGAATATGAGGATCATCCGGGTGAAGGGCGAGTCGGATCTTGTATTGGTTTGCTACAGGTACGACGCGGTCGATAAAATAGGTAATGCGCTCCCACGATTGCTCCGCCGGTACATTGCCGGCCCGGGTCAACGGAGTCTTGGGATGAGCCTCGGAGAACTTCCAGGTGGCGTATGTGGAATCTCCACGCCCTAGCGTGCGAGCGATGCGAAGATCGCCGACAATTTGAAGGTTGTACTTGATCGCGGGAATTCCTGCCGCCGCGCAGTTCTTGATCATCTTGTTGAAATCGTCGATGTCCGCATCACGCTGAGGACTCTCGCCCATCATGATCGACGCATGCTTATCCACATCGACAGAGACCGACGCCAGGAAAGGCGGGGTCGTCATGTCTACATTGATCTTGTACTTTGCAGCGAGATCTTGCATGCGGTGCAGCTCTTCGACTGTGGCGTAAAGACGTTGATCTGCGATCTCGGGGTATCCACAGATATGCTTAACTCCATAACGTGCGAGATATCCCAGATGCTCGTCGTTAGTCGGCGCGTTCTGGCAGCCAAGCTTCATTAACAACGGCTCTCGCTTTGAAGAATGTTTTGGCGTGGCCGCAGTCGATTGCACTGGAAGGGCGAAGGCAGCGGCGGAGATTCCCGAGGTTCTCAAAAACTGGCGTCGTTTTGGATCAAACTGCGTCATCACCTTACTCCTGCTTTAGAGGATCTATGCTGCCATAACTCCATTTCAGTGCCTGCCAGTAAGAAGGCTCCAATTCCTTTCGGGTCATTACTCACGATAGGCGCGTTCAGGTAGTAAGCATCCCTCCCATCATTCTCAGGGGCTGCTCCCATTGCGATATGAGTCACAGTGCCGGTTAACATTACTGTCCCGGTTGGATCTGTCTTTATAAAGCGTTTCTGAACGGATCGCCATGCCTTCTCAGCAATCTCGTGATAGTGATCTGGAAGATATCCAAGCCGGGTCCCTTTTTGAAAGACATACGTAAACATTAAGACAGAAGAGGACTCGATGCTGTTGCCGGCCAGTGTGGGTTTATCAAGCAGCTGATACCACAACGAAGAGTTCTCATCTTCAGCGTGCTCGACTGCGGCAGAGGTCTGACGAAAGATTTCAAGCAGGCGAGCGCGGCGATCATCCCTCTCGTCGAGGTACGGCAGTGTATCCACCAACGCCATAAGATACCAACCCATGCCTCGAGCCCATGCGTTAGCTGAGGTCCCGGTGTCTTTATTTGCCCAGGCCGCCTGCCTGGATTCATCCCAGCCGTGATACATCAGACCCGTGCGTGGATTTCGCGTGTGCTCGAGCAGCAGAAACTGCTTGATCAGGTCATCCAGATCCGACTGTTGGTGGAATGTTCGTGCATACTCCGCGTAAAACGGAGCCAGCATGTACTCGTCATCCAGCAGCATAAGGTTTGGCGTGGACTTCGCGTGCCACATGCCACCGGAAGCCGTTCTTGGTTGTGCAGCCAGCTGTCTATGGAGCGTTTCCGCTGCAATACGATACCTCTCCTCGTGCGTTTGCTGGTAGAGCAAGAGAAGCTCTCTCCCAATCAAGATATTATTGAGAGAGTAAGCATTGCCGTCATATGTCTTGATGGAACCATCTGGCTGTATCCACTGATCGACTGCCTGCCTTATATAAACCAGATAGCGCCGGTCGCCGGTCGCCTTCCAGATGGCACTCATCCCCGACAGCACGATACCAGGCTCGAAACCCCATACGGGCAATGTATTTTTATCTGCGATGCGCCCTTCGGGCCAACACTCGATAACAGTATCCGCAACTCGCAGCGTGATAGGCCGCAACTTTTGTTGCGGAGGTATGGTAACAGTCAGAGATAGCACTAACAGGTTGGCGAATCGTGCGCGCAACGGATAAACCTCAAGCTACAACTTTGCTCTAATCCCGAGTCCCAGTACGGTGCGTCGCTATCCCCTCTTCACTCAATGCATGTTCCAACGCCTTTCCAACACTCAAGATCTTCTTATCCGACATCGAAGGTCCAGCGACCATTAGCCCAACGGGCGGACGGCCCGGACGATGACATGGAATTGAGAGAGTGGCTCCGTCCAGAAAATTGAAGACGCTTGGGTTACGTAGCATTGCCGCATTTGCATCGAAGTACGCTTCATCACTCTTAGTCAGGTCCGCGATCCGCGGCGCAGTTCGCGGCGTCGTAGGTAAGAGGATGGCATCGTACCCTTTGAATGCATCACATGCCATGCCACATATGGCGCTTCGCTTTGTGATCAGATCCTGATATTCAGCGGCACTGATATCACGGCCGCGTTCGATCCGAACCCTGACTCTCGGATCGTACTGCTCCGGAGATTCTTCTAGGAGCGATCGATGCCATGCGAAAGACTCATAGGCACTAAAGCCACCTTTCCTATTCAATAAAGGAATCTCCTCGAGCGCCGGAAATGTGATCGGTTCAACACGAGCTCCAAGCTTGGCGAAGATGTCCAGGGCCTCCTGGAATGCTCGAGCGACGTTCTCCTCAAGGGCATCCAAAACGTACCCCTGCAGGACTCCAAGACGTAGATCCGAGATCTGACCTGCAGGCACGGGAACGTAGGTCTCTCCAGCCAATACAGAATCGAGCAACTCACAGCATGCAACTGTTGGTGCAATCGGGCCCACAGAATCGAGCGTGGATGAGAGCGGGATCATGCCTTCGCATGGCACTCGCCTGGATGTAGGTTTGAATCCGGTGAGCCCGCAGAGTGCCGCGGGGATTCGTACGGAGCCACCTGTATCAGTGCCAATCGCGGCATGAGCCATACCATCGGTTATCGAGACGGCAGCTCCTGAGGATGATCCGCCTGGAATACGCCCGCTCTCACGATCAAATGCGTTTCGTGGAGTTCCATAGTGGGGATTCAGACCAAGACCGGAAAACGCAAACTCGGTCATATTCGTGCGTCCCACAATGACTGCACCTGCCTCTTTCAAGCGTTGTACGACCAATGCATCCGCTTGGGCGGGCTTGCGGTTTCGAAGCACTTTCGAGCCGGCAGTCGCAACTTCACCCGCCACATCAAAAAGGTCTTTTATCGAAACCGGCAGCCCTGCCAGGGGGCCATCTCCAGAGGAACTATGTATTCCTTCATACACTTGGATAAACGTTCGCTCGCCCTCACCCGAGGGATCTTTGATTGCATTGAGACATTCGCGCACGAGTTCATTGCTATGAACATCTCGATTGCGCAAGCGACGCAACGTCTCATGTATGGAAGTAATCCGCACTTTACTCTCGGTTCCCCTGATCATCATAGATATGCATCTCGAGAAGCAGGCACCCATTCTTTGATTTGAATGGACCATGAGGTATTCCTGGAGGCCGGCATGCATAGGTGTTCGGTGGAAAGCTCTCGCCGCCATTCCCGTGTTCATCACATCCCACGATGAGGTCACCTGAGAGGAGATAAACCTCTTCCCAGTAATCATGGACAAAAGGCTTCGTTGTAAACACACCCGGAGCAAAACGCAGATGTCGTGTTCGAAATCCGGTTTTGTTTACCTCGTCAAGCTCTCCTGCAAGAATCTGCTGCTGGATCCCCTCGGGATATCCCGGGGGGATGGCCCATCCATTATTTAGATCGACGGTATAAAACTCTTTATGCTCTTTCTTGATAGGCATATGTCCCTCTAATCGCTGTATGGAAGCGTGCGCACTTTGTAGCTGTGCTTGATTGTTCTGCATCTGACCGGATCTTCTAATTCCAATTCAAATCGCTTGGATGGGCCGCTTGGCTGCAGCAATGGCATCGTGCCGCAGTACATTGCGGTGCCAGCAGGAAGCGTCATATCGTCTCCCGTCAATCGCGAGAGGAGATCCTTAGGAGGTAGCATACGAGTCACGGCTCCCTCCTGATAGAGCAGCCGCTGACCATCGCGGTGAACGAAGGATCGGAGAATAAGTTCGTCCCAATGTTCTTGCACGTCGTGAAAAGACCACAACGTTTCTCCGATTGGTTTCGGGCACATTTGTTTGGAGACAGTGACGCCATACGCTTCGACCTTGCGGTCTGTGTGATCCGATCCCACGCCTACCATGAGGCCTTGGGGAAGCGAGATGAGGACGAACTCGATTTCTCCGCTTGAATCATTGCCGGTGACATCGATCTGTTGCGAAGTTGTCAGCAGATTAACGCCACAACGATAGAAACAAGGAATGGTGCGGGGTCTGGCGACTCCGATGGCCTCTAATTCTGCGATATGATGCTCGACGCTTGCGCTATCGCGCCCTGTCCAGCCAGCAATGATCAAATCGTTAATCTCCGCAGAGATCGGGCCTTTCTCACTGATAAGTTTCAGCGGCATCATCCCCAACCTCCGATAGAGAAATAGGTTAGAGTTCCATCCTGAATGACATTCTCTTCCCAGCGTGAGTGGGAATAACCGCCATACCGACCACGGTAAAACAGCAGAGGATCGACAACGCTATGCAGGTGAAGCCTAACGACTGTTCCGAAGAAGACCCGATGATCGCCACCATCGATCTCTGCATACGGCTCGCATTCGAGTTGCGCGAGAGAGTCTGCGAATAGAGCGCATCCATTCTCTCCTTCTATAAAAGGAGTCTCTTTCCAGTCTGCTGAAGATGGCCGCGCAAACATGTTTGATAACGATTCCTGACCATGGGACAGGATATTTACAGCGAAGTTTTTGGCCGACTGAAAATGTGGCAGCACATTGGCATTCTTTGCCAAGGCGAACAAAATTAAGGGTGGATTCAATGAAACTGACGAGAATGAGTTAATCGTGACGGCCACGTGTTGCCCGGTCGAAGCTCGCGTAGTAAGCACGGCGACTCCCGTAGCAAAACACCCAAGCACGTTGCGAAGACTACGCGAATCGATCGTCATTTTCTGCCCGCCAGATCGTACGTCTCCATAAATCTGTCCACCATGCCAGTGGAGCTTTCCCAATCCGCTGTGCGAAAGGCATGGCTTCGCGTGACCATGTTCGCTCCTGCATAAAACATCTCGTATTGTAGGTGGCGCGATCCGAACTCTGAGCCAACAGCATCCCAGGCGAGTTTGAACAGCTTTACGCGCCCCTTAGAGTCTGTGGCGGGAGAACGCTGTGTCTTGGCGACTAAGCCCGCGATCTCAGCGTTGGCAAAATCGTTTACTGAGGATGGCAGCATAATCATGCCCCCCCCGGACAACTCCCGTAGCTGCCCAATGAACTTCGGATAAAGTTGTTGCGTCAAGACCATGGCAGAGTACAGTCTGCTTGCGTTGGGAACAAAATACGCACCATAGTAGGTTCCTGTTATCTCCATGGCTTCGAGCATGCTTTGAACCATAGATGCTTCAGCTGCCATCTGCCCGAGCATCTCGCGGACCGGCGGGATTTCGACGATGCCGTTCGTCTCCGCGATCTTACGCGCCAGCCCAAGCAGAAAACGCATTTTAACCACAAGACGAATCTGGCATTGGTAGTTCTGATACACGTGGGCCGGGGTGGAATGCCATTGTGCCTGTGCAAGCTTTATGTCGCTGTGGACGAAGACACGGTTCCAGGAAATTTTGACATCCTCAAGGTAAAGAACGCAGTCATTTTCGTCGAATGCTGACGAGAGGGGATTATCAAAGACAGACAAAGCAGAGGCTTCGAACGATTTGCGTGAAAGGAGCTTCACACCTTTTGCGCCCAGTGGCACCATTGCCGTAAAACTGTATTTTTCTTCTCCAGGTTTCAGAGGCTGGATCGCTGCGACCATCACCTCATTCGCCATGGGGACGGCGGTCGCTAACATCTTTGCTCCGCGGACTGTAATTCCCTCAGCATCTTCATCTACTACGCCGGCGGCTAAGAACTCATCCGACTGCTCGCTCGCACTTTTACTGCGGTCTGCCTGCGGGCTGATGATAGCGTACGTCAGGTACAGATCATTATCGCGCGCGAATTCGTAGTAATCCGCTACTGCGCGTTCCGCTCTTTCTCCAAAGAGATGACGCCCCATATACATCGCGGATAACGCCGACGCTACATGATCCGGCGACCTTCCGAGAAAGCCGCACGACAGCTCAGCCCATGCCTCGAGCGCCTTGCGTCGCTCGACCAAACCTTCATAGCAAATAGGGAGTTGCCACATGTGACTGACCCGCTCGCCTGTTTTGGGCGACACAAATGTCATCTTGCTTTGATTCTCTGGTGCCGCCTGGAAATCAAACATCTTAGCCGCTGAAGCGATACTGGCGCGGAACGCATGATGGTTCACGTGATCGCAGACAGGCGCGCCATCCAGGAATATCTGGCGTCCATCCTGCAGGCTGGCGAGATACTGTGCTCCGCTTTTCGGCATGTGTGGGCTACCGGAACTACTTGGGTGAAGCATAGGGGCTTGAAAAGAAAATAGTCAAGTAGCTTAACTAAGTTTATTATTCGTTTCCAAGGAAACGCTATGTCATCTGTCACGTCCCGGAAGACTCGCCGTGGTTCGGGCAAAAAAAAAGTACGAGGAATCGATGGCGAGAAAAAGCCTCCGATCTCCCGAACACGCCGGGTTATCCCCTCGGTATCTTCGCCCGCGCTGCTTGACCCCCAAGGAAAGACGGATCATCGCTTCCGCCAATTCCTATACGATTTCTCGACCCTTGGCGTTTCGCTGGAGATCGTGCGCTCACATCTTGCCTCTCTGCTAGGGCTGACCTCACCGCAATACAACATCATCATGGTTCTGGCGAATGGTGGCGGCAAAGGGATCGGCGTAAGCGATGTGGCACGAAGACTTCACGTGAGCACAGCATTTATCGCCGCTGAAGGTATCAATCTCGAATCGAGCGGCCTGATCGAAAAACATCGAAATCCCAATGACGGTCGTGGGGTTCTGCTTCATCTGACCCAACTTGGGTGGGAACGGGTGGCCCAGATAGGCCCGGAGCGGCAAAAGATCAATGACCATCTGTTTGGCAGCCTGTCTGCGCAAGGCTTTCAGTACTTGGCGGAAACGCTAGCTTCCCTGTTGGATGACTTCAATTACACGGTCAGATTGATCAAAAATGCTCCGACTTCTCGGGACCAATCCGATTACTTCGCCGTCCATAACTTCAAGGCTCTAAAGGAGAAACGATGAAATTGCGCCTTATTCCTCTAGTTGCTCTCTTTGGTGTTTCAATCCTAGGAGCCTCAGGCCAACAAGCGCCTTCCGTGTCTGCTTCGACCTCGCCGGATTATGACCTGCTCCTCAAAGGCGGGCACGTGATAGACGCAAAGAATGGCGTTGATGGCTTATACGATGTCGCCATAAAAGATGGCAGGATCGCAAAGGTGGCGGAGAGTATCCCAGCCAACTATGCCGTGAAGACAGTCGTACTGAAAGACATGTATGTTGTGCCGGGGCTGATCGACATCCACGTCCATGTCTACGCGGGCACCGGCGAACGGAACTCTTATGCTGGCGACAACTCCGTCTACCCCGACGGTTTTACCTTCAGAGTCGGCGTAACAACAGTTGTTGATGCCGGATGCTCCGGCTGGCGCAACTTTGAAGACTTCAAAGACCACATTATCGACCGCTCACAAACACGCGTTCTTGCCATGCTCAATATCGTGGGTCACGGCATGCGTGGGGGAAAATTCGAGAACGACACTACCGACATGCAGGCTGAGCCGACTGCGGCTATGGCAAAGAAGTATCCAAATATCATCGTAGGAATCAAGACTGCCCACTACATGGGGCCGGAATGGATACCCGTTGAGCAAGCCGTAAAGGCTGGCACGATAGCGAACATCCCGGTAATGGTCGACTTCGGTGGCAGAAGAACAGAACGTCCTATGTATCAGTTGCTGGAAGAGAAGCTGCGTCCCGGCGATATTTACACCCATGCGTTCTCGGGAGAACGTGGAGAACAGGATTTTAAAACCGGTGGTCCAGGTCGCGGTATGCGAGAAGGTCGAGCGCGCGGTATCTATTTTGACGTAGGACACGGCCAAGCCAGTTTCGCATGGTTCACTGCCATCCCCCTATACAAGGCCGGCTTCGCACCGGACTCAATCTCCACCGATCTACACATTGAGAGCATGAACGCAGGAATGAAAGACATGCTCAATGTAGGTGACAAGTATCTCGCCATGGGTATGCCGCTAACCGAAGTTGTTCGCGACATGACCTGGAATCCCGCAAAAGAGATCAAGCAAACACAATTGGGACATCTCTCTGAAGGTGCCATTGCTGACGTCGCCGTTCTAAGTATCCAACATGGTGACTTTGGCTTCGATGATGCATATAGCACCTATCTGAGAGGCGACAAAAAGATGCAAGCTGAACTTACGATTAAGGAAGGCAAAATTGTCTACGACCTCAACGCCATTTCAGGCGAGCCATGGGATCAACCACCATCTGAAGCACTGCGACAAGCGAAGCGCTGGACAAAGCTGCGGGTGCAGAGCTTCGGTCCATCACATTGGCGTCCTCTACCAGGCCAACCCACCGTCCAGGACTGGCGTCCGTATTCCTATGTGCCATCAGATCCGAACAGCAACCAAGATGGCACGACCACGACGAATCACTAGCAGTTAAAGCTTGCGGCCTCCAGCGTTCGTTGATTGTGGGAGACATGTTCTGTGTCGTCTACCCTGCCGTCGGGTGTGGACCCCAGATGCAGGCCGCGCCTTCGACTACATCGGTTACCTAGCAGACTGAATCAATCAATATAAGTCAGGCATCGCCACAGTCAACTTAGTCCTGTTGGGGATGCGTCTGCCGGGCGCACGCAATTTTTCCACTAACTGTTCTGGCCGTCATGGCTCGGATGACGCGGCGCGGAGCGGGCACGACACGCTTAGCGCTGAGCTACACCGCTTCGTCCCATGATGGGCCACACGTCGACGATCTGGTCACCTTGGGCAACGTAGTAGCGGTCGAAGGCGTTGGTACTTTGATCAAGATTGGTGCAGTAGATCTCCACACGGTCACCGAGCTTCGGTGCCTGCTCCCCATCCTTCCATCGTAAAGCGCCATACTCCGCCCCTTGGACTCCTACCTGTAGCCATGGCATTCCCTTCACTTCGTCGGTAACCTTGGCTATCGCCTTGTTTCCGTAGTCAGTGGTAATGATGTTCGGATGGTGCTGGCTGTCCACCGTCGTCAATACCGTCAGCGCAGGCTGCCAGTCGTTATATCGCTTCATGTCCCCATCCTTTCCTCCGACGATGAAGTATTCGGTGTCCATGAAGACATAGGTGCCGCACTCCAACTCCGTCAGTCCGGTCTCGTGATCGATATTGTAGGTTCCCGTCGATCCGCCGGAGATGATGTTCACAGGCAGGCCAGCTTTGAGAGCCAGGTCCTTGCTCTCACGTACATCTGCCAATACTTCCATCGAAGTCTTCTTCCGCGCCTCGAAGCCCTTGGTATGCGCGGCTCCACCCGAGTAAGCCATAAAACCCTCAAATTGCATGTGTTTTGAGGAGCAGATTTTTTTGGCAAGATCGACAGCGGGCCTGCCCCCTGCGATTCCCTGACGGGTCATGCCTGCGTAGACCGAGACGAGCATTTTCACTTTGGCGTTTTGAGCGTCTGCGGCCTGCTCAACCCAGTCGACCACCTGCGCGTCATCGGCGACGAACATAAAAGTGGGGTCTTTCTTCGAGAGAGCGATCGCCCGCTGCGTGTTATTGATCCCGACAGGTTGCTTCGTCCATAAGACGCCCTTGATTCCCGCTCCAGAGAAGAGTTCTGCTTCGGCTATGGTGGCGCAGGTGAGTCCGATGGCTCCTGCCTCCATCTGATATTTCGCAACATCCACGCTCTTGTGGACCTTGACGTGAGGCCTTACGTTGATGCCGTTTGTCTTCGCGGTATCGGCCATGTGCTTGACGTTCGCCTTGAACATGTTTAGGTCGGCGACCATGCAGGGCGTGGGTAGCATATCCTTAGTCGTGCCACGGAAGTCGCGTCGAGCGATGCGCGCTTCAAAGTCGGCGATCGAGCAGCCAGTTGGATAGGGCGTCGTCGCAGCGCGGCCGCGAGTCACTGCGAGCAGACCCATGGCGGCGCTGGTGGACAGAAACTCTCGGCGGGATCTCATCGAACTTTCTCCTGAGTAAGGCGTGCATTCATTCTGCACCAGGCACTGGACTACCGCTATCAAATACTTCTCGCTGGGCTGACTCGTTCAAAGACAATCGGGTCTTGCACGTTGAACATTACTACTGGAATTATCACTGCCGTTAGTGGATGTTGATTCTTCCTTGAACCGCGACAAAACGATCGAGCTGCAAACACACAGCGTTGCTTATCGGGCGAAGTACTTCTTGAGGATGCATAGCAATCGGTTCAGGCAGTTCGGCAGTGGTCATACTTGACGAAAGAAAGGGTCAAGATCGTTCTTGGCTCTTTCTCTGTTCCATTCGACTCGTCGAGCTTTAGTGGATGGTATCAAGAGTCACTTGACCGCTAGCTCTATCGACAACGACCTTGGTCTCAACACGGAATCTGCCTTCGCTATCGTTTGCCATCGACCCGCGATTGTCACCCAAACCGAGCGAGCCCATCCCATGGGGATCAACGGTCTCGGAGGGCGTATCAGGGAATTTATCCGGAAATTCGAATTCCTGGGATCCATATGAGCAAGCGTAATGCCATGTCTCATTTCCAAGATTAGTGGCTACTTCCGAAGGTGCTGGCTCCCCATTCATAGGATCACAAACTACTGCTGTTCGCGTTCAAAGCTGAGGGCCAGATAGCGGCAGCAACTCCCATGCTCTCGCTTACTCCGGTACATTAAGAGGCGCTTCACGCCCCACCAGATCATCCAGTAGCTTACCAACATCAGAGAGAAGACAAAGGAACCGTCGCCAAGCATGCGGATACTCCTTCAAAGGTACCTGCACGTTTCATCGGTTAAATTGGAGTTTCCCTTTAGCGCATAATGAGAAGGCGATGCACAAACTACTGCTGTTTGTACAGACAACGCAAAGAGCCCACCGGTAGTCCACCGTGTGGCCCTCCAGCTTATACTTCCGAGCCTTTAGTTTTTTCACAGAATCTCTCATATAAGAGATTGGAGCCTCTTCCGGAGACAGCAACTACCAGGAGGTCGTGTTCCAAGTGAGCGGCGAAGTCCTTCCCGACATCCTCAGTGGATATTGGCTGTAGCAAGCGAGCTCGAGGTTCCTTTGCCCCGGGTTGATACTGATAAGTCATCCTTCCCAAAGCGGGATACAGGAAACCGGTTGTGGTTTCTATTGCTTCTATAGCAATTGAAGCGGCCCTTGAAAGTTCGTGAGATCCGGAAAGACATTGTTGATTTGATCCGGCGTTAGACCCATCCAAGAACCGATGCCGGCCGTCATTTGCGTGACCGATGTAGTTGGGATCCAGATCCCCTGAGTTCCCATGTCCGAATCACCTCCCAATTCGAGATCAGGAAAATTACCAACGATACGACCTCCGGCAAGGCCGCCACCAATGATGATTTGATGGTTACCCCATCCGTGGTCGGTGCCTAGATTTATATTGCTTTGCATAGTCCGGTTGAAATCAGAGTGCGTGCATACCAAGACCTGCTCTGTTAGGCCCATATCATCTAATGCATCCACAAATGCACCTAGATTAGTATCGAGGTCAGATAGATTAGCGGCCTGGTTTGTAATTAGTTGCTGGTGATGGTCGTAGCTCCCCTGGGCGCAGTAGAACAACTGACGTGACGCACCTATGATCGAACGCCCGTTAATGATCTGTGCGATCATCTTCATGCTGGCTCCGAAAGCGCTTGTAGAGAATTTTTGACTCAGCGTTGGACCGTATCCCGCCGCTTGCAACAAAACAGCTTGCTCTGCCATTGAAGACTTACGTAGATGGGCTACTTGAGCAACGATCAGATTGTTGGATTGTGCATCGCTCTCAGCCATTGTCTGAACCACCGCCTGTAATGCTGAAGGAACGGCAATCGCGCCTCCGCCCTGCGACTGCACTGCTACACCTTGCACAGAGTGGCCCACAGTAAAGATTGAACTCCCAGATGCGGTAAAAGCGGGCGGTAAACTGCCAGAGTATGCCGAGAGAACATCTGCGATCCGCCCCCCCCATCCCGAGTCAGGGAGAGCAACGGTGGTCGCACTCTGCCACTGAGCTACTCCGGCGGGATGCGAGAGAAGAGCCTGCGGCTGAAGTGATTCGCTACTAAGCAATTGTGTCTTAGTCACTTTCTTGACTAGAGGTCCTACGTTGGCCACGATAAGCGCCTGGCGTTGGTTGAATCGTTTTGCCACGTTCATCAAAGAAGGATGTAAGCCGACTGTTCCGAAGCTCGAATCTGCGGTCCCGTCTAGAGAGATAGGCACCGACTGCGACAATGCAACCTTGCCTCGAAGCTGGGAATATTGTTGATATGCATGTGTATCGAGGGGTACAACCATGTTGTTGCCATCATTGCCGCCGGTGAGCGCGACCACTACAACAGCCTTGTATTGCGGACTTGATAGTTGAGCAAATGCCCTGATAGCCAGTTCATTCGACCAAAGCGGCATTGTTGCCGCCGCTATTCCGGCGCGATTGCTAAGCTTAAGGAAGTCTCTTCTCGTAATCATGATCAACTCCTAGTGAGATACCATGTAGTTATCGCCGTTCAGAGCAAGGAAGATTGCCGATTCCGCCGGCAACAACGGATCGGCCGTTTGGAGCCGGCTGCAGTAGTTCACAATGAGTTGCTGCTCCTCAGCGGACATCTGACCGTGGTAAACCAAGTGATTGAGAGCCTCAAGCAAATCAGGAACAGTCGTGAAGTTCTGATAAAGCCAAGACGATTTTGATAGCCCAGTAAACCCGCCCTGTTGTCCAGTAATCATTCCCCACAGTGCTTGACTTCGATTAATCAACGTGATGTCGTTCATAATCTGGAATTCAGGACTATTAATTGCTGTCCCGGGAACCCGATAGGAAGGACTATAGAACCCAAAAACTGTTGGAGCATTATAGATACACTCTGTCAACGCACAAGGTAGATACGAAGGCTGAGCATCAGTACTCGTCCAGCCGGTGATATTCATGGCAAACGTCGCGAAGAGGTACGGCTCCTGCAGAAATCCGTCTGTTGAACTCGGCTCGGTGTCTCCAGCCCTGGCTTCAGAGTCAAGTAGGATTGCCCTCACAACTGCTGAAAGATTTCCCCGTACACCCCGGCCATCATCTTTGAAGACTGTAGCTACTCTCTTGACATATTCGGGTGATGGATCGCTTTTTACTAGACGTTGGATTAAGATGCGGCTTACGAACGGTGGAAGATTTGGGTGAGCAAATATTGCATCAAGAGCCATCGCACGATCTTCTGACGCTGTTTGACCTGCCGGCAGAGTAATATTTCCAAACAGTTCCTTTTGTCCTTTGTCGTGCTGATTCTCATTCGCTACAAGTGGTGCACTCCAATCTACGCCGTAGAACGTATAGCCAGGGTCTACTGGGGGTGCATAGTTCCATCCAGTAAACACGCGGCTTAGGTCGATAATCGTAGCTTGATCATAAGCGGGTATAGGCGTCCCGTTGAGGTAAGCCTGAACCGTTCCGTCTTCATCGAGCATCGCTGTTCCAAGAGTGAATAATTGAAGGAGCTCACGGGCGAAGTTCTGATTCGGATGTACGCTTGGATCTTTAGGCGCCGCATTCCCTGCTAGAGTTAGCATTTGTGCTATTGAGACGTCTGATGAAACATCAGTCAATAAGTCTCTGAAATTTCCCGTCGCGTCTGCCTCCATTTTTGCTTCAAATGGGAAATTGGACGACTGCGTGGATATTCCAGAACGGATCAAGAAGGTCTGTAGAGCCCAGGCCACTCTCATACGCAATGGATTCTCCCCCGATACAGACCTTTCCATTATTGTGATGATTCCGCGATCAGCCGACTTGTACGGCTGGACTGGCATTGATTGCTGTTCTGTGATGAATGCATCAAGACCAACGGTCTGTATGTGCTGAACAAGATCGGGGCGAGGCCCAAATCCGGCTTGCGTGAGGAATCGAGCGGCCGTGTCAAAAGATGTTGCAGTTTGGGCGATTGGGACCTGAATCTCTGCGAGGTCCGCTGACGTACTTTTGGAGAAGAGCCGAATCTTCGCGGTGCCCGTATACCACGGCGGAAGAAAACCGATAGCAGAAACAGAAGTATTTGATGACGCGGCGATTGAGAGAGGCCTGTCGTTAATGGTCACACCTACATCGCCTGAATACTGTATGCCAGAAATTGTTAGACTAATCGCTCCGCCCTTGACAATGGATGGCGAGATAGACAGTGCCTGTAGTGCCACTTGTAGGGGGACCGCACTGCTGACACTAGATCCTGGATCCGGATTATTGACAGTGATGCTGAGTTGCGATGCTGCTTGCGAGGAAATGGCGACAGTAGCCTGAAGGCTACCTGAGTTTATGAATGTGGTCGGTACAGCATTTCCGTTGGCAAGGACTGTGGAATTGCGAACGAACTTATTCCCACTGACAGTGATTGTGCTAATCGACATACGAATAACATTGGGTGAAATATTTGACACAATCGGAGTAGGGTTCAATATTTGAACTTGATGTGTAAACGTTTTGGATCCAACCACATAACTAATGGAAACCAGGCTCGGCTGTGGGACAACGTCGGGAGCTTGGAACAGGCCGTTCTGATCAATTGTTCCGTTCGTTAATGCGCCAATAACTTTCCATTGTCCGTGGCCTGCATCCGCACCATCGATTTTGAACGCAACGGTTTCGCCTGCGCGAACAATCTCGCTTGTTGCCGATACTATTGAGGACGATGCAACAGGCGAGTTGGCGGCGCATCCGACCATTCCTAGCAAAGCCTCAAGGCATATTCCGAGACAGAAGGCTACCGATATCGGCGTTCGTTTCGATCGATGTAGATTTACTGAGCCATCGCCAATACAAGTCTTCATAGGACTAGGTATCGGCGTTGTGACATCGAGAAACAGCTATGTGCTGGAATCGGACGAGAGCAGGTTACGACATATTGCGACCCACCAGAGCTTGAGGACAGCGTTCCACTTGAAAATTTAGTTTTATTAAGGACTAACCCAGCTGTGAGACTGACAGGACTGAGTCATCGAATTCATCACTTATTCCGTATTCTTTAAGCTTGCGATAGAGAGTCGTCTTGCCGATCCCAAGCAACCTGGCAGCCAAAATCTTGTCTCCTTTGAGGACACGTATAGTGCCCAAAATTGCCTGCTTCTCCATCTCGGCAATCGGAACAATATGGCTGTCATTAGACACAGAGCTTTTCGGCACAGTAATTTCTATGGCTGGCTCTACTATCAATTCTTCACGGAGAGAGTCCTCAAGATCATGCAATGAGGGCGGAAGATCGTCTAAGTTTAATGTCAGTCCGTTCGATAACACGTATGCTCGCTCGATTGCATTTTCGAGCTCTCGGACATTACCTGGCCAATCGTACTTGACCAACGCACGGAGTGCCTCGTCGGATAGCGTCCTTTCTAGGCCTGTTTCCCTCTCAACCTTGGCCATGAAATGAACGACTAGCAACGGGACATCGTCTCGCCGTTCACGTAGCGCAGGCATTTTCAAGTTAACAACGTTTAATCGGAAGAATAGATCCTTGCGAAACTTTCCTT
>Ga0193743_1000804_pt1 | contig 24521 bp, 24 predicted proteins | sample L2c2metaG_FD_143038 | JGI IMG/M metagenome (GOLD analysis project Ga0193743, IMG submission 143038) | Soil microbial communities from a riparian zone of the East river system, Colorado, United States - L2c2 | ecosystem: Environmental > Terrestrial > Soil > Riparian zone | place: USA: East River...
AGCGGTTCGATCCGAGCGATGTCTTCACCCCACCGCCCGAGTGCCTCCCACCCCACTTGCCACATTTTACGGGGTTCCGAACATCACCGTTCTCGGCACGACCGCGCTCCGGTCTGGGTCAGGGCCGGCCAGAGGGAGCGTACGGATCGTCACGATCACCGGCGAGCCACAACCGCCCCGGTCGCGGCAGATGAGTTCACCGAAGTTGGAGCAGCCCGCGTTTGGTCAGAAAGGTTCGCAACGTCTCGTCGTCCTGGCCGGACATCAAGCGGCGTGGGATCACGGTCGCCGGCATCCGGCCGACGTACACGATCCAGAACTCAGGGGTCTGCGTTACCTGGGCGACGCCTTCCCAGGCGATGCCGCCGGATTCCGTGCCGCTGCGCATCATGATGTTGTCGTCGGTGATGTCGTAGCCGCCCTCGACGGCGTAGCGATTGGAGCGGCGGCGGGCGCGCAATCGCACCAACGGCGAGTACAGCATCGCAAGCAGGCCACCCACGATCATCGCGATGTACAGCGGCGAGATCTGGTCGCCCCAGGCGAACCCCTGCGAGAGGGCAAGACCGATCGCACCGACCGCCGTCAGCGCCGCGCCGACGTAGCCGTACTTGCGTAGTCCAACACTGCCGAGTGCGGCGGCCACGCGGCCTGGGTAGGCCGGATCGGCTGGGACGTCAAAATGGATGTGCACGTCAGAACGATAGTGCCAACCCGCCTGGCCAGTGCCTGACTCGCGCCCCGCTGGCCGGGTCGGTGCGGAGCCGGTTCATCTTCCTGATCGCCGATCGCATGCGGGCAAGCTGAGCCCGCCGTCTCGATCCAAGCCGGACGTTGGGCCACCCAGCCGATGTTGACCGCGCCAACGCGCGATCGGCGGCAGATCCGGATGGCATACCGAGGAAGCAACTCCCCCGCCAGTGCAGCCATGCGGACCGCGTGGTCGTCGCATAGCCTGCTGCCATGACTGGCGGGCCAACTCGGTTCGGTGGACGCAATGACGTTGTCCTGGCGGTGGTCCTGGACTGTGCAGACCTGGCTCGCGCGGGGACCTTCTGGTGCGAGGTGCTTGGATACGTCGCTGAACCGCTCTCACCGGGGCGCTACCGGCGACTGCTACCTGCCGACGGGAACGGCGTTGAGCTGCTGTTGCAGCGAGTTCCCGAGCCGAAGGCGCGCAAGAACAGGATGCACCTGGACCTGCGCGTGCCTGACCTGGAGGCGGAGGTGGCCAGGCTGGGGCCTCTGGGAGCGCAGCGCATCACGGAAAGTCCCATCGAAGAAGACGGATGGGCTTGGCACGTTACTTGCCGACCACGACGGCAACGAATTCTGTGTGCTGCAGCCACCCGCAACGCCCACCGACCACTGACCCACACCACCGGCCGGGTTCCGACGCACCCGCCCCCATCTCAGCACGGCGGCGCCTCAAGCACCGTTACACGCCCGCCCGCCAACGTGATGCCCCAACAGCGGCATAGCGTACGTCGCCGTTCGCTGGCAGGAGCCGGTCACGGCGCTGCGGTTGGCTCGTGATTCGTCTCGTTCTGCACACTTCGTGTCACCTGCACGGCAGATTGCAGCCGGCCGTCTGTGCCAAGGCTCCCGAACATGAAGATCTCCGTGGGGATCACCTGACCTTTCCGCATGACCGCTGTCAGGACATAGCGAGCCGCCACCCGGTTGCCCTCGACGAGGATTTCCCAGATGGACGTCGAAATCTCGGCGGCCCTCTTGCGCCCCGATTGGACGTGGGCGAGGAGTCGTTCCCGGTCGAGCGGCAGACCGTCACTGATCAGGACGAAATCCGGAGTGTGGTACCGGTCGAAGACGTCAGCCGGATCTTCTTCGCCAAATGTGACTTCCTGTGGGTACCGGCGCAGATATGCGGCCAGGTCCTGGCCCGGCGTGTCGTCGCTAGATCTGGTCATGACACCCTCCAATATCTTTGACAGGCGTGTCCAACATAGTCGGCTCAGCTAATGTTGACAACCGTGTCCAACCTCAGCGGTTCCCGTCGCCGTCGGCGGGCGGACGCCGAACGCAGCAGTGCCGCCGTACTGCAGGCCGCGATCGAACTGCTGGCGCAGAGACCACAGGCCAGCATGGAGGAGATCGCGGCCGCCGCCGGCGTGGCCCGCCAAACCGTCTACGCCCACTACCCGTCACGCGACCGGCTGCTCGCCACGGTCGTCGAGCACCTCACCACCGAAGTGGTGGCGGCCTTCGACGATCTCGATCTTGACCACGGGTCGGCACGTGACGCGCTGAGTCGCTGGGTGGATGCCGCCTGGCACGTACTCGCTCGGTACCCAATCCTGTTGACCGAAGCTGTCGCCGCGCTGCCGGGAGACGAATACCAACGACACCTGCCGATCAGTACCCGCCTCATTCAGGTCCTCGAGCGTGGCCGTAGCGCCGGTGAGTTTGACGATCACCCACCGGTCAGCTGGCTGCTGTCGGCAATCGTCGGGCTTGGTCACGCGGCCGGACAGGAGGTCGCCGCCGGCCGCATGTCAATGAAGGCCGCCGGGGACGCCTACCGGCGCAGCGTCCTTCGTCTCTGCACCGCCGCAGACAGCCATTGAGCTGGGCAAACGTGAAAGCGCATGTGGCGGTATCCGAACCGTCTCGATCAGATGTGGCGTGAGCTGGGAGAACGCATCGCCCACCATTTGCCGCCACGGCTGCGCCCGACGGCCAAGCAGCACGAGAGCGGCGTAGCCAAAGGCCCGGCCTGTTAGAGCTGCTTCCGGGAGAGGGCCTGGCCTTACCCCACTCCGGCCAACAGGTCGCCGAGATCGGAACGGCGATAGAGCACGGCTCGGCCGTGTCTGGCGCTGACGAGTAGTCCGCCTGTGCGCAACGCTCGGAGGTGCTGGTTGACAGCTGTGGTGGTGACGCCGAGGCGGGCTGCCAGTTCGGTCGAGGAGCTGGGCGTGCCCAACTGGATGAGCAGACCGGCCCGAGTGGCGCCGAGGAGACCGCTGAGGGCGGCGGGGGCCGGCAGGGACTGTGGCTCCCAGAGGGTGGCCGCTCCGCGCGCGCTGTAGAGGATCATCGGCGCTTCAGCGGCTGAGATGGGTGTTGAGGCTCTGGTTGTCCACAGTGTCGGCACGAGCGTGAGTCCGCCTGTGGTCGTTGTCGTATAGTCGAGATCCGATCGTAGTTGGACTTCAACTGCGCTGCCGACGAGCCTGACAGTGCTCGACAGCTCGGAAAACATTGTCGCGAGCCCATGCTGGGCGATTTGCCGGCCGCGGAAGGTGACATCGCCTTCCAATAGTGCGCGCATCCGTGGCCAATGCGGTTCAAAACAGCGCCGCCAGTACTCGGTAAGTGCGTCGATGATCCGGGTGAGTACCCGTGGGGTCGGGCCACGCAGCGGGTCGGGCAGTGGCGCGCCGTGGACCGCTTGTAGGTCTCGCCGGACGACGGCCGGGTCCGTGTCGGCCAGACCCGCCAACTCCTCGTCGATGCGGGTCAGAGGCGAGTAGGGGCGAGGGTTGAGGAAGTCAGGCGTCCAAAGCCTGGCGTTGGTCAGTGCGAGCAGCACGGACCCATCGAGGCTGTCGCGGACGTCCTCCAACGCGTGCAGCCAACGCAGGTGCAGCGGAAATCGTCCTGGATCGCGCCAGGCACGCAGGGACAGCACCAGCTCGTTCAACGGGGATACGGCGAACCGGACATCAGCCAGGTCCAACCCGACCAACTCATACCTGACCATGAAGCAAAATGCTACATCAATGGTGCGCGTCGTCACCCGCTGCGAAAACTGTCGGCGTGTACCTTGTCGCAAAACGCCCCGTGGCCGGCGGGATCCGGCGCTACCTGGGTCCGGTCGACCCCGTCGCCCGCGCGCTGACCTGGGCGACCGTGGCCGCCTCCGTGTCCAAAGGGGTCTTCTTCAGCGTCAGCGTGTTGTTCTTCACCCGGGTCGCTGGCTTCACCGCGGCCACCGTCGGATACGGCTTGACGATCGCCGGCGCTGCCGCGGTCGGCGCCGCGATGGGCGCAGGTTACCTAGCCCGTACGTTCGGCGCGCGCAGGGTGTTGTTGGCCGTGACCGCTGGCCAGGGCTTGGCGCTGGCTTCATACCTCGTTGTGCGCACGCCAGCCGCCTTCGTGATCGTCGCGTGCGCCGCAGTTGGCCAGCAGGCCATGCAGCGCACAGCGCTGGCGACAATGATCGCGGAGTCGTTCACCGGGCGAGACCGCGTTGAGGTACGCGCTCGGCTGCGCGTGGTCACCAACGTCTCCATCGCCGCGGGAACCGCGCTAGCGGCCGTCGCCCTCGCGATCGGCACGACACCGGCGTACATGCTGGCGATGCTCACCACATCCGCGCTGCTGCTCGCTTCCGCGCTCCCGCTGAGCCGAGTACGCGGCATAGCCGAGCCCGTCGACCGCCCCCAGATGCGGGCTCGGGGCCGATCGCCGCTCTTCGACCGGACCTATCTGGCCGCGACCTGCCTCTACGCCGTCATGACCATGCAGTTCGGCATCCTGACGGTGGGGGTACCGCTCTGGGTCGCCGGCTGGACCAAGGCACCGACAGTGACCGTGCCAGCGCTCCTGGCGTTGAACACAGTCATCGTTTCTTTGCTGCAAGTCTGGGCGGCGCGCGGTGCGAACACCCTCTACTCGGCCGGACGGGCGGTCGCCCAAGCCGGCACGTTGCTCGCGGTGGCCTGCGGGCTGTACGCCACAGCCGCCCACGGCGCTGTCACAGTCATGATTGTGGCGCTGACGCTCGCGACCATCGCGCACAGCTTCGCCGAGATCCTCTCCGAGGCCGGCGGTTGGACGCTCGCCTTCGATCTCGCCGACCCGGCCAACGCCGGCGCCTACCAAGGTGTTAACCAGACCGGTATGGCCGTAGGCACCATGCTCGCACCACTAGTCGTAACCACGACCGCGATCGAGCACGGAACGGCCGGATGGGCTGCGCTAGCCACGCTCTTTCTGATCACGGGACTGTCGACACAAAGGCTCGTCCGGTGGCATCACGGACATGCCTCGAGTGCCTAGGTTCCAGCGACGCACCAAAACCGGATCCGTAGCGCGACGCCCGGAGCATCCCGTTTGCGGCAACCGGGGTCGGGTACCAGTTCAGCGTTGATCAAATCCCGTTCCCATGCTTGGCGTGACCCGCCGGTGATTCGAGCCTGCGCCACGAACGCGCTACAACCGCCGGATTCGCACAGGCGTGACGGTCACTAACGGCCCCTGAGCTGCTGGAATGCGGTTCGCATCCTGCCACATTGCGTCACAGATGGTCCGGTTGACTTCCGGGAGGCGACCCCGGACCCCACGGTGCGGTGGGCGCTCTCCGCGGGACGCGCCAGGTCAGACCCGGTCGCCCCACGCGCTGGCGGGACGCGATGTCCGCAACTAGGGCGATCTTCGTTTAGGCCTGATCTTGTTCCATGCCAATGCCAGAAACTCTCGGGTCACGACTCCCTGGGCAGCGCGAAGCGAACGCACCACAGCGGGACCACGCTCGCACCTCTGTCCTATTCCAGTGGGCTCCGGCATGGCGGGCCCAGCCGGGCGCCGATCCCGATCGCGGTGTCGCATGGGGCGCCCGATTATCGCGTCACCCCGCCCAGGCTCGGGCCCGGCGGCTCGGCGTCAACGTGGTGGCCTTGTAGGGGCACGGCCGGTCCGTGATCTTGGTGTAGGCGTCGATGGCTCGATCCGCGGCGTCGAGGGCGCGTTTCGCCGGCGAGAGGCCCTTACCTTTGTTGCGGAAGAACGCGCCGTAGAACGCCGAACAGAAGACTGTGCCCTCGTGCCAGCCGACTTGAGCGGATGTGCCGATGTAGGTGATCTCTCTTTGCAGGCAGTCTCGAACGGCCTTTTGCCAGGCTCCAATGGCGGTCTTACATCCATCGGCCAAGACGGCGCTGGCCTGTAGGCCACGGGCGCGAACCGACTCGCCTGGGCCGCTACGCACCGATGGCCTATGGGCGCTGCAACAAGACCTGAGCTGCGGGGTTGCCAATCGGGGAGTGCCACCTGAGGCGCGGAGCTGTTGCCGTCCCCCACCCCTGTAGACACCACCCCAGTCGCGGGGTGGTGCTACAGGGGTGCAGAGCAAAGGCTCGGCGAACTAGTTCGTTAGGGCAGGATCCAGCGCTGGTTGGCGCCGGCGAAGCAGTCCCAGATCTGCAGCCGCGCGGCGTCGGCAGAGCTGTTGTCGCGCACGTCGAGGCACTTGTTTGACTGGGGGTTGCGCAACGTCTGGTTGGATTGCGCCTGCCAGACCTGCGCCCCGCTGCCGTTGCAGTCCCAGAGCTGCACGTTGGCGCCGTTGGCGGTCGACCCGCTGGCGACGTCCATGCACTTGCCCAGCGCCCGCAAGGTGCCGTCGCTGGACACCGTCCAGGTCTGCGCGGTGGTGCCGTTGCAGGTGTAGAGCTGGACGGCGGCGCCGTTGACGGTGCTGGCCGCCGCGACGTCGACGCACTTGCCGGCGAGCCCGGTGATCTGACCGGTGCGGCCGGTCGGCGGGTTCGTCGGGCCGCCGCCACCGGTCGCGACCGTGTAGATCGCGCTGACCAGCGAGTTGGCGTTGTTGGGGTCCTGGGACAGCTCCCAGTTCATGATCCCGCCCGCGTTGGCCATCGCCCACTGGGTCTTGCTGCGCACCGTCGGCAGGCCGTTGTAACACTGCTGCGCGCCGTTGATGGTGGCGCAGTCCTGATTGGCGTACGCCGCGTTCATCGCGACGATCTGGTTGTAGGGAATGCCGCCGGGACGGCTGTAGAACGGCACGCCGACGACCGCCTTGCTGGCCGGCAGGCCGCGCGACTTCCACCCGTTGATGTTGTCGATCGTCCAGTTGTAGTTGGCGTGTGGCGTACCGCCGTCGTAGGTCATGATGTTGAGGAAGTCGACGTAGCCGAACACGGCCGGCTGCACGCCCTGCGCGGTGCCGCCACCACTGACCACCGCGGCGGTGAGTAGCTTGCCCCGGCTGTGCATGGCCGAGCTGAGCTGCGACATCAGCGCGCTGAAGTTGTTGCCCGAGGCACCCGGGTCGGGATATTCCCAGTCGATGTCGACGCCGTCGAGGCCGTATTGGTTGACCAGGTTGACCACGTTGTTGACAAACGTGGTGCGGGCGCCCGCGTTGCCGGCCATCTGCTCGAAGCCGGAGTCGTTGCCGTCGTTCCAGCCGCCGATCGCGATCAGCACCTTGGTGTTGGCGGCGTGGCCGAGGCTGACGATCTGCTGGAGCTTGCTCGGGTTGTCCACGGCGGTCAGGCTGCCGTTTCCGTTGGGCAGCACGAACGCGTAGTTGATGTGGGTCAGCTTGGAGTATTGGATCGCCGTGGCGCTGCCGGCCCAGGAGGGCATGTAGCCGACGCTCTTGAAGCCGTTGGGCAGGACTGCGCCGGAGGCGGCGGTCGGTGCGGCGAGGGCGGCGAGCGTGCCGGCGAGCGCGGTGGCGGTGGCGAGAGCGGCCGCCGCGAACGGCGATCTCTTGTGGATGGTCATGGGCAGGCCTTTCGAGGCTTTGGGCGTCCTCAGCCAGGGCGAGGCTGACGCCTCGCCCCGCCTTGCGGTCATGGCGCAGCGTGTTCGTGGAGCGGACGGAGGAACGCGGTGCTGTGCGGAGGGGGTGTCCCGCCGATAGGCCTCGAGGTGGCAAAAGCTTAGGAAACTTTACTATTCAAGTCAATGGATGTCTGACCGCTTGGCTAAGCTGGCATGCATGCGCGCTGCTGTTTATCGGGAGCATGGGCCGGCCGGCGACGTGCTCCGGGTCGAGGAGATCGAGACGCCCAGCCCCGGGCCGGGTGAGGTGCGGGTGCGGGTCGCCTACTCGGGCGTCAACCCGACCGACTGGAAGTCGCGGTCCGGCACCGTGCCGCTCCCCCGCTCGACCCACTTCCAGGTGCCCAACCAAGACGGTTCCGGCGTGGTCGACGAGGTCGGCCCGGGCGTCGACCCGGCCCGCGTCGGCCAACGGGTCTGGCTCTACCTGGCCGCCTACCGCCGCCCCTACGGCAGCGCGGCGCAGTTCACCGTCATCCCCTCCGACCAGGCGATCCCGCTGCCCGACAACGCCTCGATGCAGCTCGGCGCCAGCCTGGGCGTGCCGGCCGTAACCGCGCACCGGTGCCTGTTCGCCGACGGCCCGATCGACGGCAAGACCGTGCTGGTGGCCGGGGGCGCCGGCTCGGTCGGGCACTTCGCGATCCAGCAGGCGCTCGCAGCCGGCGCGACGGTGCTCACCACGGTGTCCAGCGACGCCAAGATGGCCTTGGCCCGCCAGGCCGGCGCCCGGCACGTGGTCAACTACCGCTCGCCGGATGCCGCCGACCAGATCCGCGCCGTCGCGCCCGAGGGCGTCGACCGATTCATCGAGGTGGCACCGGCCAGCAACCTGCGCCTCGACCTCGACGTCGCCGCGCCCAACGCGATGATCGCCTGCTACGCCGCCGAGCCCCAGCCGCCGCAGTTGGTGGTTCGCGAGCTGATGAACCGCAACGTGGTGCTGCGCTTTGTGCTGCTCTACACGATGCCCGACGTCGCGTTCCGCCAGGCGGCCGCCGACATCACCGGCGCCCTGACCGCCGGCCTGCTCACTCCCCTGCCCACGACGGTCTTCCCGCTGGACGACACCGCCGCCGCCCACGACGCCGTCGAAGGCGGCGCGGTCGGCAAGGTCCTGATCGCCGTCGACCCTTCGCTGACCTGACTAGGGTGAGGTTGTGGGGAGCACAGTTCTGGAGGTTGCCGGGCGCGAGGTGACGATCACCAACCCCGACCGGGTGGTGTTCCCCGACGCCGGCCACACGAAGCTCGACCTGGTCCGCTACTACCTGACCGTGGCCGAGGGCGCGCTGCGCGGCGTGGGTGGCCGACCAATGGTGCTCAAGCGCTTCGTCAAGGGGCTCACCGAAGAGGCGATCTGGCAGAAGCGCGCGCCGGCCAAGCGTCCCGACTGGATCGAGGTCGCCGAACTGCATTACCGGTCGGGCACCTCGGCCGCGGAGACTGTCGTCCGCGACGCCGCCGGGCTGGCCTGGGTAGTCAACCTCGGCTGCGTCGACCTCAACCCGCACCCGGTCCAAGCCGAGGACCTCGACCGGCCCGACGAGCTGCGGATCGACCTCGACCCGATGCCGGGCGTCGAGTGGGGGCAGATCGTCGACGTGGCGCTGGTCGCCCGCGAAGTGCTCGAAGACCACGGCCTGACTGCCTGGCCGAAGACGTCCGGGTCGCGCGGCTTCCACATCTACACCCGCATCGAGCCGAAGTGGAGCTACCGCGACGTGCGGCTGGCGGCCGAGACGGTGGCCCGTGAGGTCGAGATCCGGGTCCCCGACCTGGCCACCGCGCGCTGGTGGAAAGAGGAGCGGGAAGGGGTGTTCGTCGACTTCAACCAGAACGCCAAAGATCGCACGGTTGCCTCGGCCTACTCGGTCCGCCCACTACCCGACGCCCGTGTGTCGACGCCGCTGACCTGGGCCGAGGTGCCCGACTGCCGGCCCGCCGACTTCACCCTGCCCACGGTGCTCGACCGCTGGGTGGAGGTGGGCGACCCGTGGACCGGCATCGAGTCGGCGACCGGGTCGCTGGAGCCGCTGCTCGACCTGGCCCGCCGGCTCGGCCCGGCGGAGAAGCCGCCGAAGGGCGTCGGGCGCCGGCAGTCGACCATGCCGCTGATCGAGATCGCCCGCTCGAAGACCAAGGACGAGTCGCTGGCCGGGCTGGAGCGCTGGAAGGCCCGGCACGCCGCGATCGTCGGCTACCTCGAACCGGCCGACGTGCTGGTCGACGGCATGCGCGGGCGCAGTTCGATCTGGTATCGGATCCGGGTCAACCTCCAGCACGTGCCGGAGGACGAGCGACCCGAGCAGGAGCCCTTGGAGGTCGACTACAACCCCTGGGCCCCGGGCGCCGGCTCCTAACGCTTCGCCAGCCGCTCGAGGTAGGCGCTGATCGCGGCGCGTACCGGCGGGCTGTTCCAGACCTCGATCACCTCGTCGGTCGAGCCGGTCGCCATCAGCCGGCTCGCGTCGGCGCGCAGCGCGGCCTTGGTCATCGCGAAGCTGACCGGCGGGATCGCGGCGAACGCCTCCGCCCGCGCGAGCGCCGCGTCGAGCAGCGCGTCGGGCTCGACCACCTCGTCGACCAGCCCGACCGCGAGCGCCTCGGCCGGCCGCAGAGTCTTCCCGGTCAGCACCAGCGCGGCGGTCCGCGGCCCCGCGACGAACCGGATCGCCTCCAGCGCCGTGGCCGGGAACGGCACGCCGACCAGCAACTCGGCGACGCCGATCGTGCCGGCCGACATGAACCGGTAGTCGCAGCCAGCGGCGATCACGCAGCCGCCGGCGATCGCGTGCCCGTTGACGGCGGCGACCAGTGGGCGGGGATGGTCGAACACCGTCCGGAACACGCCGCCGAGCGTGAGCAGGAACTCCCGGGTGTAGGACTCGCCTCCCTCGAGCAAAAGCTTGAGGTCGACGCCCGCGGAGAACGCCCGACCGGCACCGGTCAGCACGACCGCGGGTGCGTCGCTCAGGCCGGTCAGGGTCGCCGCCAGCTCCCGCAGCGTGTCCAGGTCGAGCACGTTGACCGGGCCGTTCTCGATCCGCACGACCGACACCGCGCCGCGTTCCTCAACCGTGATCACCGAATCCGCACCTCCGTGGTGATCATCGCACCGCCGCCGCGCCCGGTCCAGGCTCTAACGGCCAGGCGGCCCGGTCGTCGGCGGGCAGCTGGCTGGTGCCGGTGACGCCGCGACCACCGCAGGCGGCGCGCACGGGCGCGGATTACCTCCCGAGCGGAGGAAGAACCAACCGATCAGCGCGACCGCCACGACCAACGCGGCCGCCACCACACCGGCCCGTCGCACCCGGCGGTCCTTCGCCGGCGGCGGCTCCGCACCACCGCCCGGCCAGTCGACCGGGACGGCCCGCGACGACAGCGCACGGAACGCCTCCTCGCCGGCCAGGAAATGGCGGTACGCGGCCAGCGCCACCCGCTTCGCTCCGTCCAGATCGGACCGTCGCGGCGGCGTGGTCGTGGTGCCGGTGCGCACCAGGCCGTACATCATCAGCAGTGGTCGGCTCTGTTCGTCGCGCAACGGACGCCCGGTCGCCTCGCCGAGGTCGGCGGTGGTGAGGGCGTGCGTGACGTAGGCGACCGTTAACCGGCCACCACCCAGCGTGCGCATCCGGGGCGGCCCGCCGACCGGGCCGGGGCTGAGCGCCTCGACCAGCACCCCGTAGCCGTCGGTGAGGATGTCCGGCGCCAGCACCGTGCTGTAGTCGCGCCGCCGGCCGGCCGCGACCGCCGCCGGCCAGGCGTGGGTCGCGGTCACGGCGTGCCGCCGAGCCGCGAGCTGGACAGCCGGCCTTCGAGCACGTCGACCCGGCTGCGGAACTCCCGGATCACCTTGCGCTGGGCGAGCTGGAACTCCTCGATGTGCGACTCGGCGTCGTCGAGCAGCCGGGTCACGTTGGCCTCGTGCGCCGCCGCGGTCTGCTCCTGGCGGCGCATCAGGTCGGCCGCGGCCAGCCCGACCAGCGAGGAGTAGAGCGGGTTGAGCGCGCCGATCACCCGGTTGGTCGACCGGATCAGCGTGGCGCCGAGGTCGGCGAACGCCTCGCCGGGCGGGCGCCGGGTCTGCCGGCGCAGCCGTTCGAACTCGGCGGCCAGCTTCGCCTGGTCGAGCCGCAACATGATCTGCTCGAACACGTCCGGCACGACGGCCGCGATCGGCACGTCCACATAGGTGGGTTCGAGCAGCCCGTCGGGCAGCTTGGTCATCGCGCCCGACTCGTCGAGCTCGGCGAACGCGGGGCCGACCGCGGAGACCGGCACCAGCCGCACCACCCGGCGGCCGCTGTGCTCCTGCACCAGGTCGCGGAAACCCTGGTTCGACATCAACAGCTTGCGGACGGTACGCAACCGGCTGTCCTCGTCGACGTCGACGTCGCGCAGCAGGTCCCACTTGGTGATCACGAAGGTGACCGGCTTCTCCACCACCAGCATCCGGCTGATCATCGCGGTCAGCGCATGCTGCAGTCGCATCTGCCCCTCGCGCTTGCCGTCGATCCACTGGCGTACCCGATGCCCGTCGATGACGGCGACCAGCGCGTCGGCCGACTCGATCCGGTCGTCGAGGTCTTTCCAGAGCGTCGAGCCCGGCTCCGGCGGCTGGGTCAGCAGCGTGCCCGCGTAGTCGAGGTAGACCAGCTTGAGCACGGTGTGCAGGGCCCCGGACCTGCCCCGGGTGCGCACGTCGAAGGCGAACTCGCGGGTGTCGGCGGTCGCGGTGCCGGCCGGCCAGTCCCGGCCCGGGTCCTCGACCTCGGTGAACCAGTGGTTGAGCAGCGCCACCTGCTCCCGCGGCGCCGCGAGGAAGTAGCCGCGGCCGCCCCAGGTCTGCATCTGGTGGTACATGCTGGCGAGCAGCAGCGTCTTGCCCGAGCCGCGCGGCCCGAGTGTGACGACCCGGAAGGTGGGCACGCCGTCGTCGCCGCGCGGCGGGGCAGCGGCTGGGTTGGGCGCCAGCCTGCGGCGCCGGACCAGCACGACGACCGCCGCCACCACGACCAGGAGAAGCGGCAGGACGATGAGATTCATGCCAGTCGGAGTACGAGCGCCCCGCCGGTGATACCTCCTAGCTGGTCCCGCGCGGCAGCGACTGGCGGGCGGCGAGGGCGGCACCCCGGGCGCCGGCCATGTCGAGGTCGGGCACCAGCGCGAACGCGGCGACCTTCTGCTGCTCCTCGCGCAGGTTGGTGTGCTTGCGGACCTGGTCGAGGAACCACTGCCCGAACGCCGCCGACGCCTGCACCACGCCGCCGCCGACGAAGTAGGCGTCCGGGTCGGTGAAGTTGGCGGCGATCGTGAAGAGCCGCCCGATCGCGGTCGCCTGCTGCTCGAAGATCTTGATCGCCAGCGGGTCGCCGGCCTCACCCAGCCCGCGGACCAGCTTGGCCGCCGTGGCCACCGAGCCCTCCGCCGCGAGCGGGTGGTCGGGATATTTCGCGAGCCAGTGCGGCAGCAGGTTGCGCTCGATGCCGGTCAGCGACGCGACGCTCTCCGCGTCGCCGAAGAATCCGCAGTTGCAGCTCGGCGTCAGCTGGTCGCCGTCGAGCAGCCCCTCCATCGGGATGTGCACATGGCCGAGCTCGCCGGCCATGCCGGCGGCGCCGGAGACGATCCGCCCGGCCTCGATCACGCCACCGCCGAGCCCGGTGCCGACGATCGCGGAGACCGACGACCGGCTTGACCCCATCAGTCCGAAATGGACGTGGTGGGCGTAGAGCGCGGCCGCGTTGCCGTCGTTGTTGTAGACCACCGGGAGGCCGAGCCGTTCCTGGAGCGCGCCGCGCACGTCGAAGCCGCGCCAGGCCGGGTCGACGAAGTTGGTCGAGCCCTTGGTCGAGATGACCCCGTCGGCGCTGGCGGGGCCCGGCGTGTCGAGCCCGACCGCGCGCACCGCCGCCCGGGGCACACCGGTCGCGGCGAGCACGTTGTCGAACGCCTCGGCGAGCGACTCGACCGCGATGGTCGGGCCCTCCTTCACCCGGCTCGGGCCCTCCAGCAGACCTTCGACGAGGAAGCCACCGGCCGAGTCGAGCACGGTCGCGTTGTTGGCATTGCCGCCGTTGTCGAGGCCGACGACCACCCAGCGGTCACCCTCGACCGCCCGCACGCTGTCGCTCATGAACCGATCCTGTCACGCCGGGCTGTTAGCCGCCGTCGTCCGGACGCCGGAGCCGTTTGATCTCGCCGCGGCGTTTCTTCGCGGCGATGCGGCGCTCCTTCGCGCCGCGCGACGGTCGGGTGGCGCGGCGTGCTGGTGGCGGCGGCTCGATCGCCCGCGCGACCAGGTCGGCCAGCCGGGCCAGCGCCGCCTCGCGGTTGCGGAGTTGGGCGCGGTGCTCCGACGCGATGACGGTGATCACGCCGTCGACCAGACGGTTGGCCAGCCGCTCCCGGGCCCGCTCCTTGAGCGCCGGGCCGAGCGCGGTGGTCGCGTCGAGATCCCAGGAGAGCTCGACCCGCGAGTCGGTGGTGTTGACCCCCTGGCCGCCGGGGCCGGAGGAGCGGGAGAAGCGCCAACGCAGCTCAGCCTCGGAGATCTCCACGCCGGGTCTGATCGTCAGGGGCGCCATGCCGCCCAGAATAGATCCAGATTTGGTTTGACAGTACTTATATAAGTGCTGTTACATCGGTCCTCGTGGACCTTCTCGACAGCAGTCACTGGGGCCCGGTCTGGGCGCTCCTGCACGACATGGACCGCGACATCGCCGCGCTCTACGCGGAGGCTGGCATCGGCGAGGTGCGTACCCGGTATGTCGGACCGCTCATCCAGCTCTCCCGGCACGAGCCGATGACCATCCAGGAGCTGGCCACCCGGGTCGCCGTCACGCACTCGGCGATGAGCCAGACGGTCGCGGCGATGCGGCGGGCCGGGCTGGTCGACGACGCCGACAACGTCGACGGGCGTACCCGGCGGATCCGGCTCTCCGCCCGCGGCCGCGAGCTGGTGCCGTTCCTGGCCGCCGAGTGGCGGGCCACCGAGACCAGCCTGCGCGAGCTCGAGGCCGAGCTGCCCTACCCGCTGTCCACGGTGGTCGACGACATCCGGCGGGCGCTGGAGCGGCGGTCGTTCCGGGACCGGCTACGCACGAACTTCGAGCGATGAGGGGCGCGCTCCTCGACCTGCGCCCGCTGCGCGTCCACCCGACCTTCCGCCGGCTCTGGCTGGGCAGCACGCTGTCCGGCTTCGGCGGCCAGTTCGGCGGCTTCGCCGTCGTCTTCTACGTCTGGGACCGGACACACAGCCCGGCGCTGGTCGGCCTGATCGGCCTGGTCGCGGCGGTCCCGCTGGTGGCGGTCGCCCTGCTCGGCAGCGCGTTCGTCGACCACGTCGACCGGCGCCGGCTCGCCACCCGGGCGACCTGGGGCCTGCTGGCGACCAGCCTGCTGATGGCAGTCACCGCCGTGACGGCGAGCCCGATCTGGGTGATGCTTGTGCTGGCCGCCCTGCATTCTGGTCTGTCGGCGCTGTCCTATCCGGCGCTGCGCGCGTTCACGCCCGTGTTGCTGCCACCCGAGCGGCTGGCCGCCGGGCTCGCCCTCAACCACCTGTCGTTCCAGCTCGCGATGCTGCTCGGACCGGCCGCGGCCGGGCTGCTCACCGCCGTTTCCGGCACGACCGCGTGCTTCGTCGTGGACGCGGTCTCGTTCGGCGCCGCGCTGATCGGCATCGCCGGCCTGCCGCGGGTGACCGGATCGCCCGGCGGCGGGGCCGGCCTGCGCGCGGTCCGCGACGGGATCCGGTTCGCGGTGCGGACCCGCCCGGTGGCCGGAGCCCTCCTCGCCGACCTCTGCGCCACCCTGCTCGCCATGCCGGTCGCCGTCTTCCCCGTCGTCAACCAGGAGAAGTTCGGCGGCTCGCCCAAGACCCTCGGCCTGTTCCTGACCGCGATCGGTGTCGGCGGCGCGCTCGCCTCTTTCCTGTCCGGGCTGTCCACCCGGCACGCCCGGCCCGGCGCGCTGCTGCTCGCCTGCGGTGGGGTTTGGGGGTTGGGGCTGTCGCTGGCGGGGGTGGTCGACACCCTGCCGGCCGTGCTCGGCTGCCTCGCGCTGGCGGGGGCGGCCGACACCTGGGCGGTGGTCGCCCGGGGGACGGTGGTGCAGTCGGCCACACCGGACGCCTATCTGGGGCGGGTCGCCGCCCTCGAACACGTGGTCGGTGTGGCCGGGCCGGAGTTGGGCAATCTGCGGGCCGGGTTGGTGGCGTCGGCTACCTCGGGCAGCGCTGCCCTGGTTCTCGGCGGATTGGCCTGCGTCGCCGGGACGGCGTTGTTGGCCACCTTCATCCAGCCGCTGCGCTCAGCAGCTGTCCCAACGCCAGCGGCGGCTGGCCCGCCAGCACCGTGAAGCCGTTTAACGCGTCGCGTACTGCGACGGCGAGCGCGACGTCGTCGAACACGTCCCCGGCCAGCACGACCACGTCGAGCCCGGTCTCATCCGCACACCGCCGCGCCTGCTCGGCAACCAGCGCGGCAATCGTGGCCCGGACGCGGCCGGCGACCATCTCCGCGGGCACACCGCCGCGCACATCTTCGACCACCGCCCGAACCAACGGACCAGGATCCAACCCAACCATCGGGTACGGATCGCCGGCCGCCGGTCGGTGCTCGCCTTCACCGACGGTGCCGAGTAGGGAGGCGATGGCGTCGAGGAGTTGGCCAAGGCTTGAGGTGGTGGCGCAGCCGTAGCCGGTTTCGAGTTGGTGGGCCAGCACCCGGCGTTCGCGGTTTGAGCAGGCGCGGACCGGGAGCAAATCCAGATCCCAAGGGACGCCGGCGTGGCGGAGGTGGGCCAGTGCGGCGCGATGTGGGCGGTCGGGTGCCGTGCCGGCGCAGCGGACGTAGTCGAGGTGTGCGAAGCGGCGTGCGCCCTTGTAGCCGGCCACCAGCACCTCGCCGCCCCAGGTGGCGCCGTCTGCGCCGTAGCCGCCGCGGTCGAAAGCGAAACCGATCGCCTGGTCGTCCGGGCCAAGGCCGTGCGCGGCCAGTACGGACGCGATCAGCGCGTGGTGGCGCGCCACCGCGCGGACCGGCAGGCCCAACCGGGTTGCCCATGAACGGGCCGGTTCGCCTGGGTGCAGGTCCACCGCGACGAGTTCGGGCGCCACGCCGGCGGCGGCGGCCAGCGACCGCAGCGCGGCGTCCGGCGACGGGAACGAGCCTGACCAGGCGCGCCGGCCGACCCCGAGGGCGCTCGCCCCGGCGCCGACGGCCAGGGTCGGCGCCACGGGCCAGGGCAGCATGATCACCACACGCGAATTCTTCCGACCTGGAGCGGCCCAGGTGGCGCTTATTAATGCTTTCCGTTATGTCATTGAGTAGCGCCACGGCGCGGCAGCAGGGGTGCGGCCGTGCGGGCGCGCACCGCGCCGCGCCACACGCCGGCGCCATAGGCCGCGTCGTCGGCGACGCTGGCCAGCGTCCAGCGCACCGGGTCGATCCCGGGCCGCAGCCGCCACCACTCCTCCAGCGCCGGCCCGGCCACCAGCGCCGCGACCACCGCGAGTCGGCGCCGGCCGGTCAGCCCGGCCGCCAGCGCCAGCGGCAGCGCGAGTTGCGTCGTGGCCCGGCCCAGCCCGCGCAGGGTCGCACCGACGGCCTGCACGGTCAGCACCGGCGCCATCCCCGGCGGCGCACCCGCGTCGGCGAGCCGCCGAGCGAGGCGCACGGACGAAACCGCACCCGCCGCGACCGCCGGCACCGGGCGCCGCGCCAGCAGCAACGCCGCCACCGCCGCCGGCCACGGCTGCCACACCATCGGTGCCAGCCGGCCCGGATGGCGCACCGCCAACGGGCCCGCCGAGGTTCCATAGTGGAACCGGCGACGCAGGTAGGCGGACCACGTTCCGGGCTCCGCGTGCACCACCTCGACCGCCGGGTCGTAGCGCACCTGCCAGCCCGCGTCGACCAGGCGCCAGACCGCGTCCACGTCTTCGCCGTAGCGCAGCCGCTCGTCGAATGACGCCAGCGCCGAACGCCGCACCACGAGCGCGGCAGTGGGCACATAGGACACCCGGGACCCAGGCCGCACCAGCGCTTCCTGTGGCCCGAGGTCGAGCGGCGATCGGACCAGTGCGTAGGCCCGAAGCGAAGGACCGCCCGACGGCAGCGGCACGATCCGCGGCGCCACCGCGCCCACCAAAGGATCGGCGAAATGCGCGCCGAGCCGGGAGAGCCAGCCGGGCGGCGCGATGCAGTCACTGTCGAGGAAGGCCACGAACGCGGCGTCGCCGACCTCGGCCAGACCCGTGTTGCGGGCCGCCGCCGGGCCGCCGCTGCGCGGCCGCCGGACCAGCGTCGCGCCGTGCGCCGCGACCACGGATGCGACTGCCGCCGGAGAAGTCGAGCCGTCGTCGACGACCACCACCCGCAGCCCGTCCAGCGCCGCCAGGCAGAGGTTGAGCTCGGCCGCCCGATCCTTGACCGGAATCACCACCGCCACATCGATCGGAGACGACGCCGGCGGGCGCGGATGCGCGACCCCCGCGGTGACCAGCCGCCGGGCCAGCACGCCGGCGAGGCGCGAGCGCACCGGACCCGCCCCAAGCGAAGCGAGCACCTCCCGGCCCGCCTCGGTCAGCTTCACGATCCGCCTCGGGTCCCCGCCGAAGAGGTCACCACTCGGCAGCACAACGGTGGACGGGTCGAGCACGACCCGGAAGCCGACCGGCAGGGGCTCGGTCACAGCGCCAGGCCCGCGTCGACCGGCACCACCGCGCCGGTCATCCCGCTCGCGCCCGGCCCGGCAAGGAACACCAGTGCCGCGGCCACCTCCGCGGGCGAGAGCAACCGTTCGAGCGGCTGCTGTGCCGCGAACGACGATGCCGACGGCAGGTCGTACAGCCGGGCGCTCTCGTCCAGGATCTTGGTCTCGGTCGAGCCGGGGCTCACCGCGTTGGCCGTCACCCCGGTGCCGCGCAGGTCGGCGGCGAGCCCGCGGATCAGGCCGGCCACACCGGCCTTGGCCGCGCAGTAGGCGGCGAGCATCGGCAACCCACGGGTAGCGGCCGCGGACGCGACGGCGAGGAAGCGCCCGTCGCGTGGCGCGGGCCGGCGCAACAGGGCCGGTATCGCGGCGCGGGCCAGTGCCACCACCCCGAAAAGGTCGACGTCGAGCACCGTGTCGAGTTGGTCGCGGGGCATCTCCCAGAGCGGTACGCCGCCGGCGATCACCCCGGCCACCCCGATCGCCGCGTCCAGCCCACCCCACTCCGCTTCGGCCCAGGCGACCGCGTCGCACAGCCCGTTCTCGTCGCGCACGTCGGCCTCGAACCCGGCAACGACACCGCCCGCGGCGTTGCCTGCCGCCACCGAAGCCGCCAGGTCCTCTGGAGTGCCCAGCGGGTAGGGCAGCGCGGGATCGTCGGTGCACGCGTCGACCGCCAGCACCCGCCACCCCTCGGCCGCCAGCGCCAGCACAGTGGCCGCGCCGATCCCCCGCGCCGCCCCGGTCACCAGCGCGACCCGGCTCATGGCGCACCGACCCAATCGGCGACCGCCGCGCGCAGGTCGTCGACGAGCGACGCGAGAATCTCGCTGCCGGCCGAAGCGCTGGCGCCGGCCGGGTCGCCGAGCACGCCGTTGGGACTGACCGCGGCGATCCCGCCGGCCCGCAGCGCCGACATCAGCGACGCCAGCGGCGCCGTCGCACCGGCCTCGGCGCGGTCGAGGCGCACCAACCCGGGGGAAAGGGCCAACTGCAGCGAGGTCTCCACATACCCGGCGTGCGCGTCGCCCTGCCAGCGCGGAAACCACGGCAGCACGTCGTGCGACTCGGCGTGCAGGGTCCGCACCGCGGCGGCGACCGCCTCGGCGTTGCCGCCGTGCCCGGACACCACCAGCAGCCGGTCGAAGGTCGCCGACGCCGAGCGGCCCAGCTCCACCAGGACGGTGGTCAAAGCCGCCGTGCCGATCGACAGTGTGCCGGCGAACCCGGCGTGTTCGCCGCTCGCGCCGTAGGGCAGCAACGGCGCGACAACCACGTCGGTACGCAGGGCGGCGAGCGCGTCGCACAGCGCCACCGCCACGTCGGCGTCGGTCGACAGCGGCAGGTGCGGGCCGTGCTGCTCGGTCGAGCCGAGCGGCACCGCGAGCACCGTCCCGGGCCGCAGCGCCGCCGCCGAGGGCCAGGTGAGGCCGCCGAGGTTCACGCCGGGGCCGCGTAGCCGCGGCGGCGCAGGTAGTCGAGCAGCGCATCAGCCGCCGACGCCGCGGACGCCGGCGTCACGATCTGCGGCGGGTCGTGCGCGACCAGCACTCCGGTGAGTTGCATCAGCCGGTCGCGCGAGTTGCCGCCCGCGGGCGCCGGCACCACCCGGGTCCGCGGCCGGAAGGGCCCGACCCCGGTCAGCTCCAGGGAACCGCCGGAAGCCGAGGCGGCACCAGCAAAAACCGGCACCGAAGCCGACGAAGCGGCGAGCGTGGCCGGCAGCGACGCCCGGCGCAGCCGCACCCCGGCCGCCTCCACGGAGCACACTGCCGGCCGCGGGATGCGCAACCGCTCCCGCCGCCCCCCATCGAGCCGCCGCTCCCCCGCCAGCGCGTTGCCGGACACGGACAACGAGACCAGCCCGAGCGCCTGGGCAGCGTCGAGCGCGTGCGCCAGATAGGCCGGGAACGCCCCGGTGCCCCGGTCGGTGGACAGGTCGCCGCAGACCACCACGGAGGGCGTGCCCGCGCCGCGGATCGCCGCAGCCACCGCATCCGCGAGACCCCGCTCGTCCAACGCCAGGTCGGCGATGTAATCCACAGCGGCCCACGGCACCCGCAGGGCCGAGGCCCCGAGGGCTATCGCCGACCGCAGAAGAGGATCGGCCGCCACGGACGCCGCCGTGACCGCGAGCACCGGCGCCGACCAGGCGTCGCCGAGCCGCAGCGCGTGCTCCAGCGCCGCCGCGTCGGCCGCGGACAGATCAGCGCCGCGCGGATCCCGGGTCACCGAACCGGTCAACGGGTCAACGTCAGGTCGGAGGTCGCCGAACCGCAGGCAGGCGACGACGAGCTCAGCCATGCCGGAGCGCCACGCCGTCGCCTGCCTGGGGGTAAGTCCAGGTCAAGGCGCCCTCCGCGTTGCACACCATGTAGCAGGTGCCGCACTCGAAGCACTGCTCGTAGTTGAACAGGATGCCACCGTCGGCGGTCGGCGCGAACAGGTTCGCCGGACACGCGGTCACACAATCCTGGGTCGTGCACGACCGGCAGACGTCGGAGTCGACGGTGATGTGGGCCCGCTCGCCGACCCGGAAGTCGACGGTGGCCATCCGCTCCTCGAAGGAGACGTCGCCGTATCTCATCGGAACACCCTTCCCCCGCGGATCCCGTCGGCGACGAGATGCCGCAACTTGACGCCGTGTTGCCGCATCGACCGGCGCAACAGCCGCACGAAACCCGGTTTCGGCGATGGATTGGTCACGCCGAACACGCTTTCGACGAAGTCGGCGATCAGGCCGGGATAGCGTTGCTGCACCCGGTCGGACAGCACCAGGCCCGGCGCGCCGCGCAGCCGCTTGTGGTCACGGAGCACGAAACTCGATTCCAGATCGCGCCGGTAGGACGCCAGCCCCGCACGCGTGGTGTCGCCGGAAGCTACTGCCCGCGCCGCCGCCCGCCCCGCCGCGAGCCCCGACCCGAGCGCGAAGTTGACGCCTTCGAGCCAGATCCCGGCTGCCAGTGTCATGCCGGCCGCGTCACCGGCGAGCAGCAGCCCGTCATGGTGCAGCACCGGCATGGCGTCGTAACCGCCCTCCGGAATGAGGTGCGCCGAATACTCCTTGAGCGTCGCACCGCGCAGGTAGGGCGCGATCGCCGGATGCGCCTTGATATCGGCGATGATCTCCTCCGGGCGGACCTTCGACGCCGCCAGCCCCGGCAGCTGCAGCACCGCCCCGACGCTGACCGTGTCGCCGTTGGTGTAGAGGAAGCCACCCCCCGGGATGCCCCGGGTGCACCCAAGCATCTCGATGTCGAGGCCCTCGTCGCCGCGCAGCCCGAACCGGTCGTCGATCACCTCGCGGGGCAGCGCCAGCACCTCTTTCACGCCGAGCGTGTGGTGGTGCGCGTCGGCCCGGGGCAGCAGCCCGGCCTCCTTGGCCAGGAACGAGTTGACCCCGTCGCAGGCGATGACGACCCGGCAGCGCAGGTCGCCGTCGGGCCGGTCGGTCTTGACGCCGACGACCCGCCCGGCCGCGTCGCGCAGCAGCCCGGTCGCGACCGTCGAGGTGACCAGCCGGGCGCCGGCCGCGACCGCGTGCCCGGCCAGCCAACCGTCGAAATCAGACCGATAAACCGTCATCCCGTTGTACGGCGCTTCGCCCCACGCCTGCGACCGGAAGTCGACGGTGAGCGCCTGCGTCGGCGTCAGCACCATCGTCGAGCGCCGGGTGACCCAGCGCTGCACCGGCACCTCTTCCCACCACCGGGGCAGCACGTCGTCGAGCACCCGGCCGTAGATGACCCCGCCATACATGTTCTTCGCGCCGGGGTAGGGCCCCCGTTCGAGCAGGACCACGGAGCGCCCGGCCCGGGCCAGTTCCAGCGCCGCGGCGGAGCCGGCCGGACCGGCGCCGACCACGACGACATCGACGATCGGCTCACTCATCGGCCACCTCCGCGGGGATCTCTACGCCCAGCCGGCGGGCCAACTCGCGCAGCAGCGCGCCCGCGTCGGTGACCAGGCCGAGGTCGGCCATGGCGGTCATCGGGCTGGACTGGTCGGTGTTGACGCTGACCACGTGCCGTGGCGCGCCCAGGCCACCGACGTGCTGGCTGGCGCCGGAGATGCCGAACGCCACGTAGAGCTCGGGATCGATCGCGACGCCGGTCGTGCCGATCTGCCGCTCGTAGCCGATCCAGCCGGCGTCGGTCGCCACGCGGGTCGCGCCCGCCGACGCGTCCAGCGCGCGGGCGACCCGGGCCAGCAGTTCGAACATGCCGCGTGCGGTCGCGTCGGAGGCGTCCCGGGCGACCAGCCCGGCGCCGCCGGCGAACACCCGGCGCGCCTCGGACAGGTCCATCGTGGATGGATCCGGCTCGAGCACCTCGACCACGTCAACGTCGAGATGCGCACCGGCGGTGGGCAGGTCCAGCGGTGCGGGCTTCTCCGGCCCAACCACCGGCAGCACCGTGCGGACACCGGGCAGCAAGGTCGCCACCGCCGGCCCGGCGCAGCGGACCTCGGTGAGCAGCCGCCCGTCGACCCGGCTCAACGCGGCCGTAACGGGCGGCCCGCCCGCGATCCGGATCGCGGCGGCCAGCAGCGGCCGGTCGAGCGCCGCCGCGAGCCGGGGCGCCAGGTCGCGCCCGTCCGGCGAGGCCGGCAGCACCAGCAACCGCACCCCGCCAAGGACCAGAGCCAGCCGCGCCGACAGCTCGCCGGCCCGCAGTCCCGGCCCGGTCTCGACCCACCAGCTCCGCGAGGCGGCGACCAGCGCCTCGGCGGCCTCGCGGGCGCCCGACCCGACGACCAGCGCCGCCCCACCAGCCTCGGCGACCGCCTCGTCGGCGCCGGCCGGCAGCTGGCCGCCCCGGGCCACCACCACCGCCAGCGCTGAGACATCCACAGTGGTCACAGCCGCACCGCCACCCGTTCACCCTCGACCACGGCGGCGTGCGCCCGGCGCGGGGTGACGCAGTCGCCCACCCGGTGCACCGGGAACGGGGCGTCGCCGCGCAGCGCCTTCCACAGCTCGTCTTCCGGTGCCTGGTGCACCGCGCAGACCACCCAGTCCACTTCCCGCACCTGGTCGGTGCCGGTCGGGTGGTGCTGCAACCGCAGCTCGACGCCGTCACCCGCCGGGGTGACGGCCATCGGCACCAGATCGGTGGCCTGGGTGATGCCCAGCCCGTGCGCGCGGGCGTTCCAGGTCTCCAGGTCGAGCGTCACGCCGAGGTCCTGGCCGACCACCATGCCGTTGGTGAGCACCTCGACCGTGCAGCCCCGGTCGGCGAGCAGTTCGGCGACCGACGTCGCCTGGTGGAAGCCGAGTTCGTCGACGACCACCACCGAGCCGGTCGGCTCGACCCGGCCCTCCAGCACGTCACGCACGTCGACCACCCGCGGCGAGCCGCCCGTCCACCACGGCGTGTTGGGTCGGGCACCGGTAGCGAGCACGACGGCGTCCGGCGCTTCCGCGCGCAGGAACGAAGCGTCGACCGGGAAGTCGGTCTTCACGTCGATGCCGAGCCGCTGCACGTTGGAGATCAGGTTGCGGGCGATGTCGAGGAACTCGGCCCGGCTGGGCACGCTGGCCGCCGCGACCACCTGGCCGCCGAGCCTGGGCGACCGCTCGAAGAGCGTCACGTGGTGCCCGGCCTGGGCCGCCGAGACCGCCGCCTGCATCCCGCCCGGGCCGCCACCGACCACGTGCACCCGCAGCCCCCGCCGGCGCGGTGCCGGCAGCGGCACCGCCTCCTTGCCGGTACGCGGGTTCTCGATGCAGCCGAGCCAGCGGTTGAGCCCCATCCGCCCGACGCACTCCTGGTTGCAGGACAGGCAGGTGCGGATCTCGGTGGCGTGCCCGGAACGCGCCTTGGCGACGAACTCGGCGTCGGCGATCTGGCCGCGCACCACGCCGATCAGGTCGGCCTGCCCGGCTTCGAGCGCCCGGTCGGCCTGCAGCGGGTCCTTGAACCGGCCGACACCGATCACCGGTATCGAGACCGCCGCGCGGATCGCGCTCGGGATGAACATCGCGTAGCCCGGCGGGATCCGCATGCTCGCCTCGATCATGTAGAGCGTCGCGGTGGCCACGCCGATCGAGGTGTTGATGTAGTCGACCTGGCCGGTCGCGTCGACCATCCGGGCCACCTCGACGGCGTCGTCGATGGTCGTGCCGCCCTCGATCAGCTCGTCGCCGCAGATCCGCACCCCGAGCGCCTTGTCGGGACCGATCGCGGCGCGCACCGTGGCGACGATCTCCAGCAGCAGCCGGGCCCGGTTGG
>Ga0193743_1000805_pt1 | contig 24512 bp, 23 predicted proteins | sample L2c2metaG_FD_143038 | JGI IMG/M metagenome (GOLD analysis project Ga0193743, IMG submission 143038) | Soil microbial communities from a riparian zone of the East river system, Colorado, United States - L2c2 | ecosystem: Environmental > Terrestrial > Soil > Riparian zone | place: USA: East River...
GAGCAAGGCCGCATGATCCTGGGCCACGAGTATGTGAACGCGCAACGCGTCAGGACGCTGTTCCGGCGGGATTTCGACGCGCTCTGGCAAGAGGTCGATGTGTTAGCCACGCCCACCACACCGATCACTGCGCCGCTGCTCGAGCAGGACACGGTGCTCATCGGCGATGTGGATGAAAATACGCGCATGGCCACCACGCGCCTGGTTCGGGCCATCAATTTTCTCGGGGAACCGGCGTTGTCGATGCCGTGCGGCAGGAATTCCGCAGGACTGCCCGTCGGCCTGCAACTCATTAGCGCTCCGTTCACGGAAGCACGCCTGCTGCAAATCGCGAAAACGTTGGAGGCTGTTACAGCTAACGGACTCTAGCGTCCCGTCGGAGCCGTAACGAGGGCGGTCCCCGGACCGCAGCCGGCGCCCACATCGGTTTTTGCTTTGGTACTTCGGTATGTGGACTGAGCCGGACCGGGACGAGTTCTGCTCGCCTTTGGCAGACGGCAAAAGCGACCGTCCGCCCCACGTCGAATTACCTAGCGACCTTCAGAGACAGGACTCTCGTCGCCGCTCCCCGCCGTCGGCCTAACGCCGTGCGCCAGGTTCGTGATCGAGGTGACCGCCCGCCGCTAGAAATTGCCGCTGCCAGTCGGCGGCTGTGTGCATGTCAGTAGTGTATTGCTCCGGTGTATCACGGATGAGGGCCCGCTCACGAAACAATCGTGAGAGCAGCAGCAGCGGCGCTTGTGAACTTCCGTTCACCTCGGACGCCCGTTGTGCGTTCGTGATCGCATCCTCAACCAGCGCGGCGTATTGGCGTTGCAACTCGCGCCGGAGATTGACGTCAGGAATGGGACCACCATTCTTCGGAAAACGCGCCTTGGCCTGCTGCAGCGCGGGCCCAAACTCGTCACGCTGTAGATTGGCGAGGCGCAGATAGATTTCCGGTTTGCCCGGCTCAAGCGAAAGCACCTCCCTCAGCAGATCCTGGGACTTCTTGTACCTTCCCGCCTTTTCGTCCGCATCTGGCGACCGCTCGGCCAGGAACGCTTCGAATCCGGATAACTGCAGGCGCGGCGCGGAAGCTGAGGGCGAGAGGTCAACTGCCTGCGTAAGATGGGCCTCGGCTCGTTCCACCACGTCGGTGTCCGCGGACGGTCTGACATTCCCGGCGCTTATTTGTCGAAAGAGCGCCACGCCCAGGCCTTCGTGCGCTTTAACTGATGAAGGATTCAGATCCACGGCGCGTTGAAAAGCTCGGGCCGCGTCGCGAAGCCGGTTCTGCGCCAGGGCCTTGCTGCCCGCCGCGATCAGGGCGCTGTAGTCGTTTGAGTTAGTCGCATCCTGCGCGTATAAAGGTGCGACCGTACAGACAAGCAGCACCTTGGCAAGTGCGCACCCCAGTAATCTTGCTTGCATACGTACTTCCCTCCCCAGGGATGACTGCTCCGTTAGATGTTGCCTCTCCTATATTGGTTCCGCAGTCCCTGGTTAAAGGATGTTAAAGTATCCAGGCTTTCACCGTTCGCCCCCGGAATCTCCGTAACATGCCATACTTGCTGAAGGTGATGCCGCAACTAACAACGCTGCTGATCGCAGCGCTCTTAGCGCTACTGCCGGTTTCTTGTGTTTCGGCTTCCTCCACGGCAGATCCCTCGCCCTCGTACGGCATCATTTGTGTCAACAAGACTCCAACAAAAAGGGAAATCCTGCTGGTTCGCGGACGAAGCGTTTTCCCTCGCCTCCGAACTCTGCCATCCTTCGCAACGATCGACTTTGCACGCCGTGCCGCAGGCATCTATCCCTCTCTCTTCCAACGCCCGCCGCCTGACAACCTCCGTTCCAGTCCAACACTATAACTCTCTCAAGTGATTTACGTTAGGTAAAGAGGAGGGGCCATGAGCCCGCTTTTACATTCTCTCTTCGCACCCGCGCGGCGTGATGTGTCCGACATTCAGAAAATCAATGCGATGCGATTGGAATTTAGCCTGTTGGATGACGGCCAATTGCACGCACTTGCCTCGCGCACGGAGAGTTTGCACGAGCTATTCGCCGTAACTGCCGTGGTTGCGTCACGCACATTAGGACAAGACATGTTTGATGTGCAACTGCGGGGAGCGCTCGCACTGGCACGAGGAAGCATCGCCGAAATGCAGACCGGAGAAGGAAAAACCCTTGCGGCTGTGCCGGCTGTCGCCTGGTACGCGCGTACGAAGAAGGGCGTGCATGTCATAACGGCCAACGAGTATCTTGCACGCCGCGACGCTTGCTGGATGGGAGAGATTTACCGGCGATTGGGCCTTACAGCCGCTTACATACAGCAGGGCATGACGACGGAGGAACGCCGCGCCGCCTACGCCTCCGACATCACTTATGCCACGGCCAACGAGATCGGCTTCGACTTTCTTCGCGACCAACTTGCGCTCGAGCTATCCGAACAGGTGCACCGGCCCTTTGCAACGGCGGTTGTCGATGAAGCCGATTCTATTCTGATCGACGAGGCCCGCATTCCGCTGGTCATAGCCGGCGGAAACAGTGACGAGAGCAGCCTGGCGTCGGCAGCGGAGCAACTGGTTCGCCGGCTTCATCGCGGTGCGCACTATGCCGTGGTGAATAGCGGCCGCAACGTAGGGCTTACCGACCGGGGAATCCGCCTGGTGGAGCAGGCTACCGGCTGCCGCAACCTATACAAAGAGCGGAATCTGCCTTTATTTACGGCCATTCAGGATGCCCTACACGCTCACGCTCTACTGCGCCGCGACGTGGATTACGTTGTCAAAAATGGGGCTATCGAGATGGTGGATGAGTTCAAGGGCCGAACCGCGCAGGATCGCCGCTGGCCTGCCGGTCTGCACACCGCCATTGAGGCAAAGGAGGGCGTCGCAAACAAGCCTCAGGGCATGATTCTGGGATCCATCACCTTACAGAATCTAGCTGGGATCTATCCGCAAATATGTGGAATGACGGGGACCGCCGCCAGTTCCGAGATTGAGTTTAAAACCGTGTACTCTCTGGCCGTGGAGGTGATTCCCACCAACCGGCCTATGATTCGCGTCGACCACGCGGACGTCGTATTCGCCTCGAGACTCGAAAAGCAGCGCGCTGTTCTCGAAGGAATACGGCGCGTGCATGCTACCGGTCAGCCCGTTCTGGTGGGTACCGCCAGCGTCGAGGAATCGGAGAATCTAAGCCGTCTGCTTTCAGTCGTCCCGCACCGTGTGCTGAATGCCAAAAACGATGAATTGGAAGCTGCAGTTATTGCGCAAGCCGGTCAGCGCGGAGCTGTCACCATTTCGACAAACATGGCCGGCCGGGGAACCGATATCGAGCTCGGAGAAGGTGTTGCCGCGTTGGGCGGACTCTACGTCATTGGCACCAACAAACACGAGAGCCGCCGCATCGATAGTCAACTTCGAGGCCGCGCCGGACGACAGGGTGATCCGGGCTGCTCCCGTTTCTTTGTCTCGCTGGAAGATGACCTAATGATCAAGTTCGGAGATCTGAATCCGAGATACAGCAACGATCCGAATGCTCTACAAAGGTTGGTGGAAGGTCAAAATCTGGACTTGCGCCTGTTTCTTCAGAAATACGAGATGCCGATTGAAGGCCAGCGGCACCGCATCCAGACGTATCGTCAAACAGTATTGGAGGGAAAGGTAGCTTGCAAGTCAGAGCTTGAGCGGCTGATTACTTTGCGGACAATTGACGATCTATGGGCCGACTATCTGGCACGAGTAGCGGAGTTCCGCTCAGGCCTGGTCTGGCTTTCGCTGGCCTCCTGGAACCCGCACCACGAGTACATAAGGAAAGTGCACGAATGGTTCCCCGAGTTGGAGGCGGCTATCCCGCGGGAGATCGAACAGCGCCTCGCGGAAGCTGAAGGGGGAGGCGGCCAAGACCCTAGAGAGCGCGGCGCCGTCTGGACCTATGTCACCACTGACCAGCCGTTCGGAACCTTTACTGAACGGATGCTGCATGGCTTTCGCCGCAAGATGAAGAGCAGGAATTTATGGGGGTGAAACCGTTAGCCTTCCGATGGTTCGTTCGGGAACTGATCCTGGTGATGGTGAAGGTACCAATCCAAGGCAGTCTTATTTTGACTGGATAGCCGGTCACTCATCCGCTGCATCTCATCTGGAGGAAGCGGTTGAAACTCCCGGGCCATGCGCGTGCTCTCTTCAATATGCTGAAGGGTGGGCATTCCCACGGATACCGCCGCCACTGGGAGCGAAAGGGAGTAATACAGCAGCTTTTCCGGATTTGCTTGCCCGATCAGACCGTCCGCGGCGAACACCTTCATGCCGATGACGCCCATGTTTTTCCGCTTAGCCACCGGCAGAGCAATCGTTTCAAAGCTGGCCTTCGTATCCGGATTAATCACCATCGATCCGAGCGGCGAGCCGTGCCCCACTTTCATGCCGACACGCGCCGCGTTCAGGGCAAACTGCGTGCAATCAAAATCGTGCCGTTCCAGCGCAGTTTTGAGCACGGCAGGGTCGTTATGGCACGTGATGCCGATAAAGCGTGTCACTTTCTGATCCCGCAGTTTCAGAAGCGTATCCAAAATGCCGCCCTTGGCTTCGATTCGGGCCAGGTCATCCTCACCCTTCAGTTCGTGAATGTGAATGAGATCCAGCTGATCCGTCTGAAGGCGCTTCAAGCTGCCTTCGATAATGGCTTTGACTTTTTCGCCTTCTCGCTCCTGCATTTTAGTCGCGAGGAAAACGTCTTTTCGCCGCGTGCTCATCACCTTGCCAACTCGCGTCTCGCTGATGCCGTTGCCATAAGCATAGGCGGTATCCACATAGGTGACACCAAGGTCCAGCGCGTGGTTCAATGCCCCGACTGCCTTATCGTCTTCGTGATAGGCAAGAAAACGGCTGCCACAGCCAAACGCCAGGATAGAGACACGAGCGCCGGTGCGTCCCAGGACTCTTGTGGGGAGAACTGCTTTTTTTACGGACTCAGCTATTCCCAATTGTTCGGTGGCCAAGCTGCCTAAAGCTGCGCTCGTTCCTAGAAACCCTCGTCTTGATATACCCATAAGACCTCTTTTGGATCGTAACAATCTGTGCGAACCCTCCGAAAGGTAAGCCAGGCAGTGTTACTGTAACGCGTACTTAGCATACGCCTCGGGAATCTTCGCACTTGGGGCGTCTCCGGAATGCACGATCACCCGGTAATGGAGATGCAGAGTCTGACCGGGTTTGAGGGTCACGCTACCAACGGCGATCTGCCCATGCGTGAACTCACGGACTCCAAAGATATTGGCCGCGAATAAGCCGTAGCCTCGCGCCTGCCAGTGCGCGGGATGGTGAGGATTGGCCGGGTGATCCAAGATGGCAATTCCCACTTTTTCTCCGTTCACTTCCCCGGAATAATCCATCCAATTCGACGCTTTCCCCCAACACTCGCTTTCTGTTTTGCAACCGCCGGCAGTGACCATTAGGCCAGTGCGCCAAGGAACGGATGGCAGCTTTTGATTCGGCTCCCGCAGAGAATCGGCTACACGAATAGAGAAGCCCCCATCGCGATGATCTCCGAATTTAACAGTTACGGTGGGTATTAGCCTGAAATCAAAATCCATGATGCGCTCGGCCTTACCGCTGTAGAAGACCAGACGCCGCGATGCTCCATATGATCCGTGGTTTCGCCCGGCACGGTCTGCATTGGATAGCGGCGTGTCACAATAGCGCCGGTCGCCGCGCGCAGTGGGTCGAGATATGGTTTGGTTACGGCGGCTCCGTAGACAAACTCCGTGCAGGGCCGACCGTCAATTTCCACCACAACTTTAGAATCTTCCGGCCGAATGGCAACCTGGCCGCAAAGCACCTGGGCGGTTAACAAGATCAAGCTGGCGAAGCGCATGTTGTTACCAGATGAATTTTAAACCCATCTGGATGTCGTGTAGACCACCGGCATTTTCGGTATGAGCCAAAATCCAACCAGAAACGGCGCCGCTCACAACGCCCGAGAGAGGGATGGCGCTCATGAAAAAAGCGATGATACGAGCGCGATATCGCTCGGGATACCAGAACGTGAGATAGAGGATGACGCCAGGGAAGAATCCGGCTTCCACGTTCCCATCAGATAAGCGAACGAGATAGAACCCGCTCGCCGACTGCACAAACATAGTCGCGGTGGAGGCCGCGCCCCAAATGAGCATAATGGCGCCCAGCCACAGCCTGGCGCCTAGCCTTACCAGCTGCGGCGATCCCCTCTGTTTTTTTGGCCCGCTAGTCCAAGTAAATCGGCAGTATTGTCTTTCGCCATCCGCTGAATCTCACCTTCTGAGAAACCTTCCATGTGCAGAGCTTCGAAGAATCGCATGAGCCCTTGCGGATGAACCGGATTCACCATCTGCCCCATATCGCTCGAGATAATACAATCCGCGATGCCGATTAGACGGATAGCTTTTGCATACTCGTGAATGGCGAACTCTCTATGAGGCCCCACTAAGCCGTTGTAGACAAACTCAATGTAGGCTCCGATCTCCGCGGCCTCAATCATTTGATCAATGGTCATATGACCGGGAGCGATCATGGCGTGCGTGACAAGCACATGCTTGACGTTCTGCAGGCGGGCTTCCCGCACCAACATCAACGTTTCCCGCGCGCTGCTATGGCTGGTGGCGAGCACCAAGTTATATTTGGCGATCACGCTAATCACTTCTTTGACTTCCGGCAACAGCTGGCCGCCGCTGGAGACAGACACGTAGGGACGATCCTCTTTGTGGTACTTCACGTGGCTTTCAGAGTCAAAGGACGGCATCCAAACCATGCGCCCCCAATGGCCCTCCACCATCGCCATTCTTTCCACGGCCCTGGGGTTGATGCCGCCAACCGTCACGTTGAGAGCAATGCCGCCGAAGACTTCAACAGACTCTACTTGCTTTCTGACAAGATAGGCAAGGCCAGCCGTAGGCTCGAAGTGACTCTTTACCACAAAACCACGCATGCCAAAGCTTTTTGCCATGCGCGCCAGATCTAACGCGTCAATTGGGCGTGCAATGCTGTCCGGACCGCAATGCACGTGTACATCCATCACGTCTTTGAGTAGACGCGTCGAGGCATTTATATCCATAAGCTAAAGATGTAAGAAGACTTTAGACTAAACGATCTTGTCCTCTCGCAGGGCGTCTCCGACAGCGCTCAAGTTCGCTAGTTTCATCTCAGAATATTTGCGCGAAATCACAAGTCCCTTGCCGCCCCCTTTGAACGCAGCCTTTGTGACTTCTTTAATCACGGGCGGCGTACACCGGCTGAACTTCGGATCCATGTTCGAAATATCTACGTCGATACCGGGCCAGATCTGTGTTTTTGTTCCCTTCACTCCAGCAACCGACCGCACCGTCTCACGATACACATAATCGGGAGACAAGCCTGTATAGGGCAGCTCTTCGTAACCACGTTCCCGGTAGTTCATGATGCGATATTCGAATTCCAAAGCTTCGTCGATCGGCACGTCGCCGTACATGACGTTGTGGTTGCTCGTCATGTACGTTTCCATACGCGTTCCGCCCAGGTTGTGATAGACAGTAGCCTTAAGGTAATCGGAGTACTTACTCAGTTCCTGGTAGTCTGTTTGAGCGCGAAAGAGCGGGCTGAAGCTGTTTGCATGCCAGACGTGCCAGCCAACCTGCATTTCCGGCTTGATGGATTTCACCAGCTTGTAGATGGCGGCATAAGTTTCATGGACGCTGTCGTTCCACATGGTTTCCCAGGCCAGCAGCTCCGGATATCGAAACATCATCCGCCATAGCCCAACGTAATAGCCATCCACCGGGCGCTCGCCCGCGCGGCAGGCTTTGACCCAAGCTTCCAGCGCGTGGAAACCTCCGAAGGCGCGTTGGACATTGATTCCGCGTGTTTTTGCTTTCTCCTGGCAGAATGTGCAGAAACACGTAACGCGCGATGGGTCGTTTCCGTTGCGGTTATGAACCGATTCCACCATGTTGCCAAAAGGACCGTAGCGCTCCGAGCCCCACATGATGCCGTCGATTTCATAGGAACGCGTAAAATCCTCCATCAATCCCATCAGAAAATTGTGGTGATCCGGATTGTTGAAGCAAACAGTCCGTGCATTTCTGCCGTAGAGATCGCGCTCTTGAATTTTTTCGATATTCGGGACGCTCGGGCTCCACACGTCTTCGCTCCAGGTGTATACCCGCACGCCGCGTTTCTTGGCTTTGGGAATCACCTCCTCCAGAACGTCAAAGTTTCCGTGGTCCGGAGCCTTCAGGTCTTTGATAATCGTGTTTTTGTAGTACTGCGGATGCGGCGTGGCGTAATTGCCGCCATGGAAATGATCGTCGTAGTTCTGCACGCCGTGATCGGGGAGGGGATGATCCTTCAGCTGCCGGCCTGCAATGCCATTCCCATAGGTGAACGTCGCGATGAAGAGTGTATTGACTGCCGCGCGCTCCTGCAGGATATCCATCACCTTTTCGGTTCCCTCGTCCAGGAATGAAATGGAGCCAATCTGGATTCCAATAACGGGCTGCGCCCTGAGCACTTGTGGGGCGATAGTCTGCGCCGGGGCCGATGCCGCAGTGAGAGCGGCGGCCCCATAGGTCATTGCTTTTACAAAATCGCGGCGATCAATTTCTTTAGACATCTTTATCCTTTATCGAAGATGGTAAGCAGTTTGTCATTTTTAAAACGAGAGTTTCAAAGCAACCTGCATGATTCGATTTGCATTCAAAGTACTAGTGACAATGCCGGCCGATGAGGAACCGATAGTGGCGTTTGGCGCGGAGAAGGTCGCCTGGTTCAGCAGGTTAAATGCTTCCGCACGGAACTGCAACTGCGCCTTCTCAGCAATGGAAAAGCGTTTCTCCAGAGTCACATCAAGCTGCGTGAGTCCATCCGACTGCAAAATATTCCGGCCGGAATTCCCATATGTGTATTTGTTCGGCACGGCAAAGGCATTCACATTGAACCATGCGTTGACGGTCTGATCTGAAACAGCCGCATCGCCCACTACGTTTGGACGTTGGCCTGAAACACCGGTATTAGCCGTGTCGCCGGAGATAACGGGCGTAAACGGCAGGCCGGAGCGAGCAGTAAGAATTCCCGCCAGTTCCCATCCGCCCAAGATGCCGTCCACCAGACGATTCGCGTTGCTGAGAAACGGCTTGCCTTTTCCGAATGGCAGCGCATAAAGCGAACTTACGGTCAGGTTTTGCGGCAAATTATAATCGCACGGTGCGTAGTTTTGAAACAGCATCGAAACGGTGATTGGCGCGCTCTGGTTCGATCCTGTATCCATGCACCGGCTATAAGAATAGGACGCCAGTAATTGAAACCCGGCGGAAAAGCGCTTTTCGAGAGCCACTTGCAGCGCATTGTAGTTGGCAATGCCGTTCGTCTCGCCCATATAGAACTGTCCCCACTGCGAATAAGGCCTGCGCGCTTGGATCGCTCCAGGACCGGGAGTAGGCACATTGTCAGGAACCGAAATCAATTGCGCGTGCGTCGTCTTATTTCCCACATAGGCTACATTCAACGACGTTGTGTTCGACAGTTGAGTCTGGACCGAGAAATTCCACTGCTGCATGTAGGTGTGTTGCAGTTGTCCTGGCGCCGAATAAATATTCGGCGTTACGCATGTGTTCAAAACGAGAGTTGTTCCGGCGCACGCCGTTCCCGGGTTTGGATTGCCGGCAACTAGAGGCTGCCCCTGAAACGGATTGGCCCAGTTGAAAGCCGGCGCCGGCGTGGTGTTTGTCACGGTTTGTGTAATTTCAAAAGGAGGGACCTTCGCCCACTGGAGAGTGAGGTTTGTATCGAGGAACTCGTCGAAGATCCCATAGGCTCCGCGCACAACCACTTTGCTCGTGCCGCCGGGTTGCCACGCGAAGCCAAAACGCGGTAGGAACTGCCCGGAACCAGTTTTTCTAATCGACTGGGGCAGGCCCAGTTGGTTGGTCCCAATCATCCGGTCGCTAAAGAGAGGCAGCAGAAGCGGCGTTTCGGGTTGAGCGATAGGGTTGAGAATGTTGCCGTTGCTGCCAGTGGGAATCACCACTTTCCCGGTGGCATAGTCGAAGGCCGACGTTTGACCATTAATGCCGTTGAAAAATGGATTATAGGCCCAGCGCAGACCAAGATTGAGGGTTAGATTGTGAGTGATACGGTAATCGTCTTGAACGAAGGCCGCCCATTCGTTCGCGTTGTTGCCGTACAACACCAGTGGGAAGGCACGGAACACGCTGGTGGGCAGCCCCAGCAGATAATCTCCAAAGCTATTCCCCGTGTAGTTAGTGGAAAAGGCGAACTGCCCTTCCTGGGATTGCCCATTTAAAAATGCGTGCGCCTGGTGATAGAGCTGTCCGCCGATCTTGATATCGTTTTTTCCACTGCTGTAACTGGCGGTATTGCTCTAGGTCCACGTCCGTATCCGATTTGCCTTCGGCAAACTGTTGCTGCCCGACCCATTGAATCCGGAGTATCCCGCAAGCGTAATCAGCGGGAAGCTGGGGCTCAATTGAGTCTGCTCAAATCCGGTGATGCCCGCCTCTTGCAGAAAGTTCGTCCCAGGAAGCACGGCGCCGAAGAGGAAGTAATCGCGATAATATCCAAAACGCGCTTCGTTGAGCCATTTCGGACTTAAGATATGCGTCCAGGTCAACGCGACGTTCTGCGCGCGGCTATGCAGCGGCTGCGTACCGAGCCCGGGAAATTGATTGGGATCGTCTTCCAGATTGTCAGTTATTGAATACCTGGCCATCACGTGGTCTGCCTGAGTCGCCTGGTAATCCACTTTCATATCTGCTTTGTAAAAAGTCAGACTTTGGGGCGCGTTAAACGTGCCCTGCTGCTGAGTCGGCAGGTAATTCAGAAAGAAACCGGCTTGCTGTGAAATGCGGTTGGTGGGAATGACATTGCCGGCGAAGGGTCTAGCAGTCTGCGGATCAATAATCGTTTTCTGACCCGAGAAATTACCGGTGCGCATTGCGTCGGTAGGCAGCGTATCGTTAAAGACGATGCCCTGGCGTTGGCGCGTACTTTCCAGGTCGGAAAAAAAGAAGAGCTTGTTCTTTATAATAGGTCCGCCGATGACGCCGCCGAATTGGTTCCGCTTTAACGCATTTTTAGATTTCGCGAAGAAGTTCCGGGCGTCGAGATCATCGTTTCGCAAAAACTCGAAGAGAGTTCCGTGGAACTGGTTGGTGCCGCTCTTGGTGATCACACTTACGATGTTGGGAGTACGTCCGTATTCAGCAGGCATATTCGCTGAGAGCACTTTAAATTCGGCCAAGGCGTCCACATTCGGCTGTATATTGGTGCCGCCTTGTTCGTATTCCGTGATATCGGTCCCATCGAGCAACCAGCCGTTATAGATAAATCCCGTCCCATTAATTTGAACATTGACAACGGAGGCCCGCACGGAACTGCCGCCGGTTCGGGTGCCTTCGCCGCCTGGCGTGTAACTGGCGCCGGGAACCAAGGCGACCAGGTTCCAGAATTGCCTCCCATTCAAGGCAAGGCTCTCGATCGATCTATTCTCGACAACCTGTCCTACCGACGATGTCTGCGTGGCCAGGAGCGGCAGTTGCTCGGAAACGCTCACCTGCTCAGAAACCGCACCGAGTTCCATTTTGAGGTCCAGCGACGCGGTCTGATTCACCTGCAGAGTGACGGACGGAACAACCGTGGTTTTGAAACCACTCACAACCGCCGTCACCTTGTAGTTGCCTATAGGCAGGTTCGGAATTGTATAGTCGCCGGTGTCACCGGCGGTCGCCATCCGAACTTGGCCCGTGTCAATTTGAGTGGCGGTAACCTTCGCGTGCGGTACCGGAGCTCCGGAGGGATCTCGAACGACTCCCGACAGCGTCGCGTTGGCGGTTTGAGCCGTGGCCGGACGCGCCAGGCAACCCAGCAACGCAAAGGCAAGCGTAATAAGGCAAATCTTTCGCATGAAGTGCTCCTCAAGGAAAGGGCGAGCGCTGGCATGTACCATCTTTGATGCGATCACCCAGAGACCCTTTCCCCAGAGAATACGGGAAATGTACCGAGCGGCGGAAGTAAGAGATCGCGTGTTACCGTGTCATCGAATTCCGTGGCGTTCCTTACCTGCGGGAAGGCAGCGGCCCGCCAAAAGCGGCCCTCGTGTGATAAATTTACATCACACGAGGGGGTGGTTTTGCGAAATTCCCCTCCACGAAAGCGAACCCCTGGTGCTTCCCCTTACCGCTCTGACGCCGACTCACGAAGTGTCTTTCTGGCTTCAAAAGGTCTTAGCAAGTGACCTTTTCAGCCGGTCGGCCCGTCTTGCGCGGTTTCTTAGCTTCCTTGTGGATCAAACTCTTCGAGGATCAGCGGACGATCTCAAGGAATATGTGATTGGGGTCGAAGTGTTCGACCGTACCACGAACTACGACCCGCGTTTGGACCCCATTGTGCGGGTAGAAGCGCGCAGATTGCGCCTGAAGCTGCGGCAATACTATGACCAGGACGGCGCCTCAGACTACATTCGGATTGAGATCCCCGACCGCGGCTATGCTCCCGCGTTCAAGTATATGAAGGAAGCAATCGGCAGCAGCGAACCGTCCGCCGGCACTCGCCAGCCAGGCGCCTCGTTAGCGGTTTTGTCCCTCGCTTCCGGAGTAGATACGTCGGCAGATTTATTCGCCAATGGTCTGACGGATGAAATTGTCTGCGTCCTTACGGGGATGAGTGATGTACAGGTGGCGGCCCGTGCTTTCACTCCGCAACGCGGGCACGGCGCTGACGTAACCACAATCGGCAGAAAGCTGAATGTGGAGTTCATGCTGGAAGGTAACGTGCGTTGGGAAGCGTCGACCATCCGCGTCTGCGTCCAACTGGTGAAATCCGAATCCGGATTTTGCCTTTGGTCGCAAGCTTATGAGCAAGAGATCATCGGAATTCTGGAAGGACAGAAGCGCATCGCGTCCCAGATAGCAACCGACCTTCGGTCTTACTTGAACCAGCGGGACACCTACTCCCACCGTTTCCGCAGGTCACCCGTGCCTTCCGTTCATGCTTTATATACAAAGGGCCGTTCCTACCTGAACAGCCGCACGAAGGATGGATTTCACCAAAGCATCCAATGCTTCCAAAAGCTCATCGATACCTGTCCTGAAAATGCGCTTGCATACTCGGGCTTGGCCGACGCATACAGCTTGGGGGCGCGGTATGATGTATTTCCTCATCAGGAATCCTGGCAGCGCGCGCATATCGCCGCCCTGCAGGCTGTCAAAATTGACCATACACTCGCGGAAGCGCACACATCCCTCGGCTTCGTCGATCTTCACTATAGGCGAGATTGGTGGAGCGCCGAGCGCGAGTTTTGCACCGCGATTCTGCTAAATCCTAGCTACGCTCCGGCGCTCCAATGGTATGGCTGGTACCTAGCCGCCACCGGTCACCACGAGATGGCCGTGAGGGCGGTGGAACAAGCCGTTCGCATGGACCCGCTTTCCCCTAATGCGAACGCCGACCTTGCACTTGCTTATTACTTTTCCAGACAATATACGGAAGCCATCGAGCAGTGTAACAAGACATTGCTCCTGAAGCCCGGCTTCGTCCGTCCGTATCAACTCTCCGCTCTCGCGCACTTGCAAAGAGGCGATTTCCCGAATGCCATCGATCAGCTCAAATCCGCTATTTCGTTGGCGGGCGGCAATGGCAGAGGGACTGTTTTGCTCGCGCATACCTACGCGGCAATGGACCAGGTAGAAGACGCGCGTGAAGTATTCGCCAAATCCATGGAAGCGCGGAAAAGCGTGTCCGCTATTGATTTTGTCCTCTATTTTACGGCCATTGGAAACATGGACAAGGCTTTCGAATGGCTTGAGCGCGCCTATGTCGATCAGGATGCCGAATTGATTTGGCTGTCCGTTGATCCGATCTATGACCGGGTCCGGCAAGATCCGCGCTTTACGGCGTTTCTGGGACGCATGGTCAGTCCTCCTCTTTCTGGCGGACTTTCCGATTTACTTTTGACATCCCCGCCCCGCAACTGAAGGACGGTCACTCAAGAGTGTAGCGAATATTCAGACCGCGCGCTTTCCCTTCGGCCTATTTTGCTTCCTCTGTTCCACTGCCGTTTCCTGAGGCTCTGCCTGCCATGCGTCCCAGAGATGCGAAAGGCCGGCGAGCATGGTTCGTGGCTTTTCGCCGTGAGTTTTCTCGCCCACCGATAGCGCCTCCTTCCGAAGCTCGTTCTGTGTCTTCGAGGCCAAGGCAAGAAAGAGATCAATGTCTTCCGCGCGCCCAAAGTTTCCCCGACCATCCTTTATCTGTTCACAAAGAAGCACGAGGTTATGATCATCCCCCAGCCACGTCTCGAGCTTTTTCAAACTGCTTTCACGCGCCTCCATTACTTTCGTCCAAATACTCTCCAACAGGCGAACGTGATACCAGTGATCTTTTGTCCGTTTTCTCCAGCGGTGAAAGTTGTCGGGATCCGGATGTTTTCTCGCAACCTTCATGGCGCTGCGGCCGCGCTTGAAAGTCTGCCTGAGCCCTGGTTCCAGCGCGGCAAACCCGTCCTGCTTTAACGGCCATGAGTCCACGCCACGGGCAATCGACCGCAGCGAGGTCGCAAGAGCCGGAAGAGCGGTGCTTAATCGTGCTGCCTTCTCTTTTTCCAGTTTGCGTTTCTTGAGTTCGGCACGCATGGAACGAAACGGCCGGCCCTGCACATTTCGTCCGTACTGCTTCACCAAATGTTCAAACGTTTCGATAATGGCTTCCGCATCGCGAATATCCGACAGTTTACGCCCAATCTTCTGCAATCGAAGATTGTCCCGCTCGAAAAACTGTCCGAGCTCCGTTTGCATGAGCCTTAGTAACGCTCGAGTCTTCTTTACACTCTTTCGCGCCTCATGTATGGCGGTTTCCCGATCTCTGGGGCTGCTCCGGCTTAATCCGGCGATCGCCGAGGTGAGTTCCTCCACAGCGATGCGCCGCACGCCGTCCGCTACTGTCTCATTCTTTTTGAAGCAATACGCCATTACGGGTCTTCCTTGTAGTTCCACTCGGAATAAGGATGATGCATCAGGCTCAGATTAAAGTACCGTGAGTCGCCGGTCACCTGTTTGCCGACCCACTCCGGCTTCTTGATCTGCTGCTTGTCGCTGTCCAGCTCGACCTCGGCAATAACCAGACCCTCGTTCTCGCCGCCGAACTCATCTATCTCCCACGTTAAGTAGTCTCGCGCGACCTTGTAACGGCGTTTCTCAATCAGCGGCTTTATACATAAGGTGAGCATGGCCTCCGCGTCCGCAAGCGGTATGGGATACTCAAACTCATCCCGCACAGATCCCGATGAACGCCCCTTCACCGTAATATACGCTTCTTTTCCGGCTACGCGAATCCGAACGCTCCGTTCTGGAACATCAGAAAGATAGCCTTGCCGGTACGGCACGCCGTTTCCAGCTTCCTTCCGCCAATCGCCGCTCGTGACCAGATACTTGCGCTCGATCTCCTTACCCATTGTCTTTACATCCTGGATATAGACGCAGTTGAGACTTGGGTTATTTCAGCACTGATTCCGGCGCTGTCATTTCGGTGCATCGGAAGATCGGGAAAACGGATCGGAAACCGCGAATGGGACGTCATCCTTCTCCATGAGATCGACCTTCCAATTTTCCAGGCTCGAACTATCTGGAATCCAGGCCGGGAGGCTCATCAGAAAGTAATTACCCAGCACGATCGCTTGAGGCTCATACAATTTGCGGAGTTTCGCGAGCTTCGTCCCGGAGAATAAGTTTGCATCAAATAGCGAGGCGTTGGCGGCGAGGATTTCAGCAAGCTTGGCATGATCTACACCGCTTCGCTCCGCTCCCCGGTTTAACGGTTTCTCCAATCCAAAGATGACGACGACATCGGAAAGCGCATGCCGGCCTATTGCGAAGGTGAGATCCGCCTGGCGTTTAAGGTTCCCCCGTGAACAAAGACTGACCACCGCTGCCCAGTCCATGACCGCCACCAGAGCCGTCAGCCAGGATTGATTTGCGTGCTGCGACCGGAAATAGGCGAGCATCGGAAAGGAGACCTGGGCTTCGAGCAGTTGTGTCGTCCACTCCTCCCAGAGCATCAACTGATGCTCCAATCTATCCGGACTGTCAGGACAGAACTGCAGGAGAGCACCGGCCGAAGGTGGCGAGCCAGCACGCGCATCGAGCATGGAAATGCGAAGTTCCCGCTGGGAGAACGACTGATACAGCACGGGCAGATAGCCGACGACAAGCCCGAGAAATCCGAGTCCAATGCCACCTTCGAAGGCGGCGATTAATTTAGAGATCGAGCTCTTCGGATCGCCCGTGCCGAGTGTAAATAAGGTTGTTGCACTGAGGTAGAAGTCATTGCCGAGAGTGTCCTCGAGCGTTGCTGGTTTCATATCCAAAGCCCACTGCAGCAGACCAAACGCAGCCACCAAGCCAGCGGTCCAGAGTGCGAATAGTAAGAGGAGCGATAGGGGACCATATATGCTCAAGAATCCTTCGCGCGCGCGCGGAGACCGGATCCGGCGGCCGATGGCGGCGAAAGGATCCCAGGTGATCGTGTAAAATGCACGCGCAATCCGGAACATGTGCCGCGTGCGCCGCGCCAGCACAATCGTATTAAAGGCGTCGACGAGCACGAGCGCCAGGACGCCACATCCCAGGATTGCCGCAAGAACCGGCATGGCTTCTAACGCTCTAAAATGCGCCGGCTCCGGCTTCCGCGACGGCCTGATCCTGTTTGCCCATGCCGCCGCTGACACCGATTGCGCCCACGACCTGGTCACCGCGCTTCAGCGGGATACCACCGGCAAAGATCATAACGCGTCCGTGATTGGAAGCGTGAATTCCAAAAAACTGATCGCCCGACTGGCTAAGCTCAGCCAGGGCTTTAGTGGAAATGTCAAAGGCCCGGGACGTCCAAGCTTTGTTGATAGCAATGTCGACACTTCCGATCCAGGCATTGTCCATCCGGACATGTGCCACCAGGTTTCCGCCGCCATCCACGACAGCTATGTTCATCGGCTGGCCGATCTCCTCAGCCTTTTTCTCGGCTGCGGCAATTATTCTTTTTGCATCTGTAAGGGTTATCATGTGGTCCTCCGAGTTTTATTTCACTGAATACAAATACGCGCCGATGTCGGCCGCGTCGCGAGTCGTTACACCCAAATTGGGCATTACCGTCTTCTCGTTAATCGATTTTGGATTTTTTACCCAACGCACGAGGTTGCCGGGGGCGTTGGGCAGCATTCCCGCAATGTACATACGGCTGCCGAGCCCTGCTAGGGAAGGTCCAACCAAGCCGTGCGCGCCTACTATACCCGGGATGGTGTGGCAGGAGCCGCATCCGTATTGAGATATTGCAGAAGCTCCGCGGCCGGGGTCTCCGCCGGTTGTGGCAGTCTTGTTCCGGGAACCATGGCAACTACCAAGGAGCAGCGCCACCGCGAGTATTGGCAAGTTAGAGAAGCAGCTATTGCGCATGGCGGCTCCAGTTTGCGCTTGCCATCACGTCACTCTCTCTGAGCCAGAGGATAAACAGCGCCAGCCCCGCGCCCAAGTAGACCATGCCAGCGGGAATCCACATGATCAATCCACCTACTTGTTGATCTTCGAGTGGAGTAAGTCCCCACGTTCTTGTAGTCGCGGCATAAGCTGGATACCAAACGGTGCGCGCAAACGTGAGCAGCGCACCTAGAATGCTTGTATGAATGGCGGTAGTGAAGACGTACAGGAAGCCCGCGCCGTAGCTGGATCTCCCGCGCGCATAAAAAAGCGACCACCAGAACAGCAAGGCGGATCCGAGAAAGCTGATGTGCTGCGCCGCGTGAATCCAGCCGTTTTCTAATGTCGCCTGGAATAGAGAAGGAGCATGCCACAGCCACAGCACCGCGGCTTGAATCCACCAAGCGGTGAAAGGATTTGTTATGGCATTCCAGCTTCTTTGGACCAGCGTGCCTTTCGAGCATTGGCCTAGAGCTTTACGAGAGCGAAGCGGTAGACCCCATAAGATTGGGACTAACGGACGCGCGAGGACCAGCAACGGCGCAGCGATCAACATCAACATCTCGTGCTGTGTCATATGCGCGGAAAACAGAACTTCCCCGAGAGAATGAAGCGGCGAGAGCAGCGATATAACAAGGACCAACCAACCGGACCAGAAGAAGAGCAACTTACGAGCCGAAACTCCCCGCGAGGGCCGCGCACCCCGGGCATAGAGAACTCCGGTTATGGCCAGTGGAATAAGGATTCCGGGATCAAAGCTCCACGCCCGCCAGAGGTCATGCGGTTCGAGCGGCTCGCCTGGGTGGCCGAAGGCCAAAGCAGGCGCAATTCCGAGAAGCATAAGATTTTGCCAACTCTTCATTTGCAGCCCTCCAGCATGACGTTCGGAATCGCCTGAGCAAGAATTACCAGGAAAGACAAACCTCCTAAGCCTGCACCGCCTAAAGCCATGCCGCGTTTTCTTGAGAGAACAAGCGTCGAGGGAGTTGATTCGAGCCTGCGCCACTGACTCCAACAAAAGCCGGTCGCCACTAAGGTCGCTGCAAGAGAAAGTGCGGAGATGAGATAAAGGACGGTCTTTCCTTGACCCGCGCATGTAAGCGAAGCCAGCATGTAGGTCGCTTCAAGATTCAGGAACCAGACAATGGGGCCCGTAAGAATTCCAAACCCTAGCAGCAGATCGGTTCTCATCTGGGCGCCCCCAAAATATGCGGACCCCAATAGAGAACTGCGTAGAGAGGAATCCAAATGCCGACAAGGAAGTACCAAAGTACGCTATCGACATGCACTCCGATACGCTGCTTCTCCCCATACCGCCCGGTCATAACAATAACCAGCAGTACGGCCGTCATTAGTAAGTCCGCAAGAATGTCATAAGTGTGGAGAAACAGGAGGACCCAAAAAATACTGCCATGCGCATCGCTCGCCCAAGTGAAGTTCAGGCTTTTCCACTCGAGGCCGCGAAGGATCAGGAAAACTCCGGCGAGAGCAAGATTAAGGCCCAGGCCAAGCATCATTCCCCGGCGGTCACCCTTCTTTGCAGCTTCGCTCGCCCAGTAGGAGCCTGCGCAACTCGCCACCAGTGGGATCAGCGCCAGACTAGGAAGGGTAATACCTGGCAACACAGTCCCAGGCGGCGGCCAGACGTCGACGCTCAGCCTTAGATAGAAATAGATCGCGATCAGCATGCAAAACATGCTGCCTTCGATAAGACACATCATCAGTTGTCCCCACCACAGAGGAGACTGATTGGAGATGTCGTACGCGGGTAATTGGGAGACGTCGATGTCGCGAGCCGTAGTCATCACTTCACGTCCAATGGCGGGCGAGGCCAAAACCACCCAATAAATCCGATAATGCCGAGCGCCGTCATGACGAAGTACCAGGAGAAAGCGGCCACCGATCCAACCAAGCCTATGGCCAAACCGGCGGCTGTTAAAAGGGGCCAGATGGAGGAACCAGGAAGTGTCGATCGATGGTGCGGCTCGGCATCCATGAGGCTGGTAATGAGCACTTCACGCCGGTCTGGCCGCAAGCCGGTGACAATTCCGCGACTGTCTTTGGCGGTCCATAACGGATACCGCCCGGTAATCACCGGCAGGTGCGTGAAGTTATAACTGGCCGGCGGTGAGTCTGCGGCCCACTCCAGCGTTCCAGCGTCCCAAGGGTTTGCGTCCGCAACAGTTCCCTGGCGCAGACTACGCAAGACGTTCACGATGAAGACCAGTCCTCCGATTGCGATCACGAAAGCGCCAATTGTTGAGAGCAGATTGGCCGTGCCCCATCCCATGTCAGCGCCGTAGGTATAAATCCTCCGTGTCATTCCTTGGAGACCCACGGCATGCATTGGGAAGAACGTGGCGTTGAAGCCAATGAATAAAATCCAAAAAGAAATTTTTCCGAGCCGCTCGCCGATCAACCGGCCCGTGAACTTTGGAAACCAGTAATGAAAGCCTCCGAATAGGGGAAACAGCGCGCCACCGATCAAGACGTAGTGAAAATGCGCGACCACAAAGTATGTGTCATGCGCCTGCAAATCGAGCGGGATGGATGCGAGCATAACGCCAGTCATGCCACCCATTACAAAAATGAAAATAAAGCCGAAAACAAAATGCAGGGCGGCAGTCAGCTGAAGCCGCCCAGTCCATAGCATCGCGAGCCAGCAAAAGATTTGAATGCCACTGGTGATGGCGATCATCATGCTTGCCGCTGTGAAATAAGCCTCGCCGATTTGCGGCAATCCTGTCGCGAACATGTGATGGACCCACAAGCCAAACGCAATGAACCCGTTTCCCACCAAAGAAAGCACCAGGGCCGGATATCCAAATACGCCGCGCCGCGAGTGGGCCTCAAGAATGGAGGAAACCATCCCGAGAGCCGGAAGAAAAATGATATACACCTCGGGATGGCCGAAAAACCAAAAGAGATGCTGATACATGAGCGGGTCGCCGCCTTCCGCCGGATTTACAAAGTGGGTCCCAATCGTGCGATCGTTCAGAAGCAGAACAGTGCTAGTAATCATGACTGCAGGCATTGCAAAAATGATCATGAAAGACTGCACCAGCATCGACCAGCAGAACATCGGCATTCGATTGAGCGACATGCCCGGAGCGCGCATGCGCAGGATGGTAACCACCAACTCCACGGCGACACACATCGCTGAAATTTCGGTGAATGTAATCATCTGAGCCCACACATCTACCCCCTTGCCAGCGGAAAACTCCGGGCCCGATAAGGGAGGGTAAGCGAACCAACCGGCATCCGGAAGCGTATTCGTCAGTGCGGCGCCGTAAAGGAAGAGACCACCGGCCAGATACATCCAATAACCGAAGGCATTGAGCCGCGGGAAGGCCACGTTGCGGGTTCCCAACAGGAGGGGTACAAGGTAAATGCCCATCCCCTCCATAACCGGCACAGCGAAGAGAAACATCATCGTCGTACCGTGCATGGTGAAAATCTGGTTGTAGCGGCTGGGACCGAGGAACGTATTCTCCGGTGAAGCCAGTTGCAGCCTCATCAGTAACGCTTCCAGACCACCGAGTAGCAGAAAGACAAATGCGGTAACAATGTAGCGTTTTCCAATCGCCTGGTGTGTCGTGGCGGAGAACCAGGCCACAAGGCCTGGATTGTTTTTCCAGACGCTGTCGAGTTGGCCGCGTTCGGCGACGTCATCAGCACTGGCCGCCTGAGTTGTGATCGCCGAATTCATTGGAGGCCTTCCAGATATTCGAGCAACGGCTGCATCTCCTCCGCCTTTACAGGAACGGTCGCCATACGCGTTCCGGGTTTAATGTTCTGGGGATCAGCAATCCAGCCGGCAAGATTACCCTTGTTGTTTGGAAGCGTGCCGGCCGCGATGGTGGAGCGGCGTCCAAAGTGTGTAAGGTCGGGACCCACCTGACCCGCAGCCGCGGTTCCTTGAATTGCATGGCACAGCGCGCAGGCTCCATCCAGGAAAACCTGCTGTCCGCGTTGTCTTACAGGATCGGCGGGTGCGCTTGCGGGCTGCAACTGATGAGCCCGCCAAGTTTCAAACTTATCGGGCGGTTCGGCAATGACCCACAACGCCATATGCGCATGCTGTAAGCCACAGAATTCCGCGCATTGCCCGCGAAATCTACCCGCATGATCGGCTTGCATCCAGTCTGTCGTGACATGCGAAGGAATCAAATCCCGCTTGCCCTGAAGATTCGGAACCCAAAAGCTATGAATCACATCGTTTGAGGTTCCCCGAATCAGTACCGGCCGCCCAACAGGAATATGTAATTCATTAGCGTCCACAACAATCCGGCTTGCGTCCTCGTTGGGATAGCGCACTTGCCACCACCATTGAGTGCCTGTAATTTCAATGACCAGTGCGTTGGCTGGATCGGGGTTTCCGGGAGTTGACGTCGCTTTACCGGCCGAGACGCTGATTACTACAAGCCCGAGTAAAATCAAAACTGTTACTGCGGCCGCGATGCCTACGGTCCGAGTTAATCTTCGCTCGGTCGACTCTGAGGGTCGATGATTCTGTTCGAGCGGCTCCTGATCGATCCCGCGGTGACGGCGCGTCAGAGATAGCAGCGCCAGGATAATAACAACCAGAAAAATCAAGCCAAGAAGCCCAAGAAAGAATGCTCCGAGAAGCTCGATGCGATGTGCGTAAGGGCCGGCCGGATCAAGAGCGGACTGTTGAGCGAATGCCACCCCAACCGGAAGCAACAACAACACACCGCGCTTCATTTAGTAGTTCCTCCGGGCTTGGGCAAAAGCGTTCCCGGATCCTGCTCAATCGAGTCGCTTCGTACCGGGGTTGCGGATTTTGGCTCCTCATTATTCAGCGACCGGATAAAGGTCACTAACTGCCATACCTGATATTCCGGGATCCGCCCACCCCAGGAAGGCATTCCATTAGGCCGGCCCTTCACGATGGTGTCGAATAAGTTCGCGGGTTCTCCGCCGTAGATCCATTGACCTTTGATCAGCGGCGGACCAATTCCTCCGCCGCCATTCGCATGGCAACCGGAGCAGTTGTACCAGCCGAAGAGGCGCTTGCCTTCGGCGATGGCGTAGGCGCTTCCCTCATAGGGATTCGCGACATGAGGCTGCGTTTGTGGGCCGCCGGGCTGTAAGTCGCTTTGCCGGCTGGCATCGGCGAACACGGCAACACTCGTTGGGGAAGGACGCATATCGCGCCGCTCTCGCTGGCAAGCGCTCAGTGCAAGTAGGCAGCAGCCGGTTGCGAGGATTCGCATCGGGGGGTTTCCTCCTGCACGAGTGGAATTCCGTATTGGACCAGAAGTGAATGGATCGCCTGACATTGATGGGCGAGCGCATTGTTTATCTCCGCCCGAAGCGCCTCATCGCCTTTCCGCACGGCCGCAGACATGTCGTAGATGAAGGGAATGGAGAAGAAATGCGCCGGCGACACCGGTGCGATGGTCAGCGCCGTTCTCTGCTGTTTCGCGAAATATCCGGCGAAGGGACCCCATACGATCGCAATGTCGATGTCGCCATTGACTACCGCATCAATGAGCTTTGCTGGAGGGTTAGGTTCGCCGAACTTTCCAAAAAGTCTGTAGCTTACGATGTGGCTCGAAAGACCCCGCTGGGCCAAGAGATGCGCCGGAGGAGTATAGTCGTCTCCCACCATATGAATGCCAATTCGGAGTTTGTCCAGCACCGCATCATTCAAAGAAGTCACCTGCAGGGCATGATCGGCGCGTGATACGAAGACATACGTCGAACGAAAATACGGCGCCGTGGTGGAAACCGTATCGAGCGATGACGGAACGCCGAGTACGACGTCACAAAGTCCCGCGTTCAACGAATTTTTGAGAAAGGATCTGCGTTCGGACCACCATGTGTATTTCACTTGGGCCTTGAGATCGCTGGCGATCAGTTCCGCGAGGCGATTCTCGAATCCGCCACCCGCTTCGTTCGAGAAGGGAAGGTTGTTCGGATCCGCGCAAACACGAAGAACGCGCCCGTCCGCGCTGAGTGCCGGCAGGGCGAAGAGCAATAACGCACTAAGGCAACGAAAATACATAGAGCATTCCGCCTGGAGTTGTATGTTTAGACAGGTCGGCCATTGCGTTTGCGAAGCCAAGCGCGCCGGTGCCGTCTTTGGGGTTCAACCCTCCGGCAACCGTGGCGCCGGACCATCCACCGACGCCCGCTAAAACCGCGACATACTGTTTACCATCGGGACCTTTGTATGTAACAGGCTGCGAAATGATTCCGGAGCCGACCTTAAACTGCCATAAGAGCGAACCATTATGGGCGTCAAGCGCCTTAAACCATCCGTCCATCGTGCCGTAGAACACCACGTCTCCGGCTGTGACGACGGTACCGCTCCAAGCCGGAAACATTTCTTTAATCGTCCAGATAGCCTTCGCACTCACCGGATCCCACGCGCTGAATTCACCGCGATTTCCACCCGGACCGGCATACATGCGGACATTCGCGCCTACAAATGGCGTTCCAGCGATGTAATTCGCCTGAATGCCTTCAAATTCCATGCACAAGTTGTTGTGAGGGATATAGAGTAGTCCGGTGCGCGGAGAGAAGGCCGACGGCTGCCAGTCTTTGCCTCCCGGCGCCGCGGGGCAGATATCGCGAACTGTTTTGAACCCGGTGCTCTTGTCCGCGGCATATTTTATCTTTCCGGTTTTCAGGTCTACCGATTCGCTTGTATTTTGGTGAGCGAAGGGCTCGGCTGACAAAACTTCGCCGGTCGCGCGATCGATAAGATACATGCGCGCGTTTCGATCCGGATGGGCGAGCACCTTGCGCGTTTGACCATTAATCTTCAAGTCGAGCAGGATATTCTCATTGACTCCGTCGTAGTCGTGATCGTCGTGCGGATTGATCTGGTAAGCCCACACTGCCTCACCGGTGTCGAGACGCCGTGCGAATAGTGTGCAGGTCCATTTGTTGTCGCCATGACGCTGTTCGGCATTCCAAGGGCTCGGATTCGAGGTGCCATAGTAGATCAGATCCAAATCTGGGTCATAGGAAATCCAACTCCATCCCGCTCCGCCGCCGATTTTCC
>Ga0193743_1000806_pt1 | contig 24507 bp, 21 predicted proteins | sample L2c2metaG_FD_143038 | JGI IMG/M metagenome (GOLD analysis project Ga0193743, IMG submission 143038) | Soil microbial communities from a riparian zone of the East river system, Colorado, United States - L2c2 | ecosystem: Environmental > Terrestrial > Soil > Riparian zone | place: USA: East River...
AGTATGTGGTAAATCCGCCGTGGGCACCGACATCCCAAATCACCTCTCCCGGCTCAGGCTGATATGCGGCCGTGTAGGCCTGCATTGAGTCTTCTTCGATCATCCCGGGAGACCAGAACGTCAAACCGCTCTGTGTGTATCGGTGCAGGCCAGGTTTCGAAAAATCCAGAGTGGCGTTCGCACCCTCAACCTGAGGAGTCACGGTATCGAACAATTGATCCCACATGTGCACCGCGTAGGGAACCATGAGGTACTGATCTGAAGGGAGAAGCATGCGGCGGACGCCCTTGGAAAGCGTGAGCTGTTCCGGCGACGCGGCGACTTTGAATCCGCTGGCCCGTGCCTGAAGGCGAATTGCGGAACGCAATACGGGATGTCCGGGCCCGAGTTTGAGCAGGGACTCGCGCGCAGCTTCGTAAAGACTCATATGGGGGAGATTCTAGCGATCATCAGGCTGGGAATGCGGCTTTGAAGCTCTGCTTCACTGGCTGGGCGTAGCCGCAGGTGGGGCAGAAATCCTGACGCGCAGACATAGTCACACCACAGTGTATACACGGGGCGGTCAGCGATTGGTTGATCGCGGTGACCTTGGACACGGTGGGAGAGGTGAACTCGCGGACGGCGGGCCTGGAGCCGATCAAAGGTGATGCGTGCGGTGACGCGGGCGGCGATGAGAGGCCGAGCATGGACGGGTAGGCGAAATTCGGCGCCGGTGCGTCGACGTTTTTCTTGCGGGAGCGGAAAAGCGCACGCGTCAGCGGAATACAGACGAGCAAAGCCCCCGCGACCGCGACGTAGGCCCAGAGGTGATGGGGAGAACTCAGAAGCGCATCGAAAAGCGAGTGCAGTGAATGGATGACAGAATGCATGACGATCTCTCCCGGTTCCATTGCGGCTGCTCTCATCGCAGGATGCGCGGCGGTGAAGGGAAGAAGCAGTAGAGCAACTCCGACGAACTTCGCAGGCCCGGATGGCGGACGCATCCCCGCCCCAGCCCTTTCGGGCTCAGTTGTATCTTAGAGCCGGAAATCGGGCCGGGGTTTGTCCGGAGATGCGCTTTTGTCATGCGGCATGAAAGGAACAGCCCAAATCGGGATTTGCCGTCAATTTGTTGCATTTCCGCCACGCGACCCCTGAAGAAGTGTCGTCGCTGGCATCAGAGCCAGGTTTGCCGGCGATACCGCCGGTATTCCTCGCCAAAGGTGGCTTCGAGAACGGCGGCTTCCCTGCGTGAGCGGACGATCTGCATGGGGATGATGAGGATCAGCAGGAGCAAAAGCCACCAGGCGGGGCGGAACATGGCGAGCCCGAGAAAGAAAAAGCAGCCGAAGATGTAGATGGGATTGCGGATGCGGGCGTAGAGGCCGGTGGTGACGAGGCGGACGGCTTTGGCGCTGACGGAGAAGGAGCGCCCCAACTGGATGCGCGCGAGGACGATGAACGACAGGGATGCAAGGACAATGACGGTGCCGGCGATGCGGAGAGGCGGCCATGGCTGGTGTAGATAGCGCGGCCCCAGGACGCAAAGGGCCACAACCAGTACCGCCATGGAGAGGATGTTCGCCTTCATTGATTCACTTTGCCTGCCGGTGGGGCATGTTGCGGCAGAAACTCATTAGAATGCCGCGCATGGCATCGCCACCGCCGTTTCATTATCCCAATCCACAGTTTGCTACACAACCCGCCACACCAAGCTGGTTTGATCGACATCGGGCGCTGGCCATCAGCGGAATCATCGCGGGCTGCCTGCTCGTCGTGATGCCCATTGCCGCGCAGCATCGCTCCGATACTGCCCCGGCAGAAAAGATTTCGACCGAAAGCTTTACCAGCCATGGACGGAGGGTGACGTACGAAGCCTTCACAACTGGAACTCCGACCGCCACGCTGATCCTTCTGCATGGTGCGAGCGGACCCGGAGCGACGGGTTACCGCAGACAGGCGGAATTTTTCGCGGCCCATGGGTATCGAACCCTTCTGCTGCACTACTACGACGCAAGTGGAAGCAAAGCACGTGACGGAAAGAACTATGCAATCTGGGCTGACGCGGTGTGCGATCTGGTCGCAGCGGTGCGACAGGTGAGCCCGAATGAAAAGATCTACCTCGTCGGCTATTCGCTGGGGGCGTCCGTCGCGCTGGGGGCCGGCTCCCGGAAGCTACCGGTTGCGGCCATTGCGGAATGGTACGGAAGTCTGCCGGATGATTTCTTCCGCAGCTTGAAGGGCATGCCACCGCTGCTTATCCTGCACGGAGAGCGCGACGCGAATATTCCGGTCATCAACGCGCGGCAACTCATTCGGCTGTGTAGCCTGGCGCACTTCACCTGCGAAAGCCACATCTATGGCGACCAGATGCACGGCTTCGATGAGAAGGCCACTGCGGATGCGGATGAGCGAACGCTGGCGTTCTTGGCACAGCATTGAACGACGCGGCGCTGCTGGCAAAGTCGGCCGGGCTGGATTCGCCGCACTCTACTTCGGCGTGAGCACGATATCCATCTGGTAGAAGCGGAAGAAATATTCTTCCCCGGGTGCCTGCACGGCCACGTGCTGGTAGCGGTCGAGGACGTCGGCGATAAATGCGGAGCGTTCGGCCTCGGGCACGTGCTGGGTCCACTCGATCATGGTGACTCTGCTCAATGCCTCGAAGGTGGCGCGGGATTGAAAGTCCCAGGCGTTATCCGCAGTGTGAAGGCTATCGACGCGAAAGCCCTGCTGCTCTGCCAGTTCTCCGTACTGCTCCGGCGTGAGGTGGAGGTAGGGATCCTGGAAGTTCTTGAAATAGCCGGCCCAGCGGGACGAGCGGCGGGTTTCCTCGATGACGTCTTCGATGCTCTTCCGTTGGCCCTTCGGGACCAGCCGCAGCTGGGCGATGCCCTTCGCTTTGATGGCGCCGTGTATCGCCTGGAGGGGCAATGCCTGATCCGTGATCCAGTGCAGCGCGTTGAACGAGACGATCCGGTCGAATTCGTGATCGAACGGGAGTTTTCGGGCATCGGCGACCGCGAATTTGGAGGTTGGGATGGGCTGAGGTCCAGTGATCTTTCGCGAAGGCGATCATCTCGGCGGAGGCGTCGACGCCTGTGACGGAGCCGCTGGGAACGAGCGCGGCAATGGCGGCGGTGGTTTTCCCGTTGCCGCAGCCGATGTCGAGAATGCGTTCGCTCCCCTCGAGTTTGAGCAGGGAGAGCACCTCTTCCGCCATGGCGGCCTGAAGGGCGGAGAGACGGTCGTATTCAGAGGCGTTCCATTCCGTCAATGCCGAACCTCCGCGCTAGAAGCGCGCGGCCAGATTCTAACTGAAGCGCTCCAGGGAAAGGGTTTGGGTATTGCTTTCCGTATAGCGTTACGTTACAGTGCACGAGTGATTAGGGAATTCCGACATAAAGGCCTGAAGAGATTCTTTGAGGCAGGTTCGAAAGCCGGAATTCAGCCGAAGCACGCGAACAGGCTGCGCGTGCAGCTCGGTCTGCTTGATGTGGCAGCGAAGCCGGCCGACATGGACGTCCCGGGGTGGGAGCTGCATGGCCTGAAAGGGGACCTTGCAGGGCAATGGAGCGTGTGGGTAAATGGCAATTGGCGCCTGACATTCGCTTTTGAGGGCGAGGACGCCGTGCTCGTGGATTATCAGTATTACCGCTGAGAAGGAGTAAGAGCAGATGATGCACAATCCGCCACATCCAGGAGAGATTCTGGCGTACTACATGGCGGGGCGGTCGGTGACCGAGGTGGCCGAACACATCGGCGTGACTCGCCCGGCACTTTCCCGTGTTTTGAACGGTCGTGCCGCAGTGTCTGCGGAGATGGCGGTGCGGCTGGGCAAGGCGTTTGGCACAGATCCTGCAGTTTGGCTGAAGCTGCAGATGCAGCGCGACCTGTGGACTGCGAGCAGGAAAAAGCTGAAAGTAACGCGGCTCACTACCAAATCGGCGGCTTAGCAGAGCGGCCGTGATGCATCAGAAACCATCCTTCCCATGTCGGATTTTGCCCAGAGCGTAAAGCAGCAGGCGGATATTGTCCGCGTCGTCGGCGAGTACATCACGCTGAAGAAGAGCGGCGCGCAGAACTATTCCGGCCTGTGCCCCTTCCATGGCGAGAAGACGCCGTCGTTTTCCGTGCACGTAACGCGGCAGTTCTATCACTGCTTTGGCTGCGGCGTCTCCGGGGATGTCTTCAAGTTCGTACAGGAGATCGAAAAGGTCAGCTTTCCGGAGGCGGTGAAGATCGTCGCCCAGAAGTGCGGCATTGCGCTGCCCAAGCGGGAGTTTTCCTCTCCGGAAGAGGCGGCGGAGAGCCGGCTTCGGGGACGCCTGCTGGAGCTCTACGAGCAGGCCACGTTGTGGTTTGAAGAGCAGTTGAAGTCGCCGGAGGGAGCGCGGGCACGCGAGTACCTGACCGGGCGCGGACTGAAGCCGGAGACGATCGCGAAGTTCCGCATCGGCTATGCGCCGGATGGCTTCGGTGGGCTGCGCGAGCGGCTGGCGGGAGCGGCGCCTCCGGATGTCCTGCGGACATCGGGGCTGTTTCGCTTCAAGGAGCAGGAGGGAGCTGAGACCGACAACAAGAACGCGGGACGGATGTACGACTACTTCCGCAAGCGGATCACCTTCCCCATCGCGAACGAGGGCGGCCGGGTGATTGCGTTTACGGCGCGGGCGCTCGATTCAGAAGAGCCGCGGAAGTACATGAACTCACCGGAGACGCCGCTTTATTCGAAAGGGCAGGTGCTGTTCAACCTGGACAAGGCGCGGCAGGCGATCCGGCAGCAGAATATGGCCTTGCTTGTGGAGGGGCAGATGGATTGCATCTCCGTCTTTGCCGCCGGGGTGACGCCGGTGCTGGCGACCAGCGGGACGGCCTTTACCGAGCAGCAGGCGCGCCTGTTGCGGCGCTACACCACGCGGCTGGTGGTGAACTTCGACCCGGACACGGCGGGCGCGAACGCTGCGGAGAAGTCGATTGGCCTGTTGACGGAAGAGGGCTTCGAAGTGCGAGTGGTGACGCTCGAGGGGGGGCTCGATCCAGACCGATTTGTGCGCGAAAGAGGCATTCAGGCGTACGCCGAGGCACTGAAAGGTGCGATACGGCACTCGGATTACCTGATTGAGCGGGCGCGAAAGCTCTTCCCGGTGCGCACCGCTCAGGGCAAGGTGGAGGCAGTGAACTTTCTGCTGCCGCACATCCGGCGAATGCCACACGCGATCGTCCGGGATGAGTTCGCGCTAGACGCGGCGCAGAAATTGGGCATCGACTCGGCCCGGATGCGGGAGGAGTTGAAACAGGCCGCGGCGAAGCGGCAGGGGCAGATTCCGGCGATAAAAATGTCGAATTTGTCCGAATGCGAACGGGTGCTGGTGCGAGCGCTTGCGGGCGCACCGGAAGGCGAGATATTTCGCAGGGCGGCTGATGCGATGATGTCGCAAGCCGAACCTTTTGAAGGGCTTGGGATCCTCACCACACTGCAGGAGCTGGCCGAGAGGCAGGACGCGGACCCGCTGGAGGCCTTACGGGAGCCGGGGGCCCGAGCGCTGGTGGCGCAATTGCTGATGCGGGAGAGCGAGCCGGTCACGCTGCACGAGCTGGAATCGGCGCTTTTGACCCTGGAGCAGCACTCGGTGGAGCATCGACAGCGGCGCATCCGCAGCGAAATTGGCGAAGCTGAACGCAAGGGGGACCTGGCGGGCGTGACTGCGCTGATGACGGAGCGCATGGAGCTGGACCGGCGGCTACGCGAGCTGCATCGACGACTTGGGGAGCTATTGGCCCAGTAGGAGTCCTCGCCGCGAGATTGGTGGTAGTTCGGGTGAAACGAAACGGCGCGAAGTACATCTAACAATTGAGGATAAAGGCGGCCGCTATCCGGAATTCGGCGAACAGCGTGATATTCTTACCTTCTCTGTCTTGAAGTGTGCGTCAACCAGCCCGCACGATGCCCTGCCAGGCCGCGGGATTTTGCCATTCATAGGATGGCTCTTATCGCACATCTTCACTCATAGATAGGAATGGGGTTTGTCCACAAACCAGTGCAGCAAAATGGCTGCGCCAGCGGCGATATGGCGATATAACGCGGGAGACGAGACGCGCTTTGGCGATAGAAGACAAGTTCGAAGATGACATCCAGAAACTGATGGATCAGGGCAAGGAGAAGGGCTACCTCACCTATGGTGAGGTAAACGACCTGCTGCCGGACAATATGCATTCGGCGGACGACCTTGACGATCTCATCACGACGATTAACACCCAGGGAATCGACCTGCTCGAGGGCGAGCCCAAGTTTGCCGGGGAGAAGTTCGACGCGGAACACGCCGAAGAGGGCGACGACGTTGAGCTGGACCTGACACCGGGAACACTCGAGAAAACAAACGATCCCGTCCGCATGTACCTGCGCGAGATGGGCACTGTGCCGCTGCTGACGCGCGAGGGCGAAGTCGAAATCGCCAAGCGCATCGAACGCGGCCAGCTTCGCGTGCTGAAGGCGATCTCGCGGTCGCCGATCGTGATCCGCGAAGTGATCGCGCTGGGCGAAGACCTGAAGCGCGGCGTACGCAACATCAAGGAAGTGGTGATCTTCGACGAAGAGGAGATCACGGAAGAGATTCTGCAGACGCGCGTGAAGGCCACCGTAACCCGCGTGGATGCGCTGCTGAAGCACCAGAAGAAGGCGCAGGCGCTGCTGGAAAAGCTGGAGACGATCAATCCCAAGTCGAAGGCCAAGGAGCACCGCAAGACGCGCTGGCTGATGGGGCGGGAGCGGGTGCTTGTCTCGCGGATCGTGCGTGAGCTGAAGTACACCAACGCCGAGCGCAAGCGGCTGCTCGACAAGGTGAACAAAACGGTGGATTCGATGCGGACGCTGGAGCGGCAGATCAAGTCGCTGGAGCAGAAGCACGACTCCTCCAAAAGCGAAGAGCTGCGCAAGGAGTACCGGCGCCAGCAGCGCAACTGCAAGACCGACCTCGACCATCTGGAGACGGAGATCGGCGTCTCCATCGCCGACCTGAAGCGCACGCAGCGCGAAATGATCCAGGGCGACATGGATGCCGAGCGCGCGAAGCGGGAGCTGATTGAAGCGAACCTGCGCCTGGTAGTGTCGATCGCGAAGAAGTACACCAACCGCGGCCTGCAGTTCCTGGATCTGATCCAGGAAGGCAACATCGGTTTGATGAAGGCGGTCGATAAATTCGAGTATCGTCGCGGTTACAAGTTCTCGACCTATGCGACGTGGTGGATCCGGCAGGCGATCACGCGTGCGATTGCCGACCAGGCACGCACCATTCGTATTCCTGTCCACATGATCGAGACCATCAACAAGCTGATCCGCACCTCGCGGCAACTGGTGCAGGAGCTGGGCCGCGAACCTACCTCGGAAGAGATCGCCAAGCGGATGGATATTCCGGTGGCGAAGGTGCGCAAGGTGCTGAAGATCGCACAGGAGCCCATCTCTCTCGAAACGCCGATTGGCGAAGAGGAAGATTCGCACCTGGGAGACTTCATCGAAGACCGCCAGGCGGTATCGCCGTCCGAGGCGGTGATCAGCGTAAACCTGAAGGAGTACACCTCGCAGGTGCTGCGTACCTTGACCCCGCGCGAGGAGCGCGTGATCAAGATGCGCTTTGGCCTGGAGGATGGCTCCGAGCACACGCTGGAAGAAGTCGGGCAGAGCTTCCAGGTGACACGCGAGCGCATCCGGCAGATCGAGGCAAAGGCGCTGCGCAAGCTGCGGCATCCTTCGCGGTCGCGGCGATTGAAGGCGTTTGTGGATGGAGTGAAAGAGATCTAACCGTAGTCAGCAGAAAGAAAAGAGGGAGCCTTTCGAGGCTCCCTCTTTTTGCTGTTTTTGACTGGCTGACTACTGCACCGGGTGCGCTTTGCCGTCCTTGACCGCCTGGTCGATAAGCGACTGCACTTTGCGGTTGGCTTCGCGGCTGGCCTCCCCCTGCTGACGTCCGAGTTCTCCCTGCTGGCGGCCCAACTCGCCTTGCAGGCGTCCCAGTTCGCCCTGTTTCTCGCCAAGCTCGCGCATCTGCTGCATCAGCGGCTCCATCTGTTTGCGCATCTGCTCCGTCTGCTCGCGGATCTGCTTCTCCATGGCTTCGCGCTGCGGCTGTTGGGCGCGTATATCGGCCATGGCCTTATCCATAGCGGCGCGTGCCTCTTTTCGCTGCGCCTCCAACTGCGCGCGCTGCGTTTCGTTCAGCTTGTTCTGCTCCATAACAAGCTTGCTTTCGCTTTCCACAAGTTCCCGGACTGTTTTGTCGAAGTCCTTGGGCATTTCGAAGTGGAAGTTCTGAGCGGCGCTGCCCTGCATGGCCCCCCACTCGCCCTGCTGGGCTCCAAGCTCACCCTGCAACGCGCCGAGTTCGCCTTGACGCGCACCAAGCTCTCCCTGGCGGCTGCCGAGCTCTCCCTGCTGCTTGCCGAGTTCACCCACGCGCGCGTAGGTGTCCTGCGCCTGCTTCACCAACGCCGGGTTGTCGATGACCCATGTCTTGCCATCGCGCCGGAAGAGTATGGCGCCACCGGGATGTTTCGCCTGCTCATCCTTCAAATTCAGATTGTCAGAATCACCGAAGGAGCCCTGCATCACAGTGTGGTCAGCATCCGGACCAAAGATGACATACCCGCGAGAGCGCACGCCATCGGGCGAGATTTCGATCTGCGGGAGAGCGTCCGTGTTCACGTTCGTGTTCGTTGCAACAATGGAATGGACCGAAGTCACGGGAGAAATCGAGAGGACCCGTGTCGTGTCCGGATTTACGAGAACGACGTGATCTCCCGATGTCATGACCGTGCCACTGGGCGGCATAGGTGCAACCGGCGCGGTATCGGGGATGGGTGGCACATCTGCAGGCGCGGCAGGGGGAGCGAAGGAATCGTTCGCGTTGCTGTCACCGGATCCGGGAGCGGGAGGGGCAGGTGCGGCCTCAGGAGCTGGAACAGCATCTGGCGCAGGTGCGGCCTGCGGGGCACCTTCGGCGGCTGGTGCAGCAGGCGCGGGCGGTGCAGGAGCCTGCGGTGCAGCGAGCACGATGGTGGTCGGCTGAACAAAATGAACTGTGGCCGCGGTGACGACGGCGGCGGCGGCGAAGAGCGCCGCGGCAACCATGGCCTGGCCGCGGCGGTGGCGGAAGGCGCTGGTGAGCTGCGGGTCGGCGATGAGGCGCTCGACACGCTCACGCAGGCCGGCAGATTGCGCCATAGCGAGCATGCCGGCGGGCGTCTGCTCCGCGGTGGCGAAGCGGATGAGCAGTTCGGCGTAGCTGAGACCGTCGCCGCTGGACGCGATGGCGGCGCGGTCGCAGATGGTCTCGCTCAAGCGCGAGAGTTGCGGGCGAAGCCACCATGCGTGGGGGCTGATCCAAAAGAAGCAGTGGTGCAGAGTGGCGGCGAGCTGCAGATAAAAGTCGCCTTCCTGAATGTGCTTCGCTTCATGCGCGAGCGTGGCGCTCAATGCGGCGTCATCCCAATCGATGGCTTCGAGCGGCAGCAAGATGCCGTGACCGACGGTGGCTGGAGAGCGCAGATCCATCGAAAGACGCACGGGAAGATGGGTTTCCGATGTGGTGAAAGACTGCGCGCGGCGCCAGAGCCGCACAGCGAGGGCGAGGCCGAGGCAGACGCGGAGCAACAGCAGAGCGGTGATCGCAAGATAGGCGGCGAAGCCGATCTGCCACCAGGCGATGTGACGGGCAGGTGTTGGGGCGCCCTGCAATGCTGCGGGAACGGGCACGCTGAGTGTGACCGGGGACGCGAGGTCTTCGAGTTGGGCGGGAGCCTGCGCGATGGCGGTGACTTTATCAACGGCATCGAGTGGAGCCGCATTTGCAATGAAGCGGGATGGAGCCGGGGCATTCACGACGATGGTGCGCGGCGCGGACCACAGCGCGGTGAACGAGAAGGACGGAATATGCAGAGCAACCAGCGCAGGCATGGCGAGCGCGAGGATGAGGACGGCGGTCCAGGCGCGCTTGGCCAGCCGTGCATGCTGGACGCGCAACACACGCAGCACGATGGCAACGGCAAGAGCCAAGGCGAGCGAACGGACCGCCGACTCTCCGAGAACATTGATGATGCTCATCTTCACATCTCCTTCACTGCGAGATCCGTCATTGCGATATCTGGTATTGCGTATTGCGATATTTGGACCGCGGTACCCATTCGGACGCGTGCGCTTACTTTGACTTCCCTGGTTTGGTTTTTGCGCGGGCGATCTTCGACGCCAGACGCTGCAATTCGTTTTCACTGAGCACGTCCGCGTTCACCATGCCGACCAGCAGAGCTTCGACCGAGCCGCCGCAGAAGCGGTCGACGATACGCTGCACGGCACGGCCGGCGACGGAGCGACCATCCTCCGCGGCGCGGTAAAGATAGGTGCGCTGCTCGACGGTATGGGCAAGGTAGCCCTTCTCCTCCAGGCGGCGCAGGACGGTGCGTACAGTGGATTCCTTGAGGACGCGACCGGTGGCGTGGAGTTGCTCGCGCACCTGCTCTGCCGTGGACTGGCGCTGCTGCCAGACCATACGCAGGATGGCCTGTTCAAGTTCGCCGAGGCCGGCGGGATCGTGATTCTGAGTGTGAGCTTCCGGATTCGGGTGGAACTGAGTGCTACTGCTCATAATGCTACATACTGTAGCACTAGGCTGGCGGTGAGCGCAAGGGCGAGATTATTTTTTGGGATTCTTAAAGATGCTGCGAACAAGAGCGACTTCGAAGGAGAAAGCAGCTCTCTCCACTTGGTTTCCCTGCAGTCGAGATGTCCGACCTCAAACGAAAAGGGCAGCCCGTTACGGGCTGCCCTGCGATGACCATTTTGCTATGACTCACTTCTTGTTCGCGTCGGCTTCGATCGCTTTCCACTCGTTTTGGTCGAGCTTGAGCGAGGCGGCGGCTATGTTCTCCTCCAGGTGCTTGACCGAGGATGTGCCCGGGATGGGCAGGATGACCGGTGAGCGATGCAACAGCCATGCGAGCGAGAGCTGCGCGGTAGTGGCGCCATGCTTCTTGGCGGCGGCGTCAAGCGGGCCGCCTGGGCGTGCGAGCTTGCCTGCGGCGACCGGGAACCAGGGGATGAAGGCCAGGTTGTGCTTGGTGCAGTAGTCGACCACGTCTTCGTGCTGGCGATCGCCGAGGTTGTACTGGTTCTGCACGCTGACGATCTCGATGAATTTGCGCGCCTGATCGATCTCGTGGGGTTTTACCTCAGAGAGGCCGACGTGGCGGATCTTGCCCTGCTGCTGCAACTTCTTGATGGGCGCGAGCGATTCCTCGACCGGCACTTTGGGGTCGATACGGTGAAGCTGCCATAGGTCGATGCGCTCGACTTTGAGGCGGCGCAGGCTCATCTCCACTTCCTGCTGCAGGTATTCGGGACGGCCAAGCGGAAGCCATTGGTTCGGTCCAACGCGCGCCAGGCCAGCCTTGGTGGCGATGATGAGGCCTTTGGGGTAAGGGTGAAGCGCTTCAGCGATGATCTCCTCGCTGACATAGGGCCCATAGGAGTCGGCGGTGTCGATGAAGTCGACGCCGAGTTCGACCGCGCGCTTGAGGACACGCTTTGCTTCCGCGCGATCTTTGGGTTCGCCCCAGATGCCTTCACCTGTGAGGCGCATGGCGCCGAATCCGAGGCGGTGGACGGGAGTCTTGCCGCCGAGGGAAAAGGTACCGCTGGCCTGTGCGGAGATGCTTGCTACGGTGCTCATATTGGCTTCGATGCGGCTCGATACGTAGAGGGTGCAGAGGGAGTTTGAGCGTTACGGAACTGTGAATCGGCGCAATGCGTATTTCTCGATGTGCCCGGATTTTGGATGCACAGGATGAGGAGCAAAAGCCCATGACTACCCCGATGATGTTGCCGCAGATGACAGCAGAGCAGCAGTTGACTTTCAACGTCTACTACCCGAGCACGCAGCGGGACGAGCTGCTGGGCGTGTTGCTGGCGGTATTGCTGGGCAGTTTTGGCGCGCACCACTTCTACCTGCGTCGCAACGGGCTCGGGGTCTTGTATCTGGTGCTGTTCTGGACGGGGATTCCCGCCATCCTGGGGATCATCGAAGCGTTCTTTATGCCGGAGCGTGTAAGACGCTTCAACGCCGAACAGGCGTCTCTGCTTGCCTACTCCGTGGTGCAGGGAGTGACGATGCCTCCGCCGCCTCCGCCAATGGTGGGCTGCCCGGCGTGCGGCATGGTGCAAAGGGCAGGCGGAGCCTATTGCGTGCAGTGCGGGCGGGGAATGGTGTGATCAGCGGCCATGGACCAGGCTGAAGACAAGGATCGCAAACACGATGAAGCTGATGACGGTATAGAGCATGTCGCGCTCGCGGGCGAACCCGACCATCGCAAAGACCACCCGGGCGATGGGCGTAGCGATGAGGACAAGCAGGCCGAGGGCGATGATGCTGGCGCCGCTGCCGTCGCCTAAGTGACGGAAGACGGCGGAGATGGAATAGATGGCTGTGCTCACGGGAGCGGCGGTTGCGGCATCTCCGGGTGTGTGGAAGATCCGGAAGTTCGGCACGGTCGACTCGGGATGGCGCAGCGCCATGACGCCGCCGATGGCCACGAGCGCGGCGGCGATCATGACGCCGATGCGCAGCAGTGTGGCGATGGCTACTTCCAGGCGCTGATCTTCTTCACGAGTTGGCTCCCGGCGGCCTTCGGCGGTCGGAGCGTGCTTCTGCGTCGGGTCGGCCATGATCAGAGCCTCCCCGTCAGGCTGGAGTAGATCATCTCGATGCCGAGCGCGACGATGACCACGGCGAAGAGCACTCGCAGCGTGGAGACGCGGGCGCGAATGAGAATGCGCGAGCCGATCAGCGAGCCACCCAGCACGCCGAGCATGACCGGCATGGCAAGCGATGGCACGATGTAACTGCGACTGATATAAATGCCGGCACTGGCGGCGGCGGTGACGCCGATCATGAAGTTGCTGGTGGTGGTAGAGACCTTGAAGGGCAGGCGCATGGCCTGATCCATAGCTAATACTTTGACGGCGCCCGAGCCGATGCCGAGCAGTCCTGAAAGGCCGCCGGCAAGAAACATGATGCCAAAGCCTGCGGGCACGCGCTGGGCGACGTAGGGTTTGAGACCGCCCTCGGCTGGATATTCGCCTTCGAGCCGCAGCCGGTCGGCAAGCCCGCCCGTGTGCTGTGGAGCAGCGTCTTCGTGGTTGCCGCGAAAACCGGCGATCGCCGAGTAGAGCAGCACGATGCCGAAGACGATGCCGATGGCTTTTGTGGAGACCATTGCCGTGAGGTAGGCGCCGACCAGCGCACCGAGCGTGGTGGCGATTTCGAGGAACATGCCGATGCGGATGTTCGAGAAGCCTTCGCGCACGTAGGCCGCGGCGGCGCCGGAGGATGTCGCAATCACCGAGACCAGCGAAGCGCCGATGGCGTAGCGGATATCGACGTGAAAGAGCAGAGCGAGCACCGGCACGACGACCACACCGCCGCCCAGGCCGGTGAGCGCGCCCAGCAGGCCGGCGACGATCGAGGTGCCGAAGAGCGCGAGGGTGAAGGTGAGGATGGTCATGCGCGTCCGCTCACAGCATAGCGTGGGATGCTAATTCTCTTCGTGCTGTTTTTCTTCGTGATAATCCTGCTCGGTGTTGATCTCCCATAGCGCGTTTTTGTCAGTGATGCCGGCGAGGATGTTGTCGACGGCGGTCATGGCGGTGAGCATGGAGTGGTCCTGATTGTTGTACTTGTGCATGCCGTTGCGGCCGACGAGAAAGAGGTTCTCAAATCGATCGACCCAGTGGCGGATTTCGTCGAAGCGGTCGTAGGTCCCGAAGTAGGCGGGGTAGGTCTTGGGCACGCGGACGACGAGGCCGTCGCGCACATCGGTGGTATGGATGATGCCGATCTTCGCCAGCTCGCCGGTTGCGAAGCGGATGATCTCCTCATTGGACATGCGCCACAGATCGTCGCTCTGGTAGCAGAAGTATTCGAGGCCGATCCAGACCTTGGATGGGTCGGCGACCATGTGCGGGCTCCAGTTGTTGAAGATCTGTAACCGTCCCAGGAGCACATCGGGCTCCTGCACATAGATCCAGGTATCTTTGAGCGGCGAGCCGTCCGGCTCGGTGACGAGCAGGCGATCGACGAGGAGGCCGACGGTGATGAAGTCGCGGTACATGAGGCCATCGACGACCTGCTGGACGTTCTCGGGTACTATTTGATCGAGTGCACGGACCAGCTCTACGACCGGCATGGTGGAGAAGCAGTAGTCGGCGGCAAAGCGGCGGCGCTCGCCACTGGCATTCTTCGCTTCGACGGCGACGATGCGGTTGGCACCATTGGTCCCTGTCTTTTCGGTAGTGATGCGGTCGACGCGCCAGCCGGTCAGGACTTCCCCGCCCTGCTGGCGGACAAGATCGGCGACGTGCTCCCAGAGCTGGCCGGGACCGTGCATGGGATAGAGGAACTGCTCGATGAGCGAGGTTTCGGTGTGCTTCTGGGCCAGATCGGCGCCTTTGGACCGCATGGTGAAGGCGCGCTTTAGGAAGTGCATGACTGCGCTGGTGAGGGAGAGGCCCTTGATGCGCTGCGCTCCCCATTCCGCACTGATCTGGTCGCAGCGCACGCCCCACACCTTCTCCGTGTAGGACTTGAAGAAGGTGAGGTAGAGCTGGCGGCCGAAGCGATTGATGAGGAAGTCTTCGAGGCTCTTTTCCGGCCGGCGCTGATGAAGACGGGCCTTGATGTAGCTGAGACCGACCTGCGCCGTGCGGACGAGACCGAGTTTGCCCAGCGTGTCGGCGGTGAGCGTGATGGGGTAATCGAAGAAGCGGCGCAGGAAGTAAATGCGGCTGCGGCGCGAACGCACCAGCATCACGAGCTCGGGGTCGGCATCGGGCTGCGTGTGAGCCTGGAGCATCTTGAGCGAGCGATGACGGTTCTGGTAGGAGATGACGGAATGACCGGCGCCTTCGTCCGCGATGGGCATCAGGTCGAGCCACCACTGCATGACGCGGTCTGACTTCGAGAAGAAGCGGTGGCCGCCGATATCCATGCGGTTGCCCTTGTAGCGAACCGTGCGCGAGATGCCGCCGACGGAGTCATCGGCCTCGAGCACGATGGGACGGATGGCAGGTTCGCCCTCTGGAGTGGTGCCGGAGCGGCGCAGCAACTCCAGCGCAGCAGTAAGACCGGCGGGACCGGCGCCGATGATGACGGCGGTACGCTGACTCATTGCGTGCGCGCGAAGCGGCCCGCGATACAGGTGGCGACGAGCTGGCCTTCGGGCGAGAACGCGACGACGTCCGCACGGCGGCCCGCGGCGATAGCTCCGTGGCTCTCCGCAAAGCCGGTCAGAGCGGCCGGATTAGCCGAAGCGAGCCGGGTGACGGTGGAGAGAGGCGCACGCGTGAAGTCCGCGAAATTGCGCACGGCACGGTCCAAGGTGAGGACGCTGCCGGCAACTATGCCGTCATGCATGCCCACGCCGCCGACAACCTCGACATCGAAGCCGCCCAGAGTGTAGTGGCCTTCCGGCATGCCCGTGGCGCTGAGGCCATCGGTGATGAGAATGGCACGCGCAGCCCCCTTGCAGTGCCAGAAGATGCGTACGGCAGCGGGATCGACATGATGGCCGTCGGCGATGATCTCTGCAAATAGGTTTTCTTCATCCAGCACCACACCCAGCATGCCGGGCTCACGATGCTCCAGGCCGCGCATTGCATTGTAGGTGTGCGTAGAGGAGACGCCACCAGCCGCGATGCCGGCGTGCGTCTCCGCGGCAGTCGCATCGCTGTGGCCGAGGCTGACGCGCACGCCCAGAGACGATGCATGCTGTATGAGCTCGAGTGCACCGGGCAGCTCCGGCGCGATGGTGATAAGCCGGACATTGCCGCGCGCCGCCTGCCAGAATCTGTCGAAGAGCTCGATGGAAGGCGCCTGGAGGTATTCCGGGGGATGCACGCCGCGTTTCTTGTATGAGAGGAAGGGGCCCTCCAGATGGAGGCCCAGCGGCACAGCGCCGGGGAGCGTGCGCTGTTCGATGAGGGTTGCGAGTCCGTCCAGCGCGCGCAACGTGCGGTCGGTCGCGGCGGTGACAAGCGTGGGCAGCCACGCGCCGACGCCATGTTGCGCCAGCAGTGTGCTCACAGGAGTGACACCGTCGGCGGTGCCCTCCATCACATCGTGGCCAGCAGCGCCATGCACGTGGATATCCAGCAGTGCGGGTGCAAGCAGGGCGCCCGGCAGGTCGTGGTGCTCACTGTGTTGTGGGAGGCCGTCGCCGCGGGTACCGAAGCTGCGTATTGTGCCGTCTTCAATCAGCAGCCAGGCGTCATTCACAACAGAGTCCGGCAGCACCAGCGCACTGGCCGTTAATAAGCTACGCATGCAAATTCCTTTTGATCATTATCGCCGTTAATTGACGTTCTTAGTCGCCGTTGATAACGGGAACGCCAATCTCTTCTGCCTTGGGCAGCTTGTGCGTCGTCGAAAGCTGGGCGCGCAGGCTGTCGAACTGACGCGCGCGCGTGATCCATAGCTGAATGCCCATGTCGTATTGGGCGAGGACATTCTGGAGCCAGTAGGGACGGTTGTCGCGCAGCCACGCCTGCTCAAAGAGTTCACGGGTCAGGGTGTAGCCGTCGCGCAGGTCCTGACAGCGGCCGTTGGCATTGCTGATCTCGATCAGGTCGCTGGAGGCACGGGAGTGTGGGGTGACGGCCTGCTGGCTCCAAGCATCGGCGTAGGCGTGAGCTATCTCGTCGGCAAACTGGAACTTCATGCCGATGAAATCGATGCGGCGCGCGCCCAGGGCGAGGGCATCGAGCGCTTCCGGCTCGCGCAGTGGATTGGCGGCGCGGGCCTGGTCGATGAGGGTGATGGCGTTCTCAGCGTAGAGGCGCACATCTTTCAGGATGGGCAGGAGCTTGGCGGAATCCTGCTGGCCGGCTGGGCTCCAGGGGTCTTCCCAGAAGAGCGCGTTCGACGCGCCGAAGCGGAAGGCGTTGTCGGACAGGAGTTTTTGCGCGGCCATGATCTGGGCTTGCGCCTGGTCGATCTTGCCGTTCGGGTCGCCGTGAAAGACCGCGCCATAACTAGCCTGGAATTGCGGTATGGAACTCTCACCGGGCTGCCAGGAAGCGACTGCGCCAAAGAGGACGCCGTACCAGTCCTCATCAAAGATGCCTTCGCCGTCGTCGTTCCACACGGTGTTGAGCATGCCGCGCGCGCCGAGGCGCTGGCCGTCGCGGACGAAGTGCTGGATGTTGACGAGGGCGATGTTGCTATCCGGATAGACGCGTCGCCAGTTGTTGACGCCAGGCGCGACCCACACCTCCATGCCGGCGCGGTTGAAGGGCTCAATGTATTTGTCGAAACTGGGCTTCGCGTCGTAGACCCAGGGGACGCCAATCATGTCCTTGGGCAGGGCGGCGACGAGGTCGGGGTTGTGCCAGGCGAGGTCACCCCAGAAGAGGATGCTCTTGCCGGTGGGCTGGATAACGCCGTGGATCTGGCGCAGGAAATCGACGTAGACCTGATCGAGGCCGCGCTGGGCGACGAGATCCTTGGTCTGCCCTTTGCCGAGTTCGTTGGTTTCATCCGCGCCGATGTGCACCCAGGGCGAGGGGAATTGTTGGGCGATCTGGGTGAACCATTGCTTGATCAGCTCCAGCGAGCCGGGCTGGACGGGCGAGAGGACCTGACCGTGCGGCGTTTCGCCAAGGGATGAGAACTGCTCGTACTTGAGGACGTGGTGCAGATGGCCGAAGGCCTCCTGCTCTGGCACCACGGTGATGTGATATTGGGCGGCATAGCGGACGAGTTCGGCAACATCCGATGCAGTCATGGCCCCGCCCGGCGGCGCGATGAGCGGGGAGCCCGCATAGGCGAGGGTGTGCTCGAAGTATGGTGAGTAGATGTTGAGCTTGTAAGCGGCCAGGGTGCGGATCTGGCGCTTCTGAAATGCGAGTGTGGGGACGGGACCGCGCGAGAGATCATCGTCGAGGCCGCGATGCGCGAGCCCGGGCCAGTCCTTGATTGTGGCCGTCTGGATGGTGGCGGCCTGAAGCTGGGCGTCCTTGCCGCTGCCGCCATGTCCGCCATCGCCATGTTCGCCGTTGATGACAAGTTGCTTGACGGTTTGCGCGCCGTAGAAGAGGCCGGCGCTGGTGGCAGCGATGACGGCGAGGCCGCGAGGCCGCGGCAGGATGACGTAGCCCTCGTCGTGCATGGCGGGATCGAAGGAGACCTGCGCGACGGCGAGCAGCGCGCGTGCTGATGCGCTATTGGTGTGCAGCAGCTCGACGACCGGGCCACTGGCGCGGCTTGGGATGCCGCGCTCTTTCAATGAGGCGCGCAGATCCTCCGCGGTGAAGCGATCTTCCGCATCGCTTGAGCTGACATGGACGAGGATGCCGCGGTCCAGCGAAAGCAGTTTGCCGGGTTGCGCCTCGCGCGGCATGGGGATGAGCTTGAGGGCGGGGGCTGGCTGCGCCGGAAGCGGCACGAGTGCGCCAAAGAAGAGGATTGCTGCGAAAAGGAACCGGCCTGCGCCGCGGGGGGCTCGCGAGATGGGAATCATTCCGTCCTTTTTACGATTGCCGCGTGCTGCCGGGCAGTTTGATGACGCTCTCAATGTAACTCGCCGTGGCGTGTGCGCAGGTTTGACCGTCTCGTATTGCCTTGCCATTGCGGACAATGGCGTAACCTTTCGTGTTATAAACGGCTGTTTCGGAGGAGAGCCATGGCGGAGCTGCACTATCAGTCCGGGTTTTTGAATGAATTTGCTACCGAGGCCGAGCCGGGCGCGTTGCCCGTGGGCCAGAACGCGCCGCAAAAGCATCCGCTGGGGTTGTATGCGGAGCAGTTCAGCGGTACCGCCTTTACCGCGCCGCGCCATCGGAACCGGCGGTCGTGGCTTTACCGGATTCGCCCCTCCACGGTGCACAAGCCGTACACCCCGGTGCGGGTACAGCGGCTGATCCGCGGCTGGCCGTGTGCGGACGCGACCACTTCTCCGAACCAGTTGCGCTGGAGTCCAGAGCCAATTCCGCAGGGCAATGTCGACTTCGTGGACGGCATGATGACCATGGGCGGCAACGGCGATTCTTCTATCCAGACGGGAGTGGCGATCCATATCTACGTCGCAACCCGCTCCATGCACAAGCGCTTCTTCTGGAACGCGGATGGTGAGTTTCTGGTGGTGCCGCAGCAGGGCAAGCTCCTGATCTTTACCGAGATGGGCAAGCTGGCAGTGGCGCCGGGTGAGATATGTGTGCTGCCGCGCGGGCTGAAGTATCGCGTAGAGTTGCTGGATCACGCGGCGCGAGGCTACATCTGCGAGAACTATGGACAGGCTTTCCGGCTGCCGGAGCTGGGGCCAATCGGCGCAAACGGTTTGGCCAACGCCCGCGACTTCCTGACGCCGGTGGCCGCGTATGAGGATCTGGAGGAGCACGTCGAGGTAATTGCCAAGTACAACGGCGCCCTATGGTGCAGCGGCATGGAGCACTCGCCGCTCAACGTGGTGGGCTGGCACGGAAACTATGCGCCGTACAAGTACGACCTGGCGCGCTTCAACACCATAAACACCGTAAGCTTCGATCATCCGGATCCGTCGATCTTTACCGTGCTGACCTCGCTGAGCGAGCTCCCTGGGATACCGAATGTCGACTTTGTCATCTTCCCGCCGCGCTGGGTGGTGGCAGAGCATACCTTCCGGCCACCATGGTTCCATCGCAACGCGATGAATGAGTTTATGGGGTTAGTCTTCGGTGAATACGAGGCCAAGGCGGGGGGCTTTCTGCCCGGCGGCTGCAGCCTGCACAATTGCATGAGCGGCCACGGCCCGGACGCGGAGACCTATGAGGGCGCAACCAACGCGGAGTTGAAGCCGACGCGTCTGGAAAACACACTGGCCTTCATGTTCGAGACCCGCTTTGTCGTGCAGACCACCAAGCACGCACTGGAGAGCAATACATTGCAGCGCAATTATTTCGAGTGCTGGCAGGGCCTGAATCGCCGCTTTACGCCGCCCGGCCGGCAATGACGTCTCGGGCACTCCAAAGCCTGCTGACCGGGCTTATCGACTATGCCGGACTCTTCCCGCCTGCAGGGTTAGGGATGGATGCGGCTGTACGCAACTACGGAAGTTATGTGGACGGCGAATACGCGTGGATGCTGGGACGGTTCATCGTGCCGGCAGCGCGGTTGGAGGAATACGCCGACTCAGTCCGAAACGCCGCCATCGACGCAAGCACGTGGAGCCTGAGCGTGCTGACAACGGCTGCCGACGCAGAGGTCATCGCGCGGTTCAATGCAGGAGCGGACGAGTCGGGGGCAGGCGGGTTGGGAAGTGTCGACACCCTGGAGATCAAGGGGGCCAGTGCGCGGGAGATTCAGGACACGGCGCAGGCCTTTGGCGGAAACTATCAGCTTTATTTCGAGACGCCGCCGGAGAAGTGGCCCTCCTTGCTGCAGACGACAGCAGTCGCCAAGGCGAGAGCGAAGATCCGTACCGGGGGCGAGGTAGCGACGGCGATTCCGGAGGAGTCGCGGGTGCTCGAGTTCCTACGCATCGCGAGCGAGCGGCGGCTGGCCTTCAAGGCGACGGCCGGGCTGCATCATCCGTTGCGTGCGATGCAGCGGCTCACTTACAAACCAGATAGCCCGCAGGCCGTAATGCATGGCTTCCTGAATTTGTTCTGCGCGGCGGCGCTGCTATGGCACGAGCCGGGGCAGCGACAGGAAGCCGCATGGATGTTGAGCGAGCGCGACGCCGATGCTATTACGATGGACGAAGCGATGACCTGGCATAACAGTGGCGTAACGCTGACGGCGGAACAGATTCGCGAGGCGCGCGAGAAGTTCTGCATCGGCTTCGGATCGTGCTCGTTCATCGAACCCATTGAGGATCTGAGGAAGCTTGGATGGCTGTAAACACCTGCGATCCTGCTCTGCATAGCTGGGTGAAATCGGCCGAGGCAGCAGGGACGGATTTTCCCATCCAGAACCTGCCGTACGGTGTGGCGCGCATTCCGGGCGAGGCGGCGCCTCGTGTTGCCGTAGCAATCGGCGATCGCGTACTGAATCTGCACGCGCTGGCCGAAGCGGGACTACTGGCAGGATTGGCGGATGAGATTGTCGCCGCGTGCCGCCAGACCACGCTGAACGGGATGATGGCGCTTCCGCGCGCGGTATTGCGCACGCTGCGGGAGCGGCTGAGCGCATTGCTGGAAGAAGCGCGTGTGGAGACGATGCGGCACCGCGCTGCGCTGGAGTCGGCGTTGAAGCCTCAGAGTGCGGTCGAGATGCTGGTGCCGGCGGCGATCGGCGACTACACGGACTTTTATGCGTCGATCTTCCACGCGACGAATGTGGGCAAGCTCTTTCGTCCGGACAATCCGCTGCTGCCGAACTACAAGTACGTGCCGATTGGATATCACGGGCGCGCGTCGTCCATTGTGCCAAATGGCACAGCAGTACGGCGGCCTCGTGGGCAGATGGCAGGCGCGGCGGGGGAAGCACCCACGTTCGGAGCGAGCCGGTTGCTGGACTATGAACTGGAGATGGGCGCGTTCGTCAGCAGGCCAAATCCGCTGGGCGAGCTGGTGGCGATCGACGAGGCGCGCGAGCACCTCTTCGGGCTGTGCCTGGTGAATGACTGGTCGGCGCGCGACATCCAGATCTGGGAGTATCAGCCGCTGGGACCGTTTCTGGCGAAGAGCTTTGCGACGACTGTGTCGCCGTGGGTGGTAACGCTCGATGCGCTGGAGCCATTTCGCTCACCCGCATTTGCGCGGCCTGCGGAAGATCCGGCGCCACTGGCCTACCTCAATAGCAGCGACGATCAGCGGCGTGGCGGATTCGACATACAACTCGAGGTCTATCTGGAGACGCCGCGCATGCATCAGGCGGGCGAGGCGCCGTTTCTGCTGAGCCGCAGCAATCTGCGCGAGCTTTACTGGACGCTGGGCCAGATGGTGACGCACCACACCAGTAATGGCTGCAATCTGCAGACGGGCGATCTGCTGGCGACGGGAACGGTATCGGGTGCGGCGACGACGTCGCGTGGATGCCTGCTTGAGATCACGGCGCGCGGTGTGCAACCCGTCGTGCTGCGCAACGGCGAGACACGGAAGTTTCTTGAGGATGGCGACACGGTGATTCTGCGCGGATATTGCGATCGTGAGGGTGCGGCGCGGATCGGATTTGGGGAGTGCCGGGGAACGATTTTGCCGGCGCGGTAGAGAAAATGCAGGTTCTTCGCTGCGCTCAGAATTTTGTCATTGCTATTGTTCTCGGTGTCTACTGAAAATCCGGCTTCCACAGAGGTAGCGGGCGGGCCCAGAAGACGATCTCGCCGGGATTTGCCTGCGCCGTGCGGCCGTTGCACTCATTGTGCGCGACGAAGCCTGCGCGGAGAGCCTGTTGGACTGGAACGGCGAGGGTAGGGCCGCTGCAACTGAAATAGGCGAGGCGGTTCGGATCACCATAGTCCTTGGTCGCTGGCCTCATGGTGAGGTTGGCGCTACCCGGAATAAGGTGCATCGTGCCGCGTCCTTGCCCGCCGACGTAGACCAGGGACTCCTCGGCGTCGGCGTCCCATTCCACCTGCACATTCTGATGGCTCATCGGCTCGCCAGTCTCGGCGTTGATGAGCCGGATGACCAGGCGATCCGCGTGTGCAGCAGTCAGAGCCGGCTCTGAACTGGCACCGGCTATGCGCGCTACAAGGATGGCGGGCATGGCAAAAAGCATGGCTGCAAAAAGTGTCGTCTTCGTCCTGGTCGGGTTCCGGGCCATGGTGTTCGTCTCACAGCGCGCCGAGTTTTGTCTTCAGCATGCCGGCGCGTCTCCACCATGATCCGATGGAGTAGGCGATTCTCCGCTCACACAGAAGTCGAAGGCACATGACCCGGTCGTGGTCCCTGCGGTTCACTTTTGGGAAGAACCATGACGGAAGATCAGGGGATTTAGAACTGTGCGATGAGCATGCGCTCTTCTGTCATCGACTCAATCGCGGAGCGGAGGCCTTCGCGGCCAGTACCACTCTCCTTGGTTCCGCCGTAGGGCATGTGCTCGGCACGCCAGGATGTGGCTTCATTGATGAGTACAGCGCCTACTTCGATCTCGCGGAAGGCCTGCGTGATGCGGCCCCAATCTTTGGTAAAGACCGCGGCCTGCAGGCCAAAGCGCGAGTCGTTGACGGCGGCGATGGCCTCGTCGAAGGTGTCGTAGGGATTGAGGAAGACGATGGGCGCGAAGGCCTCCTCCTTGAAGAGCGCGGTGGTGCGCGGCACCTTCGCCAGTAGCGCAGGCGAGAGTTGTGCACCGCGCCGGTCGCCACCGGTGATAAGGCGCGCACCGGCATCGACGGCTTTTTCGATCCAGGCGGCGGCACGTTCCGCGGCGGCGAGCGAGATCATGGGGCCAATCTGTGTCGTTTCATCGAGCGGATCGCCGACGACCATCTGCTCGATGCCTTCGGTGAGCCGCTGCGCGAGGGTCTGCCAGCGCGTTTTGTGCACGAAGACGCGCTGCACAGAGATGCAACTCTGCCCGGAATAGCTAAAGCCGCCGGTGAGGATGGACTTCGCCGCGAGCTCAATGTCCGCATCTTCGTGAACGATCATGGCGGCGTTGCCACCAAGTTCCAGTGTGCAACGAAGACGCGGGGCCATCGCCTTCAACTTCCAGCCGACCTCAGCGCTGCCGGTGAAGGTGAGCATGCGAAGGCGCGAGTCAGCAAGCATACCGGCAGTCACTTCGTTCGAACACGGGAGAACGCTGATGGCGCCGCGCGGCCAGCCGGCATCGACGGCTATTTCACCCAGGCGGAGTGCGGTGAGCGGCGTCTGCGGGGCGGGCTTGAGGATGATGGGGTTGCCGGAGGCGATGGCGGGCGCGAGCTTGTGGGCTACCAGATTGAGTGGGAAGTTGAAGGGCGTGATGCCGAGGATGGGGCCGATGGGAAAGCGGCGGATAAGACCGGCTCGGTGATCGTTGCCGGCGGTCCAGTCGAGCGGCAACAGTTCGCCCACGATGCGCTTGGCTTCTTCCGCAGCAACGCGAAAGGTCTGGACGGCGCGCTCGACTTCTGTGCGGGACGCGGAGAGCGGCTTGCCGGCTTCGAGCGCGATGCCGCGCGCGAGATCGAGAGCGTCACGCTCGATACGATGGGCGATGTGTTCGAGAATGGCGGCGCGGCGCCATGCCGGAAGGGCTTTTGTCTCGGTAAAGGCATTCTCGGATGCGCGGAGCGCCTCGTCAGCGTCGCCGCCGGTGGCCTGGCAGACGGTGGCGATGACGTGGTTGTCGTAGGGGCTGCGCACCTGGGCGGTGGCCTCGCTGTTACGGAGATTGCCCGCGATGATGAGAGGCGTAGCGGCGGGCGATCCCTGGGTAGCGGCGCGCTTCGCTTTTGAGATTGGCATCGCCCTTATGGTAGCGGCAGCACGGCGACAAACGGACAATTGAAGCAACTGGAAAGTAAACGTCTGCCAAACTTTCGTCACGGCGAAGTTCCAGCGAAGGAGGTCGGTTCCATTTC
>Ga0193743_1000807_pt1 | contig 24476 bp, 20 predicted proteins | sample L2c2metaG_FD_143038 | JGI IMG/M metagenome (GOLD analysis project Ga0193743, IMG submission 143038) | Soil microbial communities from a riparian zone of the East river system, Colorado, United States - L2c2 | ecosystem: Environmental > Terrestrial > Soil > Riparian zone | place: USA: East River...
CTGAGGGTGCGAACCGCCAGAACGAGGCTGGAGACCTCCCACTTATTCGAGTGATGAACATTGCCGTTGTATACCAGCACGATTTCATCGGACGCCAACGCGAGTTCGCTGCGCATTTCCGCATAACCGCGCGTTGGAGCTAAAAACTCCGGCTCGAATCCGGGCCAAAAAACCACCCCGGGAATGTGATCCGGCTTGAACTCGAGCAAGCGATCCATAAGCACGGTCATACCCGCGGCGCCTGCCACAAAGATCTCCGAGCGCTGAGGATGGGACCTGATGGAGGGAATTAACTTATCGACGAACTTCGGGGAGAATCTCGAGAGACTCGAATAGTTCTCTTCACCTAGCTCGTCCGCGAGGACAGCGCGTTCATTGTCCTCCAGATGCATGACGTACGGGCAACGGTAGCGTTCCACCAGCGTCTCCGTGACGATCCGGACGAGCTCCCGCGGGGTCCATGCGTGGATGAGATCGGGCCCCCGGCCATCAGGAAAAAGCGCGCCCCATCGAGTAACTTCGTCATGGTGCAAAACTTGAAATGGCGGTTCTCCATGTGCGCGGACTGTCGATGGGTTGTTCGGGACACAAACTACCGAGTCGACTCCATGACGGCGTAACGCTTCAGCGACGCTAAAAATATGCATGGCGCTGTTACCAGTAAAGTCGCAGTGCGAGACAAAAAGAATGTTCATACGAAAGCGGTCTGCGATCTACCTTGTCAGCACCGGCGTGCCAAAGTCTGTGTTTCCGAAATTCGGGTTATGATACGGGTCGTACTTAGCCGCTTCCTGTGACCAGAGGTTCTGGAAGAGAAACTCATCGAAGAGCGGCGCTGCTCCTTGAATTGGTTGCCGAATGCGCTTTACGACTGCTCGAGGATTGCAAATGTTTCGCATCCCGCTTTTCGCGGCGCGCATGCAGAGATCGACTATCTGGTAGGGCCCAGGCCCGTATTCCTCAACGAGCTGCATCTCACGCAACTTCTTTGTCTCAACCATAATGCACACGCTGTCAAGGGCCGTAACCTCCCGGGCGCAGGAAAGAGACCCGGCGTAGCCGTCAGACTCGACGGGGAAGCCATGCATTGCCATTCGAACTTCCGAATCGTCCATCACGATGAGCCCTGCATTGGACACATTTCCTTCCGGTTCGAGAACGAGCGGACCAACGCACGCAATTTCTGCGCGCTCTGCGTAAAGCAGGAGATGGTTTAGCCAATTCGGCGAGAGTATCTCGATTTCGGGTCTGATCAGTACGACGAATTCGCCGTTCGATTGCGCCAGGGCAGAGGACAATGTTTTCCCCATTACGCGAAAAGGCAAAGAAAACGAATCAGTCCCGTCTTTGATCGAATCAATCACCCCGATCTCAAAAGAACTATAAGTTGTCTGATCCAGGATCGATGCCAAACTGCGGGACAAGTCTTGTGATTTCTCTCTCACATCCAGAAGAATGGTGATAGTGGGAGACGATTTGCGGGGCGCGGGATGTATCAACAATCGGTGAGCATGCGAAGGATTTGATGTGGCCACCGCGGCGAACCCACATCTTTGAAAGTGTGCGTTCACGGCAGCAGCCTGAAGACTCTCGATCCCGGGTTTTGCGTCGCCATGCAGAGCCACGCTGCCCTGGATGCGGCGCCAGTGATAAAGAATTCGAGGCACATGAACAATTTGGCGAGTCCTCTCTGAAAGGCGCAACATGAACTCGAAATCTTGAACGAAGTCGAACTTGGAATCGCATCCGCCAACCTCCAGTGCAAGCGTCCGGCGGGCGACAAGTAAATGGCCTACATACATGACACCGCGAAACAATTCCGGCGACCAATCGGGCTTATAGAACTTACTGTAGAGGGACCCATCTTCATTAACATAGTCTTGGTCGGAATAAAGGACATCAACATCAGGATGAGCATTTATAGCTTGCGCGATTTCATACAGGGCGTCCCTCGTTATCTCGTCATCATGATCAATAAAGGCGACGAATTCTCCTTCAGCCATTGATAATGCCTGATTCGTCGCATTCGATATGCCTTGATTTTTGGGGCTGTGCGTCAAATGGATACGGTCATCGAGACGCGCTTCTCTTTCCAGCAGTGTTAACGTCTCCTGCAATGAGGATCCATCGTCGCAAATACAAAGCTCCCAGTTAGAGTAGGTTTGTTGCTGAACAGACTTGATGGCAAGCTCTAGAAATTTAGGTGGTGAATTGTACGTGGGCATCACTACGGAGATCAGAGGCTGATAGCGTAACGCCGATCCGCGCACCGGTTGATGCGTGCTCCGTCCTACTGGTTTGCAGTTCAAGTCAGGGGGTGGAATAAGAAGATTTTTGGCGTAAGGGTTGGGATCATATCCTCGGTCTCTGCCGTACAGGATGTAATGAACCAAGGGAGCGACGCCCGAAGAGCGTACTTGAGGGTAAGTATCCAGATAGTACGATGTGTCGAAATGTGGATGGGGATCTTTTCCCTCCCAAGCGCCGTGGTCCAAGTAGTGGAGCACCGGGTTATGACCCGCTTGCGACAGCCACGGAGAGTGTTGCAGGTAGAAAGAAAGATCGAATAACGGATGTGGATCGCGATCTTCACTGAATCCAACCGACAGAAAGTGCGCGAGCGGGTTAGCCTTTGCCAGAAGGATATCCGGGTTTCTCTTGTAGTAATAGGAAGTATTGAATAGCGGATGCGGTGAGCGTCCTTCAGGAAAGCCATAAGTGACAAAATTGAGAAGGGGATTCGTGCCGGCGGGCGCGATGTCCGGATTGTTTTCGAGATAATAACGCGAGTCGAACAGGGGATTCGGATTCCTGCCTTCGAGAAAGCCCTTACGGCAATAATGCGCCAAAGGGATTTCCCTCGCCGCAGCAACATCGTTATTCTGCTGCAGGTAGTAATGATTATGGAAGAGGGGGTGTGGGTCACGACCCTCGATGGCGCCATATCGCAAATAGTGGCTTAAAGGCTCGACATTAGCCGCGGCAAGATCCGGATTCATGTCAAGGAAGTAGGAAACGTCGAATAGAGGATGCGGATTTCGCCGTTCCTTCCAGCCGGTTTGTAGATAATGCAGCAGCGGATCAACGCCCGCCGCTGCGAGGTCCGGGTTCTGCTCCAAATAGTAAGAGGTATCGAATAGCGGGTTCGGCTTGCGCCTTTCCGCCGCGCCGAACGCGAGATAGTGGATCAGCGGATTGACTCCGGCCATCGCAAGGTCGGGATTCTGTTCCAGATAAAAAGAGCTATCGAACAGCGGACTAGGATTTCGTTTTTCTTCCGCACCGAAAGTAAGATAATGCTGCAACGGATTGACGCCGCCCGCCGCGACGTCAGGATTGCGCTCCAAGTAATAAGATGTGTCGAACAAGAGATTGGGATGACGGTTTTCGGCGGCGCCATCACTGAGGTAGTGCAGCAAAGGATTGATGCCGGCTGCTGCGACGTCGGGGTTCTGCTCCAGGTAATAAGAGGTATCGAACAGGGGGTTGGGATCGCGATTTTCGGTGGCGCCGCCAGCGAGGTAGTGTAGCAATGGATTGACGCCGGCTGCTCTGACGTCCGGATTTTGCTCCAGATAATAAGATGTGTCGAACAACGGGCTCGGGTCGCGCCCTTCTGCCGCACCGCGAGCGACATAATGCAGCAGCGGATCAATTCTCTTTGCCGCGACGTCGGGGTTCTGCCGCAGGTAATAAGATGCATCGAACAGTGGACTGCCGCGAAGCGACCGAACCGTTCTCCTGTGCCGGCGTAACGAAAAGGTCGTAACAAACCGTAGTGGAGAAGATCTTGTATAAGCCGCCACAGTTCGGAGCCGTTTCGATAGCCGCCAGAGCCTGGATGCGAAAATTGCATCCAACTGCTGTTGTGCGGCGGCACATTTCGCCGAGTAGTCGATTACTGCAGCATTTCGCTCCGCGGTAGCAAGACGGCTTTCCGCCAATTGCGCTTGCAGCGAACGGACGGACGCAGTCTCTTGGTTGATCGCGTTGACTGCTCGCTCGATCTCTTGCTGCTTCGCTGCCAACTCGGCTTTAAGGGAATCGGCAGAGGCGGCTTCGCGGCCGGCCAGAAGAGTTAGCCGCTCGATCTCCTGTTGCTTTTCCGCGAGCTCAACTCTAAGCGCGTTTGCGGAATCGGCCTGATCGGCTATTAACGCACCTAACCGTTCGATTTCCCCCGGATTGACATTCAGACTCGCAATTCTTTCATCGCGTTCGAGCAGTGCGGCTTCCAGATCGACGATCTTCTTTGAGACTTCTTCTCTCTCCGATTGCGGCTGGAGAATGCGCGACTGGAGCGCGGCTAGTTCGCTGCGTAGGTTAGCTATTTCCGCTTCACCCTGTAACACGCGGATCTGCCTTTGTTGCAGCTCGTTGTACAGTCCTAATTGAAAAGGGCGGTCATCGAAGGATCCGGTGAAAATATTTGGAAGGTTCTCGTCAGAAGCTACAGAAATGATGTAGGTTGCCGATGGTACGCCGGGAGATCCTTCCACAAAGTTCCCGGAGAGATGCCTGAATCCCTGAACTCGCAGACCGCTCAGATCACCTGACTGAGGAACAAGAATAGAACCCGCCATCGAGATCTGACCCAGGAAGGAGGAATGCCGGAAGTTGTCCCGTACCAAGGTCTGAAATTCCCTACTATTGAGTTCTTTAAGATGATGCGGGTTTTGGATGCCCTGCTTGATGGAATAAACGTCCCGGTCCGGAGATGACATCACTAGCAGGCCGTCTGGCCGCAACACGCGTTTGATTTCCTGGAAGAAACTGGAGTGATCGAGTAGATGTTCGATCGTCTCGAAACTGAGCACTACATCTATTGAATGATCGGGCAGCGGTAGAGATTCCGCCCTCCCGGCGATGTACCGAACGCCGGCATAGTTCTTTTGGGCGTGTTCGATGGCTTCTGCCGAAATATCGATTCCAGTGACAGACCGTGCAACGGTCGAAATCAATGCCGCGCCGTATCCTTCGCCCGAAGCGACATCCAGGACATCTTTATGACGGCAAAATTGCAGAGCAAACAAGTACCGGTGCAAATGTTCATGACGAACCTCGCCTTGCACTGCCGTAGTGAACCGCTCTCCCGAGAATTCCAGTTCTTCAGCCGGCACCGGCAATTGAAAGATTACATTTTCGTTTGGCTCGTACAACATGTCTACTCAATATTCCACACCCCAAGCTGACGCGGAGGGACGAGAGCATCGATGGGACAATCGGCTAAGCCTGCACTTAAACGCTCTAAAACGTAACGCCCACCAGTAAAGCGGCTTGGTTCTGGTTCGAGCTAACCGGCGTAGCCGGCGGCACGGGCGTACTGCTGTCATCAGTCCAGCGCGTATAGCGGATTTCCGGTGCAATGCGTATGAGCTTTAATTTGAAATCCAGTCCGGCCGCCAGGACAAATCCGTTCCGTGAAATGCTGGTGATGTTCTGACGGACGAGCCCGTTCGGCCGCGTTCGAAATTCCGGACCAGCCCCAATGTAGGGGTCGAGCACCCGTCCGCCGAAATGGTATTTCGCCAGTATCGGAAATTCCCAGACGCTGTAGTTGGTGTCCGAGAACACCGTTGAGCTGTTCGTGGAACCGGTCGTGACATTAAACGGGTGATACAAAGCATCTGCCTCGACCGAAAAACCCAGCGGAAGCCGCAGTTCCACCATGGGCCCGACGATAAATTCTCTGGATTTGGAGTAGAACCTGGTCAGGCCCGGGCCGTTCGAATCGGACAGCGCGTACGTCAAAGGCCATCCGCCCTTGACTCCGACGCCTATCGGCAATTGCGCAAGGCAGACGGTGGGAACCGCGAGCCCGAGTATGGTCAAAAGATAGAAAGTCCCGCAAACGCTTCGTCGCATTTAACACGAGGACGCGGTTCCGCCGGGAAGAGTTTCGACATCTCCTAGTTTAATTGTTCTAAAAAATACGCTATGCTAGCGTATTCCTTGGGGGAAAGTCCCGCCGCAGCCGAGTTGTGTCTGGCCTGCGAGCTAATCTACTTCCCTTAGCCGAACCACAAAGCTTTCAATGGACGCAACGATAAAGGCCCTCGACGCCCTACTCATTCAAGCAATACCGACCATCGTTTTTTTCCTTTTTCTAGCTGCTTATTTGAAGTACATCTTCTTCAAGCCGATGGCGAGGATGCTGGAACAAAGGCGAAAAGAAACCGAAGGCGTTCGGGAGTTGGCCCAGCGCGCGCTTGAAGAAGCCGATAAAAAGACCTCTCAGTTCGAGCGGGCCATGCAGCTGGCTCGAGCCGAAATTGCGCAGGAAAATGAAGTGCTGCGCCGCCAGTGGTCCGCCGAACAGACCGAAATCATCGAGCGCGCCCGGGTCGAATCTGTAAAGCAGGTCGAAGAAGCCAAACTCCAGATGGCCAAAGAAATTGAGCAAGCCAAGAGCGATATGGATACCTCGATTGACCGGCTAAGCTCTGAGATAGTCCAAGCCCTGGTCAGGCGGAGAGCGGCCTAATGCGCGCAAATTTACGTATGCTGGCCCTCATTGCCGGCCTGGTTCTGCTGCCTGGCTTGTCGCTTGCGCAACCCCCCGAAGCTTCGGGCGCGGCCAACCACGCTGCCGAGCAACAAGCGCCAGAGGATGCGGACGTGATGAAGTGGAAGATCATCAACTTCGCCATTTTCGCTATTGGTCTCGGCTTCGCGATCGTCAAAACAGCGCCCGCCTTTTTCAATGCCCGGTCAGCCGATATCCAGAAGGCCATCAAAGATGCCACCGGCCTTAAACTAAACGCCGACCTGCGTTACTCCGAAGTGGACCGCAAAATGGCCAACCTTGCCAGTGAAGTGGACAAACTTCGAGCCGAAGCGAAGCTGGAAATGAAGCGTGAACACGAACGCATGCTCAATGAGACGGAGCAAGAGATCGAACACATCCGAAAAAACGTTGTGGCCGAGACCGAAGCGCTGCGCCTGGATGGTGTTTTTAAGGTCCGGCAGCATACGACACACCTTGCGCTTGACTTGGCGGAACGGCGCCTACGCGACCGTTTCTCCGGAGCCGGTTCCGACGATCTGCTGCAAGACTTCGTTAACCTGGTTGACCGAGGTAAGAATTAATGGCTGAAGCGCTCGCCGAACACTACGCTCGTGCGCTGGTCGACGGCGTATTTGCCCCAAACTCGGGCCTGGTGCCCGAAAAAGCCGTTGCGCAGCTCAACGCGGTCGAGTCTTTTATCGGCGGATCGAAAGATCTCCAGCTTGTGCTGTTATCGCCGGCCGTCAGTAAACTGCGCAAGAAAGCTGTCGTTGCGGAATTGGCTGATCAACTGGCTGTTCACCGGTTGATTCGAAACTTTCTCCTTGTGGTGGTTGTGCATGGCCGGACCCATGAGCTGCGTGCCATGCGCCGCAGTTTCGAAGCGGTGGTAGATGAACGCCTAGGGTGGGCGCCCGCCGAAATTACGTCGGCCAAGGAATTGAACAAGGAACAGCGCACGGAAGTGGAACGCGCTCTCGGAGCGAAGCTCGGAAAATTCATCCGGGCAACGTATCATGTCGATTCCAGGCTCATAGGCGGCGTACGGGCGCGTGTTGCCTCCAAGGAATATGATGCGTCCGTCCGCGGCAAGCTGGAAAGCCTGCGCCAGCGTTTGACGGCATAACGGAAGGGAACAAGCAAACAAGTATGGCTCAAATTAGAGCGGATGAAATCTCGCGCGTGCTGCTTGCCGAGATCGAAAATTTCGATGCGGTCACCAACGTCTCCGAAACCGGCTACATCATCAGTGTGGGCGACGGTATCGCGCGTATCTACGGCCTGCAGAACGTCATGGCCGGTGAACTTGTCGATTTCGGCTCGGATGTCGTCGGTATAGCGCTAAACCTCGAAGAAGATCAAGTCGGCGCCGTACTTCTGGGTGATTACGGAAGTGTCAAGGAAGGCGATCAGGTACGCCGCACCGGGCGCATCATGTCCATTCCCGTGGGCGACGCCATGATCGGCCGGGTGGTCAACGCCCTAGGCCAGCCCATCGACGACAAGGGCCCTATCGCCACGACGGACTTTAACAGTCTCGAACGTTTGGCGCCGGGCGTGGTGGATCGTCAACCCGTGAAGCAGCCGTTACAAACCGGCGTGAAAGCCATCGACGCCATGGTGCCCATAGGCCGCGGACAGCGCGAGCTCATCATTGGCGATCGCCAGACGGGTAAGACCACCGTTGCGCTTGACACCATCATCAACCAAAAAGGCCAGGACGTCATCTGTATCTACATCGCCATCGGCCAAAAGCGCTCCACCGTCTCGCAAGTCGTCAGGGTTTTGGAGCAGCACGGAGCCATGGATTACACCATCGTAGTTGCCGCCACGGCCTCCGATCCCGCGGCTATGCAGTACATCGCGCCCTACGCCGGTTGCTGCATCGGTGAGTTTTTCCGTGACAGCAAACGGCACGCGCTCTGTGTTTACGACGATCTTTCGAAGCACGCCGTGGCCTATCGTGAAATCTCCCTGCTCCTGCGCCGTCCGCCGGGCCGCGAAGCCTTTCCGGGCGATGTGTTCTACCTTCATAGCCGCCTGCTGGAACGTGCCGCCAAGTTGTCCGACGAAAAAGGCGGTGGGTCGCTCACCGCGTTGCCGTTTATCGAAACTCAGGCCGGCGACGTCTCGGCGTACATTCCTACTAACGTCATCTCCATCACCGATGGGCAGATCTATCTGGAGAGCGATCTTTTCAATTCAAACGTCCGCCCGGCCATCAACGTTGGTTTGTCGGTCAGCCGCGTCGGCGGCAGCGCCCAAATCAAAGCCATGCGCTCAGTAGCGGGAACGTTGCGGTTGGAACTGGCGCAATACCGCAACCTGGAAGCCTTCGCCCAGTTCGGCTCGGACCTCGACAAAACCTCTCAGGATCAGCTGAATCGCGGCAAGCGTTGGGTAGAAACTTTGAAACAAGGGCCGTTCGGGCCGATTCCGGTTGAGAAGCAAGTGAGCATCATTTTCGCTTGCGGCAACGGATATCTGGATGATGTCCGGGTGGAAGATGTGCGGCGCTTTGAAGGTGAGCTCTATCGCTATCTGGATAACAGCAAGCCCGACCTCCTCAAGGCCATTCGTGAGAAGCGCGAGTTGAACGACGATATCAAGGGCCAGTTGAAGAGCGCGCTGACCGATTTCAAAACCCGCTTCTCCAGTGGGGCGAGCGGCGGGGAGAAGAAGGCCGCCAAAGGCTGATAGATGCCGAGCTTAATCGACATCCGGCGCCGCATCCGCAGCGTCAAGAACATGCAGCAGATCACCAAGGCCATGAAGATGGTCTCGGCGGCCAAGCTGCGGCGTGCCCAGGAACACGCGATTGCTTCGCGTCCATACGCCAAGATGATGAACCGCGTGCTGTCGAACATCGCCGCGGCATCCTCGGGCAGCGAAGAGGTGTCCGACCTCCCTTTGCTGCAGGTGCGCGAAGAGAAACGCATTCAGTTGATCGTGGTGAGCAGCGACACTGGTCTGGCCGGGGCGTTCAATTCCAATCTGCTGCGCCTGGCGCACCGTTTTGCCGATGAGCACGGGCAGGGCGACCTCCGGGTGGAAGCCATCGGCCGCAAAGCGCGCGACTATTTCCGCAAACGGAATTTCACTCTCAGCGGAGAGCATATCGGCATCGTCGAAAAACCGAACATAGAGAAGGCCCGGGAGATCGCGGATAAGATGATCGAGCTTTATAGCAAAGCGGAGGTCGACGCAGTCTACCTGGTGGTCAACGAGTTTAAGAGCGTGATGGCGCCGAATTTGGTGACGAAAAAGATCCTGCCGGTTGAAATACCCGAAGGCGGCGGCGAACAGATCGATTACATCTACGAGCAGCCGCCCCATGAACTTTTGAGCGAGCTACTGCCGCGCTATGTCGAAATGTCAATTTTCCGCGCCCTGCTCGAATCCGTCTCGGCCTATCATGCCGCGCGCATGGCGGCCATGGATTCCGCCAGCTCCAACGCCGGCGATGTGATTGAGACATTGACGTTGAATTTGAATCGCGTCCGCCAGGCAAGTATTACGCGCGAAATTATCGAAATTGTTAGCGGCGCTGCCGCTACTGTCTAGTTATTTGGAGTCTTTATGCCAACACAGGGTGTAGTGGAAGGCCACGTTGTTCAGGTCGCCGGTCCCACAATCGAAATTGAGTTTCCCGAAGGTCACATCCCCAAGATCTACAACGCCATTCGTGTTACGAGCGAAGGGTATGACGTTCCGGCCGCTATTGACATCATTGCCGAAGTAGCCCAGCACATCGGAGAGGGCCGCGTGCGCACCATCGCCATGCAGCCAACGGACGGTCTTGTGCGTGGCATGAAAGCGTTCGATCTGGGTGATCCTATCTCGGTTCCGGTCGGCAAAGAAACCCTTGGGCGTGTACTCAATGTCCTCGGTCAGCCGGTCGACAATATCGGCCCGATCCAGACCGAGAGGCGGTCCCCCATTCACCGTTCTGCTCCTACTTTTGCCGAGCAGGCGACGGAATTGGAGATGCTTGAATCCGGCATTAAGGTGATCGACCTGCTCGAACCCTATGTGCGCGGTGGAAAAATCGGCCTGTTCGGCGGCGCTGGCGTCGGAAAAACCGTCATCATCCAGGAACTCATCCATAACATCGCCATGAAGCACGGCGGCGTCTCGGTGTTCGCCGGAGTCGGCGAGCGCACTCGTGAAGGAAACGACTTGTGGCTCGAAATGCAGGAATCGGGCATCGTCGATCCGCATGACTTTAACAAATCGAAGGTCGCCCTGGTCTATGGCCAGATGACCGAGCCGCCCGGCGCGCGTCTCCGCGTGGGCCTAACCGGTCTGACGGTCGCCGAATACTTCCGCGATGAGGAAGGGCAGGACGTGCTGCTCTTCATAGACAACATCTTCCGTTTCACGCAGGCTGGTTCGGAAGTTTCCGCGCTGCTGGGCCGCATGCCCTCAGCCGTCGGTTATCAACCAAATCTTTCCTCGGAAATGGGCGATTTGCAAGAACGCATCACCTCCACCAAGCGCGGCTCCATCACCTCGGTGCAGGCCATTTATGTGCCTGCCGACGATTACACCGATCCGGCGCCGGCTACCACGTTTGCCCATTTGGACGCCACTACGCAGCTCTCCCGGGCTATTTCCGAATTGGGCATTTATCCCGCGGTGGATCCGCTGGCGTCCACTTCCCGCATTCTAGATCCGAATGTAGTCGGCGAAGAGCACTACGAAGTGGCTCAACGCGTCAAGCAAACCTTGCAGCGCTTCAAGGACTTGCAGGATATCATCGCCATTCTCGGCATCGACGAACTCAGCGATGAAGACAAACAGATTGTGGCCCGCGCGCGCCGCATTCAGCGCTTCCTTTCGCAGCCGTTCCACGTTGCCGAGCAGTTCACCGGGCGTCCCGGGAAATACGTGAAGCTGGAAGACACCGTGCGCAGCTTCCGCGAGATTGTGGATGGCAAGCACGACGCGCTTCCGGAACAGGCGTTTTACCTGCAGGGTTCCATTGAAGACGTGCTCGAAGCCGCCGCGAAGATGAAGGGCTAATCGTGGCCGATACGTTTCAATTGGAAGTCGCCACCCCCGACCGGTTGTTCGTTGACGAGCTAGTCACTATGGCCGAGCTGCCGGGCAAAGATGGGTACATGGGCATCTTGCCCGGACACGCGCCTTTGCTAAGCGCCCTTGGAGCCGGTACTTTGACGTACGGTGTTGACGGTAGTCAAAAAGTGCTGAAGATCGACGGCGGGTTTGTCGAGGTCTTCGACAATCACGTCCGTGTTCTGGCCGACCACGCGGAACCTGTCAGCTAAATAGAGTTAGCGCCGGGCACTTGCAGTAGCCGATACCACAGTCCATGAGTTGGCTTTCAGATCTTCCAGTTCGCTGCTCTGCCACGCATACTCCGGGTGCTGCTTTAGAAATTGTTTGGCATTGAAAGCGAGGCCGCACGGGTGGCCGGCGCCTGCCGCAAACGACATTTTCTCGGCCATGGCGCTGTCGGCGACCTTTGCCTCGGCCGTGCCCGCCGGTCCGAACGGCCCTTGCCAACCCGGTAAGCCGCGGCTCGATCTGTCGATATGTCCGCAGAGCGTCCGTTCATTTGCGTCGTATTCCCTAGTCGGAACGTCGTAGTGGTCGGTTTCAAAACGCTTGCCGGCTTCGACGTCTATCTTCCCCTTGTTCTCCGCCATGAGTTGATCCCAGCGGCGATGACGCACTTCATTCGGCGTGTTCGGATCGTGGGCCGGAAAGTCCGTTTCTTCCGCGATCAACTTGGGGTTAACTGGAAAATTCGAGCCGACGAAATAGCCGTCTTTGCTGCGTTCGAGCGTCACGTTTTTGAGGCCGAGTTCCAACCGCGCGATCTCATTCGTTTTGCGATCCCCTATCAGCCATGCATTTGCGTAGCCGCCATTGTTGCCGTCTTTCATAATGCGCGTGAAATCGTCGATCGATTCGGAATACTGCATGGCTTTGCGGGCGCGGACAAACTCGGGTACGCCTTTCTCATCGAAGCCATGAAAACTACCGATGGTTGTCTCCGTGATCATCAGACCGGCGTCGTTGATGCCAAAATCGTCAGCACTGTGAATCAGCCCAGGTACTCCGTCCATCAGGAAGTGATGGCCTTTTGCCGGAGCGATATCGAAGATCACTTTCCACCGGCTGCCCGTAAGATAGTCGGTCCAGTTGTTGTGGCCGATGACGATGCGTCCATCTTTCGTGTATTTGCCCGTGGCGACAAAGGCGCTGCAATGCTCGGCAACGGTGCTGGTCACCTGCTGGCCCTCGCGCTTCTTCATTTCGTCGTAATAATAGGGAAACTCCATCCACTCATTCATGGCCACCAGATCGACCACGTCTAGCTTGGATCCTTTCGCCTGCAAACCGCTGGCTATCCCCTGCAGTTCCTCGCGATACTCAGCGTCAACCTTCGGCCAGGACAATTTTTCAGCAACGGCTCGCAGATCGGACCATTTCTTCCCCACTTCGTGAGTGGCGCTGAGTTCAATGGCGCGTTTCGCGTCCTCTATTTCCCGGCTGAGCAGGTATCCGTGCTGGTAACCTACCGTTGCCGCATCGCCTTCCAGATGAACAAAAATCCAGCCATTCTGCGCCGGCTTGCGGAACCCAGCCCGAAGACGTTCATCCGGTGAGCCAGCCCGCAGGGTGGCGCATAGCAGGATGCAGGAGATCAGTCCGGCCGAGTAGAAACGCATATTGTCTCAGGGTACAGCAGACCCGATTGAGGATCGTGGCGGGCCACAGGGCATCATAGAAGACAGGTGTCAACTCTTACGGAAGCTTCCGCGCGGGAAAAAGAACTGAACTCAATGTCCATGATCACCACCACGGTGGTCCTGGTCATCGTGACGGCGACTTTCGCCGCGCTCATCGCGGTCTTTTTTGTGCGCGCTCAAAAGAACGAATTCTGGCAGCATATAGAAATCCCGCAAATTCTCTGGGCTACTACGGGAGTGCTCCTAGCCAGCAGCGCGACTCTCGAAGCCGCCCGGCGCAAGCTGCTGAAACATGATCGCGCCGCTTTCTTCCGTTTGACGGCGTGGACCACTGGGCTGGCCACGTTCTTCCTGATCGGACAGCTCGCCGCGTGGTTTCAAATTCTGCATTCCGGAGCGGTTCTCAAGTACAATCCGCATTCCTGGTTTGTTTTCCTGTTTAGCGGACTACACGGCATGCACATTGTCCTGGGGTTGGCAGGCCTGGGCTACCTTTTGTATCGTACCCGGCAGGCGGCTAGCGGACCCAGGTACCAGATGAAGACACGAGTAGTGGCGAACGGAGTATCCATCTTCTGGCACTACCTCGATTTTCTCTGGATTGTGCTGTTCGGACTGCTGGCGCTATGGCGCCGTTGAGTAAAGGATCACTCGCCCTGCCGGATCGCCACCCACTTCTTCACCACGGCGACCAACTGCTCGGCTTGAAATGGTTTTGAAAGATAATCGTCCATGCCGGCGCTCAAACAACGCTCGCGTTCGCCGACCAGGGCATTGGCGGTAACGGCAATGATAACGGGTTGCGGATGGGTCAACTTCCGGATCTGGCGGCTAGCCTCGAATCCATCCATAATCGGCATCTGACAATCCATGAGAATCAAGTCGTACGGCGTCGATTGATGCGCTTCCAACGCCTCATAACCGTCCGCAACTACGTCTATGAAAAAACCCGCTCGTTGCAAAATCAGTTTGCCAACTCGCTGATTGATGGTGTTGTCCTCGGCCATCAATATACGCAGATGTACTGCCGATTGTGGATCGGTCAATAGTATTAACTTGCTCCCGGGAAACTGGTTAGACCGTTTTCTTTCTAAACATATACCCTACCCGTCAGAACTTTTCGTTGCCGGCCATCGGCGAGCGCGTCGCCGCCTTGGTGGTGGTCTCATCACGTTCCACCTTGCCGTCACGGATATGGATGACACGATTGGCGTGGTTGGCGATATCGTGCTCGTGCGTGACTAACACAATAGTGTTACCGTCCTCGTGTAAACGTTCGAACAACGCCATGATCTCGTTCCCTGTATTGCTGTCGAGCGCGCCGGTCGGTTCATCCGCCAGCAAAATGGACGGCCGGTTGACGAGCGCCCGGGCGATTGCCACGCGTTGGCGCTGCCCGCCGGATAGTTCATTCGGCTTATGATGCATGCGCTGTTCCAAATCGACTGCCCTGAGCGATTCGCGAGCGCGTTCCAGGCGTTCGCTCGATGGAATGCCGGCATAAATCAGCGGCAGCTCCACATTGTGTAGCGCCGACGCGCGCGCCAGCAGATTGAACGTCTGAAATACGAAGCCAATCTCCTTATTCCGGATACGGGCGAGTTCGTCGTCTTCCATGTCGCTGGCAAGCTTGCCATTCAAATAGTACAGACCCTTGGTAGGCGAATCGAGACAGCCGATCAGGTTCATCAGCGTCGATTTACCGGAGCCCGAAGGCCCCATGATTGCCACGTACTCGCCGCGCTTGATTTCGATCTCTACTCCGGAGACAGCGTGAATCTCCTGATCTCCCATGATGTAGGTCTTCCAGATGTCGTACGTCCGGATGACAATGCCGTCGCGCTTAAGCTGCTCGCCCCGCACTTCGCGCTCTTTGGGGCTGAGGTCGTGGACTGCTGTTTGGAAGGTGGCCATGTCGGATGTCGAGTGTCCGGTGTTAGCCCGCCGTTGGATTCAGCACCATAGGTTTATTATCTATTTTAACTTTGGCGTCGTTGCGGATAGTCCGTATGACCTGATAGCTGCCGGTCACAATCTGATCGCCGTCCTTCAGTCCGCTGAGGACTTCAATATCCGTGGCGCCGCTGATGCCTGTCTTCACTTCACGGAATTGCGCCTTTCCGTTATTTACCACGAACACGCCTTGCAACTCTTCTTTCGCGGCCTTCAACGATGCCGGATCGGTGGGCATTTTTTCGCCCGGCTTAGGCTGCTTCAACTGGCCTTTCTGCCGGATGGTCAGCGCTTGAATTGGAATAGCCAGGGCGTGAGGCCGCATGTCGGTGGTGATCTTGGCTGTGCAGGAGAGACCCGGCCGCACCAGTGTTTCCGGAATATCGAGCGCGATGATAACCTTGAAATCCTTCGCTTCCTGGCTGGAAGTGGTGCTTTGCGATGCGGCCACGCCGGTAGACCGCACAAGCGCCGTGTCACCGATTTCGATAATCTTCCCCTTGAAGATGCGGTTCGGGATGGCATCAATCGTGACATCCGCCGGCTGATCCAGCTTGACGCTGACTATGTCCGTTTCATCCACGTGAACTTCAGCCGTGATGATGGACATATCGGCGATAGTCATGATCGTGGAACCGACCGAGTTTTGAATGCCGGGGACAACGGTCTCACCCACGCGCATGGGCAGATCCGTGACCACGCCGTCCAATGGAGCGGCCGCATCGTAGCGGCTGAGCACATCCCGCTGGCGTGCCAGCATGGCCTGGCTTTGGGTTATCTTTCGCTGGTAAGACGTGGATTGCGCGGCGGCTTGAGCGCGCGCAGCTCTGGCTTGATCAACCTTTGTAAGGGAGGACTGTAAGGTAGCAACCGCCAGATCATATACGATCTTCTTAGCTTCAAAATCCTGAGCGGCGATCAGCTTTTCATTGAAAAGATCCTGGCTCCGCTTGAAGTCGAGCTTTTTCTGCTCGACGTCCGCGCGATCGTGGTCAACTTGAGCCAGTGCCACCGCAATACTGTGTTCCGCCGATTTGTCGTTGGCCTCGCTAGCCGCGGAATCCGCCATCGCTGAATTCACGGCCGCTTGCTGTGCGTTGTAGTCGGCCTGGGGCTGGATATCGGCTAAGCGGGCCAGCACCTGCCCTTTCTTAACGTGGTCGCCCTCTTTCACGTAAATAGCAACGATGGGGACCGCACCCTGGGTGTTGGCGCCTATGTTGATGTAATTTCTAGGCTTTACTTCTCCCGAGGCGGTTACGATGGCCGTCAGATCCGTGCGCGCGACATTGCCGGTTTGAACCGTAACTACGCCGCGCTGGCTGATCTTGATACTTGCAAATACTGAGACGGTGATCACCAGCACCAGGCCCAGCAAGATGATAAATTTCCACTTTTTCTTCAAGTTAAGATTGATCTCCCGGCTGCAAGATCCAGACGGAAACAGCGCAAGGAATGTTCCCTGGTTTTAGGAAGATTTGAAAAATGCAGGCAGTTCCAATATAAACGAAGCTCCCTGGTCGCTGCTCTCCACCCGAATCTCTCCCCCTTGAGCATGGACGGCCCATTGAGCGATAGCTAAGCCGAGGCCTGCGCCGCCTGTGTCTCTAGCCCGGCCAGCATCTATTCTATAGAAGCGCTCAAAAATCTTGGCGCGATGCTCAACAGCGATGCCCGGGCCGCTATCGGCAATTTTCAATATCACGCTGGATGTAAGTGAGCTTACAGAGACGGAAATCGTCCCGCCGACCGGTGAGTACTTGACTGCATTGTGAAGAACGTTGATCACGGCTTGCCGCAGCAGCAGCCGGTCGCCTTTCATATTGATCCCGGCGTCGCCGGAAACCAACAGTTTCTGTTCGCGCTCCTCCGTTAGAACCTCAAAGAAAGCCGCCACTTCCTTGACCAGATCCAGGGGAGAAAATACGGTGATGTTGAGCTGGACCTGCCCGGCGTCCGACCGCGAAATTGCGAGTAGGCTGTCCACCAGTTTGGTGAGCCGGGCTACCTCTTCCAGCATGCTTCCAATGGTGTCTCTGTAGCCTTCGGCAGTCTGGCTGTTTTGCAGGCCTACTTCACCAACGCTCCGTATGGCTGCTAACGGAGTTCTTAATTCGTGGGAGGCGTCGGACGTGAAGCGGCGCAATTGTTCGAACGAGAGCTCCAGCCGGTTTAGAACATTGTTGATGACTCGCGCCAACTGGCCAAGCTCGTCCCCGGCATTTTCCACCGGCAGTCTTTGATTTAAGCGCTCTGCCGTGATTTGTTCGGCGCGCTGCGCCATTTGCTCCAGTGGGAACAAGGCCCGGCGGGCAAGTTGGTATCCGAACGCTGCCGCGATCGCTAGGAGGAAGGGAAGCGCGATGATGGAAGCCGCCAGAAATTCTCTGATTCTAGACCAAATTGCGTCCTCCCGGTACCCTAGGCGTATGACCATGACCATACCGTGCAGCGAATAACGGCGGCTGACTAAAAGTATCCGGCTGCCATCCTTCAACCGGCCGGACCGTTCGGAGAAAGTATCCACGCCTTCTCCGGCAAATGGTATTCCGCCCAACTCATCGTTCCCTAGCCGTTCGTTCCGATAAAGCACTTTCCCGTCTGGGGAGCGAATTTCCAGCAGCCGCTCCAAAAGCAGGCGGGATTGCGGATGATTATGATAGTCCTCCCGCAAGGAGAGATTGCCGTCCGGCGTAATGAAAAGCAGGCCTTCGATAGTTTCCACATCCTGAACGGCGAAATGGCTCATTTGGTTCAGAAGGTGCAAGTACAGAACAAGGGAGGAGCCGGCAACGAAAAGCAGTAGCACCACCGCCAGCACCAACACGTACCAGGTGGTAAGACGGGCTCGAAAGGGAAGACTCCTGAACTGCAGCACCTAGGCGATCTCTTCACGCAAGACGAAACCAAGGCCGCGTACGGTGTGCAGAAGTTTCTTGCTGAAGCCGTCGTCTATTTTTCGCCGGAGGTGCGTGACATGCACATCGATGACATTATCGAGCGGGGTTTGGCGGGCGATATCTTTCCAGATGTCGCGGGCCAGCATCTCTCGCGAAACCACCCGCCCCTTGTTGATAAACAGGTACTCCAGAATTTCGTATTCTTTGCTGGTCAGTTCTATGGCTTGCCCATCGCGGCTGACGTGCCGGTGGGTCAAATCGATTTCCAGATCCGCCACTTTCGAGGAAGAGCCGGTTTCGATGGTGCTCCCGCGACGCAGCAGGGCCCGTATCCGCGCTAGTAATTCAGGGAATGCGAAGGGTTTGACGAGGTAATCGTCAGCACCGGTATCCAGCCCGAGCACGCGATCCTCCAAGGCGTCACGGGCGGTTAGAAGCAGGATTGGAATGCGTATGCCTTGTTGGCGCAGGCTTCCCAAAATTTCAAATCCGTCGCGGCCCGGAAGCATAACATCCAGAATCGCCAGGTCGAACGTTTGCTTGCAAATGAGATAAAAGCCCTCTTCCCCGGTATGCGCCAGCTCGACGCTGTAGCCGTCGGCTTCCAAACCTTGTTTCACCGCACTGGCAAGCTTCCGTTCGTCCTCGATAACTAAAATCCGCACGCTGTCCTCTTTATAGGAGATTGAATTGACCATGGGCAACTTAAGAGTTTGTTAAGTCTCTCTTCAGAAACTCTTAAGGAAAACTTAAGTTGCCGCTCTTTATATTCGGCCCGAGCATAAGAACAAGGACAGGTTGAACGTACCTGAAGCATTATGACTCGAAATCTCCGTCACTTCTCTATACTTTCCATTTCACTACTCTTAGCGGCAGCGGCGCTGAATGGCAAGGACAAACATCCGAAAGGGCAGCCGGATGTGCCGCAGGATCAGATCGCGGTGGTCGCCCATATCCCATTGACGGGTGGGCCGGTGACCCGTTTCCTCACTACGGACCATTACCGGCGCAATTATCTTTATGCCGAGCGTGAATCGGGTAAGGCTCTCACGCTTATTGATGTCACGCAGACCAGCCGTCCGGCTGTACTCGCGGATATGACTTATCCCGCCGGTAGAAGCGACAATCTTGTTGCGGTTGCCGGCAATGCCGCGCTTGTGTCAAGTTCCGCGAGCAATGCCGCGCCGGCGGCGCCGCAAACGTTCCGCATTATGAGCTTCACCGATCCGCTTCAACCAGCGGTGAAGCAGGAATTCATTGGCGTGACGGCCATGGCGCGTGATGACAAGCGCGGGCTGATCTTCCTGGCAAATGCCGAGGGTGTTTGGGTGTTGCAGGAAAAGTATGCCATGGACCCTGCCTATCAAAAAGAATGGGAGCACATGACGCTCGATGCCCGCTAGCAGCCGGACCGGAATGCTGACGCGCGGGAAGGCTCAGAAAGTTACTGTGTATCTTAATGAAGATACCTCTTCGAAAAAAGGCTTTAGCTATGAGCAAGTGTTACGGTTTCTCTACGAAAAGGAGATAGCCGGCGCCACGCTGCTACGGCTCGATGAAGGATTCGGAAGCCATCATCAGCGGCACACGGTAACGCGGCGGCACTTGCCGGTGAGAGTGGAGTTTATCGATACTGCCGAAGTAGTGGAGGCGCTGCTTCCCGCGTTACTTGAACTTGTTCCCGACGGATTGATTGAGATGCACGAGACCACGATAGTCAAAGCGGCCAAACAGGAGGCTGTTTTCTAATTTGACTTTACGAGCACTCCGGGCTTTGGTGATTTCCGGCATCGGTCTACTTCCCTTCCCGCTCTTCCCGCAAACCTCGCAATCGGACCCGGCTGCGCTGAAGCTTACTCTCGATCAAGCTCAGCAGATAGCCTTAAAAAATCATCCGCGGATCGGCTCCGCAGTGTTACTGGCGGAAGGCGCGGGCAATGCTGTTTCCGCGGCCCGGTCTGCCTATTACCCGCAAGCCGCCGCGAACATGACGGCGACGGTCGCCAACGATGCCACAACGCTGGCTTCCGGCGCGCTGCAGACGTCTAGTCTTAATAGCCGGTTTTCCTCCGGCGTGACGCTGGTTCAACTGGTTACCGACTTTAATCGCACCGCAAGCCTGGTGAATGCCGCCAAGTTTCGCTACCAGGCTGCTAACGACAGCGTGCTGAATGCCCGGGCGCAGATATTGCTTGCGGTCAGAAACGCCTACTTCGGAGTATTGGGTTCGGACTCCATTTTGCAGGCGGCCCAAGCCACTTTGCAAAGCAGGCAGTTGATGCGCCGCCAAATCGCTGCCTTGGCGCAAAGCGATTTGCGCTCCAGTTTGGACGTTACGTTTGCGGAGGTCCTGGTTTCGGAAGCGCAGCTTGCGCTCGACCAGGCACAGACCGATGCTCAATCCGCTAGAGCGGGCTTAGCCGCCGCCTTGGGATATGAATCGGTGCAGAACTTCACGTTGGAAGATCAGGCCGCGCCCGCGGCTCCCGATCGGGATCTGTCTTCACTGGTGACCGACGCATTGGGCGCGCGTCCCGACCTTAGCGTTCTCAAGCATAATCGCGATGCGGCCTACCAGCTTGAACGCGCCGAAAAGAAGCTGAACTATCCGACTGTTAGTGTGCTTGCCGCTGGCGGCGTGATCCCGGAACATGACCACACCATCCCGCGCAACAATTACGAGGCCGCCGGGATAAATATCAATATTCCGGTATTCAATGGCGGATTGTTCGCTGCCAGGCGGTCGGAAGCCCTGCGAAACGCCGAAGCGGCGGATAAGAATGTGCAGGAGCTCTCCATTCAGGTCGCCAGGGAAGTACGAATGGCGTGGTTCAAGGCGGACAATGCGTACCGCCGGTTGAGCGTAACGAGTCAACTGGTGGAGCAAGCCAGAAGAGCCGTGCATCTGGCGCAAGCGCGTTATGACGCCGGTTTGGGAAGCATTGTCGAGCTAAACCAGGCGCAAACCAGCGAGATTTCAGCGGAGATCGACGCTGCCGGGGCGAAATACGACTATCTGAGCCGCCGCACCGAACTCGACTTTACGATTGGAGCTCTCCGCTAATAGCATGCAGAAGAAGTTGAACGGCAATCAGTTGAATCGAGGTTCGCGTATTGCGATCGCGCTGCTCGCCTGCGGCCTGGACCTGTTGGTCACATCATGTGCAAGCAGAACAGAAAGTGCGGAAGCACCACGCCTGAACTCAGGGAAGCCGGAAGCGGCGATCGTACCGGTGGTCAAGGTGGTGCGAAGCACTCTCTCCAGCGACTTGGTTCTTACCGGCGAATTCATTCCCTACCAGGAGATCGATGTGATGGCCAAAGAGGCCGGTTACATCAAGGCAATCCATGTGGATATCGGTGACCGGATGCATACGGGTCAGCGCATAGCCGAACTGGATATTCCTGAGATGCAGAACGACATCGTTCGAGCCGAAGCCGGAACGCAGGCATCATTAGCGGATATTGCGACGGCCCGCGGTAACTTGACGCGCGCTCAATCGACAAGCGACATAGCCGATCTTTCTTATAAACGCATCCTCGATGTGTCCACTAAGGAGCCCGGTTTGGTTCCGCGTCAGGAAGTCGATGTAGCGCATGCCAGGCAACTGGAAGCAGCCGCGTTAGTGGCATCCGCGCAGGCGAACTTGAGCACCGCGCAGCAGAAGCTGGCCATGGCCAAAGCCGACCAGGCACGCTGGGCCACGCTGGAGAAGTACACGATTATCGCCGCTCCTTTTGATGGCGTAGTCACCAAGCGCTACGCGAATACAGGCGCCATGATTCAGCAGGGTACGTCTTCGTCCAGCCAGGCGATGCCCGTGATCCGGCTCTCGCAAAACAATCTGCTGCGTTTGCTATTGCCGGTGCCCGAATCGGCGGCGCCAAGCATTCGCGTAGGCGAAACCGTGGATGTTACGGTGGACGCCCTCCACAAGACTTTTCCCGGCCGCGTGACACGTTTTGAAGACAAAGTAGACATGTCCACGCGCACGATGAACACGGAAGTGGATGTTCCAAACCGCGATTATGTGCTGATACCGGGCATGTACGCGCAGGTGAAGCTGCACATGAGCCAAAGCAAGAAAGTGTTGGCGGTGCCCTTGGACGCGGTGGAAGAAACGGACGGTGGGCGGGAAGTGTACGCCGTCCAGGGTGATACCGTGCGCGTGCTGCCCGTTTCCGTTGGTGTGAAAACATCCCAGCAGCAGGAGATTCGCACGGGAGTTCAGGAAGGGGATCTGGTCATCGTGGGTCGGCATGCCGGTCTCGAAAACGGCCAGAAGGTGCAGCCGAAGCTGGTTCATTTCGACGACGCAGCGGTCCCGGCGCAGGGGAGCTAGAGATCCGTTATGTCGCGATTCGCCATTAAGACGCCGTATTTGATTGTTGTCGTATGCCTGATCATCACTCTGGTGGGCGGCGTGGGTCTTGCCCGCATGCCGGTGGATATGTTCCCCGCCATGAACATCCCCGTGGTCGTTGTAGCCACCTTCTACAACGGTATGCCGCCGGAACAAATCGAAGGGAACATCACTTATCACCTGGAGCGTTTCTTTACGCTTGCGAGCGGCGTGGAACACATCGAATCCAGGTCACTGAGCGGAGTTAGTGTCATCAAAGTCTATTTCCAGCCTGGAAGCAACGCCGATAGCGCGGCGTCCACTATCTCCAATCTGGCAATGGCCGACATACGCGACTTGCCGCCCGGCACGCTTCCGCCGATCGTATTGAAATTTGACGCGGCCAGTCTACCTGTCTGCCTTGTGACGTTGAAAGGTGAAGGGCTTACTGAGACGGGATTGAAGGATCTGGCGCAGAATAACATCCGCAATCAGTTGGGCGGCGTGCCCGGAGCGTCCGTTCCACAACCTTTCGGCGGGCGCTGGCGGCAGATCCAGTTTTACGTCGATCCGTACAAACTTGAGGCAAACCAGCTCAGCCTGATGGATGTAGTTCGGGCGGTGAATGACACCAACGTCATCCTACCCGGCGGAGACGTACAGATTGGGCACTTAGACTACGACGTCTATGCCAACAATCAAGTCGATCTGGCGACGATGAATCAGACGCCCATCAAAATTGTCGGGCAGTCTCCCGTGCTCTTTTCCGCCATTGGGCAGGCGAAGGATGCGTACTCACTGCAATACAACGCGGTTCGAGTAGACGGGCAGCGTTCCGTCTACTTGCCGGTGTTGAAACAGGGCGGCGATTCCAATACGATTGCCGTCGTCAACGGGGTCCGTGAGAAGCTGCAGCATCTGTTCGACGTTCCCAAGACGCTGTCGAGCGCTGTAGTGTTCGATCAATCGGCCTTCGTTAAAACCGCCATTGAGACGCTGCTGCACGAGGGAGGCATGGGGCTCTTTCTCACCTGCCTTTTGATCCTGGTGTTCCTTGGCAGCATGCGGGCCATGGTGGCGGTCTTTTTTTCCATACCGCTGTCGGTATTGGCGGCATTCATCGCATTGCAGCTGGGCGGGAGTTCCATCAATAGCATGGTGCTGGGCGGCTTTGCGCTGGCGCTTTCGCGCTTGATCGACAACTCCGTTGTAGTCCTCGAGAACATCTTCCGCCACCTCGAACTCGGTGAACCGCCGGAGGTAGCGGCCGAGAAAGGTGGACAGGAAGTAGCGCTTCCGGTGTTAGCCGCAACGCTGACCACGGTGGTGGTCTTCTTCCCGGTCACGCTGCTCTATGGGGTGAGTAAGTTTCTCTTTTCAGCCTTAGCTCTGGCAGTTGTGCTTTCGCTCTTTGCCTCTTACTTTGTCGCTCTGACGGTTGTCCCTCTGTTTTGCGCCCGGTACATGAAACATTCGGGCGTGCACATGGAGTCGACGCTTGACCGTCAGCAGCATGTGGAAGCGGCGGTTGGCGCCAAGCCTGGCATGGGAACGCGCTTCCATCTTTGGTTCAACCGGCAATTCGGCCATCTGCTGGCCGCCTACGAAGCACTGGTGGCAAAGGTGATGCTGCGGCCGCGCGCCGCCATGGGAGTCTTCTTTTTGCTGTTTGGATTCAGCCTGCTGCTATTTCCCCTGGTCGGGCTTGCCTTCTTTCCCCAGACCGATGCGGGACAGTTCGTGGTTAGCATTAAAGCTCCCTCCGGCACAAGGCTGGTGGATACTGAGAACGAAATCGCGCGCGTGGAGCAACTGATTCGCGAAACGGTTTCGCCTCAGGACATGGGCATGATCGTCTCCAACATTGGCGTCGATCCTGGTTTTTCCGCCGTCTACACCTCCAACTCGGCTATGCATACCGCCATTGTTCAGGCTAGCCTCAAGCCAGGGCACCACGTCGGGAGTTACGAATACATTGCTCGGGTGAAGCGGCGCATGCAGGAAGAAATGCCGGAATTGGCTGCTTTCTTCTCGTCGGGCAGCTTAGTGG
>Ga0193743_1000808_pt1 | contig 24438 bp, 18 predicted proteins | sample L2c2metaG_FD_143038 | JGI IMG/M metagenome (GOLD analysis project Ga0193743, IMG submission 143038) | Soil microbial communities from a riparian zone of the East river system, Colorado, United States - L2c2 | ecosystem: Environmental > Terrestrial > Soil > Riparian zone | place: USA: East River...
CCTCAACCAGGCCGTCCGATAACTGGCAGCATCGACTCTTCTACTGAACCCCAACCGGCACCGAGCTTACGTGCTAACCAAGCTCACAAAGAGTGCGAATAGAAACTCGGTGGAGAGCAATATGCAGCACCCACATCAACAGCAAGAAAACCTAAAAGAAAGATCGATATTGACTCAAGAGACCTGCTCATAGAAAGTCGGCTTGCAGGGCGTTACGGTCACACTGTCCGCGACGTAGTCACTTGACGATCGTGTCACCCGAAGTAGAGTATGGCTGCCACTTATGCGAGATCTCTCCCACAAGCACATACTTGCCTTCGCCCTTTTGTTTGTCGTCCTGTTCGCCGTGCTCTTTGCCGGCGTGGTCGAGGTGCATAAGCGCAACATGCAGCGGCACGCCACCGCGCACTATGTACCGGCTACGCAAGTAGCACCCACAAACTAGACCGAAACTACTTCCCCTTGGCAGCAGGCACGTGACCCGTCACGCCCTTGCCCTTGCCTTCTTCCAAGGTGACGATTCGATCTATCCCTGGCAACGGCACCTTTTCGACGGTGCCGTCCGGCCAGTGGATCTCGAGGGCGTCCACCTTCGCCGCGTCGCCCAGCCCGAAGTGCACACGCGGATCGTTCGATGAGGCGTAGCTTCCGCCGCTGTACACATCGCCCCGCTGCCGCACGCCTCCACTGGTCAGGTAGACGGTTGCGCCGACAGCATCGCGCGGCCCCTTCGGGCCCCCGATTAGCTTCAACTCCACCCAGTGATGATGGTCCGGATTCACGTTGCGCAAGAGCGTGGGCGGCATATCCACGTTGTTGATCACCACATCCAGCTTGCCGTCGTTGAAGAGATCGCCTACCGCCGCGCCACGGCCCGGCCGCACCACGGCCAGTCCCGTGCCTGTCACTGCCGGTTGCAGCTCAAATCGCTTCCCCTGGAGATTGCGGAAGAGCAGTGGCCGCTCGGCGAACGTAGTGCCCCAGTCGTACTTGTCCACCGTCGGATAGACGTGCCCGTTTGAGATGAACAGGTCCTGCCAGCCGTCATTGTCGTAATCCATGAAGGCATCGCCCCAGCCCAGAAACGGCACCGTCGGCTCGGCCACCCCTGCCGCGTAACTCACGTCGGTAAAGTTTCCATCGCCGTCGTTGTGATAAAGGACGTCGTAGTCGTCCGAGAACGTTGTGTGGAAGAGATCGATGCGGCCGTTGTTCTCGTAATCCCCGAGCGCAATCCCCATCGAGGCCGTCTCGCGGCCATTCTCGTTCAGCGCATAGCCAGACGCATAACTCGCATCCTCGAAGGTGCCGTTGCCCTTGTTCAGATAGAGATAGTTCGGCGTCGAATCGTCGGCCACCAGCAGGTCGGGCTTGCCATCGTTGTTCACATCGATGAAGACGCTGGCCAGCCCGTAGTAGCCGGCCTTGTCGTTCACGCCGAGTTTCTCGCTCACATCTGTAAACGTGCCATCGCCGTTGTTGTGGAAGAGGTGATCGTGTTCGCCTTCCAGCCCGCGTGGTCCGCACATCACGGGCGCGCCGCGGAACTGGCAGAAGTTCTTCGTGAGCGTCGCCGCGGAACCCGGCGTCGGTGGCTGATCGTTCTCATAGTGGACGTAGCCTGGCACGAAGAGATCCAGCCGCCCGTCGCCGTCGTAATCACCCCAGGTGGCACCCGTCATCCAGCCGCCCACCACCACGCCCGCCTTCTTCCCTACATCGGTAAAGGTGCCATCGTGATTGTTGTGATACAGCCGATCGCCGCCGAAGTTCGTGATGTACATATCCGGCCAGCCATCGTTGTCGTTGTCCGCCACCGCGACGCCAAATCCCCACCGGTCGTTGGTCACCCCAGCTTTCGCCGCCACGTCGGTGAACGTGCCGTCGTGATTGTTATGGAAGAGCGCAGCATGCGGCGATTCCGCTTTTCCGGAAAGTGCTTCGTAGGTCGACGCGTTCACCAGGTAGATGTCCAGCCAGCCGTCGTTGTCGTAGTCGATCAGCCCCACGCCGGAGCCCGGTGTCTCCAGGATGAACTGCTTTTCTTGCGTTCCATCGCGGTGTGTCCACTTCGACAATCCGGCCTTCTCCGCAATGTCCATAAAGATTGGCGAGCCATGATCCACAAACCCACCCGCCGTAATGGGCCGCTTTTGTGCATCCAGCACCGGGGCGAAGGTGCCGCCGGTATTCACGCCGGTGCTCATTCCCTGCTGGGGAGCACTGGCGGGCGCCTGCGCGCGCGTGCTGAGTGGGGATGATGCGCTCAGCAGCAACGCAAGCGCACATTCAAGAAGGAGAAGCGATGGCTTTGACACGAATAAGGGGTTCCAGGACTGAAGGATACGCGATGCAGTTGTACCTCGCCATCCACCCACAGGTGGAGTCTGCCCTTTTGCTGTCTGTTCCATCAAGACAGGTAGAATCAACTCCACCCCATCACGCCTGAGTGCACCTGGAGTGCCCATTGTTCACGACCCGTCGCCTGCTCTCCCTGTGGCTCGTTCTTCTTCTCACAGCGATCTCCGCCGCCTCTGCCGAGCGCCAGAAGGTGATTATCGACACGGATATCGGCGACGACATCGATGACGCCTACGCTCTCACGCTGGCGCTCCATAGTCCGGAGTTCGAGATCCTTGGCGTCACTACGGCATGGGGCGACACCGCATTGCGCGCGCGAATGGCGGCCCGTCTGCTCGCAACCGACGGCAATAAAAATATCCCCGTCGTTCCCGGCGTGCCCACGCACAGCAAGCCGCATTTTTCGCAGCGCACATGGGCAGAAGCCGGACCTACCGCCCCGCACGGCAACGCTGTCGACTTCCTGCTCGCACAGGCAAAGCGTTATCCGCATCAAATCACGCTTATCGCCCTCGGCCCGCTCACCAACATGGGCGCAGCCATCGAACGCGATCCATCTGGCTTTCGCCTCTTCAACCGCGTGGTGCTGATGGGCGGCTCCATCCACTGCGGCTACGGGAATCCGCGGGCCACACCGCCGCCTCCGCCGGAGCCGGAGTACAACATCGCCATGGACCCTGCCGCCGCCCGCAAGCTGCTCGCCTCCGGCGTGCCAATCTTCATGATGCCGCTCGACTCCACGCAGTGGAAGCTCGACGACAGCAAGCTCGCCAGAGTAGCCGCGCGCAGCACGCCGGCGACCGATGCCCTGCTCGTGCTCACCACCGAATGGCAACTCGCTACCCGCCAGCACACGCCCACGCTCTTCGACGCCATGGCCGTCACCTACGCCCTTCGTCCGGAAATCTGCCCCACCACGCCGCTCCGCCTCCAGGTGGACGACAAGGGGTTCACCCGTGTGGTGGAGGGCCAGGTCAACGCGCACGCCTGCCTCAAGGGAAATGGCGACGCATTCTTCGAGCTGCTGCTTCCCCGCTTGTCCGCAAAGAGCTTGTCAGCGCCCTTGTCCTCATCTCAGTAGTCAGGCAGGATCATGGTCAGAGTGCTCGCGAGCAATTCGCCCTTGCGCGCGTCTGCTGTTCAGTAGTGACGTCCGACCGCCGCTGGCATCAGAATGAGGGATGAAGCCGTTCCAACGGAGTGAACCATGGCAGGCATTCGACTTCGCATATGCGCGATAGCCCTATTACTGGCTCTCACGACAAGCGCCACTGCACAGTTGCCTCAGCCAGCCAGTTCTCCTCCGATTGACTCCAATCGTGCCTCGGACGCCTACGCGATCTATTCGCTTCTTATTTCGGGAGGAATCGCTGGCAATCATTCGCCGGAGCGAGACCACGGGCATCCGATGACGATTGCCGATACGACAATCAGCGCCGACGACATGAATCCGGCGGCAGAACCTGATAGCGAACTGAAGCCCCCGCCCGAGAGTGAGCACGCGTTTTACCAGGCAGTCCAGGACTTTCGCGCACGGCGTCAGGAACGAGCCCAACTGGAACACCGGTTCAAGCTCGATCGGCCCTACACGCTTTTGAGCGCCCCTCAGGTGGCAGCGTTCAGCAAAGGTGCGACGGCCGCTGACTCCGATTCACAAGAGATGACCAGCATCACGCGTTTCAGCAAGGTCTACTTCAACGCCGCACAGAACGCGGCGTTGGTCTACACCGATAGCGTGTGCACAAATCCATGCTCGGACGGCCAATGGATCTATCTGGAAAAACGCGACGGTCAGTGGGTTCGCCGCTCCAGTTCGAGCGCCGATAGCACCGATTCCTATGCCATCTACTCGCTGCTCATGCCCGGCGTTCCCTTCGCGGGCATGTCGTCGACTCAGGCGCCGCATCTCGCCATCGCCGGCACAACCGTTAGCATCGACCAGATGAATCCGGCGATCGCACCTGACAGCGAACTGCAGCCGCCGCCCAATAATCAAGAGGGCTTCAGCGAAGCGGTGCAGGACTTCCACACCCGCCGCTATGAGCGAATCCGTCTTGAAAACCAATTAAAGCTCGATCGCCCGTACACCCTGCTCAGTGCAGACGACGTTGCAGAACTCAGAACGACGCTCGCTGGCATCGACCCCGGCTCGCAGTTGCAGTCCAAGTGGGCCGGCTATCCCGGCATCACCTACTTCAGCGAGGTCTATTTCAATGCCGCCCACACAGCCGCGCTGGTCTACATGAACAACTTCTGCGCAAACCTCTGTGCGAACGGCCAGTGGATTTACCTGGAGAAGAATGGCGATCAGTGGGTCCGCCGCTCCGGGCTGAATATCTAAGCAGAACCACCATTGTCATCGAACCGCGCAAAAAAAGAAGGCTTCGCCAGGCGGTTCGGCGAAGCCCGGAAGACACTACAAGTCTGGCCGTGATGCGTCGCGGGCCAACTCCACCTCTCGTCTCTTCCCTACGCGTGGCTCGGACGATGCACCCATTGCCGGCCTGAAACCAATCCCATGACGAGGAAGATCGAGCCCAGCACCAGGTGGAAGATATGATCCCCGGTGTGCAGCAGCATGGGTCCGAAGGACCAGGCTCTGTTCAGCGCCGGGTTTCCGAGCATCATGCCGAGAGTCGCGAACGTCACATAAAACGCGCCTGACGCAATGCAGAATCGCTTCGCCACTGTCGCACCCAGGAAGCTGAAGCCAAGTGCCAGAAGGCCCCAAACCAGATGCATCAGGTTGTGATACTTGTCCACGTGCGCACCGCCGACGATCACCAGCACACCCATCACCGCAAAGAGTCCGCCGAAGAATCGGCACGCCATCTTCGCGCTGTCGGCAGTGTTCCCCGCGCGGCGGAAGTTCTGCACCGTCGCCGCCAGCCCCGCGATGTCCGTCAGCAGGAGCGAGCTGATCTGCAGCCCCGTGCCGATGAAAATGCCGGCAGCAAATTTGCCGACGTGTCCTGGATGGCCCAGGCGCAGCATCTCCCCCGGCAGCCTCGCAAACCAGCCGGAGGTGGTCAGGATCGAAATCAACGCGCCGATCAACGGCGTCCACCACCAGCGCGCGCCAAAGTACACGATTGCTGCGACCGCGATGAACAGTACCGGCCCAGGAGGAAACTTGGGATACGCCGGATCACCGGAGAGCCACTGCATCCATAGCGCGATGGCAACTGCGACCAATCCGCCTGCTGTCAGCTTCGTCATAAATGTCAGTTTGGTTTTCATCTCCATGCTCCATTTCCCATGTGCCCCATCCGCTCATGCCATCGCGCCTGCAGCTCATCTGCCTTTGTGCGCTGCTCGGGAGTCAGGACCGTGGTGTAGATCTTCGATTTGAAGTGTTCCTTCTCCACCAGCAGCTTCGCGATCGTCGCGCCCTGCCGCGCGGCAATCTCCTGCACCTTGCCTTCATCCAGATTGCCTTTCGCCGTGGCCGCATCCATCTCTTTGCTTTCGGCAGCAAGCTCTTGTACCAGCCCGGAGACGGCTGGCTTCTCCGTCTGCCACATGGAGTGAATCTGCTTCTGCTGTGCATCATTCAGATCCAACGCATGCGCCACATATCCCAACGGTCCAAAGTGGTGGCCCCATCGGTGTCCGAAGCCACCATGCCATCCCCGTGCGTCCGCCCTGGCAATCGCCACCCCCGCCGCAACCACCAGCAATGCCACACATGACCAGATCGCAATCCGCTTCATACCCATGTCTCCTTCTCTGCTACAAATCGATTCCAGCATTGGGGTGGAGCGCGTGCGATAAAGATTGGTAAAGCAACATAAAGTTTTGTAAAGTGCGCTGTCTCCACCGTTCGGCGGACTAACATCGAGGCGGAGGCGTGGCGTCTATCCAAATGGATCGCGTGCTCATCGTTGATGACGACGTGGAACTATGCAGGCTTCTCGGCGAGCGTCTGAGTTCGGAGGGCTTCGCTCTGGAGGCGGTTCATGATGGACCGCGGGGCCTGGAGCGGGTGCTCTCGCACGAGCACGCACTCGTCATCCTTGACCTGATGCTGCCCGGCATGGGTGGCTTGGATGTGCTGCGCCGGGTGCGTAACCAATCGCCTGTTCCGGTGCTCATTCTCACGGCGCGCGGAGAAGATGTCGATCGCATCCTCGGACTGGAGATCGGCGCGGACGACTACCTGCCTAAGCCTTTCAACCCGCGCGAACTGATCGCTCGCATCCGTGCCATTCTGCGGCGAACCTCGCGCACCGCGGCAACCGGCAACTCCGTCTACGTGGGCGATCTTCACCTCGATCCAGCCGCTCGAGAAGTGCGGATGGATGGTCTTCCTATTGATCTGACCAGTGTGGAGTTCGCCTTGCTTGAAACTCTCCTGCGCGATGCCGGCCATGTCGTGACGCGCGAGCAGCTCACGGAAACCGTGCTCGGCCGCAAGCTCGGCCCCTTCGATCGGGTCATCGATGTCCACATCAGCAACCTGCGGAAGAAGCTTGGCCGCGTGCACGGCGAAGAGCGGATCAAGTCCGTGCGAGGCAGCGGATATGTGTTCGTGGTCCGCTCAGAGACAAAATGACCATCAGAATCCAGAGCCTGTTCCTCAAGATCTTCCTGTGGTTCTGGGCGACCGTCATCGCCACGGGGATTGCACTCATTGCGACGTGGATCATTCTTCAGCCGAAAAATGCACCGTACTCATCGCAAACCAGCCTGGCAGATACTGCATGGATTGCCGGCACCTCTGCCGCGAGTGAGCTCGAACAGCACGGCGCGTCCGTCGCATCGGCGTATATGGGACTGCTCAGCCAGAAGGCGCACATGAAGAGCTGCCTCTTCAATGCATCCGGAAATATCATCGCTGGGAGCGACTGCGCGAACTTCGACGACATCGGTACGCGAGCAGTCAATTCCGATCACTCGATCTTTATCATGAAACACGGAGTTGCTCGCGTCGCGGTGAAGGTGCAGGGAACGAGTGGGCGCCAATATATCTATGCCGTCGAAGCCACGGAACACCGCGGTCCGCCCCCCGGCATCGGCCCATCGGGCTTTGCGCTGCGATGGTCAGTCGCCTTTCTGGTCTCGGGAATCATTTGCTATCTGCTCACCCGCTATCTCACGGCGCCCATCCTGCGTTTACGCGAGGCTTCGCAGCAACTGGCGCAGGGAGATTTCAGCACTCGTGCCGCGGCAGGCATGGAGCATCGGCGCGATGAACTTGGAACACTCGTGCGTGACTTCAACACCATGGCCGCACGCATCGAGGAGCTTGTCTCGCGTCAACGCCAGCTCATCTACGACATCTCGCATGAGCTGCGTTCGCCGCTGGCCAGGCTGAACGTGGCGCTCGATCTGGGCCGTGAGCGCAAGGGCAACGACCCTGCCTTCGATCACATGGAGCAGGATCTCGCGTGCCTCAACGACATGATCGGCCGTCTGCTCACCGTGGCCAAACTCGACACGTCGACTGCCACCATTCCAATGGCAGATGTGGATTTGACTGAGCTAACATCGCAGATCGTCCGCAGTGCTGATTTTGAATTGCAACAACAGAACGGCGCCGTGCGGTTATCATCGCAAGGTCAACATTGCGTTCACGGAAATGCCGAGCTATTGCATAGCGCGATTGAGAACGTCATTCGCAATGCGATCCGCTATACCGGAGCCGGGAATTCCGTCGATCTGGACATGAAAGATGTGCAGTTGGAACCAGCGGGAACACCTACGCCTGCGTTCGTTTGCCTTCTCGTCCGCGACTACGGGCAGGGCGTTCCGGAGCCGGAGCTCGTCAACATCTTCCAGCCGTTCTATCGCGTCGCCGACGATCGCAATCGCCAATCAGGCGGCACGGGTCTGGGTCTCGCCATCGCCGACCGCGTGGTCCGCATCCACGGAGGAACCATCCGGGCCCGAAACGCCGCTCCCCATGGCCTGGAGATCGAAATCCTTCTGCCCCAGGCGGTCCCGGTTAGTTCACCGAGATCGTGAAGGAATCCTTCGCCGTCAGCGTGCCCGTCTTTGCGTCGACTGCGCGGAAGGTGACCGTGTATGTGTCCGGCGTGGTGCCGGTCGCTGCATTGCTGGTGGCAGCGGATGTGCTCCCGTTGCTGCCGGAACCGCCCCCGCAGCCCATCACCCCTCCGAGTGCGCCTCCCAGTGCAACGGCACACAGAACGACACGTAACAACGCGAGCGAGCGACGACGCCCTGGAACTCCAAGGATGAGGACGCATGCCAGCATCGCTCCACCGCGGATAGCAGACCATGCGCCGTTGTCGCGGGCATCGGCCGATGCAGTCGTGCCGGCAGCAGTGGTCGTCACCGTCAGCATCGACTGGACAGCTTGGGCGTTTGTAATCGTTACTGTGGCAGGATTGAAGCTGCATTTCGGAATGTTCACATCATCGCTGCTTGTGCCTGCCACGGAACATGTCAGCTTCACGTCGCCGGTAAAACCACCGGTCGCGCCGACCGATACCTGTGTCGTCGATGTGGTACCCGCGGGGTGCGTGGCAGCCGCTGGTGTGCTCGTACCGAAGGACAACGTAAGCGCCTGTCCCGTGCCGTTTCCGCAACCGGCTGTACACGCGACAGACACCGCAGCCGAAGCTGCAGACGGCGTGTAGTTCGTATCGCCGTTATAGGTGGCAACAATGCTGTTGCTGCCCAGCGCTAACTGGGATACCGGAACTTCGATGGCAATGGTGCCGTAATAAGCACCCGTGGACGGGTCCTGCACGGTGTTCAAACCGCCGGTCGTCCCCAGTACAGCGCCACTCGTCTTGTCCGTAAATGTGACCGTCCCGTTCGGGAGCTGACCCACCGAATTTGCTGCGCTAGGTCTGACGGCGGCAGTCAGCACCACCGACCCGGAATCAATCGAGCTCATGTTCGTCGTGACCGTCGTCGTAGTGCCGGCCTTCAGCACAGTAAAGCTGACAGTTGCGGAGTTGCTCGCGTTATAGCTGTTGTCCCCCCAGTAAGAGGCGGCGACCGTATGTGTCCCGGCGCCAAAATAATGCAGAGGAAACTCTGCGTTTCCAGTCGCGTCCAGCATCCCGCTGCCCTGTGCTCCCTGTGCATTTACGTCTGTAAAGGTCACCGTACCGGTTGCATTCTTCAATGGGTTGGGACGCGAAGCCTGTGACTTTCCAATCGGCTGCGCATCGACCGAGACATACGTTCCATACGTGACCGTCTTCCCCGCCAGGCTGGTCAGATTGCCGCTGGCGCCTGCCGACAGGACCGCCAGTTGCAGAACGCTGTCTTCCGGAGCGACGGTGATCTGCGTCGCCGTCGAAACGCTGCCGCCGTACGTCGCATCGCCGCCATAGTTTGCATAGACGTTGTAGGTGCCGCCCGGGAAGCCGACCCAGTTGCCCGCGGCCTGCCCATTGGACAGCGGCAGGCTGATCTGCGAATTGCTTCCAAACAGGCCCCGCGCGTTGAGATCGTTCGTGATTGCAACATTGCCGCTAGCCGCCGAAGGATTCACGCCGATCCCGATCGCAATCGGCTGGCCATGCTGGAAGGTTGTCGAGCTCAGCGTCAGCGAGGTCGTGGTCTGCGTCTTGCCGACGCTTGTCCAGTTATTCAGCAGGCTGCTGATGTCCACGCTTCCCAACCCCGTCGCAAGATTGTAGGAGCCCGCCGCATCGTAGCCCTTCATAAAGCCGTTGGCGGCGCAGTTCGGAGTGCCCGCCGCGCAAACCACCGAGTTGTTTCCGCTCCCAATCGGGTGAAAGGCCTCGGGATGCGTCTTCGCCAGTTGGTAGAGAATCCAGTTTGGCTGCCCCAGTCGCGCCGTTGCCCCGACTTTCTGATTGATCAGCGCCAGTACGCCGGCAAATGCCGGAGCGGATGCGGAGGTGCCTCCAATTCCGGTAATCGTCGGATTCGAGCCGCTGCAATCATGGTCGCCGCAGGTCGCCCACAGCGCGCCGTACATGCCGTTAGCCGCGAACAATGAAACGTCCGGAATGTCTCGCACCTTGTCGGCCACGATTCCGGCACTCGCCTCGTACTGTTGCTGCCACTGCGGCTTGGCATAGCCGCCCAGGGGGTTGCCGGCACCATCGTAGAGTCCAGCATTGCTCGCACCGCCGCCGCCCGCCGCAATGTTCGCGTTGCCGCTGTAATCCACATTGGCCTGGTTGTTCGCCGCGCTTCCGTTGCTCGCCGGCGAATTGTTCCACGTCGCCTCGGGAATATAGCTCAGTGCGGAGGTATAGTTGCCGCTGTTCGTCGCGTTGACGTAGGTCGAGAAATGGTTCAGCAGAACGTTGAAGTCCGTGCCGCCCACCGCCACGGTGTACGGTGTCGATGCGAGCGCATTCACGCCGAAGCCGCGCGATGCCGCCATCTGCGTATCCGCATTGTCGCAGCCCGCTGAGCCGGAATCGCCGCTCGAAACGGTCACTGCAATGCCCTGCGCGGCTGCCTGCTCCCATGCGTTCAAGATCGCCTGGTTTCCGGCTGCTCCCTGGGACAGCTCGCACGTGCCATAGCTCACATTCAGGATGTTGACCGTGTTGTCGTCGATCGCGCGCAGAATCGCCAGCATCACGCCGGACTGGAAGGTCGTATCGGCAGCCTGGTAGTACGTGATCTGGGCGCCCGGTGCGATCGCCCCAGCCACTTCGGCATCCAGAGTGGACTCGGTGTCATCCCCGCTGCCGGGAGAATTTCCATCCATCACCACCGAGATTTGCGTCGGCGGCAGTTTGAACAGCGAACGGTAGTTCTGTACGTCGGGAATATTCACGCCGCCATTGGTCGCGATGCCGATCGTGACGCCCGCGCCGTCGTAGGTCGCCTGTCCCGGCTTCAGATGCGTATTCAGTGAAGTTGGCGCGTTGTAGATGGTGGCCACGTCGCCCGGACTCACGAAGAGATATGGGCTGCTGGAGATGCTCACTGTCAGTTCCGGAGTGAAGCGCTTCTCCGTCGCATTCCATCGCCCGCTCGGTCCGTGAATCTGCAGGGGGCGCGGGTAGAAGTCGTTCAGCGGCGAAACGCCGGCAACGACCGCCGCGAGTTCCGATGGGATCCTCGGATTCGAAACGTTGGCAACGTGCTCCTGCCCGTTGATCACGAAGCGGTGAATCTGCGTATGGAACGCCGTCTCCACCTGATCCACGGATCCGGAAAACTCGATGGCCATGTTGCTCTTCGCCACCTTGTTCACCGAGAATCCCTGCCCGTTCAGCCAGGAAACGATCTGCGCCACGTCTTCAGGCGCCGGACCATACTGCTGCCCAAACTGCTTCGGGGTCAGAAAATGATGAAAGTTCGGAGAATTCTTGTCTTCGACCGAGGCCAGGTACTGCCCCAGCATCATCTCCTGCCGCGGCGAGCGTTTCAGCACCAGCAATTGGCGTTGCGCGCCCAGTGATGCCGGAGCCGGCCCACGATCGAATTGCGGCCGCGCCATCGGATGCACGTTGCCCCGAAGCGTGACCAGAGACGACTCATCGACCGGGCGTGTAATCAGCGGCTGAGCAGCGGATTGCGTCTGCGCTGCTCCTGGCATGCCCAGAGCAACGGCAATCGGCAATGAAAGAAGTGCACCCTTCCAGAGGGGGGATCGTGAGAGAACCATGGCTATCCAGACTTTCGGAAGTTCGGCAAATGCCCGGGCCGCTCAGGACTACACAACCCATTGGGCGAATAACGCGCTGGCATGATGCACATATCCAGCGCTGGTAAAACTTGTCATTTTTTTGACTGCGAGATCAGTCTGGTCTAGGCCTGACCTCGGGTCAACGACGACGCTGCCGGGCGGCATATCGTTCGGGTGTTCCCGAGGACACGTACACGCACCCTTCGCGTACCCTTCGGTACCTAACGCGTAGTGTGACCTTCAGAAACGGATCGTCGCTTGTCAGAGAGCGCCTTCATGGAAACAATATGTTGTGCCTCTCCGTCATTTGGAATGCACCGCGTTCTCGTAGCGGGACCGAGTGTCGTTTTGGGAATGCCCAAACGGGGTAACTTCGGCTGTGAAGAAGGATGCCGCGCTCTGTGACTCTCATCAGGCCCAGCAATTCACTCTGCGATTTGCGGTTGGTTCATTCCACTGTTGGGCAATCGTTCCACTAACGTTTTTTCCTGCACCTAGTCACAATCACTGGAAATCACCATCGGAAGGTTCAATGCACTGCATAAGAAGCTTGCGCTTCGCCACCCTGAGTGTTGCTCTATCTGCACTTCTGCTCGCCGGATGCGGGTCTTCACCCTTCGGCAGGGTTTCTCAGACCGCCAATCCACAGGTCGCTGATTACTCCGTCAACCCGGATCAGCGCGGAACCGTAACCGTCGAATTCGGGGAGACCACGGACTATGGCATGTCCACGGCCCCGGTGGCCACGACCGTGGGACCGACAACAGTCCTGGTAGCCGGGATGAAGGCGAATACCACCTACCACATGCGAGCGCGCGCCGATTACGACAACGGCTCCTCGCAAGTGGACGTGGACCAAACCTTCACCACGGGCAGTGTCCCGAAGAATCGCGTGCCGCCATTCACGGTGTCAACAACGTCCGGCCTGACACCCCAGCCCGGAGTAGAGCTGGTCGATACCCTCCAGGGCGCTGCCGTGTCGACGGTATATGCACTCGATCTCGCCGGAAATGTCGTTTGGACATATCCATTCCCGGACTTCCAGGCAGGCCTGATTCTTTATCCGGCCAAAATGCTTCCTAACGGGCACTTCATGGGCATGATCGCTCCCAACAGCACAGAGACCATCGCCGCTCCACTTCCAGCCGGCACGCTGAACGAGATGCGAGAGTTCGACCTGGCCGGCAGCACCATCCGCAGCTTCACCATGGCGGACCTGAACTCGCGGCTTGCGGCAGGGAATTTCAACATCACCTTACAGCTCTTCTCCCACGATTTTGCCATGCTGCCGAACGGCCACTTCCTGATCATCGCCAACACCCTTAAGTCCTTTGCCAATCTGCCTGGCTACCCCGGGAACACCAACGTCCTTGGCGATGTCGTCGTCGACCTGGATCCCGACTTCAATCCGGTGTGGGTTTGGAATGAGTTTGACCACCTCGATGTGAATCGTCATCCCATGATGTTTCCCGACTGGACGCATTCCAATGCAATCGCGTACTCGCCGGACGACGGAAACTTCCTGATCTCCATCCGGCATCAAAACTGGATCGTGAAAGTCGATTACCGCGATGGTGGGGGCACCGGAAACATCCTCTGGAAGCTGGGCTATCAGGGAGATTTCACCCTCCAGGGTGCGGTCGATCCCACCGACTGGTTCTATGCCCAGCACGATGTGAATTTCGTGAGCCCGAACACTACCGGCAGCTTCAAGCTGGCCATTATGGACAATGGCGATGACCGCGCCTTTCCCGCCAATGTGGCCTGCAATGGCGCTGGCGCTCCGCCATGCTTCTACTCCACGGTACCGATCATGCAGGTGGATGAGAACGCCAAAACAGCGTCTTTCCTCTTCCATGACATACTGCCCCCCAATCTGTACAACGCCTTCGCTGGCAGCACCCGGGTGTTGCCCAACGCCAATGTCGAATACAACCTCGCTGGAGTAGGCGTGGACTCGTATGTCTTTGAGGTAACTCCAACCGCGACACCCCAGACCGTCTGGCAGATGCACGTCGTTGGGTCGAACACCTATCGTTCCTTCCGCATCCCTAGCCTGTACCCCGGAGTGCAGTGGTGAGCGATACGCCCTGCGCCTTCAGCGACGCGAAACGGTGCGCCGGCATGATGGGCTAGATTTCTCCTTCAACGGTCAAGGCACTCAGAATCACCAGAATCTTGCTTTGTGAAAAGATCCATCACCTTGTCAGGCGGATTAGTTAGAGGCACAGCAGCGAAGCGCGACTGCGCCTTCGCATGCCGAACTCCACGACCCGATCGAGGCATGAGATTTCCATCTCAGCAAACCCGGAACCGCTCTACTGGCACGACCTTAGAAAAACGACGCGTTGAAGCTGTCGTGGCGCTTGCGAGCGATCTCTATCAGCAGTGGGTATTCGCTTTCATTGCGTATCGGAATAAGAAGCGGATCTGTTCCAAAGTATGGATATGAAAAAAATCCATCTTCAATCGATCTGCGCAACCAACGAATCGCCGACTTTCTGTCCCCTATCTTTGCGTAAGCCTGTGCGATCTTGTACATCGCCTCCGGATCGACCATTCCACGGTCGTTTATCTTAGCCTCCAGCTTCTGCAACATTGCCGCTGCGGCACTATTGTCGTGTTGAATGCCAAGACTGATTGCCTTCCCGACGATCGCCTGAAGCATCGAGCTGTCCATTGCGAACGAATGATCAAAATCGGCTTGCGCGGCTCTGGCATTCCCCTCGTAGTATTCGCCAAGACCACGGTAGAACACGATCAGCGCAACATCGTCCGTGCGCGGAAGACTTCGCAGGAAGCGGTCATACTCCCCGAGATACAGGTACGTATTCAGCGCTGAGCTGTTCAGCTTGACACCAGGATCGATTTGCCTTGCTCGCTCACATTCTGCGACGGACTCTTGCAGCATGCCGGCAAAGCGGTATGCATACCCCAGTTCCCAATGAACCTCCGCATGGTTCGGATTGCTTTTGAGAGCTTCCCGCAATAGCGGCACCGCCTTCTCAACCCGGCCCGTGTCAGTAAACATATTCGCCATGTAAATGCGGGCATCAATTTCGTCGGGCTGCAGGGACAATGCTCTCGCAAATGCGGCCTCGGCCTTGTCGTAGTGGTTTCTGCCGCCAACCTGAAAAGAAGCATTCGCCGTATACGTACGCCCGAGATTCGCCCATGCCGACGCGAATTGCGGAGCGAGGTCAGTCGATTTTTCCAGCATCTTGATTGCCAATGGAAAGTCTCCCTTGGCGTAAAGATCGACGCCGCGCAGGTAGTATTCGTAGGCAGCCGGGCTGACATTCGGATTTGTCCGTAGCTTTCCTGCCTCCGAACCAGTGAGTGTCAGTTCGAGCCCCTGCACGGCTTTCTGTGCGACCTCGTCCTGCACCGTCAAGAGCTTGTCGTACTTCAGATCGAATACGCCTCGCCATAAAATATCGTCAGTCTTCACATCGATGAGCTGGCAGGCGATTCGAAGATTCTCCCCTTCGCGAAGAAACGTCCCGATCAGAAGCGTGTCGACGTTGAGGTCTGCCGCAAGTTTTGGAATATCGATGGTCTGCGAACCGTATTTCTGTACCGCATAAGAAGGCCTGACCGAAACTTCGCTGACGTATCCAAGCTTTGTGATAACAGCGTCGGCTAGGGGAAACCCGAGGAAATCCGCGCTCGCATCATGACGGATATTTTGAAAAGGCAGCACCGCCAGACGACGCTGCAGCTTAGGGATCGGATGCTGCGCAGGCTTTCTCCAATGAGCCCTGTAGAGGAGCCCGAGCAGCAAGACCGCAAGCAAAGACAGCAGTATCAGCCCTGAGCGGGACCGCCATTTCCAGCCCCTGACTTTTTCGGGTTGCGCCGGTATCGCCGCTGGTGCAATCGCCAGCGCCGCCGGAGAGGCCGGCGCTTGCTCGCTTTCCCGCTCCTCTGTTCGAACAGGCTCCGATTGTATCTGATTGGGCCGTGCCAATAGTACCGCGAAGCGATAGCCCTTGGTCGGAACTGTCTCGATGTACTGTTGGCCGTCTGGCGCTTCTCCCAACTGCCTGCGCAGCACAGAGATGTTCACCGTAAGGTTGGCTTCTTCCACGAAGCTGTCCGGCCAGACTCGGCGCATCAGCTCTTCCTTGCTCGTCAGCCGGTTGCCGTTCTGAACGAGTACCTGCAGGATCTCAAATGCCTTTGGCGTGAGAGCAATCGGCCTCCCGTCGCCTTCCAGCAAATGATTCTCAGGATCAAAACGAAATCTGCTGAATTCGTACAAGTGATTGACCCTTCCGGGTTTAGCGCTCTTTACATTTTCTTTGGAAATTCTTTATCGAATCCTTGACTTGGTTTGAGGACTCGCCAGACCCGATTCGCTAGGGTGACCACACTGCAGGCCGCGAATGTGGCCGATAGCAGCAACTCAATTCCGTTGCATAAATCAACCGGCATTGAGGTTTCCTCGACACGGCCGCTTGCAAATCGGTATCGGGTCGAGCCGGTCCGAACCAATTCTAAGTCAACGAATGGAGAATGCAATGACAAACACCTGGCTCGCACGCTTCCGGGGCTGCCTTAGTTCCGGCACCATGATATTTGCACTCATCACCGGAATCAGTGCGATTTCAACCCCATTAACCGCTTCGGCACAGGACAAAAAGTACGTCATCAGTTTCGATCTTGTTGCGAACCCGAAGTTTGCCAAGTGCCTTCGCAGGTCGCAGTATGAGGAACCTAGGGCCAGAGCTACAGTAATTCGCGGCAAGCTCAATGACATCCTGTTTCTCGACCTCGACGGCATCAAGCCAGGCCTCCAGTTCGATCTCTTTACGGTTCAGCGCACTTCGCTGCTCGACGCATCAACGCCCAATCCAGATTTCAAAGGCAGCTTTGGTCTGGCCTGGTACCAGTCCGACATCGAGATCCACAAGCGAATCGGCGAGGGCCATGTTCGCATTAAGACCATTCTGCTCGATCAGATCTTTGGTTTCGATCCGGATGTGGCACTCAAACCTACCAATACCTTTCACCTGGGATTTTGGTTCAACAATCCGAAGGATGCGGAAGCTTGTGGCTTCCCAGCCAACGATCCGACCCAGTTCACTCCCTTCAATGGAGAGCACAAAGCGGGTCCCCTCGCCATGATCAGCGTCCCCGACCCGCACACCAGGCTAGGGCCGCTGTGCACCGATCCAGATCCCTCGCAGCCAAGCGGCTGCAATCCCTGACGTCCTTGGGACGGAGAGCGAATGGAATCCTGTTCGCTTTCCGTCCTAACAGAAGTTAGATGGACCGACTCCGTTGGAGAGAGAATCCCATGCAGACATTCGAAAATTTAAACACTCATTCGCAATTTTTGAATTTGGGCCGGATACTCCGTCAAGCCTCGCTGAAAAACCCTGACGGTATTGCGCTCGTGTGCGGAGAAGAGCAGCTTTCCTACGAAGGCCTCGACCAGTCAACCGATGCCCTTGCGCGTTGGCTCTTGCGGGCTGGTCTGGAGCCAGGAGACCGCGTTGCAATTCATTGGTGCAACTCTATTGAGGTGGTTCAGCTTTACTTTGCGTGCTTTAAGGCAGGGCTGATCGCAGTCCCACTCAACAATCGGCTGAAGGCCCCAGAGATTGCTTACATTCTTAGGCACTCGAGAGCAAAGATCTGCTTCAGTCAACCTGCACTGGTGGATCTCTGCGAAGAGGTATGGGGCGACTGCCCGGATCTGCAAATCCTTACTTCCTCGCTTCCACCACTCGACTTTGCAGAAGCGCCACATTTGGCATTGTGTGTCGTTACGCCTGACCGAGTGGCAGCGATCATGTACACATCCGGCACCACCGCGCGGCCGAAGGGGGTAATGCACACCCATATTTCCCTCATCGGCGCCACCGAGATGATGTGCTCCTTAGGAATTCCGGAAGCATCTTCCCTGCTGGCAGTGAGCCAGTTGATGCACATCGCGGCACTCGCATGCGTACTACTACCCGGGATTGCGCGCGGCAGCACCGTCGTTCTCCTTCCCGCCTTTGAGGCCGCGCAGTTACTCGATCTGATCGAGCGTTGGCACTGCTCATATTTCTTCATCCTGCCCGCCATGCTTCAGTTCGTCGTGGAGGAGCAGATCAGCAGCCCTCGCGATGTGAGTTCTGTGCGACTCTGCATCGCTGGCGGCGACACTGTGCCAGTCACGCTACAGGAGCGGTTCCGTAGCCTCTTTGGAATCTCAATTCGAGAACTCTACGGGATGACTGAGACCGTCCCAGTGACTTGCAATCGGGAAGGACTTCTACGCGAAGGTTCGGTCGGACCGGCACTGGACATCGTAGAAACCCGCGTAGCCGATCTTTCTGGGGGAGTTCTGGCCGACGGCCATGTCGGCGAACTGCAGGTACAAAGTCCGGCAAACTGCCTCGGTTATTGGGATGACCCGGAAGCCACCGCGGCCACCTTCGACGGGGGATGGCTCCGCACAGGCGACTTGGTGAAGCGCGATGGTGATCAATTCTATTGGTTCGCAGGTCGCGTCAAGCAGATCATCATCCGGGGCGGCTCCAATATCTCTCCGCAGGAAGTCGAAGAGGCGTTGTATCGGCACCCCGCGGTTCTCGAGGCTGGTGTCATCGGCCTGCCTGATCCAATCCACGGCGAAAAAGTGATCGCTTTTGTGGCCCTGCGCGAAGGACTTGCTCTCGAAGAGACCGAACTACGGGAGTTCGTGCGTAGTCGCATCGCGGATTACAAGACTCCCGAGCGAATTCTGTTTGTTCCTGTTCTTCCAAAGGGCTTGAGGGGGAAGGTGCAACGACGAGATCTCAAGGATCTGTTTTTGACACTATCTGAAAGCCGGGATTTTGTTGATACTTTGTCTGCCTGATTGAGCCTTTCAGGGGAATCACTGCAGGTTCGTAGGCTACCGAGAAATGCGCTTCCCTTGAGTGGATTAGCGCACGAGAACCCGACATATCAGCACGAATCGCTCGTCAAGAGTCCATCGGCGATTTTGCAGTCGCGGAGCTGGTCAGCAGCTTCGGGACAGAAATGGGCAGATAGCCCACACTCCGGGCAATTCCGTTCACAACTTTTTGCAACTTGTTGCGTCTTGATGACACACCTGGGCGCTCCCAGGCCTATGCTCCGTTCAGATGGAAGTGGGCCCATTATCTGGGTAAGTGTCTATGTTGAAAATGCCAGCTCGGCGTTTTTCGGAACGAACACGCATGCTGTTGCTGATGCTCGCGGTCATGCTGCCGGCCGCGGCTCTGATCATTGCCAGCGCCATGCACCTCCGAGACCTACAACGCAAGAAGGAGATCGAAGCGGTCATCCAGAGGGATTATCAGCAGACCTTGGCGATTGCGGAGAAACGGATTGATCACCGCGCCTACAAGATAGCCGAGGAAATCCGGGAGACATTTCCGGATGTCGACAGTCCGGAGAAGCTTGACGGCTTGCTGGCAAAACATCCGAATATTTCTCACGTATTTTTGTGGACCGGGAAAGGCCATCTCGAGTTTCAATCGCAGCCTGACCGGATGGACGATCCTGAGTTTCACGAAGAAAACAAGATGCTTTCCTCGGATGTAGCCGATTGGTTTGATAGTGAGTCCAAGATGTATTTCGCCAAGCTACAAAAGATGGAAGCTGGCGGACACCACACCTACTTCATGAACGATTGGGTGCTCAAGAACGACAAATGGCAATATGTGTCGGCGGCGTTCTTCGTCCCGAGGGGTTCGACTCCCGAGCGTCCCGCGCTGGCAGGTTTTATCTTCGATCCCGACTACTTGAAGAACACCTTCTTTCCTCAGGCCCTGAACGACGTTTTACCCACTGAGGAGCGGAGCGATCCATCCCACCCCGAACCGGCTATCACTGTTCGATCGATGAAGGAGCAATCCCCCTTCGCGGCCTCAGCTTGTTGGGACGGAAGCAAGCCGGAAGTGGAGCGTCCCTTTGAAAGCGTTTTTACCGGGCTGACTTTGGGTATCGGACTTCACGGGACAACCATCGCGGACTTAAGCCGCCGTTTCGCTCGCCAGCAATTTCTGATCCTTGGGGCACTGTCGCTGTTGATGGGTGCGGGCATCGTGCTGATGTACCGGAATGTTTCGCGCGAACTTGCGCTGGCGAAATTGAAATCCGATTTTGTCTCCAATGTCTCGCACGAGTTGAGGACGCCTCTCGCGCTCATCCGCCTGTATGCGGAGACTCTGGAACTAGGGCGCATCTCCCATCGAGCAAAACATCAGGAGTACTACGAGATCATTCGCAAGGAGAGCGAGCGGCTGACCTCTCTGATCAATAACATCCTCGACTTCTCCCGCATCGAGGCGGGGAAGAAGGAGTACAGCTTTTGCGAAACCAACGTGGCCGATCTGGTGCGGAGCACGCTCGAGTCCTATCGCTTCGAAATCGAGCAGAACGGATTCTATTTCGAGCAGAACATCGACAACAACGTTCCACCGTTGCGGGTGGACCGCGAAGCCATCGCCCGGTCTTTGCTGAACCTCGTCAATAATGCTGTGAAGTACTCGTTGGATCAGAAGTACCTGGGTGTGCATCTTTACCATCGCGATGGGCACGTCAACCTGGAGGTCGTCGACCGCGGAATCGGCATTCCGGCGAAGGAACAGCCCAAGATCTTCGAGAAGTTTTACCGCGTCGGTGATCCCCTGGTGCATAACACCAAAGGAAGCGGGCTGGGGCTGGCGCTGGTGCGCCACATCGTGCAGGCCCATGGTGGCGAAGTAAGAGTTGAAAGCGCACCGGGGCGCGGCAGCAAGTTCATCATCACTCTCCCGGTAGTGGCTTCAGCGATGCAGCAAGAGGAGGCGTTGCCGGCATGAGACAGGACGAACAAGTGAAGACAGGCGAGGAACAGAACCGGCCAAAGATTCTTGTTGTGGAGGACGAACCCAACATGGTGGTTGGCCTGCGCGATAACTTCGAGTTCGAAGGCTACGAAGTCATCACAGCACTCGATGGGGTCGAGGGCCTGCAACTGGCGCTGGAGGAGTCTCCGGACCTGGTGGTACTGGACGTCATGATGCCGCGCATGAGCGGGCTGGAGGTCTGTAAACAGCTACGCGCACAGCGGGCTTCGATCCCCATCATCATGCTGACCGCTCGCGGGCAGGAAGTCGACAAGGTAGTCGGCCTGGAGCTCGGAGCGGACGACTATGTAACCAAGCCGTTTTCGATTCGCGAGCTACTCGCGCGTGTGAAGGCCGTGTTGCGCCGCACCTCGGTCCTTCCTAAGGACCTGGACCAGCATACTTTTGGTGATGTTGAAGTAGACCTGCGCCGTTGCCGCGTGCTCAGGTCAGGCAAGGCTCTCGATGTTTCGTCGAAAGAATTCGAGTTGCTGAAGTACTTTATCTGTCATCCCGGCGAGACGCTGAGCCGTCATCAACTCCTCGAAGACGTGTGGGGCTATGAGCACTACCCTACGACCCGTACCGTAGACACTCACCTGGTGCGACTGCGCCAGAAACTCGAACCGAACCCCGAACAGCCACAATACTTCCTTACTGTGCATGGAACCGGCTATCGGTTTGTTGGATAGAGCAAGTTCAATGTAGGTGCATTTCAGACGCCCCATCAGTCAGCATGGATTTTCCGTCTGAAGCCACCACTAGCGAAGCTCAGCCGAACACGGCAACAGTGAAATTGCTCTAAGAGCTCGATCAGAATCGAAACGAGGTGGATTTTGAGCGCGGAGAGAGTAGTGCCCGAGCGAGTAGCGTCCCGAAACGGTGAGTTTCCGGTTGCCAGTAGCCGTCAGGGTTGGAGGACGGTGCCACGCTCCACGATGGCGCCTGCGATGTTCCCGGCGGCGACGCCATCCGTTGACGTATCACCGTCAGAGTTGCCGTTGCAGGAGGACGTTTATTTGCTCCTGCGGGAAAGAGCAGATCTGCATGCGCAGGTGTTCGATGCTGCCCAGATTCAACGCAAGCTAAGCGCTCCGCGCATGTTGCGTAGTGGAGATCTGCAATTTGCCAGCGAAGTATTCGCGGCACGCTTTCTCTCCGGGGACTTCACCACTCTGTCGCAAGACGGACCGTGGGTTTTAACCGTTCTGGGGGATATCGCGGGCAAAGGCATTGCCGCCGGCATGTGGTTCACTCATCTTGCAGGGCTTCTGCAGAGTTACGGGCGTCTGGATTCCAGTCCGTCCAGGATGGCCGCCGAGATCAATCGCCAGTTATGTTATCTACGGCCGGTTGCGCCATTCGTCACGGCATTTTTCGCGCTGACCAATTGCGAGCTTGGCAAACTTACTTACTGCAATGCAGGACACTTTCTGCCCATCCTGCTACACGCAGATGGGCGAACGCGCCTGCTGGACACAGGCGGGCCGCTGCTGGGCGCAATCGAAGGAGCGGAATACCAGACCGGCGAATTAGTTCTTGAACCCGGCGACACGCTGGTCGTCTACTCCGACGGTGTACTCGAATGCCGGAGTCCCGCGGACGAAGAGTTCGGAGTGGACCGGCTCATCGCGGCATTGCGACAGGCCAAACAGCAGTCTGCTCACGACACGCTGATGATGCTGCTGGCTGCGGTACAGGACTTCGCGAACGGTCATCCTCTTTGCGACGATCTCAGCGTCACTGTGATTCAGCGCGCGGGCAAGAACGGTACAGGCCGCTCTTCTATGAAGCGTGAACTGTGGGATCGCCGAAAATCCCACTCGCACCTCTGATCGTGTTCCCTGTGTGAGAGAGGTTGTGCGGGGCATTTCACGGCTCAATGTTCGACCCTCTTCTCAAGGTTGCGGCAAGACGCCACGTCCGTCCCGAACTGGGTCTGACTCCGTTTGGCGTGTGAAGGCACTCAAAGAGTAGTCCGGCAGGAAAGGCTGCTCCTTCCCTTTGCGTGCCGGCCCAGCATGTACAGGCGACTTACTTTTTCAAATTCCCTTGAGCAACCCAGTCTTGAACCGGATCTCTCCGAGCTTTGCGTCGTCTTCGGGAACAAGGGTCCGCTCACTCAAACGCACTCCGTAATAGAGCGCATTCGGATCGGTGACAACCTCACGCGCGTCATCGAGTGCGCTCAGGCCAAGACGAATCAGTTCGTCGAGTCGGAACTTCTCCGGGCCGCCAACCTCAACTATGCCGTTCACCGGTGTTCCGGCTGCGACTCTGCCGACAGCCTTGGCAAGATCGTCGGAGGCCATAGGCTGAATAAGTACCGGTGCAAGATGGACTTGATTTCGCGAACGCGGACGATGAGACGACGAATAATCAACAGATTCTCAATGGCAAGGATGTGTGGCGGGATTGAGTGAGCGATGCTCGCATATTTCGTCATCATGACTTGCAATCGCTCGTGGCCACCGGCACTTAACGTCTAAAGTGTCACCGCGACCTCAACGAGGCATCCGACGAGTGGCTTTCACTCGGTTTTTGGCGATGACCGTGAAATCGCAGCTAGCTTTGCAGGGTTCATCACCCACATGATTTGGTGGATACCCTCGAACGAGGCGTCTATCGTCGCTAATGCAAAGACGACACCATCGCGCGAGATGAGCACGGATGCTTGCCCATTCGCTTCGGTCCAGGTCAGCTTCGCGCCGGTCCAGAAATGTGAAGCGAACGCAGCGATGAAGGTCGCGACGCGTATGCGGCCGAGGACTGGGATTCGAGCTGCGCGCGCGAAACCACCTCCATCCGAGTAGGAGACAATATCCGACGCAAAGAGATCTTCCAGTTCCGCGGCGTCTCCCTTCTGGGCCGCCGCGATGAAGGCTTCGAGAAGGCGCCGTTGCTCGGCCGAACTGACGGTTGCGCGACGCTCATCGGCGATACGTTTGCGGGCGCGAGTGACGAGTTGGCGTGTGTTCGCTTCACTCAGTTGCAGAATCTCTGCGATCTCCCGATAGGAGTAGTCGAACGCCTCGCGGAGAACGTAGGAAGCCCGTTCCGTCGGCGAGAGCTTTTCCAGCAGCAACAGAACCGCGAATTGCAACGCCTCGCCGCGTACTGCTCCCAATTCCGGGTCGGCTCCCGTATCCACTGGTTCCGGGAGCCACGGCCCGACGTACGTTTCGCGGCGTGAGCGGGCGGACTGGACAACATTTATGGCCAATCGTGTCGTCACGGTTGACAGGAATGCCGCCGCATCCAGGACCTCGCTGCGATCAGCGGCCTGCCACTTCAACCAGACGTCTTGCACAATGTCCTCGGCATCGGCTGCACTTCCGAGCATGCGATATGCAATGCCAAATAGTCTGGGGCGCACGTTGAGGAAGGCTGAAGCGGCATGATCGAGTGCGCCGGTTTCCCCTGTGCGCTCTGGCTGCATAAGCTCCATTCTACTGGCACTGAATTTTTGTGACGGCGATGTTATGTCTCTCTGGAGAGAGTACCGGCAGCGTCCAAAGGGCTGCTGCATGTGGAAAGGGAAACACTTCTAAGGAGCCTCTGCACAAGTGTCGAATCCGCAGCCAGCTTGAATTAAGTTGTAAGTAGATGAAGAGCAGAGTG
>Ga0193743_1000809_pt1 | contig 24417 bp, 16 predicted proteins | sample L2c2metaG_FD_143038 | JGI IMG/M metagenome (GOLD analysis project Ga0193743, IMG submission 143038) | Soil microbial communities from a riparian zone of the East river system, Colorado, United States - L2c2 | ecosystem: Environmental > Terrestrial > Soil > Riparian zone | place: USA: East River...
TCAAAACCCATTGATACGCACTGCGCCGTGCGATGCTGGCCGCGTCGTGTCCTCCGTTTTGAACTCCGCCTTCGAACTCAAGCGCGGCGTCGCTAGCTTTACCGGCCTCAATCAAATCCCGGCGTGCAATCGACAGCGGCTCGCCCGGCCGCTCTTCATCACCCGTCAAGAACACGGTGATTTTTCCCCCGTCCAGCAGGTGATTCTCATTCAGAGCTTTCAAGGCACTCAGCATGATCACTAACCCGCCCTTCATGTCCGCTGCCCCGGGGCCTGTCGTTTTCCCGGCCGTCTGTTCGAAATGTTGAAACGGGCTGTCGGCTTCAAACACCGTATCCATGTGCCCGATCAACAAAACGCGCTTGCCCTTGTTGCCTTCCCGCGTACAAACCAGATGCCCGGCTCGATGAACCTCCTCCATCGGAATCCAGCGGCAGGCGAAACCAAGAGATTCGAAGTTCGGACGCAATACATCGGCAACTTTGCGGACTCCCGCCGGATTCAACGTACCGCTGTTTATATCCACCAACTGCTTAAGAAGGGACACTGAGCTCGCCTGGTCGGCGTTAACGGATGCAACGATCTTTTCCTTCTCCGGCGAGAGAGATTGGGAAATTCCAACACGCGGCAAGGTACCTAGCAATAAGAGCGAGATGAATAGACGGCTTGTATGCATAAAAATCAATTCAAGGAAGAGCAAAGCAAAGAAGGCGAGCCCCGGCGCCTGAACCTGCTGCGATCACAACGTATTGACGGCCATTGGAGCTGTAGGTCATCGGTGTTCCGGAGGTCCGCTCCTTCAGCGGATACTCCCATAGATCTTGGCCGGAGGACTTGTCCACAGCATGGAACGCAGCATCACCTCCCCCGGCAAAAATCACGCCCCCTTTCGTGACAATAGCCCCTTGCACTCCCGGCGCGCCGAGTTTCGTCGGCAGCGTAAGACCTTTCAGCGCCGGATGAGCGCGCAAACGGGCATCATCTCCGAACGGCACGCGCCATCTGATCGTGCCGTGATCCAGATCAATCGCTACTAGGTGCCCGTACGGCGGCTTCAATAGTGGGATGCCGTCATGAAATGTCGCATTGGTCTGGCCCTCGCGAACGTAATCTCCATCTGTCTCCGATGCCTGGGGAGTGCCGGCGGACCGTTCGGGCTTCATGAGCCTGGCTACCGCGGCCAAATTCGTTGTCTTCACGTACAACGTCTCTGTTTCAGGGTCAAAAGCGCCGCCGCCCCAATTCGCTCCGCCAATAATACCGGGAAGCATGAGCGTGCCTTGAAAGCTGGGAGGAGTAAACAGCGGACCGTAGCGCAACTTGGCCATTTCACCCTGCGCCTCTTTCTTCAGCTCCGGGCTGAGATCAAACGCGTCGTCTAGCGTCACCCCCTGCGGCGAAATGGCGGGGGGCTTTGACGGAACCGGCTGAGTAGGCCATGCATGTTCTCCGGGAACATCGCTGCCAGGCGCTGGCTGTTCCGTAATTGGCCAAACCGGGGAGCCGGTAACGCGATCAAACACAAATGCAAATCCCTGCTTAGTGAGTTGCACTACCGCGTCAAGCGGCTTGCCATTCACATGAATTGTCACTAGACTTGGCGGAGAAGGCAGATCATAGTCCCAGAGTCCGTGGTGAACAAGTTGATAATGCCACTTACGCAGTCCTGTATTCGCGTCCAGGCAAACCAATGCCTCCGCAAACAAATCTTTTCCCCGGCGGCGGCCGCCATAGAAGTCATCACTAGGTGTACTGACAGGCAGATACAGCAAGCCGCGCGTTTGATCAAGCGTCATCGGAGCCCAGACGTTCGTGTGTCCGGTGAACTGATTAGCGCCGTCCTCCCAGGTCTCGCTCCCGAATTCACCGGCGTGCGGTACTGTATGAAAACTCCACACCAGCTTGCCGGTATGCGCGTCAAACGCTCGCACATCGCCAGGCGGATCGTTTTTGTACGCTAGCTTATCCGCCACGCCATTTCCGACAATCACAAGATTGTTATAGATAACCGCCGGCGACGTATTGGTATATTGCTTCGGATCTACACTCCACCGGAAACCTGTCAACAGGTTCACGATGCCGTTATCTCCAAATTCGTTGACCAGTTTGCCGGTAGTTGCGTCCAGTTCCATAAGTTGTCCGCGGCTGTTCATCAGAATCCGCCCACGCTTGTTTTGCCGGTCGTACCAATAGGCGACTCCGCGGTGCACGAACCCAGTACCGTTAGGCGCCTGCCCTAGTTGGTAGGCTTTCGGATCGTACGACCACAACTCCTTCCCGCTAACACAATCCAGTGCCACGACGCGATTATAGGGCGTGGAGAGGTACAGCACATTGTCCACTTCCAGCGGAGTTACTTCGAACATGCCAGGTCGCGTGCCATACGTCGCCATGGCCTTCTCATCCGCGCGCCACTCCCACGCGAGCCGCAAAGTCTTTACGTTTTCACGATTGATCTGCGAAAGTTCGGAATATTTGGAACCTGCTTGGTCTCCGCCGTAATATGGCCAGTCCGTTCTTAAAGCGGCGCCGCGCAAAAGAGCTACAAGCCAGGCAATTGCTAGACAAATCCTAACGCTCTTGTTCATGCTTTCCGGACTTCCGCCGCAATCTTTTCCGCCGAACGTAGCGTAAGCGCGACAAACGTTAACGTACCGTTGGTGCATCCGGCGTTAGGAAGCGTCGGAGAACCCACCACAAAAAGATTTTCGTGATCATGTGTTCTGCCAAAGCTGTCACACACGCTAGCGGTGGGGTCATTTCCCATTCGGCATCCTCCGGCAGGATGATCCAGATAGTTTCCCTCGCTGATATTCAGAACTTTGCCGTTATCATTTTTGGCCAGGCGCTCGAACAAATCATGGAAGTGCTGCCGCGTGCCGGCCTGGCGGCTCAGCGTGGCAGCGTCCAGTTTGTGCTCAATCTTGGGCAGCGGGTCTCCCCATTTGTTGCGGGTACTTTCATCCAGTGTCAAAGCACTGTCCCGATCTGGATGCACATCGTAGTAGCCACGCACGCGGGCGGCGCCACGCTGACTTCTCTTGCGCCAGTCGCCGAGCAAATCGTCACCGAGCAAGATCTCGCCATCTTTGTTTCGCAGTCGCGGTTCCCGACCTGCGGCACTCTCCCAGATGCGCAGATCATGCCGGATGTACGGGTCTCCCGGTTTGCACCGGAAGAACTGACGGGAAATCAGGGCATGCGTCTCGTTCATACCCGGATAGATCTTCGCGTCTAACTCAATCTGCGCGGTGGTAAATGCGTGGCCGCACATGTAACGGCCCACCAGTCCCGATCGATTTGCCAAGCCGTTGGGAAAATCTGTGTTGCGTGAAAGCAGCAGTAGATGAGAACTCCAGGTATAGCCTGCCGCCACAACAAACAGCGGGGCGCGAAACTCGATAGTTTCCTCCGGTCGGTCCCTATGCACCGCGCGCGCCACTGCGACTCTTGTTTTGTTCCGGTCCAATACTAATTGCCTGACCAGCGTCCGGTCATATAGTTGAACATTTTTGTGAGTTAAAAGCTGCTTGTAAGTAAAGTCCGGGGAATAGCGCGCTCCGGTCGGGCAAATGGCGCAGGTGTTGCACCGGATGCACTGAGCTCTGCCATCGTACGGTCTAGTGTTCTTGGCCTGAGGCGTACTCCAAAACGGGATACCGGTCTTTTCACCCCATTTCTTCAGCTCAATCAGGTTGTGCGTAAGCACCATCGCGGACATGGGATATGGCTCGGAACGCCAATCCTCCGGTAGCGGACTTGGTTCCCCGGAAACACCCAGCCGCCGTTCCGCCTCACAATAGAAGTGCTCGAGTTCCTTCCATTCAATGGGCCAATCGACATAGAGACCATACTTTGACTTAAGCCGCAGGTCTTCCTCCGAGAAGCGGTTGCACGTACCACCCCAGTGCAGCGCCGAGCCGCCAACAGCCATGGTGCGGGAGATAACGCCAGCGGCTTTTTGATCCTCAATGAAATCACCCGGCCAGGCGTTTTCACCATAAATAAGGCTGCGCCTGCGATATCTCATACGGTGCTCAAGATCAAAAAGCCGGCGGCCTGCTTCTACAACGTTGATGGAAGCGCTGGGCCGGAGCTCCAACAGCTTCTGGGCAAGCATCGCCGCCGAAATTCCACCGCCGATGATACAGATATCGCTTTCGAGAACAGCCATTAGAATGGTTCCTGCAACGCCGCCGGTGGATGATCGGAACCGGCAAGTCCCCGGCACTTATTTCGCTCAATCGCCGCGCGATAACACAGATCATTGGCTTCGCCACTTCGAAAATAGAAAGTCATGAGATCCACTATCACGTTCTTCCCGTCCGGTAGGCGCGGGAGTTCCTTCACACCGGCCTGGGCAAGCGCTTGCTGTACGCCGGCCGGAGTTAGCGGTGACGGCAGCGCTCTCAATTGTTCGGCATAACGCCGTGCCGGTGATTGTGGCTTAGGCGCCACGCGAGTAACTCCATAGCCATGCTCGGTGTCGGCTCCGGCGCGATAGTCGCGAACATACATGGAGAACTCGTCTGCGACGTTCTTGCTTCCACCGCTTCCCAAGGAAGAAGGAAGAACGATCAGCGCCAACCCTTCCAGCGCCGCGAGTTCTCCCGCTGAGAAGATCTCGCCCGGCGCCCGGGCGCGCAAAAACACAGGGCGGAATGCTCCCAAACCTGCGGCAAACCAACGCAACAGAGTCCGTCTGTACATAGGGTTGAAAAATGGAGTATCCCAGATATTGGGTCAAAGGTCAAACCAATGTATACTAGGGGACACCTCCCACGTCGGCGCCCAAGACACTGTTGTCTTATTCAAAATAAACATGGTTTTATGGGGGCATTTCACGTGAAGTATCGTCTTTTTACCTTCCTAACCGTCGGGTTTACGGTTATAGCCTTAGCTGCTATGGCTCAAGAAAATGGCGCAACAGTAACTGGTCAGGTTTTAGACTCCTCCGGAGCCGGAGTGGTCGGCGCAACGGTGACCGCACGCAATGTGGAAACTGGTTTTCAGCGCGTGGTAGTGACAAACGAATCGGCAAACTATACGCTGCCCATACTTCCCATCGGCTCGTATGAAATCACTTCGGAAAAGCAAGGTTTTGAAAAACTTATAAAAACGGGTGTTGTGCTTCAAGTGGATCAACACGCGCGCGTTGATTTCACGCTGCAGGTGGGTGCAACCACCAACTCCGTTCAGGTAACGGCCGATGTACCGTTGACGCAAACCGATTCATCTTCAACGGGAGCGGTTATTGACAATCGCAAAGTGGTTGAGCTGCCTTTAAATGGCCGTCAGTTTTATAGCTTAGCCCTGTTGGTGCCCGGCGTGGCGCCACCCGCGCAAGGTTCCATTCTAAGTTTTCGCGGCGGCTTCAACGTAGCCGGCGCCAGCGAACTGAACAACAATTTCACGTTGAACGGCCTGGATAACAACAACCAATTGCTCAGCGCTCCAGCGTTTCGGCCATCGGTGGATGCCATTGAAGAATTCAAAATTCTGACAGGCGTATTTCCCGCCGAATATGGCCGTAATTCCGGAAGCCAGGTGATCGTCACCACGAAAGCCGGCACCAATGGGTTTCATGGGACGGCATTTGAGTTTCTGCGCAACCAAAAGGTCGACGCGGTGAATTACTTCACACCGGCCGGAAGTAAACCAGCCTTCCGGCAGAATCAGTTCGGCGGCACGGTCGGCGGCCCCATCATCAAAAATAAGACCTTCTTCTTCGCCAGCTATGAGGGCACCCGGTCCAATCAGCAGATTACGACGCTGACCAACGTTCCCACTCCCGCTATGGTAAATGGCGACTTTTCGGGCATTTCAAGAGCAATCATAGATCCCACTAACGGACAGCCATTCCTTGGAAATAAAATTCCCACAAACCGGATAAACCCCGCTGGACAATTTCTAGCCAAGCTCTATCCGGCCCCGACAGCCGCCACGGCGGCAGGAGCTCTCCCCGCTAACAACTACACCTTAAACGAGCCGCAAATTGATAGCTTGAATCTGGGCTCAATCCGCATTGATCATTCCTTCTCAGAAAGGGACGTCCTAAATGCGAGTTACAACGATTTCGAAGATAATACTCTGACCCAGAACAACAACGTGTGCGGATCACGAACGATTCCCGGCTTTGATTGCACCGTTCTCCTGATAGCCCGGCTCGGTGGCTTAACGGAGACACATACTTTCAGTCCTTCCCTAATTAACGAATTTAAGATCGCCTATTCCCAGTTTCAAAATCCCCGCTCGACAAACGATAGCGCCACTAACTTTCTGCAAATGTTCAACATCCCGGGCACGCGGGCGGATGGCCCGGCGCGTACCGGCGTTCCCCAGGTCACCGTAAACGGCTTTGCAACTTTGGGCGAGCCTACCAACTTCCCCCAGGTCCGGACCGACCACACCTATCAACTCGCCGATAGCGTTTCCTGGAATGTCGACAAGCATGCCTTTAAATTCGGCGGCGATTTTCACCGCTTTCAATCGAACGGAACTATTGTGGGTAACGGCCGCGGATCCTTCATCTTTAACGCGCAAAACACCGCGCCCACCACCACCTATGCCTTTGCCGACCTTCTTCTGGGCACTCCTACCAGCGCGGCCCGTAGCCCATTGAGTCCGCGCATCTATGATCGAACGGGAATCTACGCCGGTTTCTTGCAGGACGATTGGAAAGTTTCCTCACGCTTCACCATCAACTGGGGCTTGCGGTATGAGTACAACCTTCCGACTTTCGAGAAGTACAACACGCTGAGCAACTTCAATCCGACGACCGGTCAAATTGACATCGCTGGACAAAATGGAGTTCCGAACGGTCTTTGGGACCGCAATGCCTTCGACCTCGAACCGCGCTTTGGTTTCTCCTGGCAGCCATTTCACTCCTCCAGAACAGTTGTTCGCGGTGGCTACGGAATCTTTTACAATGCCCCGGCGCTGAATGCCGTGAATAGCGGTCCGCAGCAGAGCAACGCGCCGTTTGTCTCGGCCCAAACCTTTAACTCCAATTTCGTGACGCCGGTCACCCTTAGCAATCCGTATCCCGCCGCGGCAGCGGGTGCCGGCAGCCTCACTCTGTCCGCGTTCAACCGCCACCAGCCGGATGCGCGCATCCAGCAGTGGAACATGAACATTCAGCAGGAACTGACTCGCAATCTGGTTCTGGAAGTTGGCTACCAGGGGTCGGCAGGCACGCACCTGCCTCTGATCTACAACATCAATCAGCCGCCGCCCGGGCCAGGTTCCATTGGCCAGAAGCAAGCCTTGCGTCCCTACCCGCAATTTGGAAACATTACGTTTCTGGATGCGGTGGGTAATTCAAGCTTCAACGGCTTGTTAACCAAGCTGCAGCAGCGATACTCCAATGGCTTATCGTTCTTGCTTTCCTATATGTACGGAAAATCTATTGACAACACACCAGGCACTCCTTACAACGTGACGCCTTCCCGTTCGTCTGCGGAGAATCCGAAGGATCTGAGCCTGGAGCGCGGGCTATCCGGCTTTGACCTGCGCCACCGCTTTGTCTTTAGCCCCGTCTACGAACTGCCCTTCGGCAAAGGCAAACCGTTTCTCAACAGCAACCGGTATGTAGGTTGGCTCGTTGGTGGTTGGCAAGCCTCCGGCATTCTCAGCATACAGAGCGGCCGGCCGTTCACGGCATTGGTCAGCCAAGATAACGCGAACGTGCTCTCAACGGTAGATCGTCCGAACATCATCGGCAATGGCAACGATGGTCCGAAAACAGTGCAACAGTGGATCAACGTCTCTGCCTTTCAACTTGCTCCCGCGGGCACCTTCGGCAACGCCGGCCGCAATAATTTAATCGGGCCGGGCATGACGAATCTCGACGTCGTCCTGAGCCGCAATTTCCAGATCATGGAGCGCTACTCCATTCAGTTCCGCGCCGAATCGTTCAACATCGCCAACCATCCGAACTTTGATTTGCCGTCGCAAACCTTCGGCGTACCTGGCTTCGGATCAATTCCCTCGGCGGAGGCGCCCCGCCAAATTCAATTTGGATTAAAGGTCAGATTTTAAAAATGTTTCTTCGCTTTCTGGCGCTGGCGGCGTTCACAGTTCTCCCCAGCCTTGCCGTTACCATCCACGCCGACACCGTACTCGACGGCAAGGGCGGAGTTCTGCGCAACGTCACGATCCAGATAGACGGTACAAAAATTGTCGCCGTCAAACCCGGATCCACCGGCGCGGCCGACTACAATCTCAAAGGCCTCACCCTCATGCCGGGGTGGATCGACACGCACGTCCACATCGGTTGGCATTTCAACCGCGAGGGAAGAGCAGATATGACAAAAGAGGGCCCACAAGAGATGGCGCTCAATGCGGCCGGTAACGCTTACGCAACCCTGATGGCGGGCTTCACCACGGTGCAAAGCCTCGGCGCGCCGGCCGATCTGGAACTTAGAGACGCCATCACCCGGGGCATTATTCCAGGACCTCGTTTGCTTACGTCACTTGAGCCTCTGAACGAAAGGTCCGGGACGCCTGAGCAAATTCGGGCGCTAATTCGCCAACGTGTACAGCAGGGCGCGGACGTGATAAAGCTTTTCGCCACCAAGAGCGTTCGCGATGGAGGCGCGCAAACCATGACCGACGCTCAAATTCAAGCGGCCTGTGGCGAAGCAACCGCTCTCGGGAAACGCTCCGTTGTGCATGCCCACGCTTCAAGCGGAGCTAGGGCAGCCATTCTTGCCGGCTGCACCAGCATTGAGCATGGAAGCACGCTCGACAACGAGACGCTAGACCTTTTAGCCGCCCACGGAACTTACTTTGATCCGAATATCTCCACCACTTACAACTATCTGGAACATAGAAAAGAGTATCTCGGTATAGGCAACTACACTGACGAAGGTTTCGCGTATATGGAAAAAACTCTTCCTATCCGGGTCGATACCCTGCATCGCGCTCTGACGCGGAAAATCAAAATTGTCTTCGGAACTGACGCTGTCGCTGGAGCGCACGGCCGTAATGCCGAAGAGTTTATCTATCGTGTGCGTGACGGAGGCCAAAAACCGATGGATGCCATCATCAGCGCCACTTCGCGCGCCGCCGAATCCCTCCGGGTCGACAAAGAAGTCGGCGCCATTGCACCTGAAATGCAGGCGGATTTCGTGGCCACCAGCGGCAATCCGGTAGACGACATTACAGCCGTGCGGCAAGTTTGCTTCGTCATGAAGGCTGGAAAAGTATACCGCTATAAACCCGCGCTCGGCCAATAGAATCTCAAGGTAAAACAATTTATATGCTTCGCTTTGCTTCTGCATTCATCCTCCTTTCGCAACTTGTTTTCGCACAAGAGGCCGTCGTTCTGCGAGTCGGAACGCTTCTTGACGGTAAGGGCGGCGTGCAACATAACGTAGACCTTGTCGTCCAAGGCGGCGCGATTACAAGAATCGGCAAACATGAGAACGGCAAGGTCATTGATCTTCATAAGTACACTGTCTTGCCGGGCATGATCGATACACACGTCCACATCGGATGGCACTTTGGTCCTGACGGCCGCTATCAGCCGCGTGACACTTCACAAGTGGCGGCGATGGGATACGCCATGGAAAATGCGTACGACACGTTAATGGGCGGTTTCACTACAGTCCAAAGCGTCGGCAGCCCTATTGACGGTGATCTGCGTACCGCCATTAATCGCGGCACGCTCCCGGGGCCGCGCGTTCTTACTTCCTTGGGAGCTATCAATAGCCCGTCGCTCACCGTCGAGCAAATTCGCGCGAATATTCAGAAGTTCGCAGCGGACAAGGCGGACGTCATCAAAATCTTCGCCTCCAAAAGTTTTCGCGACGGCGGCGGTCAAACCCTCAGCAAGGAGCAGATAGACGCTGCCTGCGGTGAGGCAAAGGCGCAGCATCTGCGCGCCATTGTCCATGTATATGGGCCCGACACCATCCGTGAGGTATCCGAAGCCGGCTGCACCTCGGTCGAACATGGCACACTCATCACGCCTGAAGTACTTAAATTTCTGGCTGACCACGGCACTTATTTCGATCCGAACATCGGCCTGGTCGCGCAAAATTACTTAGCGCATCGCGCGAACTACCTCGGCATCGGCAACTATACCGAAGAAGGCATGGCCGCGATGCAGCGCTCTATTCCAGCGTCTCTCAAGGTGTTCAAAGAAGCGCTGCAAACCCCGCACCTGAAGATCATTTACGGCACCGACGCGGTTGCCGGAGCGCATGGGCACAACGTCGAAGAACTTATTTACCGCGTGCAGACCGGCGGCCAAAAACCCTCCGAGGCCATCGTCTCCGCAACCTCCCTTTCCGCCGAGTCGTTGAACATGGGCACTCAAATCGGAACGCTGGCGCCGGGCTTTCAGGCTGACCTGATCGCAGTTTCCGGCAACCCCCTCGCAGACATTTCCGTGCTCCGCCACGTCACGTTCGTCATGAAAGGCGGCAGGGTTTTCAAGGGCGAAATGGCGATGAACTCCGCCGGCATGTAGCTACTCCGCGCGATAGAGCGAGCACACGCAGCGACTACAGATCGGGTTGGTGGATACGTCCAGGTTGGTCCGGAAAGTAACAGCTTCCGGTCCATTCAGAACGTCAATCAACGATTTACCACTATCCAACCGGCCGATTGGCGCGTGGAAAAAGCACGGCCGCACCAAACCGTCCGATTCGACCACTGCCGATACCCACGGTGCATTACAGCGCGGCGCACAAACCCCCGCCCGGTCGAGATGCGCCCGAAAGTGCAGGCCAATTTTCCGGAGCTTTGCCGGCGATTCCACAACGAACCCGCCGCACTCGCCTTCGCTGATCAGGGCTTCAATTTCCGTATCCAGCAGCGGGAGTCGATTCTCCGTGACGGCAACCTCGTCTTGACGCGGCAGCAGCCAGCCGTCGGGCCGGTTGAACGCCGTTGAGGTAACATCGGCTGCCAGAAACGAGGTGGATCTCACGCCCAGCTCACGGGCCGTCGCGACAGTTTCGCGGAGCGAAGCGCAATTCAGATTCTGAACCGTGGATCGAACCGAGACCGGGAAATCCGGACGCAATTGCAGGATGGCGGCAACGCCCGCTGAGAGAGACGTGAACGCTCCACGGACGCGGCGGATGCGGTCATGGATCTCAGGCGGCCCATCGAGCGAAACGATTAGATCGTCGACGTGTTCGACAATCTCACGCGAGTAGCGCTTTAGCAGCAGGCCCGTGCTGAGCACCGTGGTGCGGATTCGTCGTTCGCGTAACAACCGGCACAGGCGAAAAAGATCCGAGTGCATGAGCGGTTCCCCGCCGGTGAAGACCACCCATTCCACGCGCAATCGCTCCATGTCGGCCGCATGGCGCTCCAACTCCTCCGCACTGATTTCGCTCGCCGTGTCGGTCTTCCATATGTCGCACATAACGCAGCGGCAGTTACAGCGGTTATGCGGATTGAGAATGAGAATCGGCAGGGTATCGAGTACTGGATTCATACCTGTACTCTCCTGCCTGCCAACCGGAAGTCCGGCCCTAGGATTTGCGCAGTGGCGGCATGGAGCTCGCGCACCCCGGCATCCACTAGATATTCCCCCCGTCCTTCCAGGTAAATTGGCTCCAAGCCGGTGGTGCGGCGGCCCTGCAAACGATCTGCGAGTCGGCGTGAGATGAGCTTGATTTTGCCTCCCAGCAAGACCAGCTCAGGGCGTATTTCCTGCAATGCTTCAGACGGTGTTCCGTGTTCTTCCGCCACCGCAACCAAATCGGCCACGCCTCCCTCTCGGATCTCGCCTTCTCCACAATTTAAGCGGAGTATTTGCGCCGCCTTGCCGGTCACCATATCGAATAGTTCGGCCTCAGTGAAACGGCCGCGGCTTTGCGCAACGCGAAGTTCGTCAATCAAGTCGCCCTCTCCGGTTAATGCGGAATCGGTTCCAAGCCCGATGTTCAGCCCGGATCTAAATACTTCGTCCTGCAGCGTTCGTCCCAAGGTAAACAGATTCGAACTTGGGCACCAGATCAGCGACGTTCGGAAACGCCGGAGCACTTCGATCGCACTGTCCTCGAGAGCCACGCCGTGGATCAGCACGGTGTGATCGCTCAAGACTCCGATCTCTTCCAGATGCGCTATCTCAGACCATGCCCTCCGGCAAGTGCCTTCGGCGGCGTGCAATAAAAAAGGCCAGCGTCCGGGCGTAGCGCGGAAGCGTATGGAGACGTCTTGCGAGAAATGAAGGGAATGCGCCCAACCAAAACGCCGCACCACCCGCACCGGAAATCCGGCGTCAAAGACGCTGGGCTCGTACGGATTGTGATGGCAAACCGTTGTGACCGCACTGAACAGATTCTTCAGCCCGCCCCACATCAGCCGGATAGGCTTCGGCACCAGCAGGTGTTCTTTCAAAGGCGAATCCAGCGGGCGGTACACGTTATCGGCCCAATCAATGTAATTGGCGTGCGGTCCCTCACCCAGACGCGGAAACAGGTTGAATTCCAGATGGTCGTGGCAGTTGATTAGACCCGGGAGAATCAAATGACCGGAGAGGTCGAACTCGAAAAGATCCGGCTCGCATGGATCGTTCACGCGTGCGTCAAAGGGCAGCAGGCGGTCGTGTCTGATGGAAAGATCCAGGCGGCAGGTTTCACCACCCTGGCGCGCCACTCGTGCCCCTGTTAGCTTCACGATTTTTTCCAGCAAATCACGCGTAGAGCGGGAATGGCGCTGACCTCGAGGAAGGCGGAATCCTTACCCGCTTTTCGGAAGATTTCGCGCTCGGGCATCCCAAAGCAGGCGTCTTCATTCCATTCCGGCTCTAACAAAGCTTGTTCCGCCGCGGCGTTCAATTCCCCGGCTGGATGATTGTGATGCTCAATTTCATATACGCTCTCGCCCGCGCGAAAGGAGCGTTTCCAACCAGCCTCGCATGCTCCTGGATGTAGGTCGGCGATCACCACGCGGCCGCCGGATCGCGTGATTCGAGCCATCTCCGCGATTGCGCCGGGAGCGGAAGGGAAGTAGCTTATGGCGAAGGAACAGAGGACGAGATCGGCGCAGCCGCTCGCTACGGGGAGCCCATCCACTTGCGCCAGCGCGAGCCGGCCTTTCAACTCAGGCTTCCGCGCCGCTGCGGCAAGCATTTCCTCGCACAAATCGATGCCCGTTACGTTCGCTCCACTGGAGAGCGCCGTGCTGATCCACCGGCCGGTACCGCAGGCGACATCCACCACTCGCAAGCCCCGGAGTGGCCCAAGCCGCTCTGAAAGGACACGCATATCCAGCGCAAGCAGCGGATTCGGATCGTTGTCGTAGCTTGCCGACCAGATGCGGTGCCCTTCTATCGGCGACACAAGCACTCAAATACTCTCCCAGCGCGGCTTGCGTAGCGTCACGAATTTCTGCGCCCATCGCAGCTCGAACGGAAAATCGTACACGCCAAGGGCGTAGCGCCAAACGCTCAACGACCGGAGCATCGCGCGTCCCCAGGCCGGCAGGCGAATATCCTGAATCGTGGGCCAGCGTGAATTGATCACAAGCTCAAAATTATCGATCTGGCGCTTCACCGGGCCCGGCAGCCACGGAAGGCTGGGGTCGTGCCGGATGGTGAAGTTGTACCAGCGCTCACTCGCCCATTCTTCGGGAGTGCGCGGGAATTCGATTTTGCCTTCTATTTTGCCATACATCCCATCCGGATGCGGAGTGGGAATGTAATGTTGAACGATGATTTCAGCATCGGGATTCAGGCGTTTGATGCGGCGGATGAAATGAATCGTATCTCGCGTGTCGCCTTCCGGATCTTCCGGGTTGCCAAACACGAAGGAGAACTCCGGCACAATGTCGAACTTGCGCAGACGCTCCGCCAGTTCCAGAGTCTGCCCGCTGGTCAGGCGCTTGTTCATCGACTCCAGCACGCGATCGTTTCCGGATTCCGCGCCAAAGAAGATCATGGTCGCGCCGGCCCGTTTCAGCGCGGTGAGTGTTTCATCGCTATACCGTAAAACGGCGTCTATCCGTCCTTCAGACCACCAGCGCAAGCCCAGCGGCATCAGATGCTCTGCCTGCGCCTGCGCATGGCTTTCATTCAGGAAAAAATTGTTGTCGTAAAACTGCACCGAGTCGATCGCGTACTCGCGCTTCAAATACGCAAGAACGGCGGCCGTGCGTTCGGGCGATTCTGTCTTCTGCCGCCCGTCATAGAGCGGCACCACACCGCAGAATTTGCAGCGGTACGGACAACCGATGCTGGCATGATGCACAGCCGTGCGCTTACCCAAAAATGTAGGTAGGATGTATTTCTCGGGCGAGTAGAGGCGATGGTAGGGCAACCATGGAAAATCGTTCGGCGACCGCAGCGGCCGGTCTCCGTTGTGTACGTGCAGCCCGAAATCGTCCTTGAAGGACAAGCCTCGAATTCCGGTGAATTTGCGGTTTCCGCGCAGGGCCGCTATGAGTTCCAGAAAGGTCTCCTCTCCCTGGCCGCGGACCGCGAAATCGACATACGGCGCGTTCAGCGTGGCGTCTGTATAGAGAGATGCGAAATATCCTCCCCACACGATCGGAACGCGCGGATACTTCTTGCGAAACTCCCGGCAAACTGGAAACGCCGCCTTCATCTGAGGGCCCGGCATCACGGAAACGGCCAGCAATTCCGCCCCAGTTTCGCGCATGATTTTGTCGAGCGCTTGCCCTGGGTCCTGCTCGATGTTGCCATCGACAATGATGTACTCTTCTTTGCCTTCGAGTACCGCCGCCATCGCCAGTATCGGAAGCGGAAACCGGCGGTTTTTGGGCTTCGCCGTGCGTGGATGCAGCAGGATGATCATAGCTCCTTGAATTCCCCCGCAAGAATCACGAAACGGGAGGGCGGCCGGCGCTTCTGCATGCGCGCCTTCCAGGGCCGCAGGAACCAGTTCCACCCGTACCACACGCGGTGCATCCGCCAATCGATGCCGAGTTCACTCGCCAGCCTTTGAAGCATCGGCTCATCCAGATACTCAAGGCTGGCGAGTGCATCGGACGGGAATCCATACTGTCTCAAAAACTGTTCGCGGCGTTCCGCCCGCATTAGCTCGCCATGTTCGGGCCGGGCATAAACAGGCGAGTCCATAATCACGAAACATCCTTTCGGACGCAGGCACCGGCGCAGCTCGCGCAGCGTGTGGTGGTAATCCGAAGAGTAGTGGAAAGAGGCATTGAAAATAGCTAGATCGAAACTCTGTTCTGGGAATGGAAGATGGTCAAACTGCGCTTCGATCACGGAAAACCGCCGTGGATAGTGCCGCGAAGCCAGCAAGCCGTCGCGGGAATCGGAAAAAATATCCAGCGCCACCGGCCTGTGATCCCGGAGCGAAAGGCGGTAAGACATCCAGCAGTTGCCGGCGCCCAGATCAAGAATGTCCAGCGGCCTCCCCAACCGCTTCTCGAGCCCCGGCAGAATTTTTCGTTCAAAATGATGGTAGCTCTTGCCGCGAATTTCCCATTGCGCGGAATTGTTCCCGTTCAAGTCCCGGTAAGGAAGCGCAAGGTAATAACTTGGGTCTTCTGATCCCCGTCCTTCCGCGTGACGGATAGTACGGTAGTCGTCCAGAAATTGGCGACGCGTGGTCGTTTCCATATTTTATTTCCGGATAAACGTGAAGAGGCGGTGGTCGGCGCCAGCGCGCAATAGCGGCAAATGGCTCACGCGCCGGTCGATCCAATCGAGCGCCGCAACGGTCCTTAGGGACAAGCTGTCAATATACGAGGGAGGCACGAAAAGACCGATGCCGCTCCACCGGACCAGCTCAAAATGGGGGGCGAAGGCTCGCTGCATTTCCTTCCGCGAGGGGTAGTGTACGGTGACGCCTAGCGAACGGGAAACGCTTTGACCGCTCCAGCGGCGCACCGCCTTGCGAGGGTATCCGCGCAATAGATAGGAAGCGGTCTCCCAAACGCAGAATCGCCCGATAACGCACACCACGAAGTGACCACCCGGCCGCACGAGATGGGCGATAGACTCGCCCAGCAAATCGATTTGGGCGACACAGTTCAAAGCGCCAAAATTTGAGAGAACGCCGTCGAAACGGCCCTCTATGTCGCGAACGTGTTCAATGGGCAGGACGCTCGCGTCGACGCCACGGGTACGGGCGATACGGACCATCTCGACTGAACTGTCAATGGCGCGCACGCGCATTCCCGCGTCCATCAGATGGAGCGCGTCTTCGCCGGTTCCGCAGCCCAGGTCAAGGATGGCGCCGCCAGCCGGGAATAGCGGGTCCATGTGACGCCACACCGCCGCGCGCTGGCTTCTGCCGACTGCGGACCGGGTCCACAAGTCGTCGTATCGCGATGCCAAAGTGTCGAAGGAGGCAGCGGTCATCATTTGCGTCATGCTTCTACTTCGCCGGACGTCTGCCAAAGAGCTTCCCGCGCCATACGAATTTTCTCGGGGCTGGGTTGATCCGCGGTCTCGCTCTTCAGAAGGTCGTCCGCATGTTGATAAAAACGGCGGGAGTGGCGGCCTCTCACCATCAGTTCGCGGTCTGTGCTCTGCTGCCATGGCCGGAGAGGGACCAGCTTGGAGACAATTCGCTCGAAATACGGCGTGCCCTTTATCGGATATGAAACGGTCGTAAAAAATACGTCGGGCCGGCAGCGCTTTACATGCTCCACCGTGGCTTCGATGTCGCTGATTTCTTCGCCTTCATAGCCCCACATGAGAAACATGCCGGTCTGTATGCCGTGTTGCTTGCACAGTGCAACCGCTTCGCGCACCTGCTCCACTTTCACTCCGCGCTGCATGGCATCCAGAATTCGTTGTGATCCGCTCTCCGAACCGATCCAAATGCGAAAACAGCCAAGCTGCGCGAGCGTCTCTGCCATACGCGCATTGAAACGGTCAGCCCGCGTGATGCACTCAAACGGAACGTGCAAGCCGCGGCGCTGCATTTCCTGCGCGTACTCAGTGATCCAGCCGTGATGGATAGTGAAAACATCGTCCGCGAACCAGATCATTTCCGGCTGGTAGCGATTCAGTATCCATTCCACTTCATCGACCACGGAATGCGGGGACCGCCGGCGATGTGATTTGCCGTAGACGGAATGGCTGCACCAGTTGCAATGATAGGGACAACCCCGCGCCGTAATCAGCGAGACCGATCCCGCGCCGTGATGCTCGCGCCACACCTTTAGATATCTTGGAATATCCACCCGCTCACGATCGGGCCACGGCTGTGCATCCAGATTGGAGATCAGTTCGGCCGGACCCGTGCGCACCACCGTTCCATCTGCCGAACGATACACAATGCCCGGTATCGCCGCCCAGCGCGAGGCGTCAAGTCCCGTCGCAAGCAAACGCTCCAGCGCCAGTTCAGCCTCCCCCGCAACAATCAGGTCTGCCCCCGCCAGATACTCTTCCGCATAATTGGGTGGTTCGGGGCCGCCGAGAATCACCTTCCATCCGGCCGCGCGGCCGCGCGCCGCGACATCCAGCACGTTACGGCGCGTCATGAGGTTGCCGTAAATACCCAAGGCTCCCGGCGGCCCCTCATCGAGAATCCGGAAAAGTTCTTCTCGCGTGCCGAAGGTAGAATCGTAAATGTCGACTTCGAAGCCCTTGTTCCGCAGATGCGCGGAAATTGAGAGAATGCCCAGCGGAGCATACGGCTTCATAATGCGCAGTTCCTTTGGGTCTTCCCCCAGGAAGTAGCCGTGTGTCAGCAGGAGCCTCATTGCGTAGCCTCCACCAGCGGCGCTGCGGATTCCTGCAGAACCCGTAGACGCTCCCATGCGGCATCTACGCCCTTTTCGCCTCTGACTTCGAGGTGCAAGGCATTTGAAAGCGCCCGGTAAAACTCACTTGAGTACGGCCCCTGAAACATCATCGAGAGATCGCCGCTATCCGACCAGTTCGACTTCGTGCCAAGCTGGTTCACAACCATCTCATAAAACTTAGTTCCTGGTAGCGGATAGGATACCGAAACTCCGATGTCGTCGGGCCCCGCCTGGCGCACCATGCTAATCGTTTGCTCGATCTCGGTCCACGTTTCTCCCGGATATCCGAACTGCAGAAAGAAACAGGCGCGAATGCCGTGGCGGCGCAGGTTTTCACGAGCCTCGTAAATCTGCTCTACCCGGATGCCTTTGGTCATGGCGTCCAGAATGCGTTGAGAGCCGGATTCGGCCCCCATCCAGACCTCGGCGCAGCCCGCTTGCCGTAGTGCCTCCACCGTCTCTCGCGTCATAAGGTCGCAGCGCGACTGCATCTTAAAGGGAACCTGTGCTCCGCGTACTGCAACGGCATCCGCAAAGGCATAGGTCCATTTCGGGGAGAGAGCAAAGATGTCGTCGGCGAACCAGATATGGTCCGGACGGTAGGCCGTCTTGAGATAAAGCAGTTCCTCGGCGACCGACTGCGGACCGCGCGCGTGGTAGTTGTTCCCGTAAATCGGCTTCGCGCACCAGTTGCAGCGGTAGGGGCAGCCCCGGCTGGAGACTATGTTCAGGGAAAAATAACCATGTGCGCTGGTCCAAGCAGTCCGGTACTGCTCCATATCCACCAAATCCCAGGCAGGCAAAGGGATGGCGTCCAGATCCGTGCGCAGTTCGCGAGGAGAGTTGTAGCGGGGAAGCAATCCCTCGCGGTATGCCAAGCCGCGAATCTCTGCGGCGGGGTGCCCCTGCCCGAGTTCGAGAAGCGTTGTCTCCACCTCGCCGATCAAAACCGAATCGAAGCCTCCCCGCAAATATTCCTGGACATGGTCCGAAGCGTCAGAACCGTGCACCGCCGTCTTGATACCTCGCCTCCGCGCCGTGGCAGCCATCCATAATGCTAGTTCGCGATTGCGAAGCAGACACATCTTCGAGAGAAAGTTAAAATCGTCTTCGCAAACCACCACCAGCCGGGGCAAGTGCAGGTCCAGCGCCTTGACGAAACCATCCTCGGGCGCATCAAAAGTGGCATCGAAGAGCGCCACGTCAATTCCCTGCTCTCGTAAAACAGCCGCGGCCAGCAGCGTTTGCAGCGGCGGATACGGCTGCATCTTCTGAACTTGCTTCCGGTCGTAGTAGAGATGATTGCTGTGCGTCAGGAGAATGTCGGCCATCTGCGCATCACCTGGTTAGAATCTCTAACATGAGACAACTTCGGCCTCGAGTTGATGAGCGTCCACCTTCGACTTTGGTGGCGTGAGGACGCGGTTCGCCACGTTCTTCACCCAAAGTTCGACGGGGAACGAATAGAAGTTGCGATCGAGCCTCATGCGCGCGGGATAGCTGATGAGATTGTGAACAAACTGGTTCACCGGATGTTTCTTCGTTAGGCCGATCGGCTTGCGGTTGAACGCAACGCGCAGGTACTCGCGCATGGTTTGCACTTCGCGATGCTTCTTGCCCTTCAGCCACGGCAACACCGTGTAGCGCGGGAAAAACTCTACCCACCCTTCCAGCGTCTTCGGAACGTCAATACCTAACTCAAAGGCACGGTCCAGAATGGGCGCGCCGGGGTATGGCGTGAAGATGTTGGTCCAGAATTCAGCCCCGGGATACTTCCTGCAGACGTCCATGATGAGCTGGATGGATTCGCGCCGCTCCGATTCACCCTCGCCGGGAAATCCGAAAATCATATTGAATGACGGCCGTATGCCAGCTTGCGTCAACTTACTCGCGGCCGCGTACACGGTCTCAATCTTCTGAAAGTCTTTGTTCATCAGGTGCATGACTTTCGGTGAGCCAGTATCCACCCCCTGCGCCACCTGTGACAGACCGGCGCGCCGCAGTAGTTTCAATTCATCCACTGTGAGCCGGTTGACCAGATTGGTAGACGCCTGAATACTCCAATCGAATTTGCTATTGCGGCGCACCAGTCCTTCCGCGATACGGACAGCGCGGTCGCGGTCCACCAGGAAGTTATCATCCACCACCCAGAGCAACTGCAGGTTGTAACGGGTCGTCAGGTCTGTCGTTTCTTCGACGACCTGTTCCGCCTCCAGCGCATTCCATTTACGCCCGTATACGGCGTCATTTGTACAGTAGGCACAATTGTACGGACACGCGAGACTGGAAGTGTACATGGCCCAGCGGCGGCCGCAGACGCGTTCGTAAGCGTCAAAGTCGGCAAGATGATACGCCTTAGGAGGCAGTTCGCTGATTGGCTTGAGGACTCGCGGCTGATTGAAGACGATATGGCCGTCTTCTTTGTAGCCCACGCCCTGCACGCCTTTCATGGATTCGCCGGCTTCGATGCGCTGCACAACTTCGAGGAAAGCGTCTTCGCCCTGACCCTTGACTACTATGTCGATGTAGGGCGGGGCCAAGGTCTGATGCGGCAATAGCGACGGATGCCAGCCGCCCAGGACCACCGGCTTGTCCGGATAGAGTTCCTTGGCGGCGCGCGCTATTTCAACCGTCTCTTTAATCATGGGTCCGGTCACCAGCGAGACGGCAAGACACAACGAGTCTTTGAGTTCCTCCAGCACGCGCTTCTGGAAGTTAGGCGTAATGGTGGAATCGATCAGGCAGACCTGGTAACCCGCACGTATGAGCGGTGTCGAAACGGCAAGAATTCCCAGGGGAGCAGTGGCTTCCTGACTAGAAAAGGCCGGAAAGAAGAAGACAATCTTTTTAAGCCGCATACAAGAGGTGGGTAGCCGTATTCATTTTCGAGCGCCGTTAGTAACAACGTATCCCGAGGTGGGTACCCAGATTGTTATGCGAAGGTAAACAAATTGTAAATGACCGGGGACGGCCTGTTCGCGCCGGGCACAAACCAAGGCTGGAGGAACGTCGCTGCGGATTTGTGAAACCGATCTAGGCCGGGATCGAGCCTTGCTTGATCACTTTTGTCATCACGTCGGTGAAGGTGTCGATCTCTTCCAGCGTCGTGTAAACATTCGGAGTAATGCGCAGCCCCTGATATTCGCCGGGCGTGACGACGCCCACGGTCCAAACTCGATGTTTAGACCACAAGTAGGCGGCGAGTTTCGGCGCGTCAAAGCCGGCAATGCTAATGAAGCCGATACCGCAGGATTGCTCCGGATCCTCGCTGTTCAGAATTTTTACTCCGGGCAGTTGCCGCAGTTGGTTAGACCAGCGGCGCCGTAGGTAGCGCAGCCGTTCTGCCTTCCGGTCCAGACCGATACTGTCGCTGAAATTCAAGGCTTCCGTAATGGCATTACGCTGCGACGCCGGGTGGGTGCCGATCTCTTCAAACTTGCGGATGTTGTCACGCATGGAATCAGGGGCCGCCATCATGGGCCAGATGTCCCGAATCTTGTTTTTCCGGACATACAGCATGCCGGTCCCTATGGGCGCCAGGATCCACTTGTGCAGCGAAGTCCCGTAGTAATCGCAATCCAGTTCGTCGCGCGTGAAAGGAAACTGCCCAAACGCGTGCGCCCCATCCACTACCACTTCAATGCCTCGCGCTCTGGCCATCTGGCAGATCTGTTTCACTGGGAAAATTTGACCCGTGCGGTTGGTGATCTGACAGATGTGAATCACCTTGGTTTTCGGAGTGATGTTCTCTTCAATCCGCTTGGCAAGATAGTCGAGACTGGGCGGCGGAACCGGGAACGTGACCTGCTTCAGGACAATACCGTCGCGCCGTTCGCGCTGCTGCCACGTGGCGATCATGCGCGGATAGTCCTGGTTAGTGGTCAACACCTCATCGCCGGCCTTCAGGTTCATCCCGAGTTGAACGATCTGCAGCGCCTCGCTGGCGTTGCGCGTGATAGCAATTTCCTCCGTGTCGCAGCCAAAGGCACGAGCCAGGCGGCGGCGCACCGTCTCAATGCCGGGATCGAGCACGTTCCACATGTAATAAGACGGATTCAGGTTTTCGACCTCGAGATAGCGTATCTCGGTGTCCATCACAATTTTCGGAGAAGGTGACACGCCGCCGTTGTTCAGATTGATCATGTTGCGATCGACGGTGAAGGCATGCCGGACATTAAACCAGAAGTCTTCATCGCGAGCTACCGTATCGGCCGCCCGGCCTGAGATTGTTTCGACGGCGGACTGAGCCCGAACCAGTGAATCTGCTTGAAAAGCGGCAGCCACTCCTGCCGTCGCGGAGAAAAATTGGCGTCGGTGCATGAATCACCTTACCGGGTTATGAATCGGTTGGTCAAGCCCTTTTGCGGCGGTTCTACCCACTGTGACTCATTAAAAACTTTTGTAACGGCCTAGTCGGAATGGTGCTAATCTACTAAAAATCATTAGTTTCGTCTCAGCCTGCCTGCATCGGATCCGATGCAGACGGGTACGTTGCTTTCTCCGCGTAATTGTCAGCCAGTCAACGAATATCGACCGGTCTGACGGGCTCCCCGTGAGAGCGAAGGCACTACCGCACCTGTCCAGCGGCTTGCCGGCAGATTCCGGCAAACAATCTGCAAAGGAGACAGGGGTTTGCTCAAACCAAAAAATCTTAGACTGTTCGTACACCTGGCGCAAGCCTGGTTAGTAGTTGGTATTGCCGCAACGTCGCTATTGGGGCAATCCACGCAAGGCGGACTACGCGGTACGGTTTCCGACGCCCAGGGGGGGGTGGTCGCAAATGCAAAAGTGACTCTGACGAATCGCGGCACGAATGAGCCGCGCAGTACAATCACAAACTCGTCCGGGCAATTTGATTTCCCGCTGGTGGTGCCCGCCACTTACTCGCTAACAGCAGAAAGCACTAATTTCAAACGGTTCGAGCGGCAAAATATCATCGTGGGAACGCAAGAGTTCCTCACCATCAACCTTGCCCTGGAGGTCGGCTCTGTCACGGAGAGCATTCTGGTGACGGAACAAGTGCCCCTGGTGGAATCCTCAAACGCATCCCAAGGGCAGGTTCTTGATAACCAAAAACTAGTGGAGCTACCAAATCTAGGGCGCAATCCGTTCATGATGTCGAAATTGTCCGCGAACGTAATCGCCGTGGGGCAGCCGGCCTACAACCGCATGGAAGACCAGAGCGGATCGTCGCAAATTTCCATTGCTGGAGGTCCGGTCCGCGGCAACAACTATCTTCTGGATGGTATCCCTATCACTGACACCAACAACCGCGCGATTATTATTCCGTTGATCGAAGCCGTGCAGGAAGTGAAGATCCAGGCCAACACCTACGACGCGGAAATGGCGCGCACGGGCGGCGGAATGTTCAATACGCTCATGAAGTCCGGCACAAACGACTATCATGGCAGCGCATACGGCCACTTACGGCGCACCGCCTGGGACGCCAATAGCTTTTTCAGCAACGCCGCCGGTATTCCGATTACCGATCAGCCCAACGATACCTGGGGCGCGAGTTTCGGCGGCAAAGTGTGGATTCCGAAGCTCTACGACGGCAAGAACAAGACCTTCTTTTATCTGGGCGTGGAACATTACGATGACTCGCAATCCAGTTCGCAGGAGTTCAATGTCCCCACGGCGCTCGAGCGGCGCGGCGATTTCTCGCAGAGCTACCTCAAGAGCGGCGGCTTGATGACCCTGACGAATCCGCTGGGCGTCCCCTTCGTTGGCAACAGGATTCCCACATCCATGCTGAATCCCGTTGGCTCGGCGCTTGCTAATTCCTACGCCCTGCCGACCTCCGCGCCCGCCTACTATGGCGCAAATGACCTGACGGCTTCTTCCTCTATCAAAGCGCGAGCAGTCCAATACACGGCAAAGATTGATGAGGACTTTACCAGTTGGTGGCATTCCAGCTTGAGCTATCTTCGCTATTACTCGCTGGAGCCCGGCAACACCTGGTTCAATTCCGCTTCGACCACGGAAGGCTGGCGGCTTCTTCGCCGCGTGGACGCCACGCAGTTGAATAACATATTCACGCTCAACCCCACCACCGTTCTTGCCGTGCGTTACGGCTTTAACCGCTTTCCAAACTACCAATACAACAGCTCGCAGGGCTACAACGTTGCGAATCTCGGATTCAACCCGGCCTTTGCCAACTCCATCTCGCCCTCGGTGGCGGAATTCCCGAACATCGTCATGACAAGTTTTTATGAACAGGGCGATAAGACTGACAATTCGTTTGCTTCCCTGGCATCGACTAACTTTTCTACCAGCGTCGATAAGAACGTCGGCCGGCACAGCTTGAAATTCGGTTTTGACTTCCGCCGCCTGAAGGCTTCCGGCAACAGCATCGATTGCCCCACCGGTTGCTACACATTCAACACCAACACCCCCGGCGCCACCAGCTACACCGGCAGCGATTTAGGCGACATGTTGCTAGGCCTTCCCTATCTCCGTTCGGCGGATAATTCAACGAAACTGACCAACTACATAAACTATTACGGCCTGTATGTCCAGGACGATTTCCGCTTAAACAGCAAGCTCACGATCAACTACGGTCTACGCTGGGAGCGCGAATCGGGGATATCGGAACAGAACAACGGCCTGCTTGTGGGCTTCAACGGCGCAGCCACGAACCCCATCGCCGCCAAGGTCAGCGGAATTCTCCCGCTCGGTCAGGTGGAGTATGCCGGCGTAAATGGAAAC
>Ga0193743_1000810_pt1 | contig 24409 bp, 26 predicted proteins | sample L2c2metaG_FD_143038 | JGI IMG/M metagenome (GOLD analysis project Ga0193743, IMG submission 143038) | Soil microbial communities from a riparian zone of the East river system, Colorado, United States - L2c2 | ecosystem: Environmental > Terrestrial > Soil > Riparian zone | place: USA: East River...
GGCACACTCTTTACCTGCTCGATTCGGCCGGCCTCACCGCCTGGGTGCCGCAGGAAGAAGACCTCGACGTGGTCACGGCAATCTCGGGCTCGGGGCCGGCCTATTTCTTCCTGCTGGCCGAAGCGCTGGAGGCCGCCGGCGTCGCCCAGGGGCTTTCCCCGGAGACGGCCCGCGCGCTGGCCGCGCAAACCGCCCTGGGTGCCGGACGGATGCTCACCGAAAGCAGCGAGCCAGCCGCCACCCTGCGTGAACGGGTGACCTCGCCCAACGGCACCACCCAGGCGGCGCTGGACAGCTTCGCCATGGATCATTTCAACCTTATCGTCGAACGCGCCGTCGACGCCGCCACCCGGCGGGCCGAGGCGCTGTCGGCCGCCATGGATGCACAATAGTGAATTACCTCGCCAACGCCGGCGGCCTTGTCATCGGCTTTGTTTTCGGCGCCATCGTTACGCTTTTCGTCCTGCGCTTCCTTGCCGAGGTCTGCCGCGCCGATTTCCACAACCCGCTGTGCCAGGTGCTGTACCGCTACACCAACCCGATCCTGCAGCCGCTGCGCCGGGTCCTACCCACCTGGCGCCGGTGGAACAGCGCGGCCCTGGTGCTGGCGTACCTGGCGGAGCTGGTCAAGTTGTTGCTGGGATTCGCGCTGGTAGGTGCGATGCCTTCGGTACCGGGCCTGCTGGTGCTGGGGCTGGCCGAACTCGTCGACTATTTCGTGATGCTCTACGTGGTACTGGTGTTCGCATGGTCACTGATGAGCATGATGAGTACCGATCGCTACCACCCGGTGATCCGCCTGGTGGGCAGCCTGGTGGAGCCGGTACTGCGGCCATTGCGCGGCCGCATCGTGCTTGGCGGCCTGGATTTCTCGCCCGCCGTGGTGATCCTGGTGTTGATGTTGTTGCGCGTGACCCTGGTGCTGATGGTCAGCGACCTGGGCATGCGCCTGGCCGGCGGCACCTGACGGGAGTACTGCCATGAAGACCGTGCTCGTTCTTGCATTGCTGGCACTGGCCAGCCCCGCCCTGGCCGATAGCATGCGCGCCGGCGACTTCATCGTGCGCTACAACGCGCTCTCCGCCGACGGACTGCCCGCCGCATCGGCCAAGGCACAGGGCGTGGCGCACACACCGGAACAGGGCCTGCTGAATGTTTCGGCCAGCCGCATCGCCAACGACGAGAGCGTCGAAGCCACGGTGAAGGCGAAGGTCACCACGCTCACCGGCGACAACGTACCCATCACCTTCCGCAAGATCAGCGAGGGCGGCAGTACCACGTACCTTGGCACCTTCACCGTACCAAGCTCCGGCTCACTGCATTTTTCGCTGGATGTCACGCCTAAGGGCGGCACGACCCAGCACGCGGAATTCAACCAGGATTTCATTGTCGACTGACGATACTTCAGGCGTGGCGCGCAGCCCACGAAGCGATGATCGCATGCATGGCATCCAGCCCATCGAAGATCGCAGCCGGACCCGGCTGCAGGATGAGCGGTGACTTGATCTCGTAGAGGTCGCCGTTGCGCACGGCGGGAACATCCGCCCAGCCTTCGCGTGCTGCGACGGTGCCGGGCTGGAAGCGCTTGCCGCACCAGGAACCGAAGATAATGTCCGGCATGCGGCGCGCAGCTTCCGTCGGATCGGCCAGGATGCGCTGCTTGGCCAGGGGCTCCATCATCAATTCGGGGAACACGTCATCGCCACCGGCGATCCGGATCAATTCGGCGACCCAGCGGATGCCGGTGATCTGCGGGTCGTCCCACTCTTCGAAATACACCTTCGGCCTCCGCGGCAAAGCGGCGGCGAGTGCCAAAACGCGTGCCAATTGCGCCTCGGCGCGCTGCGCCAGCGCTTCAGCGCGGTCGCTCGCGCCGACCATGGCGCCCAGGCGCCGGATATAGGCCACGATGCCTTCGACGCTGCGGTGGTTGCTGATCCAAACCTCGACGCCAGCCTTGATCAGGTCGCGCGCGATATCGGCCTGAATATCGGAAAAACCGATCGCAAGATCCGGCTTGAGATCGAGGATGGCGCCGATCTTTGCGCTGGTGAACGCCGATACCTTCGGCTTCTCCTTGCGCGCCCGCGGCGGCCGCACGGTAAAGCCCGAGATACCCACGATGCGGTGCTCTTCGCCAATGGCGTAGAGCACCTCGGTGGGTTCTTCGGTAAGGCAGACGATGCGCTGCGGAAAAGCGTCGGACAAGGTCAATGCCCCAGCACAGTGATGGTCACCTTGCGCTGGTGCGCATGCGTGCGGTGCTCATAGAGATAGATGCCCTGCCAGGTGCCGAGCATCGGCTTGCCGGCATGCACGGGCACCGACAGGCTGCAACCGGTAAGGATGGCGCGCACGTGCGCGGGCATGTCGTCCGGGCCTTCGTCGTCGTGGCGGAAGATCGGATCGCCGTCGGGCACCAGGCGTGCGAAGAAGCGCTCCAGATCCGCCTGTACGGTGGGATCGGCGTTCTCGCCGATCAACAGCGAGCAACTGGTGTGGTGCACGAATATTTGCGCAAGCCCCGTGCCCACGCCGCTTGCCGTGACGGCATCGCGTATCTGCTGGGTGACGTCGAACAACCCGCGGCCGCGCGTATGCACGGTAAAACCATGCTGCGCGACATGCTGCACGGGCTGCGCGCGGCTCATGGATACAACAACCGGCTGCGCCAGGTTTCACCGAAGCGGTCCCAGCGTACGCGCTCGTGCAGGCGGAATTCCGCGCCGTACCAGAATTCCACCATGTTCGGCTGCATCAGGTAGCCACCCCAGTACGGCGGCCGGGTTACGTCGCGGCCTTCGAACTCGGCTTCGTATTTGGCAACGCGCTGTTCAAACGTGTCGCGGTCGGGCAGCGTCTGCGACTGCGCCGACGCCCACGCACCGATCTGGCTGCCACGCGCACGCGTGGCAAAGTACGCATCGGCGTCTTCCGGTAGCAGCCGGCTGGTGCCGCCTTCGAAACGCACCTGCACGCCGTGCGCGATGTGCTTCCAGTGGAAGGTGAGCGCCACCTGCGGGTGGGCCTTCAACTGCTCGCCCTTCGCGCTTTCGGTATTGGTGAAGAAGCGAAGGCCCCGCTCGTCCACGCCCTTGAGCAAGACGATGCGCGATGAAATGCGCCCGTCGACATCGGCGGTGGCTAGGTTCATGGCGGTAGGCTCGGGATCGCCGCTGGCGCGCGCCTCCTCGAGCAGACCGCGGAAGGTGGCGAGGATGTCGGTGCTGAGCATGCGAAGAATTCGATCCGGGCGATGGCAGGCACTATGCTCGGCTGCCATGAGCGAGGTGAATCCTAACATGGGGCCCGATGCGCTGGCCGTGACGCTGCTGGACGGTGCACCGCGCCTGCTGGGCGTTTCGGGCCTGCAAGGCAGCGGCAAGAGCACCGTGGCCCGGACGATGGCGCGCCTGGCCGGCGAACGCGGCGTGCGAGCGGTGTCGCTGTCGCTGGACGACTTCTACCTTGGCCACGACGCGCGCCAGGCCCTGGGCCGGGAGGTCCATCCACTGCTCGCCACCCGCGGCGTGCCCGGGACGCACGACCTTCACCTTCTTCTTTCGACACTCGATGCGTTGGTCGATCCCGCCACGCACTGGCCGTTGGCCGTACCGCGCTTCGACAAAGGGCGTGACGACCGGGCGCCGCGCGAGCAATGGCCGCACGTGGACGGGCCGCCGGGCCTGGTGGTATTCGAAGGCTGGTGCCTGGGCGTGCCGCCGCAGGACGACATCGAGCTTGCCACGCCGGTCAACGCGCTTGAGCGCGACGAGGACGCCGATGGCACGTGGCGGAACTTCGTCAATGCGCAACTTGGCGCCTATGCAGCGGCCTGGGCGCGCATCGACCGCCTGGCCGTGCTGCAGGCGCCGGGCTGGGATGTGGTCCGCGCGTGGCGCGGCCAGGCCGAGCGCGAACATGCAGGCGCGCCACGTGCAATGAACGATGACGCGCTCGACCGTTTCCTGTCCCACTACGAGCGGATCAGCCGCCACGCCCTGCGCACCCTGCCGGCGCGCGCGGATGTCCTGGTGGAACTGGACACCACGCGCACGCCGTTGCGGATCACTCGACGATGACGGCCGTGCCGTAGGCCAGCACTTCAGTCACGCCCTCGGCGACGTCATTGGCGTCGTAGCGCATGGCGATCACGCCGTTGGCGCCATGTTCGCCGGCATGCTGGAGCATCAGCTCGAAGGCTTCCTCGCGGGCCTTCTCGCACAGTTCGGTGTAGATCGTGATATTGCCGCCGACCAGCGTCTGCAACGCGGCGCCGAAGTTGCCGATCACGCTGCGCGAACGCACGGTGATGCCGCGGACCACACCCAGTCCGCGGACGATCCGGTGGCCGGGAATTTCGTTGGAGGTTGAGACCATCTGCCGCTGCACGGGACCTGCCATGGGGATGCTCCTGGTTTGAAGGTACGGGGTAAGTATCGCCGGATTTCAGACAAGGGCCAGGTAACCCAGCCTCGCGTCCGGCCACACAGGTTGCCAGCCGGTCGCGCGAAGACGGTGGTTGCGCAGCCGCTTGCTGCCGATGCCCGGGGGCGGCGGCCCTTCCGGCGGTAGTGGTGCGCCACATGCGATGGCGATCGCATCGTAGAGTTCATGCATGGGCAGCGGCGTATCGTCCACGCCCAGGTAAACAGGCGCAGGTGATGGATCATCCAGTACGTGCATAAGCGCCGATGCGGCATCATCGACGTGGATGCGATTGACATGGAACGGATGCGTGCGCGGGACGCGGACCGCGCCGGCACGCAGGCGGTCGATGAGCTGCAGGCGCCCGGGCCCATACAGCCCGGCAAGGCGCACCGCCGATCCACCCTGCCCCTGCACCAGCGCCTCGGCTTCCAGCAACACGCGGCCGTTGAAACCCAATGGCGCGGGTGGCGTGTCTTCGTCCACCCAGCCGCCGTCGTGGTCGCCGTAGACCGCCGACGACGACGCCAGCACGACGCGCGCGTCGGGGTTCGCATCGAGCATGCGCGCCAGGCCGTGGACGAACACGTGTCGATAGACGGCCTCGTCGCGTGCATCGGGCGCGGCTGTGAAGACGATGGCATCGAAGCGCGGAAGCGGCGGCGGCGCGGTCAGATCGCCCTCATGCCAGTGCAGGCCGCAGGCCGTCGGCGCCTGGGCGCTGCGCCGGAGTGCATGGACTTCGATACCCCGCGCCAGCAGGCGCCGCGCCAGGCGTAAACCGACATCGCCGCAACCGGCGATGAGTACTCTCCGGCCATTACTTGTTAGCATCGATGGCATGAATCCGTCGTCCAACCTCTTCGTCATCGGTCCCACCGGCGCAGGCAAGACTTCGCTGGGCAAGCGCCTGGCCGCGCATTACGGCCTGCCCTTTATCGACCTGGACCAGGCCATCGAAGCGAAGACCGGGGTATCGGTGAGCACCATCTTCGAGATGGAGGGCGAAGCCGGTTTTCGCCAGCGCGAAAGCGCTTGCCTGGACGAGTGTAGCCGCAGGCAAAGCGTCGTGCTGGCCACCGGCGGCGGCGCGGTGATGGACCCGCGCAACCGGCAAGCCCTGCGCGAACGCGGCTTCGTCGCCTGGTTGCAGGTCGACGTGGACCAGCAAGTGAACCGGCTGGAGCACGATCACAACCGGCCGCTGCTGGAAACCGGCGACCGCCACGGCCGCCTGACGGCCATGGCCGCGGCCCGGGCTCCGTTCTACGGCGAAATCGCCGATCTCATCGTGCCACCGCAGGGCCACGGCCTGGCCGCGGCTGCAGCAACTACCATTGAACTCATCGACGCCCACTGGCGGCGTCCCGTGCGAGCCTCATGAAAGAACTCACCGTCGCGCTTGGTGCGCGCAGCTACCCCGTCTGGATCGGACAAGGCCTCATCGACGACGCGCCCCGCTGGCGCGCGGCGATCCGCGGCCGGCACGTGCTGATCGTTTCCAACACCACGGTGGCCCCGCTCTACCTTGAGCGCGTGCGCGCAGGGCTGGAAGGTTTCATTGTCGGTACCCACCTGATCGGTGACGGGGAAGCTGAGAAAACCTTCGCCAATGTGAGCGAGGTCCTGGCATCGCTCGCCCGCCTGGGCGCCACCCGCGATGCCTGCGTCATCGCGCTGGGCGGCGGCGTGGTCGGCGACCTGGCGGGCTTCGCCGCGGCCTGCTGGATGCGCGGCATCGACTTCATCCAGATGCCCACCACCCTGCTGGCAATGGTCGATTCCTCGGTGGGCGGCAAGACCGGCGTGAACGTGCCCGAAGGCAAGAACCTCGTCGGTGCCTTCCACCAGCCGCGCGCGGTGGTGGCCGATATCGACACCCTGGCCACCCTGCCCGACCGCGAATACCGCGCGGGCCTTGCCGAGGTCGTCAAGGGCGCGGCCATCGGCGATCCCGGCTTCTTTGCCTGGATCGAAGAGCATGCCGACGCACTGAAGGCCCGCGAGCCCACGCTGACGGCCGAAGCCATTGCCCGCAAATGCGCCTACAAGGCGGGCGTGGTGGCCCGCGACGAGACCGAGCAAGGCGAACGCGCCCTCTTGAACCTGGGCCACACCTTCGGCCACGCACTGGAAACCGCCGGCCACTACACCACTTTCCTGCACGGCGAGGCCGTGGCGGTGGGCATGGTGCTGGCGGCGAAGCTTTCCGCGCACTTGGGGATGGCCGGAAGCGAAGACACTGCGCGCCTGGCCGCCCTGCTCGCGCGCCTGGGCCTGCCCGTCGCCATGCCGGACGACAGCGACCCGGGCGAGTTGTTGCGCCTGATGAGGCTGGACAAAAAGACCAAGGCCGGCGTGCTGAAGCTGATCCTCTGGCGCGGTATCGGCCGGGCCGAGATCGTGCCCGGCGTCGCCGAGCAGGACGTCCTGGCCGTGCTTGGCAACTAACGCTCACGCGCGCCGACCGCCTACAATAGAAAGTTCCGCGGCGCCACCAGGCACCCCATGCGTATCTACATGCAAACCAGGCCCGACGCCGCTGAAGCGCCGCGCTACTACCAGCTGAGCCTCGAGCAGGATTTGCTCGGCGGCTGGACGCTCTATCGGGAATGGGGCACGCAAGGCGGCCGAGCCAGCCTCAAGCGCGATGTTTTCCTCGAACGCGACGACGCGCTGGCCGCGTTCGAAAAAGCCCGCGATGCGCAGTTGAAGCGTGGATTCAAAGTGATGTTCAGCCAGGGACAGGATTCGCCGTATGGCCGTTGAATTGAAGAACGATCGCTTCCTGCGCGCCCTGCGCCGGGAACCTACCGACACGACGCCGCTGTGGGTGATGCGCCAGGCCGGCCGCTACCTGCCTGAGTACCGCGCCACGCGCGAACGCGCCGGCAGCTTCATGGCCCTGGCCCAGGCCCCGGAGCTGGCCTGCGAGGTCACCCTGCAGCCGCTGGCGCGCTTCGACCTGGACGCGGCGATCCTCTTCTCCGACATCCTGACCATTCCCGACGCGATGGGGCTGGGGCTCACCTTCGCCCAGGGAGAAGGACCGCAGTTCGACCGCCCGGTGCGCAGCGCCGCGGATGTCGCACGCCTGGCCGTTCCCGACATGGACGGGGAACTGCGCTACGTGATGGACGCGGTACGCCTGATCCGCCGGGAACTCGACGGCCGCGTGCCGCTGATCGGCTTTTCAGGCAGCCCCTGGACGCTTGCCTGCTACATGGTCGAGGGCCACGGTTCGAAGGACTTCGCCCGGGTCAAGGCCATGGGCTGGAGCGATCCGGCATTGATGCACCGGCTATTGGGCGTGATTGAAAAATCAGTCAGTGCTTACCTGATTGCCCAGGCCCAGGCCGGTGCCCAGGCGCTGATGGTGTTCGATACCTGGGGTGGCCTGCTGGGCCCGAAGGCCTTCGGGGAATTCTCGCTTCGCTACATGACAGGCGTGGTCGATGCGCTGAAGGCCCATGCCGCCTCGCGCGACCTGCCGGTAATTCTTTTCTCCAAGGGTGCCAACGGCCACTTCGAAGCCCTGGCCGACACCGGCTGCGCCGCGCTGGGCGTGGACTGGACCGCCGACATCGGCGAGGTCCGGCGCCGCGTGGGCAGCCGTGTAGCCCTGCAGGGCAACCTGGACCCGGCCGTCCTGCGGGCCACGCCGGAAATCGTCGAACGCGAAGCGAAAGCCGTGCTGGACGCCTTCGGCAACCATCCAGGGCACGTGTTCAACCTGGGTCATGGCATCACGCCGGAAGTCGACCCGGAAAACGTGAAGGTACTGGTGGACGCCGTCCACGCCCATGGCCGGACGATCCGCGGCAGTTAGCCCGAACCCGCTATAATCAACGGCTTTCCCGCAAACTGCCGCCGCCCGCATGGACAAGAGCTTCGAGCCCAGCCAGATCGAGACCCGCTGGTACGATCACTGGGAATCCAACGGTTACTTCAAGCCCTCGGGCAAGGGCACGCCCTACAGCATCATGCTGCCGCCGCCGAACATCACCGGCACGCTGCACATGGGCCATGCGTTCCAGCACACCATCATGGATACGCTCATCCGCTATCACCGCATGCGTGGCTTCGACACGCTGTGGCAGCTGGGCATGGACCACGCCGGCATCGCCACGGAGATGGTAGTCACCCGCCAACTGGAAGCGGAAGGAAAGAAGCGTTCGGACTTCGACCGCGAGTCCTTCGTCGAGCGCGTCTGGAAGTGGAAGGGCGAATCCGGCGGCACCATCGGCCGCCAGATGCGCCGCTTGGGCGTCTCCGGCGACTGGTCGCGCGAGCGCTTCACCATGGACCCCTCGCTGTCGACGGCCGTGATCGAGACCTTCGTGCGCCTGTACGAGGAAAAACTCATCTATCGCGGCCAGCGCCTGGTGAACTGGGACCCGGTGCTGAAAACAGCCATCTCGGACCTGGAAGTGGTCAGCGCCGAGGAAGACGGTTCACTCTGGTCGATCCGCTACGACCTGGCCGATGGCACAGGTTCGCTGGTGGTTGCCACCACGCGTCCGGAAACGATGCTCGGCGACGTCGCCGTGGCCGTCCATCCGGAAGACAAACGTTATGCTTCGATGGTGGGCAAGACCCTGCGCCTGCCGTTGTCCGGCCGTGAGATCCCGATCATCGCCGACGATTACGTCGAGCGGGAATTTGGCACCGGCTGCGTGAAGATCACCCCGGCCCACGACTTCAACGACTACGCGATCGGCCAGCGTCACGGCCTGCCGATGATCAACATCTTCACCCCCGATGCCGCGGTCAACGACAACGCGCCTGCCGCCTACCGCGGCATGGACCGCTACGTTGCGCGCAAGGCGGTGCTGGCGGACCTGGAAGCCCAGGGCTACCTCGTCGAAACGAAGAAACACAAGCTGCAGGTGCCGCGCGGCGACCGTACCGGCCAGGTGATCGAGCCGTACCTCACCTGGCAGTGGTTCGTGAAGATGGACACCCTCGCCGCCCGCGGCCTGGAACTGGTGGAATCGGGCAAGGTCCGCTTCGTCCCGGAAAACTGGATCAATACCTACCGCCACTGGCTGGGCAACATCCAGGACTGGTGCATCAGCCGTCAACTCACCTGGGGTCACCAGATTCCCGCCTGGTATGCGGCCGACGGCGAGATCGTCGTGGCCCGCGACGAGGCTGGTGCGAAGGCGCAGGCGGCCGAACGCGGCCTGGGGGAACTTACGCGCGAGCACGACGTGCTGGAAACCTGGTTCAGTTCGGCGCTGTGGAGCCACTCCACGCTCGGCTGGCCGGACCCTGCGGCGATGGATACCGAAGGCTTCGCCCGCTACCTGCCCTCCAGCGTGCTGGTGACCGGCTTCGACATCATCTTCTTCTGGGTCGCCCGGATGATCATGATGACCGACCACTTCACCGGCGAAGTGCCCTTCAAGGACGTCTACATCACCGGCCTGGTACGCGACAAGGACGGCCAGAAGATGTCCAAGTCCAAGGGCAACGTGCTCGACCCGATCGACCTCGTCGACGGCATCGAGCTCGATGCGCTGGTGGACAAGCGTACCGGCGGCCTGATGCAACCGAAGATGGCCGAGAAGATCGAAAAGGCCACGCGCAAGGAATTCCCCGAAGGGATCCCCGCCTTCGGTGCCGACGCGCTTCGCTTTACCTTCGCATCGCTTGCCACGCACGGGCGCGACATCAAGTTCGACCTGGAGCGCTGCGGCGGCTACAAGGCCTTCATCAACAAGCTTTGGAATGCCGCGCGCTTCGTGCTGATGAATGTCGGCGACGCGCCCGTGCGGGCACCTGCACGGCCGGCCACCGAAGCTGAGCGATGGATCCTGGCACGCCTGCACCACACGGTGGCCGACGTCCACACGCAGTTCGCCGCGTATCGCTTCGACCTGGCCGCTCAGGCACTGTACGAATTCACCTGGAACGAGTTCTGCGACTGGTTCCTGGAGCTCTCCAAGCCCGCCCTGAACGGCGATGACACGGCGGCCGTCGCCTCGACCCGCCACACGCTGCTCTACGTGCTCGAAACCTTGCTGCGCGCGCTGCATCCGATGGTGCCGTTCGTCACCGAGGAAATCTGGCACGCCGTGGCGGCGCCGTTGGGACTTTCCGGCGACACCATCATGACCCGTACCTACCCCGAGGCCGCCGATATCACCGCCGATGCCGCGGCCGAGGCGGAAGTTGAGTGGATCAAGGGCGTGCTCACCGGCCTTCGCCGCATCCGCGCCGAGATGAACATCCCGCCCGGCAAGGCCATTCCGTTGCTCCTCGCCGACGGCGACGCAAGGGATCGCGAGCGCTCGGCCAAGTTCGCAGCGCAGCTGGCCTTCCTCGGACGTGTCGAGTCTCCGCGCTGGATTGAGTCCAAGGCGGATGAACCTGCCGCTGCGGTCGCCGTGGTCGGCACCCTGCGCGTACTGATCCCGCTGGCCGGCCTGATCGACGTGGAGGCGGAGAAAACCCGCCTGGCCCGCGAAATCGCGCGCATCGAGGGTGAAATCCGCAAGTGCGAGGGCAAGCTCGGCAACGCCAGCTTCGTGGCCAATGCACCGGCCGAAGTGGTGGCGCAGGAGCGTGCGCGCATCACCGACTGGACAGGGCAGCTGGGCACGCTGCGTGAGCAGGCTACCAAGCTCGGCTAGTCCCGGGTTTGGGGGTCAGAGTAATAACTCTGACCCCGGCTACGCTGACTCCTGCTACGGCCTGGCGCTGCCCAGTGGCTTGATATCAAAGGCCATGACGATGGCCTCTTCGCGCCCCGTATGCGCGGGATAATAGTTCGGACGGCGGCCGATCTCGACGAAGCCCACCGACAGATACAGTGCCTGCGCCTGGGGATTGGACGGGCGCACTTCCAGGTAGATGCGCTCGGCGCCGTACCAGCGGGCGAGATCAGTCAGGCGTTTGAGTAACCGGCGTCCATAGCCCATGCCGCGGTACATCGGCCCGGTGCACAGGTTCAGCACGTGTGCTTCACCGGCGGCTACCGACAGGATGCCGTAACCCGCGACCTGCCCGTCGTGCAACAACACCCAACAGTTGTGCCCGGCCTGCAGGCAGTCGCGGAAGATGCCCGGCGTCCAGGGAAATTCATAACTGGCCAGTTCCAGGGCAAGCACCTGGTCGAGGTCCTCGCGGCGCATGGCGCGCAGTTCCACCGCAGGGAGTGCCGCGGTCACCATCGGTCATGTCCTCGACCGCAGGGCACGGCGTACCGTGCGCATGGCGGTCCACAGCCGCCGCTTGGCGGCACCATCGCCTTGCAGGGCCATCGGCGGATCCACCAGCACCACTTCAGCGGCGGCGAGGACCGCGGCAGGAAGCTCGCGCCCGAGCGCCTGGGCCTGCTCGCTGCCGAAGGCAAGGTAGGCGCGCGCGGCCGGGACGTCGGGCAGCCTGCCGTCACGGACCTCGATGCGCGCCGCGCGCGCCAGCGTCGGGCCGTAGGCCTGGACGGCCCTGCCGAGCATGTCCAGCGAGGCCGGGCTGCACCCGGCCGGGAGGACCAGTACACAGGCTGCCCCGGACATGTCGACCGCCGCCCCGCCCACTGCGGTGGCGCCTTCGGCCATCATCGGCCCGCGCGCGCGAAGCCGCATGGGCGACAGGCCGAGCAGGCGGTTGACCTCGCGCTGGCGGAGGCTTGCGTTCATGTCTTTTCCGACACACGGCGGGGGCGCCGCCGATGGGTGGCGCGTCCCCACAGGGTAATCACCGGACCCGACGCCACGTAGACCAGCGCGATGGAAAACATCACGCTTCCCGTGGCCACCGCCAACGCCACCAGCGCCAGCAGCATCAGTACCAGCCACGTATACGGCACTCGTTCGGGCCACGATTTGAAGCTGAAATAGCGGAAGCGACTGACCATCAGCAGGCCGGCCACCACCGCCACGATCAGCGACAGGATATCGACGTCGGCGCCGGGAATGTCGAATTCTTCCATGGCCCAGACGAACGACATGCACAACCCCGCCGCGGCGGGGCTGGCCAGTCCCTGGAAGTAGCGCTTGTCGGCCACGCCCACCTGGGTGTTGAACCGGGCCAGGCGCAGGGCCGCGCATGCGGCGTACAGGAATGCCGCCGCCCAGCCCGCCTTGCCCCAGACCTCGCCATGCACGGCCAGGTGCTTCAGCGACCAGTTGTAGAGCACCAGCGACGGCGCCAGGCCGAAGCTGACAAGGTCCGAAAGCGAATCGTACTGCACGCCGAATTCGCTCTGGGTATGGGTCATGCGGGCCACCCGCCCGTCCAGGCCATCCAGGATCGCCGCGACGAACACCGCGATCACGGCGTCCCGGTAGTGCCCATCGATGGAGGCCACGATCGCGTAGAAACCGGCGAACATCGCCCCCGTGGTGAACAGGTTCGGTAGCAGGTAGATGCCGCGATGGGGTGGCCGGCGGGGCGGCGACGCGTCGCTCATGGGCTCGTCCGTAAGATGACGCCCACAGTGTAAACCATGGGCTGGACGTCACATTTGCATGGGCTTGCCGGCACCGGAGCTTGTGCCCCGGTGCCCGGGATGTTAACTAGTGCGCACGACCTTTGCCGGGATCTCCCATGCGCCGCCTGCTGCCCCTCATGCTGATCGTCGTTGCCACCGCGGCCTCGGCCCAGGCCTACAAATGGAAGGATGCCAGCGGCACGGTGCACTATTCCGACACCCCCCCGCCTACCGGCACCGACTACAAGAACGTCAAGACATCGGGGACCGTTGCACCGCTGGGGTCCTCGCCGGTCGCCCCGGCCCCGTCGGCGTCGGCGGGCAAACCCGGCACGCCCATTGCCGATACGCCTGCCAACCGCAAGTCCGTCTGCGACAGCCTGACCCACAACATGGACATGCTCTCCGGCGCAGGCCCCTTGAGCGTGGATGACAAGAACGGCCAGCGCGTGACCATGGACGACACCCGCCGCCGGCAGGAATTGTCCACCGCGCAGGATCAATACAAGCAGTACTGCAGCAAGTAGGGCCGCCGCGGGCTCGCCGGCCCTATAATTGGCGGTTCCACGCCCCACCGGATCCGTCATGCGTCTTAGCCAGTTCCACCTCAATACCGTCAAGGAAGTCCCGGCTGAGGCCGAGATCGCCAGCCACCGGCTGATGCTGCGCGCGGGCATGATCCGCCGCCTGGCCGCGGGCCTGTACACCTGGTCGCCGCTGGGCCTGCTGGTATTGCGCAAGGTCGAGGCCGTGGTCCGCGAGGAAATGCTGCGCGCTGGCGCCATCGAGATGCTGATGCCCTCGGTGCAGCCGCGCGAACTTTGGGAAGAAACCGGACGCTGGGAGAAATTCGGCCCGCAGCTACTGAAGATGCGCGACCGGAAAGAGCAGGAATACTGCTACGGGCCCACGCATGAGGAAGTCATCACCGACTTTGCGCGCAATGAGCTGCGCAGCTACAAGCAGCTGCCGCTGAACTTCTTCCAGATCCAGACCAAGTTCCGCGACGAGATCCGCCCGCGCTTCGGCGTGATGCGTGCGCGCGAGTTCCTGATGAAGGATGCGTATTCCTTCCATCTCACGCCCGAGTCCCTGGCCGAAACCTATAAGGCGATGTACGACGCTTACACGCGCATCTTCAGCCGCCTTGGGCTGAAGTTCCGTGCCGTGCAGGCCGACACCGGTGCCATCGGCGGCAATGCCAGCCACGAGTTCCAGGTGCTGGCCGACGCCGGCGAAGACGCCATCGCGTTCTCCGACGGCTCGGACTACGCCGCCAACATCGAGAAGGCCGAAGCGATGCCGCCCTCCGGCGAGCGGCCTGCGCCGTCGGCCGCGCTCACCCGCGTGGATACCCCCACCCAGAAGACCATCGACGACGTCGCTGCCTTCCTCAAGGTTGCTCCCGCCCAGTGCGTGAAGACCATCCTGGTCAAGGGTCGCAGCGGCCTGGTGGCGCTGTGCGTGCGCGGCGACCACGAAGTGAACGAAGTCAAGGCAGCCCACCTGCCGGAGCTTCCCGATACGTCGGAACTGGCGTCCGAGGCGGAGATCCTTGCCGCTACCGGCACCCGCCCAGGTTTCATCGGCCCGGCGGGCCTGCCCGACGACATCCCGGTGATCGTGGACCATGCCGCCGCGCAGCTGGCCGATTTCGTCTGCGGCGGCAACGTCGACGGCACCCACTACACCGGCGCCAACTGGCAGCGCGACGCACGCATCAACCGCGTGGCGGACCTGCGCAAGGTGGTCGAGGGCGATCCCTCGCCCGACGGCCATGGCACGTTGCGCCTGGCCCGCGGCATCGAAGTGGGGCATGTGTTCCAGCTTGGCGAGAAATACGCCCAGGCGATGAACGCCACGGTGCTGGACGACGCCGGCAAGATCCGCGTGATGTCCATGGGGTGCTACGGCATCGGCGTCAGCCGCATCGTCGCCGCCGCCATCGAGCAGTGCTACGACGAAGCAGGCATCCGTTGGCCCGAGCCCATGGCACCATGGCGCGTGGCCGTGTGCGTGATCAACCCCAAGAACGACGCCCAGGTAGCCCAGGCGGCCGAGGAGCTTTACCAGTCGCTCCGCCAGCAGGGTATCGACGCCGTACTCGATGACCGCGGCCTGCGCGCCGGCCAGATGTTCGCCGACATCGAACTGCTCGGCATCCCCCACCGTGTCGTGGTAAGCGAACGTGGCCTGGCCGCAGGCAGCTTCGAGTACCGCGCCCGCAACGAAAGCGAAAGCCGCAACCTGCCCCGCGAGGACCTCATCGCCCTGCTTGGTTAAGTCGTGCCGGGTGTGTCATTAAAAGGGCGCCCTGGTGGCGCCCTTTTTCTTGGCTCGGGCGTGGTCGCAGGAGCCGGGGGCGGCCAGCCTCGTCGCTCCGGTTACACCGGCGCTTGGGAGAAGAGGCCGCTGCGCGGCTTTGTTTGATGGCTGCGCCCCGGCGCGCCCGCGCTGCGGGTGGGGGTTTTCGAGGCGGCCGTTGGCCTTCGCGAAAACGGCCGACCGAAGTCGGCCCCCTGCGGGCCTGATCCGCCCGCAGCGCTCGGTTCCACAAGTCGCCGACGAGGCTGGCCGCCCCCGGCTCTGGACAGTCCGAGGTCGCGTGATGGGACAACGTGGCCACGGTCAACATGAAGCGAGACGTGCTTTGCGCTACGGAGCTGCCGGAAGCGTGTGAAGGCATCCAAGACATCCAGGCCGTCGATGCACTTCCCTCGCGAACCTCACCGGATCTTCCCAGAGCGGCCGTGTCCGTGGATGGGGCCGTCGACTCAGGTGTGCATTTCAAAGAACCAGATACTGGCAACACAGACGATTATCCAAACATTGGAAACCGTCGAGTCTACGCACGCATCGGCACCAGCGATTCCAACAAGCACCCGCGCATGATAGGGATCTCCGGGGGCATGGCCTCCTACTGCCGCTTCGAAGTCTGTGCGCTCTTTCGAGTTTTGACACGGGCTGTCTGGGCGGTCTTTTTTGTTGTCTTCACGGTTTTCATCAAACCTTCTCATAAATCGCTTTAAATAACCGGCTTCATGCTTCTGCAAAAAGGACTTTTGCATTGTCCTAACGCATCGGCGAGAATCCTGCCCATTACCCACGGAGTTAATCATGGCCGTCGACCTGAAAAACCTGACCCACAACCAGCTCAACGAGCTGATCGCCCGCGCCCAGGCGCGCCAGGGAGAGCTTCGCAAGGAGCGCGTGGTCAAGCTGCGGGACAAAATCCACGCACTGATCAAGGCCGAAGGTTATTCTTTCGACGACGTCTTTGGCGGCCGCGCCAAGCCGCGCCGGGTCATCGGCAAGGTCAAGCCCAAGTTCCGCAACCCGGCCAATCCGGAACAGACATGGACAGGCCGTGGCAAGCGCCCGCACTGGTTCAATGATGCGCTGAAAGCCGGAAAAAAAGAAAAAGACCTGTTGATCGGATAATCCGCCCGATTTATTCCCTACAGGGAACGGCGCGGGGCAATCAACAAATCGCCAAATAGCAGGCCAGCCACCAGTGAGCCCAAAAGGGTAATAAGCAGCAAGCCGGTATCCATGCCCAGCACCGCGTCACGGTCGAGCAGGTACGACACGCTGCGAAAACCCACGCTTCCGGGTACCAGCAGGATGATGCCCGGTTCGCGAATCACCGCACCGGGCTGGTGGGCGAAGCGCGCGTAGAGGTTGCTGAGCGCCCCCAGCAGGATGCCGCCGACGAATACGCCGAAGGGTGCGCCGGAAATCGCCCCAATCCAGCGCGTGCTGAGGTACCCCAGCACCACCGCCGCCATCACCACCGGCCAGTCGCGGCGGGCGGCGCGGAACAGGATGGCGAAGGCGAAGGCGCCGACGATCAATGTGGGCCAGTCAGCCCAGCCGGGCAGCGCCGGCAGCGCGTAATCGCGGGGCACCACGCCCAGCGCAGCGCAAATCTGGGTAGCGGCGACCGTGCCAAAGGTAAGCTTGAGCAGCGTGGCCACTGCGCCGCCCATGCGTGCCACACCGGAAACCAGATGCTGGCTGGATATCTCGCGCACGGCGGTGGTAAGCGCCATGCCGGGTAGCAACACGATCAGGCTACCTAGGATGACGGATTTCAGCGCCAGCGGCACGATATAGGCGCTCACCAGAGTGGCGATGAGGGTAGCGACCAGGGCGCTGATGGCTTCGCTTGCCACCGACAACCGCGGCCGACTTACCGACAGCACCGTGATGGCACCGATGACCACGCCGATGAATCCGGCGGTAAGCAAGTCCACCCACGCTGAGTGCAGCAGCAGGCCCACCACGGTCGCGGCAGCCAAGCCATAGCTGGCGATGACCGTCGCGTGGGCTCTCGCCGACTCTGGAGCACCCAACGCTCGCAGCAGGTGGAAGCCTTCGCGCAAGTCGATCTTGCCGTCGATCACACCGTCGGCGATGCGGTCGGCCTCGACCAGGCGGGCCAGGTTGACATCCCCCGGTGGCAGCCGCATCACCTGGGTGACCTGGGCCACGCCCTCCTCTCCCTGGGCGAGGTCGGCGAAGGAGACGATGATGGCGGTGGGGCTGGACCAGACTTCGGCCGCGAGCCCAAGGCGCTGGGCGGCGCTGGACATGGCACCTTCCAGGCGCGGCGCCGTGGTGCCGTACTGGTGAAGGCGGCGTGCCAGTTCCACCAGGAAGGCGATGCGCGTGTTGAGTGCCGCCGTGGCAAAGCCGATGGCGGGCGGCACCGGCCGGTCCACCGCGTTCATGCCGCGGCTCGTACCTGCAGCATGCTGCCGCTCACCGACACCACTTCCACTTCGGTGCCTGTGGGCATGTCCGGCCCCGACACCAGCCAGACGCCGTCGCCCACGCGGGCCTTGCCGCGGCCGTTGACGATCGGTTCCACCAGCACCAGCCGCTGGCCCACTAGTTGTTCCCCGCGCCGATTGAGCAACGCAGCCGACGGCTCGCCGCGCTCAAGACGCGGACGCAGCCACTTCCAGTAGGCGAAGCAGGAGGCGAAGGTGAACACCCCGAACAGGATGGCCTGGGCAAGCACGCCCATGCCGGGCGCGGCGAACAACACCACGCCCATGGCGCCGGAGGCGATGCCGATCCACAGGAGGAAATAGCCCGGCGCCAGCATCTCGCCGGCGATCAGCACCAGCGCAAGGATCCACCACAGGTAGTGCATCGCCAATGCAGGCATGGCCATCAACCCACCGGACGCGGCGGTTGCGCGCGCGCCGCCGCCTGCTGGGACACCGCGTCACGCGCAAGCTCGGCGATACCTGCCAGCGAACCGAGGATGCCGGTGGCCTCCATTGGCAACAGAAGGGTTTTCTGGTTGGGCGATTTGGCCATTTCCTTCAGCGCATCGACGTAGTTGTTGGCCACGAAGTAGTTCAGCGCATTGACGTTGCCGTTGACGATCGCCTGCGACACCATCGTGGTTGCCTTGGCCTCGGCCTCGGCCAGGCGTTCGCGGGCCTCGGCCTCGCGGAAGGCCGCTTCCTTCTTGCCCTCGGCGGAAAGAATGGCCGATTGTTTCTCGCCCTCGGCCTTCAGGATCGCCGCCTGGCGGAAGCCCTCGGCGTCGAGGATATTGGCGCGCTTCTCGCGTTCGGCCTTCATCTGGCGGGCCATGGCGTCGACGAGGTCGCGCGGCGGGGAAATGTCCTTGATCTCGATGCGGTTGACCTTCACGCCCCAGGGATGGGTGGCCTCATCGACCACGTTCAGGAGCTTCGCGTTGATCGCATCGCGCTGGCTCAAGGATTCGTCCAGGTCCATGGAGCCAAGCACGGTACGGATATTGGTCATGATCAGCGCCAGCGCGGCGCGCTCGAGGTTGGCCACCTCGTAGGCGGCCTTGGAGGCATCGAGCACCTGGTAGAACACCACGCCGTCGACGCGCACCACCGCGTTGTCCTTGGTGATGACATCCTGCGAGGGGACATCGAGCACCTGCTCCATCATGTTCATCTTGCGCCCCACCGCATGGTAGATCGGGATCAGGAAATGCAGCCCGGGGCTAAGGGTCGTGGTGTATTTTCCGAATGTTTCGACCGTCCATTCCCAGCCTTGCGGCACGATGCGTACCAGGCGGGTGATGGTAACGACCACCAGGACGACGACAACCAGTGCAACCATGCTTCCCATAACCTAAGCTCCATGCGGGTAGAGCCTCAGTATACCTACGGGCCGGGGGTCAAAGCGGCAGGAATAAACTTACTCGCAGGCCACCGCCCTCGCGGTTGGCCAGCGCCACGCGGCCGCCATGGGCCTCGGCGATCTCGCGCGCCAGCGCAAGGCCCAGGCCCGTACCTGAGCGCTTGGTGGAATAGAACGGCAGCAGCGCCTGCGCCAGCACCGTTTCGCTCATGCCGGGCCCGCGGTCGGACACTTCCAGGCGAACCATCCGCGCCACCACCGCTACCGACAGCGCGACTTCGTCGTCCGGGCCACCGGCCTCGTGGGCGTTCTTGATCAGGTTGATCAGCACCTGTTCGATCTGCGCGGCGTCGAAGTGCCCCGGTTCCTCCGGCAGGCGGCCGTCGAGCCGGAACTGGCAATGCAAGGCCAGCGACTCGATATACGACGGCCAGTCGATCGCCACCGGCTGCGGCGCCGGCAACTTGGCGAAACTGGCGTAGCCGGCGATGAAGCCGTGCAGGTGGCGCGTACGTTCGGCGATGGTGCCGAAGACACCGGGCAGCCGGTCGGTATCACCGCGCCGCGCAAGCTCGGCACCCGAGTGTGCCAGCGACGATATCGGCGCCAGGGAATTGTTCAGTTCATGGCTGATCACGCGAATCACCCGTTTCCAGGTGGCGACTTCCTGCCGCGAAAGCTCGCGCGTCATGCGGCGGAACAACTGCAGGCGGTGCGGCCTTCCCTGCAGGCGGAAATTGCGCTGCGAGATATGGAAGGTTTCCTCGCTTCCTTCCATCTCCACGGTGAGCAGGGCGTCTTCGCCCGAAGCGATCGCCTTGCGCAGGGATTCGGAGGTGCCGGTGAGGATCTCATCGAAAGCCAGCCCGTGCAGGCTGCGGCCCTCGTTGAACAAATGCCGCGCGGCGATGTTGGCGTAGGTCACCTTGCCCGCGGCGTCGGTGAGCACCAGCGCCACGGGCGTGTTCTGCACCACGGTATCAAGCAGCAGTTCGCGCTGGGCCAGGTTCTGCCGCTGCTCGCGCAGGGTATTGCCCAGGGCATTGTGCGAACGGATCAGCGCGCCGAGTTCGTCGCGCCGATGCGAGGCAATGGAAAAGCTGAAATCGCCATCGCGATAGCTTGCCACGGCACCTTCCAGGGCACGCAACAGCCGCTGCAAGGGCCGGGTTACCCGATGTGCCAGGAGGCTCGCCAGCGGCAGCAGTACCACTACCGTGGCAAGCATCGCGCCCAGCGACCCTACGCCGCCAGGCGCGGCGATGCTGAGCTTGAACCATGTGTTGATCGATACAATGACCTGCGGCAGCGGCCACACGGTAACGCCGACATAAAGCAACGCGCCCGACAGCGCGGCCGCGGCAAGCAGCAGGGTCAGCCTACCCTCAAGGCTCAACAGCCGCATCGGCTCACCGGCATGCAGGATCCATCGGGGTCTGTGCGCATTGCACTGGCGGGCGGCCGTCCTGGGCACTGGGCGGCTGGCCGGCTTTCTCGAAAGGCCGGCGATCCGGGTAAGGGTCTTTAAGCTGTGCGGGCTTGTTGTCGCGGAATTTGAAATGGCTGTCGGTTTCGCCAGTGCGGGGCGCACGGGAATTGTCGTAGGCGTCGGCAGCCGTGGTGCTGCGGGCCGGCCCGAACTGGTCGGCCGCCGGACGCGAAGCGGACTGGGCGAAGCTCGCCCCCGCGAACGTGGCGATGCATAGGGCAAAGGCAAAGGGACGGTACATGGCGCTGCATCCTCGATCAGGCACGTGACGCACGTTGTACCTCACTTGGTGTTACACGCGACAGGGCCGGAAGGAATCAGCCGGCCACGGCCAGGCCATAGCGCTCGATCCGGCGATACAGGGCCTGGCGCGAAAGTCCCAGGGTCTGCGCGGCCCTGCTGACCACGCCGCCGGAGCTGGCCAACGCGGTTTCAACCGCCTCCCGAGAGGGTTCGTCGAGGTTGCGCATGGCCGAGGGCGAGGCAGCCGGGAGGTTCAAGTCGCGCACGGCGACCACGCCGTCGCTGGCCAGCAGGCGGGCACGTTCGATGGCGTTCTTCAGCTCCCGCACATTGCCCGGCCAGTCGTGCGCCAGCAATGCATCGCGGGCTTCCTCTGACAGCCTGGCCCGGCCATCGAGGAAATGCTCGGCCAGGGGAAGGATGTCGTCCACGCGCTCGGACAAAGGCGGCAGGTTCACTTCGATCACGTTGAGGCGATAGAAGAGGTCCTCGCGGAACGTACCGGCACGGATCATGGCTTTAAGGTCGGCGTTGGTGGCGCTGATCACGCGCACTTTCACCTTGTGCGTGCGACCTGAACCCAACCGCTCGAACTGCCCAGACTCGAGCACGCGCAGGAGCTTCATCTGCCCCGGTAGCGGCAAGTTGCCGATTTCATCCAGGAACAATGTGCCACCGTCGGCCATTTCGAAACGGCCCTCGCGGGCCCGGTTGGCGCCGGTGTAGGCACCGGCTTCGGCACCGAATAATTCAGCTTCGATCAATTCCCCCGGCAGCGCGCCGCAATTGACCGCGATGAAGGGCCCGCGGCTTACCGGGGAATTGGCGTGCACGATCGCCGCGATGCGCTCCTTGCCGGCGCCATTGGGGCCGGTGACCAGTACCGGAACGTCGGAACGAGCCACCTGGCAGGCCAGCTCCAGCGTGCGGCCCATGGCCTCGGAGGCGAATACCAATCCATCGAGCTCGTACTTGCGCTGCAGCGCCTCGCGGCGCTTGCGGCGCTCGACCCGTGCCCGGGTGACTTCCTTGGTGGACTCAGCCAGTTCCAGCAGGTTTTCCACCGTGGCCAGCAGCTTGGCGTCGTCCCAGGGCTTGCCCAGGTAGTCCGCGGCACCGGCCTTGACCAGCTCCACGGCCGTTTCAAGGTGCGTCCAGGCCGTGAGCAGGATCACCGGGAGGTCCGGGTGGCGCTCGCGCACGGCGCGGAACAGGGCCACGCCCTCAGCGCCAGAGGTGGTGTCGGCGGTGAAGTTCATGTCCTGGACCAGTACGTCCACGCTCTCGCGCTCCAGGAGGCCTAAGCCTTCTTCCGGCGTAAGGGCCACCAGGGGGCGGATCTCGCGCAACGAGAAGGCCAGCGACAGCGCGTCGCCCACGGCCGGGTTGTCGTCGATGATCAGGACAGTGCGCATCTTTGCTCTTCGCATGGAGGCATGGATGCATCTCCACGCCGAAAGGTTGAAAGGGCCCGCTAAAAAAATTCTAGCAGGCCAGTGCTTCAGGCGTTGCGCGTGGCTTCCACAGGCGACACCTTCGAGGCCCGCATCGCCGGTGCCAGCACGGCGCCCTGCCCCAGCAGCAACAGCAGCACCACGCCAACCAACACGTACACCACCGACATCCGTTCGGTCTCGAAGTGCTGCTGCAGCCACATCGACATGCCGATGGCCATGGCGCTGCCCACCACCACGCCCGCCGCGCCGATGAGGAAATTCTCGGTCAGGAAATAGGTGAGGATGTCCCGCTTGGTGGCGCCCAGCGCCCGGCGCACGCCGATCTGCTTGCGGCGCTGGCCCACCCAGAAGCTGGTCAGGCCCACGATGCCTGCCGCGGTGATCGCCAGCAGCACCGCGCAGACGATGCCCATCATGATCGCCATGCCGCGGTCGCGTTCATAAGCCTTGCGGCGCACATCGGCGAACGTCTGCACGCCGTTCTCGTCGGGCAACGTGCGCATGCGGTTGTTCTTCACCAGGACGTCCAGCACATGCGAACGCACGGATTCTTCCTGACCCGGCTTGGCGCGCACCATGTAGGCGTTGTAGTCGGTATTGAGGACGGCCGGCAGGAACGTCACGTACTGGTCCCACGTCTGGGCAAAGGAACTCACCCACGGCACCTGGGTCTTTTCCACGATGCCGACGATGGTGGTGGGCTTCTTTTCCTCGGTCAGGTAAATGTTCTTGCCAAGCGCCGAGCCATCCGGGAACAACTTGTCGGCCAGCGCCTTGGTCACGATCGCCACGGGACCTGCAATGGATTTCTTCGGGTCCTGGTCGATGACGTCTCCGGCATTGAAATTGCGACCGGCAATCAGCTTGGCGCCCAGGGTGGCAAGCGCGTGCTCGTCGACGAAGTAAATCGCCGTCTGCCCGGTGGATTTCTTCTGGTCGGGATTGGTCCGCGCCCCCATCGACCAACCTCCGTTGCGCAGCGGGTAGGAGTTGGTGGCGTACACCGATGCCACGTCCGGCATCTGGCGCAGCGCCTGGAGATCGGATTTCACCAGCGGGACGAAATTCTCCGTGTTGCCCACCAGGCGGTTGGTCACGATCACCAGGTTCGATTCGTCGATACCCGTGCCGCGCGACAGGTGGCTTACGCGCTGGTGGATGATGAACAGCGCATTGCAGACGATGGCCAGGGTCAGCGCAATCTGCAGGGCAATGAGGATGGTGCCGGCCTTGTGCTGGCGCAGCGCGGATACGATCGGCTTGATCATCATCGTCATGGCCCTTAGTTGGATTTCAGCTGCCACGCGGGCTGCACTTGGGTCGCACGCCAGGTGGGATAAAAGGCCGCCAGCAAGGTGGCGATGACGGCAACGAGCAAGGTGATCAACACCAGAGAGATATCGAGCGTTGCCAGGCGGGCGATGTCTGGCTCGAATACCAGCCCCACGCCCATCACGCCAAGGCCCGTCAATAGCAGACCCAGGATGCCGCCGGCCACACCCACCGCTGCTGCCTCAAGCATGAACTGGTAATAGATTTCCTTGCGCGACGCGCCCAGTGCGCGGCGCACGCCGATTTCCGGCGCGCGGCGCATGAACTTCGCCAGCAGCAGACCCACGGTATTGACCAGGCAGATCACCAGGAATCCCAGCGATACGAACAGCGATATCTGCGTCTCGGCCGGCACCACGTGCTCGGCATCGAGGAAGTCCATCACGTCGCGCAGGCGCACGTTGTTCGGCCAGCGGAAACGCCCGGCCTGGCGCTGCCCGTCGACATAGTTGGTAAGGAACTGCTTGTAGCTGGCAGCGGCCGCGGCATCGGGCAGTTCCACCCACATCGCAAGCCAGATGCATTCGGAGCGCAGGTAGTTGTCCCAGCCATCGCCCGGGTCGCTGTTGCAGTTGTTGTTGCCGTTGCTCGCCTTTTGCAGCTCCACGGCGCGGGTGAAGGGCATGTACAACTGTGCACCCTTGTCGAAACCGCCTGTATTCACCAGGTCAAAGAACCGTGGCGAGGCATCCCAGTCTTCGATCACGCCCGACACCACGTACAACCTGCCGTCGAGGTTGACCTGCTTGCCAACGCTGTTGGCGCCACCGAACACCTTGTCGTTGAGTTTCTTGGTGATGACCACCACCGCGGCGTGGCCCTCGTCGTCCTCGGCTGTCCAGGGCTTGCCGAAGATGAAGGGCACATCGAACATCG
>Ga0193743_1000812_pt1 | contig 24383 bp, 28 predicted proteins | sample L2c2metaG_FD_143038 | JGI IMG/M metagenome (GOLD analysis project Ga0193743, IMG submission 143038) | Soil microbial communities from a riparian zone of the East river system, Colorado, United States - L2c2 | ecosystem: Environmental > Terrestrial > Soil > Riparian zone | place: USA: East River...
TGTATAATGTTTAATTTTTTTTTTTTTTTTTTTTTTTTTTAAAAAAAAAAAAAAAAAAAAAAAAAAACCTATATCATGATCGTGTTAAGCCCTTGACTAGCTTGACTCGGGGAGGGCCTCGATGGGAAGGATGCAAAGCTTTCTGTTTGTAAAAATCATCATGATCCATAATTATCAAAGCCTTTCGGATCTACTTGTGTTGTTTCCAATCTAGGAAATCTACGTTCAATATAAAGGATATGGTCTTTCAACGTCCGCGTCAACCTTTGTCCGTGATCAAAGGTTGCTTTGAATGGTTCCTTCATCAATGGACGACTTCCAATACAAGTACCATATCCTTTTGGTGTGACATACCCACAGCCCTCTCGTCAGGAGTACTTCTAATTGATGTCATTGAAGTATGAAGCGACCAGGAGAAGCATGTATTATTTTTTTTGCTACAGGACTGAAAGTCGAGAAGAGCGCTTCGAACCCTTCTACGTTTGCCGCTTGCGTACGATACTTTTGTTGCACGATTGATACTTCTTTCACGCGGTATTACGGACTCTTGACATTCATGTCCTTGTACAGTTAGTACACAGTTCGCCCCCAACCTGGCTCTAAGTACTGTACTCATCTCCACCTCGGTAATTTACACACCTAACGATGTAAGCGGATTTGCCACTCACAACGTTCGAACGTTTGGACGCCACGCTTTCGGCATTATTGATCCCACGGTCGATCTTGTGCGTCTGTTGAGAAGATGGGAATGAAGGTCCGAATTATAGAGATCCATAGGAGCAGTATTACGATAGTTTTTTTTTTTTTTTCCAATGTTCTGGTCCAAAATTAAACCTGCCTTCTCAATTATCTTTCGCCAGTACGCTTGAATCTTCTCCTATCAAGCCCAGCTGATACAGGGTTGTTGTTTGTTATCCGACTTTGGATATTTGAACGTTGGCGCTCATGCCAGTTACGAACACCGGGCCGAAAGCAAAGGGAAATTTCCACCCATTAATCACCATGCAGCTTGCGGCGAGGGCTTGGGGTTGAGCTTGCGTGGGGTTTGTCCCATCCTCGATGGGGACTAAATATTGCTTCCTAGTCCACAATTACGTCTATCGGCCGAGGGAAACGAATATAGCATCTTGTTTACTTCTTTGCTTAACACGTCATGAATATATCACTATCGCTAACTCGCTGTGACCCACTATGATAGCCATGAGTCCCACGACGTGTGCATCTATTCCCTGAAAATAAGTGGCGTCGCTGACTCTGAACACGAAACTTATCCCTAGGACTGCGGCGTGGGACTGCTGACTTGACTGTTGAAGTTTTGTTTCAATGAGATTTGACGCTCGTTCTCCCTAAAAGGTTATCTTTTCAGGAAACTTGGGATGGGGTGCAACGATGAAGGAGAGGAAGTTGAAGGGCATCTTTGATTCCAAGTTGTGACATGTGTTCTGGAACGCCTCGGTATTTTAGTTTAGACATATGGGTTTAATCTTTTGTTTTGTTTTTGTTTTTGAAATTGTTGTGACGTAAGTGCCATCGTTCTTGTGTGTGACTCATCAAGCGCCAAACCACGCCTTGTCTGACTGGGTTCACTGCATTTATGCGTCAATCGCTACCGGACAGCCAGAGTTATTGATTGGTTTTTGACTCAACTGCTGTACTGCGCTTGTCAAATAGCCGGGTATAGCCCTGTCCTTACCCTGCCCAACCGCGGGCCGTATATGCTTGCAGGTTCGAGTGGCGAAATTTCAAAAGAAACGTAAACCCAAAGGCTCAGTAATAACGGTAAAGTACTTACATGAAAAAAAGCATCTCCTATGAGATATCTACAAGAGAGGGGCTGTGCCGCTTAATAGCGCACTGATGGGGAAACGATCGCACGGTCTCAATACAAATATCGGGGTGTAAACAGGTGTAAACTAAGGGCCGCGGAAGCAATAGTCACATTCTTCCACGAGCCCATCCCATATAAGATCAACGCGTACCCTTGTCGTTCGCGCCCTCTTTCTCCCCACATTTATTCCCTGATATTATGGACGCTATTAAATCTATCTTGTCGCCCTTGGGCATGAGTACTGGTGCTATCCAGGACACTCTGGTAACTACACACCCATAATATATTATGGTTCAGTATCTTATATTGTCTTCCTTTAGAAACTCGTAGTCATTGGCGGAACGGTGGAGACCGCTCGTCGAGCTTCAATGTCGGCCTGGAATGGCTTCGTTGACTGTGAGCACACCTGGTTGGGTTCTTATTGCCTTGGCCAACCCCCCATTTTTTTCCCCCTAGCATTCTTCCTAACTGCTCATTTCAGCGAAGATGACTACCCTTACGACTGGTGAGGTCCATGTTCTCACACCATATCATTCTTAGCCACTCATTGTTTATCTTCCAGGTTGATGCACTGGCTCGCTAAAGTATCTCATTTTTTTCATTTTGCAGGTGTGACAAGGCTAACCAATCTCGGCAGCAACCTTCATGGGGTAGGAGTCGCGAGTTCGAGATTACCACTCGTTCGGTCAACCGCAGTGGCATAACTCAATCGGCGGGTGACATAGATGACGAAGAGGAAGAAGATGATGCCGATAGCCTGATTCATGGCCGTGGAAAGCGGAAAGTAGCATTCATGCCAAGTGTCGGTGAGCGTTTATGACTCAGTCCAAAAAATGTAACGGCATTAATAACTCGTGTCCAGATACCACTCATACCATCTATTATCGTGGCCACTGGCTCAGGGTAAATTATCTTCCTCTTTACGGAAACGCTTAGGTTCATTGACAGTTTCATAATGTAGATTACACGAACAAAACGTTACCCCGACTACAGTCATGGTTGTGATTTGAAAATCAGGTCTTTGCCACTCATCAAATTTTTTTTTTTGGGCATTGAGGCATTAATACACTTTTTTTAATTTCTTTTTTACAGTGTCGTCGCTCGCAACAATGATATTTTGAAGAAGCTTGTATTAGAGGCCAAACGCGAATACGAAAAGGACGCTGAGCACCGTGTCCACATTTATCTGGGTGATACGTAAGTCTACTATCTATCCTGCCAGACACATTCGTCATTTGCTTTATCTATTAGCACATATGGATGCTGGCGTTGGAATGGCGCTCGGCAGAAGCGACCAATGAGTTCTATTGTGCTTCAACCAGGTGTCAAAGATATGCTTTTGGCTGACTGCAAAGACTTCCTTTGCTCCGAAGAGTGGTATGTAACGTTTTGGTGGCTTTCGGTAAAAAAAAATGACCGCTCATACCTATTTATTACACAGGTACGCCGAGCGAGGTAAATGATATATATGTATTAGCGTAGTTCCGCAATCCCTTAACCCCTTTTCCGTTTTCTAGGCATTCCTTTCCGAAGGGGATATCTGTTACACGGAGTTCCAGGAAGGTTAGCCTGTCATATTTCCATACTAAGCACGTCGAAGACCGATCATTTTTCATTAGTGGCAAGACTTCTCTCATTCATTCCCTTGCTGGTGAGCTTGGATTAGATATTTACGTCGTCTCCTTGTCCTCGAAGGGGTAAGTTTCATTCATCTTCCATCTCATATTTCGTATCTTGATGTATTTGAAAATTTCCAGGATGAGTGATAATACTCTGACAACATTAATGGGTCATGTACCATCGAGGTGAGGTCATTGTGGTATTTTTCAAATTGACGGGGGGTCATCTTACCAAAAATGGCTATAGATGTATACTTCTTCTGGAAGATTTGGATGCAGCGTTTACTCGTTCGGTCACTCGCGATGCCAACTCCACCGGCGCCCCGACTGCTGCCACCAAAGAAGCTGTTGCTGAGACTACTGATGGTTCGACCTTAAGTTTGAGTGGACTTTTGAACAGTCTTGATGGTGTAGCTGCTGCGGAAGGCCGGTAAGTAGCCATTACTCTTCTGGATATTTCAGTTGATCTCACCAATGAATCTAATACCAGACTCCTGTTTGCTACCACCAACCATATCGAACGTCTAGATCCCGCTCTCAGTCGTCCTGGCCGTATGGACGTATGGGTCAACTTCACCCATGCCACCAAATGGCAAGCCGAGGGTATCTTCAAGTGCTTCTTCCCTTTCAAGCCGTCTAGTGTCGCTTCCCCTACCACTCCCAAGGATGCTTCACAACAAAACCTTCCTTTGCCTAAGCGTAAAGCAACGCATGCTATTCCTATCCTCACTGAAGAAGAAATTTCTGAACTTGCTAAACGTTTTGCTGAAGCTATTCCCGAAGATGAACTTAGTGTAAGAAATCCATTATTCCTACTACGAAGGCGCTTTAAACAATCCTTTTTTTTTTTGATAGGTGGCTGGTCTTCAAGGTTATCTCTTAAAGAACAAAACCCGTCCTCGTGAATGTGTGGACGAAGTCGGCGAGTGGATCATTCAAGAACGAGAGACTCGCGAGAAGTTGAAGAAGGAGAAGGCGGAAGTACGTTTGTTGAGCTTCTCTAACATCCACTTACTGTCAACGTTTTAACGTTATGTCTCTTTATGAAGCGTGAGGCTAAGGAAAAGAAGGAAGCCGAGGAGGCAGCCAAAAAAGAGGTATGTGTCCATTTCCCCTCGATTGTTACTTCTTTAAACATACCATCTGACGTATATCTCTCTTCATTAGAAAGAGGAGAAGGAAGCTAAAGAGGTGTGACACATTCCTTTACATACATCATTCTTGGGAAAAAAGTACTCTTTACTGACTTGTCTTTTCAACAAAAAAAAATCAATCAGAAGGAGGAAAAGGAGGCAAAAGAGGTTTGTCCCCCCATTTTAGAACTTAAAAAGTTTTTTTCTTTGGTTGTCTAAACAAAACAAAAAATCGTCACAGAAACTTGAAAGAAAGGAACGTGCTGCCAAGGCCAAAAAGCTCCGCGCCGAAGCAACGAAGAGTGATTCCTCTGTCGCGACCTCGACTTCATCTACTGAATCCACTCCAGCAGCCACTACGATGACGGAGGCCGCTGCCGCCCCTGCCGTCACTTCCGAAACTACTTCGTCGTCCTCAAGTTCCGAGTCGGAAACGACCACTGGCGTCGACGCTGACACTGAAGAAAGCGTCACCTCCGAAGAAGAAACCGAAAAATCCGAGGACCCTGCAGGAGCAGTTGTTGAGGAAGGGAAGAAGGAGAAGTGGGTTGCAGTCAAATCAACTTCGACCACTCCTTCCCCTGCCACCGACACTGCTCCATAAATGAAATATATAAAAAAAGGTGGAGTTGACCAAAATTATTTTTTTTTTATAAAAAAAAAAATATTTGGTCAACGTCCTTTTTTTTTCTTTCTTTCTTCACCCTTTTTTTTAAGGGAGGGGGGATTGTTCTCCGTCTGATGTCTACTGTGTTCTCCGCTTCTGCCTCTCGCTGCGTCCTCGCGTCCTCAGTGTGCTTAGTGAATGCGCCCAAATGCTTCCTTACGTATCGACTCTGGTTCCGATGGCTGTGACGGCGTTCCAATGCGCTGCTGACTCCCACCCAATACTTTGCCAATAAATATTGTAGAGTAGTCCTAGATCCTTATGACCTGCATGAATAATAGACGTCCCTTACGAAACCTGCATTACAATTATGAAAAAGCCGCATTAAAAAAAAAATTATGAAAGGAAGAGAGGGAGGGTAATGTGAAATGAATGAACGTCGCATAATATCATCATCAAGTCTATATATATACTCTTCTAGGTCGACTTTAGGCTGACATCGGACAAAGTTTTAAATGCCTCCTTGTAAGCATCCAGCAGAGCCTTGACTCTCGTTCTCTCTGCCACCAAAGCCTCATCTTCATTTAGCATATCGGCGAACAGATCTGGCTTATAGAGTGCGGCCACCAGTCGATTTTGGACTTGTTGAGCCGTATGATTGACCAAAAAGTGCATAATAGCTTTGGGAACGATATCTTGAATACTTTGGCGAACAATACCAAAGTACGAGGCGATGAGAGACCGGATCAACTGTGTCTCCATTTCTTCCCGCATTGTCATCTGTGGTCCATCCGCAGAGACCTGAAAAAAATTATAAAAGTTGAAAGGTTGTTTTCACAAAAAAACAAACAAAAAATTGAGCATTGGCATTTTCTTTCTCTGCTTTGTTCATATGTTTTTTTTTAAAAAAAAAACTCACAGCTTCAATATGCCGACCGAGGCTTTTCATATCATACGCCGCATTATTTCCATCTATGCCTCGCTTTCCAGCCATAAGACCCGACGACATGGAAACCTCAGCACCCGAAACGTCACGACCAACTGGCATGAAGTGGCCCACCTCCGAGGACCCCATCGATTGACCATGTCCGTGGTTGTGGATTTGATTTGTCCTTTCGATACTCGAACCCGCAATTGGACCAGGCCCGTTTTGTCCGAAGAAGTAATTCAAGAACGTCTCACGAGCAGAACCTGCAGGTGGTGATGATCCCGTGCTCATACTTCCGCCTCTGTCAAAAGCAGGGGCAGATATTCGTGGTTGGTGACTATTACCACCGTGTGAAGCACGCTGCGTCCGTGGTTTTGAGGAAGAGCGTTTAGCAACTGTGCCCATGGTAGCTGCGGCGGGAGGTTTCGTGGTTGATAGAGCTGAGGCAACAGTGGACCGTGAGCGATCATGAAGTGTGGAAGAGACAGAACGCCCGTCGCGAGGAGGGAAGATACCATTAGGACCGTTCACATCATCAGACAATGATTCATCTTCATCTTCTGGCACTGGTTTGTAACCGTTGACAGATTCTGGGGATTCAGGCTTGAAAAAAAATCAGGCGAGAAAGAAGGGAGAGCCTTCGAACCAATAGCATACCTGTTGTGGAATCTGCGGTCTCGAGGACTGGTTGGATTGTTGGGCAAGCGCGGATCCAGAAATGAACGATGGGTGGTTGGTATTAATGTACGCTGCTTGAATTTCAATCAAGCTCTGTGTATAGTCCGACGTCGGACCTAGTCGCTCCCGAAGTAGTTCTGATACTACCTCTATCAGCTGAGCATGCAATCGAGGAAATCGTTGCAATTCCTGAAATGTACACAGATAAGCACGATGAAGAGATACGACAATAAGAGGTATTACAGTGCTCGTGCAGTTATGGCATATCTTCACAAGCTCCTCATAGACCAACTCGACACATCGAAGACTTGGAGCTTCAAGGAGTTTGATTTGAGGTTTCACGAGCAGATCGAATGCCATTTCTGGCACGAAGAGACTTGGTCGAGGACCCGTCGAATTGCGGATCGCAGTACGAATATCTTGATTTTCCAAATTGTGTGTAGCATCTATAGAGGCTAGTGCACGACCAAAGATATCGTTAAAGATGTAATATATCCGGGCACCACCAGATAGTTCTTTGGTCGAAACGTCAACTTTTGTACCTTCGATCGAGGCCACGAAATCGCGAGCAAATTGGGTCATGAGCCGCAAGATCAAAGCCCCTTGCTGTTCAGCAATTAGTACTTAAGGAACTACGCAGGCTGGGCTCTCATACCTGATTTTTATCCCCGAAGATGGCAGAATCTCCAAATGAGTTGAGTTCTTGCTGTGCCTGACCCATGAGAGTATTCAATCGTGCCTTCATATCTGGGAGTTTCTCTCGAATATGGTTGATCAAAACCTAAACCATCCGAATAGTGAGCAACTCTAGAATCCCTGAAAGGTACATCACGCACTTGATTCAGGGATTTCGCCAGGTATTTGGTTCCATTTTTATGCGCAATATTACGGTAGGCGTGATGGTTCTTGAAGAACTCCGTTTCGCTTTCCAACGCATCGTCCATGCTTTTCTCAGAGTTAATGTCCTGTTGACTGCGGTTGACGATACCGATGAAGCCCAGCTTCAATGGATATACACGCCCAGTGAGGATATCCAGCGCGTTTGTACCTGCATCCATAAGGTCAAGCTTAGTGAGTACACCAATTGTACGCCGGCCCTGTGGATCGACGGAACGGGCGAGTTTGAGTGATTCTGAGTTGGCCAGGTCAACATTTGCAGGTGATACGGCAAGGATGACACTTCAGAGAACCTCTATTCAAAAGAGCTCGAGAAGAAGATAATGACCAACCTGTTAGGTTTTGAGATATATTCTAATACGAGGTTGCGAATTTGTCGTTCAATATCGCTTGGTTGATCGCCAACGGGAATCTGTACATGCTGAGTTAGGCCACACAAAGAAATTGCTGACCTCCACACCCACTTTCGTCAAACCAGGAAGATCCACCAAGGTCAAATCCAGTACATTGGGACTGTAAATCCGAAGAGATATCGGTAGCTTGCTGACACCTTTGTTCTGTCCTGCCACTCTGAATGTTTCTTGCTCGATTTCCTTCCGAATTTCATGGAAGTCGGTAAACTTCTTGTCGATATGGAGGAACTGTCCCCATTCTGTATATGATGTATTCGGCGACGTTTCCGTCGTATCACCGGTATGAATAAGTTGAAGAACAAGCGGTCTACGGGTAACAATCCCTTGACCCCGTGGAAGAAAGTCTCTTCCAACTATCCTGAGGGCAGAAAGGAAATCAGACGTTGAGAGTTTGATAGTAGAAACAACATACGTTTCTAAGACACTAGATTTGCCCGCTGACTGACTACCCACCTTTTAAATCTTTCAGCTCATGCTAGAGTACCCAACCGTTTACTACAAATACACATACCACAACCAACTGAGGCATGTCAAGCTCCCCGCCTAAACGACAATGTTAGTATTCCAAGTATTTCCGAGCAAAATGTATTACACACCAAGGTTGCTGAATGTGTCCTGCAGTTTATTGACGAGATTTATCAAGTGCTTGTCCATTTTAACGCCCTTGATAGATATGATAACAAAGAAAGGTCGTCAACACGGTCAAAGGTGAAGGTTCAACTCGTTAGTGCGCGTTGGAAAGGCGCTCCATTCGGCAACTGTGTTTGTTGAATTTTGTTCTTGTTGTGTTCAAATGTTGTTTGGCGGCGACTCTAAGATGTCTCTATATCTGGACTTGATTGGCCTGCAACGAACTATCGCTCATGATAGACATTGATAGCTACGCAAACGTCTCTAAATTAATTGTGGAACCTTGGTGGAATCATCTTGATTAAATACTGGAGTCTGGCCCATTGGATTTCTTGTCTATCCAGCAGCTCCTGCACCAACACATCTTGGGAAGCAGCGAAAAAGACTGATAACATCTTGCCGTTCTTTCTTGTCTTCGTTGCAGAATGGTACATTGGATGCAATAACTTTTGAGTAGTGTGCGGTGTGAGAGGTCGTGGGGGTCTGAAATTCACGGAATAAGGAGACGCCTCAACCTGGCAACATTCGGCCGTCTTGTCATCTTGGTAGAATATTATTCCAGAGCAAGTCGCAACCAGGGATGGAAGCCTCACATTGCAACTCTCCCTCGTCTGGGGTAGCGCTGGGTAGCCGCCAATCGCATTTTCCGCTGCATTTGACCTTTCCAACAGCATTACCCCGTGAATGTCGCATCCCAGGCACGCACCTCTCTTTCTATTGTGTATATCAGCTACTGGGAGTGAACAGCGTGGTTGATACTCTACATTATCTAGTGAAATGCCCTGGGAATTCAGCTTCATGCATTATACTCCACCTTAACAATGCACCATTGCACAGGTCCCTGCCTTATATTTACGCTTTTAGGGCATTTTGTACGTACGTCACTGAGAGTTTCGATACCGGATCTTACTGATTGGCTGACTGATGCTACATACGAATCTTCAATCGATGAGATATGCCATTGGCCTGAACGTTGAGCAAGAATCACAGCCTTTATTCATTGACAAGTTGTTATTCTCCAGTTGCGTGTCAGAAGATGAGCGAAGGCCTGGACGTGTGGGTCTAATTTACATAAACCTCGCGTCAAGTCATTCCTAACTTTTCAGCGTCACATGTGCGTGATTTGCGCTTGCACTGCCACGCTTGATTGATTTTCCAAAACATACTTCGAGCCCGGATCGGATACAAGGTCTTGAATTCGGCTCTCGCTCGATATTTCCAGTCATCTTACCAGTAAAAAAATTCAAATGTCTTCAAATCAGGTACCCGGAGCATTATTACGAGTTCGGCAATAATTTGAGCAAGCCTATCCTTTTTTGTTCCATCAGTTGTGTCATCCAGGGGTGCAAGTAAAAGGCACCACACTTCATTACGAGTCCATGCCCCTAAATTTCATTCCCTGACATCCCACTCGCTCTCTTATTTTTCGGTGGTGGTACAACTACAACAGCACACCAGGGTGGTGTCTTTCCAAGTCTTGGCTTGGCTATTGGCACCTCTCTACCATCTTCTTGCTAGGGCCTCGATGAACCTTCACGATCCCATTGTACAGATCAAGCGTGATTTTTACTTTCCGATTTTCACGCCTTCCATATGTTTGACCTCAATAATTGGTTTTTCACAAGGAAGTTACCTCGTCAATTTGCACATCTGTAGCTATCCTGACCACGATTATTCGACTGTTCGTGAGGAGGCAGAATTTTTGTATGGACGATGTGAGTCAAGTCCCATGGTATCAACATAAACCCTTCCTCATTGGAGAAACCGTTTGTCAACTGATCGCATCAATGAACCTAGGTATGCGCAATAATAAGCTTATTATGCGTAACTGCTCAGCTGGGGTGTATCTTGACCATAAGTGCGTTGAAAACCACAAATTTAAAACCACATTCAGGGCAGCTGAAGTCTGATGAGGACCACCCTATTCCATCGCCTATTACCTCATAGTCTCCATGTTCTACTCCACTGTCTGGTGGGTGGTTATAGATTTTGTATGACAATAACATTCATCTTCAACCCTCTAACTTAGGTTTGCACGCCTTTCGATCCTTCTGACCATCACTCGGCTTGGGCCCGAGAAACGAAAACGATGCTTCCATGTTGTTGCGATCCTGTTCTTGGCACTATTCGGTGTTCTGATTGGTCAAATGTTTTGGGTCTGTGAGCCCCAACGAATCCAAGGCAAAGTCATGTGCAAACCGACCAAGCAAGTTGCTATATTTAAACTAGTCTGTGAGTAAAACTGAAAACACCACATCGAACATTTTGCCAATCATTTATTTATATTGACTACACATATACAGCGGATGTGATTTCAGACCTCTTCCTGCTCGTAACTTCCCTCGAACTTTTCCTTGCAATTCAGGATAGAGCCTTACGATTTCGACTTTCGTGCCTGTTTGCAACTTGTCTTGCCACCACCACCGTCTCCCTTGTAAACGCTGCGTTCATCCTCACTTCAAAGGGCATGAAAGTCGTCATTATCTTTCTCATTGAAGTGCGTAAAGGTGTTTCTTGTTTCAATATTCACTTGTCATCGCTGACAATCGGACGACACTTAGGGCAGTGTATCTCTCATTGTCGCCAACGTCCCAATTCTATCAAATGTATGTTTTCATGTCGGTGGACACGCATCTCGTAGAGTTAGCGGAGGCGAAATCTCCTCAGATATCCATTTCACGCAGAACGCCGTTGCACAGGCGTCCATAACCACCCATTGCGAAATATACCCAATACCAGTTAGGACTTCTATCATACTCAAAACATCACCCGTTGATTCCATGATATTCAAGGACGACATCACGATCCCGAGTCAAAACTTGACAATAACAAGCCCACACACGAATTATTAGGGTTTTAAGACCGTTTTAGAGCATGTAAATTGCTTCTAGTAGTGAATTTAATAACACTATACAATAGCTCGCCGCCTTGATGTTGGTTTACTGCGTTTTCGCTTTTTGCCTTGCGCGAAGCCGTTCGCGCTTTTCAGGTCTCGTCCGAGTAGGTCCTCTTTCTTGACTTGGTAGATCCGGACCTGTGATTTATTAGTCAATATTTCAACTTGTCGTCAAACACACGTCTTATCAACTCACAATCCAGTTTTCAGAAGTAAATGCCTCGTCTGAATGCTGGTTAGTTTAACGATATATGCCTTGACATAAAAGGACAAACCAAGGTAATCCAACGTAGGGCCGACTTTCGGCATAGTTTGTTGACGCACTCTGTCCATGGCCGGTCCACCTCCAAAGAGTTCGGCAAATCTTTCAAGGAAAGGTTCAATATGGTTAGCCGATGATAAATTGGAAGTAAGTAAAAAGAAACCGAACCTGTAGTATGACATCTTGTACATGAGGCTATTTTTCATCGTCTGCGACGCCATGTCATCAACTCTATACTCTCCTTGAGGCGTGAAGTAATTAGGTTCTTGAATCTCATCTGGCCAAACACCTTGCGCAATTCGGACCATCCACAAGAATTTATTGATGTCATCGCCAGAGTAGCCAATCACACCACCAAAGATGACGAGAACGTAGTCCACATCATGTTTCCTGAGAATAGGATACGCAACTTCCTCTGAGCTTGACATGGCTTTGCCAACCGTTGCGATATGAGCTGTCAAAGGATAAATCTCAGAATTAGCGATAAAATTCGTGTAATGAACGAAGACGACGGACTGTTATTCCATGTGTTGTTATCCACCAAAGTCGGTCGATCAGCCATACCAGCAATCTGATATCCATAGTCCCACCAACTCATGACCACCGCATCAGTAGGGGTATTCTGTCTGAGCCAGTAATATGCCTCGCGGAAGTCGTCGATTATATTCTGACTGCCGTCAGGATTTGACGATGCCAACACGACAGATGGTGATGAATAAGCATAGGCCGTGACCCACGTACAATGTAAGACAAAGAAACATAACATGGCAAAGGTGTTCAAAAGGATCACAAGACGCGCATCGCGGCCGAAAATTCCTTTGGGTCGAGCCGAACCTCCCTTCGAAATGGAGGCCGTGGCTGAAATTAAATCACCTAAGGGTCCCCCTATAGCTGGAGATGTGGAGGAGGCAGCTGTAGCAGCGATGGCAGCCTTCTTCGCTTTCTTGGACGAAACAGTAGGTGTCAAAGGTCCACTCGTAGAAACAGAGCCAGCCCCAGCATTACTTCCATGTTCATCTTCGGCTGGTGGTTCTTTCTGGTCTACGTATGTATCGATAAGAGTAGAAAGAGCAATGGCCGATGCCACGCAAACCACAGGCGTGAGTGTCAATATAAGACGAACCATCACACCAGCAAAATAGCTGGCCATGACGGCGTATATAATCACGAAGAGATGTTCATCGCGAAGCTCACGGAAGCATAGGACGACACCAGCTGGGAACAAGAAAATGAGGAATTGAAGATCCATGAAAAAGGAAGGCCAAGCTGTGGGCTGATGTTCCGATACCGATGCGATGATAGGGATGTACCTAGGTGGAAGATGAGCTAACAGCTATCAAGAACGAGTTGAGTGATTTTTTTTTTTTACTTCTTAGCGTATCCAGTATCCCAAAGCGAGTAGAATCGACCCGTCCAAGGTGCGATTTTACCCTTGTAGGTGAGGAAGACGAAGGCGCCAAACCCGAGTATACCAGTTGCGACGACAGACATCAGAAGGAGCTTTCGAAATTGTTGAGAAGAAACATGGGTTCGCACGAGTTGTCCAAAAGCGACAATTTGAAGCAAGCCAAACACGCCTGCAAAAGTTGTATGTAAATTTCCTTGTTATAGTTTAAATTCAAGATTCTATACCGAGCGCTCCCATGTGTTCACTGGTGCTCACTGGCTGGAAACCAACGAATGGAACTTGCATACTGGCCAGGGTACCAATAGCGTACCATGAAGAGTATGCAATGTATAAGCGATCAGAGAAACGGCCCATCAAAATTAGGACCAAGGCATGCAGAGGGATCATGTTCGTGATGAATACATATCCACCTAGTAAGAGAAAATATGATGAGAAGACAGATAGGGTCTCAAGATGCACGTACCCCATGCGGCTACCATGTAGAAGTAAAATACAGCAGCAATGGTACCGAAGAGCGCACTTCCTTGTTTTAAAGCCTTGATCCAACAGAAAAAGGTAATCATGAGAAGGAAAATGGCGATGGCTTCATTGTCGTATGAGCCTGCGACGGAGCGTGAAATATAGCCAGGAACAATGCCTATAAAGGCTGCAGCGAGCAAGCCTGCGCTCTCATCTTTCATTTCTTTGGTAAACCTACCGTCGTGTTGAATTTTAACATCAATAATGGAGATATATAAACGTATTACGTACATGTATGTGGCCCATGCAGTTAGAGCACTGAAACCCGGCGCAAGTAACACACAGATATTTCGGATATCGACTGGCAAATGCAAAGCGCGAAGGACGTTGTATATAACGCCACTGGTAGCCATTAATCCAGGATAGACGGTTCCACCAACAACACGACCGAGTGGATACCAAGCCGTAGGATCGAACCAATTCCAGAATTCCTGTAAAGTATCGATGAGACTTATGCAATATGTAAAGGCATCACCACCAACATAGAATCCTTTTTCTGCTAACACCTTCGTCGCTCGACTATACCAGGATCATGAACGTGATTTCGGAGATATCTCATTTACTCACTAATTGAACCACGGATCGCTGTCAATGACCATGAATCAAGCTCTGTTGATGCTTATAGAAGCAGAAGACATACAATTCGTGGATAACACTCTCAAAGTTCACGACTGCAAATAGACGAGAGGAAATAGCAGCACCGGAAATCAAGGCCAAGGCTACAATGCGCAATAGTGACACCGCGTTCTTCACCGTTGCTGGTGAAACATTTGAAGGGAGTGGGTAGGCCGTCGACATTGCCAATAAAGGTGGCGACTGTCTTCACTTGAGCCGCTGCCTAGGAGTTTATAGTTGGTTAGAGAAAAAGAATAAGCTGCCGCAACAATTCAAGTCGACGTGTCGAAGATCCCACTGATTAGTCATCAATGAAAGTTGGGTCCCGTGACTACACCAGTACTTGTAGATTTGCATGAGATGGTAACTAAATCAAAGTCGCGATGCTGGTACCTTCAGAGGCACTTCTAATCGTGATCAGAGGTACTCAGTGCCATACGATTTATGGCTTCTTCACGGTTCCTCTCAATCCCCTTCTTTACTTCCAATTCCCAATCAGTTCCAAGCCAGACAACGCAGTACTGTCCTATTCCAACAATAAATAAACCTACAACTTGGCCTAAATGCAGGGAGTGAGCTTAACGTACAGCGATGATAGATTCAAATTTTTACCAATCCATAATCCTTGCAATCCGAGATCTATCTTGGGGTGAAAGGCCATAGTAATTCCTAACGGAAGAGCAAGAATATAATACGCGATGACGTTGAAAAGTGCGCCAAGATGTTGGCGTCCTAGGTGACCCACAGTCATTTTATAATATGCCGCCCTATAATCCGGTGCAACTGACCTTGGCCACGAAGAACTCCCCCGCATGAACCAGCCAACCCATCCGCGACCTGAAAAGACGCGACTAACGGCATCACTTTACTCACAAGAGACACAACGTCACGATCATTACTGAAGAGGAAACCAAAGGTCTAGAATACAGGTTATAAAAATGAAATATACACGCAAACTGCTTCCTTTGACTTACATCTTTAGATGCGATCATTACTACCATTACCATTGCTCCAAGTATGACGCTCAGAAGCGCTGAGGCATGGGCAGCATTCTTCGCGCCTATTGGCGAGCGAAAGCCGATAAGGTGGCCAACGCGCGTGGACGCAGCAACTCCAATGCCGAAAGGTAGAGTATTTAAAACTATTGGCTAAATTAGCGACATAAATTATCACGTAAATAGCTGACTCGCTTTGGTCGGTGGTCATAATTACTGATTGAGCGGCCAACGGATTTGTACCAAGACGGCCTGCTGCAAGCGCAACTATCTCGAATGCAGCCCTTTATCGAGAAAACGATTTAGATAATATTTTACCCGAGGAGAAAAGGATATCGAACCATTCTGTCCCCACCATCAAAATTCCCGGTAAAGCGAGTTTGAGGAATTGATAACAGCTCGAGGGATTGAGGACTGTCCTGATTTGTATTCCACCCCATGTACCATTGCGTTTATGAGTAGGTGAGCGGTAGGTCCAAACTCCTAAACACGTAAAGCACAGCCAATATGTAATGGACACTGCCAAGGGAGATCCAAACAAGCCGAGATGTGTAAAGTGAACCATATAGACATTGAGGGCGAGATTGATTGGCGATACCACGATCAGGATCAACGTCGATGCCCCCATGATTCCTAAACGCCAAGTCAGGTAATGCCCTTACGGCAAGAATTTTCTTCTTTACCTTGACACTGCAAGTACTTTTTCAAGCTTTCGAATCCGATATAACCTGGTGCACCGAGTGTTAAAATGCGCAGAAAGGTCTGCGTATCTCTTGCAATCACAGGCGGTTGGCCAAGCCACAACAAGACCGATTCAATAAAAGACCATAGGACGCAAACCGGTATCAAAATCACCCAAAGAATGAGAACGGATCTTTGAAAATGAATGGAAAGATCGGTCTTTTGGCTGCCGCCAGTGTACGCTTGCGAACCGAGAGTGTCGAGTGCGGTGGTTCCGCCCAATGCGACACACCATCCTAAGAGAAAAATACTAACGTGGGATCATCCTCATGGATCAGAAGAAGGCATCGAGTACTAGCCAGTTACAAATGCAAGCATGAGTGAAAATGCCGCCACCGACAACTCGTGCGGGCCCAGCCGACCCGCAACGATTATCGCCACCGTTTGAATGGAATTTTGCAGTATGTAGGAAAGGATCACTTTTATTTAAATTACAAGAATTTCAAGTTAATACGCGAAGCGTTCAGTGGCTGAAGAAGAACTTGCCAGGAACTGAATCATAGAACAGGGACACAAAAAGCTTAAAATCCAACTTAACCACGCCAAGTTCCTGGTTGACACCTTCCTGTTGAGGAAAGTCCACCTCGGCTGGGAGTGATGACGAGGAGTCTATGAGGGTAAGATCATCGTAATTGGCGGTTAAGTTTGACAGAAGCGATGACCGTTCGTCGGGGGAAGCAGGTGAGATAATCATTTGGTAGCAGTTGTTGATGGAAGAATTTACTTGCTGAGAATTTTATCCAACCTTCAGGGCAGCTTGTCTTCAAACCTTCGCTTTTTATCCTACACGTTCACCCGGTGAAACCCCTTGTGGTTGCGGATTTTTTTTATTAGTTCGTATCGGATCGATCTCCATTGTATTGTTCATATTTTTATTGGATGCAGTTGTCACCCAACTAGGATAGATTCCGAATCCTAATCTCAATGCCTCAAACCTTGTGGACTCCATCACCTCAAGGCAAAACACGACGTGGGGTTTCTTCAATTCTTGTTCACGCCAGAGTCGAACATGAGGTGATTATCTACAGTTTTTCCTCATGGCTTTGTTTTTTTTTTGCTCAGTCTATCAGGCAAAATAATTCCGCCGAAGGTTTCAAAATCTCAATAGATTTTAGTGCTGACTCGGATAATTAGGAATGGAAACATTTTAAATCCGGGGTTATTCTTCACCCAGAGAATGATTTAAAGCCCAGAGGAAAGTAAAAAAAGAAGTCTTACTTTATCTCTAGGTTATACTTCCCATGAAGCCACAGATTGTCTCGACCTTCACCTTGCTGTCTATTCTGATTGGCGTTAAGGCCCACGACCACGACCAGATACCCCTTGAATATGTCAAATTTCCACAACCCATATATCGTGGTATCAACGGGGAAGGTGAGTCGTACGGCCCCCGCCTTAGTTAGGGTGAGTCTGATTCCCTCATCAGTAACGGCCGATGCAATATTCTCGGGTATTACTACCTTCGCCAAGCTTCCATGGGTTCAATGTCTTACGAGAGAACGGCACATCCCCTTCGATATTGCTTTCATTGGTGCCCCATTCGTAAGTCCTTCTCGTATCGTAACATCAAAAATCTTTTGCAGACTGACTCGTTCGCAGGATACTGGCACCAGTTACAGACCAGGTGCTCGGTTTGGTCCAGGTAGGCATATTGTTCTATTGTCCTGATTGGCATCACCCTAAAAATTTGAGTGCAGCGGGTATCCGTGCGGGATCACGTCGTTTAACCCTATATGGAGGATATAACGTTCCACTTGAAGTCAATCCCTTCAACTCTGGCCTCAGGATCGTCGACTGCGGCGATATACCGGTAACGTAAGTTCTCTCATAACGCTCCTGCTCTCGAGCAAGTTTATCTCATTACGCTTTCGTACCAGTCCATACGACAACAAGTACGCAATCCAACAAATTGAGGACGGCCACAAGAGTTTGCTTCACCGAGAAGCATATTCCGCCTTGGGTAATGATTCTCTCACTGGCCAAAAGCTTCTTCCAATTTCACTTGATGGAAAAAACCATCCTCGAATCATTACCCTCGGTGGTGACCATACCATCGTTTTGCCATTGTTGCGATCTATCTATTCTGCGTATGGCCCAATCTCTGTCATCCATTTCGATTCTCATCTTGGTGACCCATTTTACATTTCTTGAGCGTTTCTGTCATTATTCACGTGCCCATCAGATACATGGAAGCCGTCCGTCTTCGGTGGCGCTCCCTCCGACCAAGCTGCCATTAACCATGGAACATATTTCTATTGGGCCAGTCAAGAAGGCTTGATTAACAACGGAACATCAATTGCAAGTTGTTCATATTAATAATCCCCGTGCACCCTTTTTTTTGTTCGAACTCTCTTTAAGAAGCTTTGATCCTAGTTCGTCTTTTTTTCATAGCACGGCGCCATTAGGACCACTCTATCTGGGCCAGACGATTATGATAACGATGATAACATCGGTTTCAAGCGCATTGAAGCTCGAGAAATAGACACTCTCGGTAAATATCCTAGAAGCCTCACGTCACCTTCAACTAAAATTATTCCCTTTAGGAACCGATGGGATCGTCAAAAAGATACGTCAAACAGTTGGCGATGGTCCTGTATATTTGTCCATTGATGTAAGAGAAGTCTGAATTTCTGTCGCCCTTTTTCCTTGTGCTAACAATCAAGTATCCGTAGATCGACTCTCTAGACCCTGCTTTCGCGCCCGCGACTGGCACCCCAGAAACTGGCGGGTGGTCGACTAGAGAGCTTCGTACTATTCTGAGAGGTCTGGACGGCCTCCGTATTGTTTCGGCAGATATTGTCGAAGTGGCCCCTGCTTATGACACGAATGCCGAATTAACAACTATGGTATGTGGCGTACCCACGCTCTATGGATCACCATTTATGATCTTTGCAACCATCTATAGGCTGCTGCAGATGTAATGCAACTCTTTTCTTCCCATGCGCTCATTCATCTCTATGCTCACTTCAATTGCAGGTTCTCTTCGAAGTTTTAAGCGTTATGGCGAAGACTCCGTTAGGTAGGGTGATGGTTTAATGAATGTATTCGCCTATCGGACCGTTGGAACCATGAGGTGCACGAATACAACATTTGTGTTATGCGTCTTTTCCTTTTTCTCTCTGTTTGTGTCAGAAATGTCTAGTTATGTCCTGTATCCGTTTTGGTTTATGCCCTTTTTTCTGTAACTTTCCCTTTCAGCCCAATAACAAATCATGAATTTCATATATGTATATCATCAGGTTCTTTTTCACCAAGATCAAGTCCAGAAAGTACGTGATAGGTCACATACCCCGTGGTTCTAGGCAATTTTACGGGCCCAATAATGGTACGTCCAGCTACCTCATGTCTGTCGTGCGGTGCGTCGAGACCGGACTTTATCGGAGCTTTATCGCTTGTATCATCAACGCGCAGAGACGACACGGCAACGACGATCCACGAATCTCATGGCAAGAATACATGATCGCCCATAAGTGCTTCAAGTTAGAATACCGGTATACCATTGATAAATATTGTTCTACTCATAAACGTGGATTCTGTAACCAAACATAAGTGCTTTACATAACTATTAACTGTCGGCCCCCCGTTTAATCACTTCTCTTCCAACGAGTTTGCAGAAGACGAGTTGTCTATGGTTCTGACAGGTCCAATGAACCATTTGCGGGCCGAGAGTACCCAGGAAGCCGACGCAAAGATGAACACCCCCATAATGATAACCACCGAATAATCTGAGATATGGTGTCAATTTTCAAAACCTCGGCCATGAACTCACCAACTCACTCATTTCTTCAGCAGTCGTCCGTTGCCCTGGAGGGAAAAACAATAACACGACAATAAAACATACCCAGGCAACAGCAATGGTTCCAACAGGGACTGCCCAACGTCCCAAACTGAACGGTCCTGGAATTAATTTGTTCCTTCCAGAGGTTATGCGAAGGAATATTGGAGCTGCGTAAGAAGTGTAAAGCCCGATAACGGATGAGCTTACAGAAAATAGATGAATTATGATAATGACCGAGTTTCAATAACACTTACCCAGCTAGAGATGTCAAGGCAGTTGCCGAGAATCCTAACACACCGCAAATGGACGCGATTAAAACGACAAACCATACAGCATTCACTGGGGTTTGTGTACGACGATTGATCTGCTTCCAAAATCGTGATCCAGGAAGGGCATTATCGCGAGCGAATGCGAAGACGACACGAGAAGCATCAACCACTTGTGCAGCACCCGTCACGTACTGGTCAAGTGAGGTAAATGTGGTGTTCAAACAACTCTAATGAAGATATCATTTACTTGTACGATGATTATCAACGACCAGATTGCGAGCATCCCATGTTTCCCGAGTACATTAAGGAACAACTGACCCATAGGAAGAGGCAGAGTCGTTCCCAGAATGTCATTCACAGACGGAGTGGCGAAAGAAGCTGAAATTAAAACGAGCCAACCCAAGATTGAAGTGCCGGCTACCGAAATCAAAATTGCCAGTGGAGCAGCTCGAGCAGCATTTGCTGTTTCTTCGGATATGTGGGCAGCAGAATCGTCTTGGTATGCAATACTGAGTCGCCAAGCCGCAAATAAGTTTAATAATGCCACATACAGCCTGTCAGTGTCCACATCGGTGATGTGAAAGCCAGCATAAATGCCCATCCGTCTATTTGAATGTTTTTGTGAGAAAGAAGAGATAGTGTAAGATTAAAACTTACTATCACTCCACCCCGAGTTATTTTCAAACAATGTGAACGCGTCGGCAGTAGAGGCTCTCTTGCCTTCAGATAATACGAGGAGTGAGACAATAGCAGCAACCGTTGTACCCACTGTAAAGGAATTAACCCTACAAGAAAAGCAGTGTCATAACGTGACGAATTCACCAGTTATGAGAACATAGAAAAGGTTCAGTCGAGCAAGAACCTGCGTGGCTGCAGAGCAGACGATTCCATGAGAGAATACGATAGCCAGGAGGATACCAAAAGTCGCGCCAGCAGATAGGATTACAGCGCCGTCAGAGTTCACCGCAATAGCCGTGGTAATCATTTGAGCACACGTGAAATCAATTCCGCACACCAAGGTAACCTGCCCAGTTACATTCGCCCAACCTATGTTATCTTGAGCCGAGCAGCGCATGGGATGTAGGAAATTCTACCTGTAATCCAGCTTGCTAGAGGAGCATACTTCGGTGGAGCCAGTTTTGCGGAGAAATAGTAAAGACCAGCGCTCGTTCTACGTCATCATTGGCGATGATCGGTGAATCGGGTGTGAAAACATACGGCATGGAGGAAGCCATTTCAGCCATGGAAAGAGCCACAAATGCAACAAAACAGCAAGGGATTATCCAACCAAAAACTAATCCTACATGGCCGCCTAATAACGAATTTTAAGCTTCAACATGGTGGCAACGTAATGAACCAAGGGTTCGAACCATTGACCAGACCAAAGGAGAATGTCGACGTTACAGAGGCGATGACGCCCATTATTGAAAAGGCAAAAGCGACCGTCTCGATACGCTTGCATATTAAGAAGAACAAGCCTATCAGCAACAGCGCTAGGACGCTCCATGCATTTGCCTCACCGAAAATTCGCGTCGAAACTCGCTTTTATATCCAAGTTCAGCAAGTTTTGCATCATCAGCGCGAACGATAATAGAGACAGTGTCAGATTGCTCGACGGTAAGAACCTCAGCTTGAGTTTTATCCGATGTGAACTCCATAATTTAAGAGGACATACACGAAGTCAGGAAACGTGGACGAGAAGCCTCCCAGTCATTTTCTGGGGATATCCGTAAGGTCATCTCCAAATATACACCTAGCCCAAAGGGCATAGCACAACAACTGGTCGAAATAGGAAGCCATTCTGGACTATCATTGGACGATAGCTATCTGTCATGATGGTAGGCGTGAGTCCGCAAGTTGCAATTATAATCCCGTCAAGTTATTCAAGCTCAGCTCTAATTTAAATTATATGGAATATGTAATATATTGTCGCATAATAATCTACCAGGTCACGAGACGTGACTATTTTGTGACTTTGCTGCCCGAATAAAGCTCGGAAAGACATTGAAAGACAGTTTCTGAGACTCTGAACGAGAAATTGGAAAATCCGCTCCCTATCCGATGTTGTATGGCGTCTTGAGAATGATATTCAAAATTCGATGTCGAACGGAACAGCGTGTGACAGTTTATTTTCCAAAGAAAAGTGCGTTCCCCAAGTCGTCAATGATGCCATGCGATACAATCGATAATCGATAAAGATTCACGATGGACGCATGTCAGTTTAACCGGTGCTGCGGTCTTCACGTGATGACGCCCCTTTTTTGGAGCAGGATGCTGCCTTTCTCTTGCTGTGTCGATGGTCGGTGGTATGGATGACGCAGCTTGTTAGAGGGCGTTATACTCAATTTAATATATTATTATAATTCAAGCAAATATAAGTCCCGAAATACAAAAATTGCGAATTTGACCTTTTACTTCAACTTATTTTGTCAAAAAATGTTGGGGTTGACCGTGGCACACTCTGCACGTGACTGGTGGATTATGGACGATTAGTATTGGAACCGCTTGAGAACGTTCACCGGCCAGGCTCTATCTATGTGAATAAATAAGTCAGAATAGTAAATTATCAGCACTCAGCACTGCAGATACAATCCTTTTTCTCTTCCTCCCGAAAAGTTGTCGCAATGCCTCCCAAACGTGTTCTAATTGGCTTTGGTGTGGATGTGGATGCAGTTGCAGGATGGTACGCCAGTATCGGAATCTCGTGCGAGAATATAGTAAAGGGCGCTTAGGCTTGGTTCTTACGGAGGAGAGGACTCGCCTTTAGATATCTCAAGGGTACGTAAGTGGTCTCTCAGCATTAACACTTTTGAGCTCACCCGAGGCGAAGGGAATGTATGCCGGGGAAGTTGGCGTTCCTCGATTGCTCAAGTTATTCAAGAAATATGGGATCAAAACAACTTGGTTTATCCCTGGTAGAAATTTACCCTTTTGCCTCCTATTTTACTTATTTTATCTGTCGTGTCTCGCTTTTAGGCCACAGCCTGGAAACATTTCCCGAAGAAATGAAAGCAGTGCGAGATGCAGGACATGAGCTGTAAGTAAATCGGGTTCCTTACTGAGGACATGCCTGTGACTGAGGACCTTGCGTAGCGGTTTGCATGGATATTCTCATGAAGTTAATTGCTTTTTAAGTATGGAAAATGCAATATGTCCATCTAACCAAATCTGCAGAATCCTGTCACAATGACTGTCCGACAACAAAGGGACATCCTTGATCATACTTACCAACTCCTTACAGATTTCAACTTTGGAATATCCCCGAAGGTAAGATATGTTATCGGATAACAGCTTATCATTAACAACGATAACGTTATTTTTTGTCTTACAGGGAAGTGTTGCTCCTTGGTGGGAAACGAGTAAAGAAGGTACGGAACTTTTGCTGGAAAAAGGTATCGAGTATGGTGAGTGTGGAACTCCTTATCATATTCTTTCCGATGTTCACAACAGTGGGAACTTGAAGATCATTCCAGCATGGCACACGAGTAAGTTCTACCTGTGTCTAGATAGTTATCGTATTGAGAGATGAGCTATGTAGCTGCCAGGCATATTACATGAGAGACGCGGACTCCTGGCATAAAATTGATTATACTGCGCAGGCAGAAACCTGGATGAAGCCTCTTCGAAAGGGAAATGGAACAGGCCTCGTGTGCATTCCCGCGAACTGGTAAGCGTGTTTCCAAACTGAAGATGTCAAATTCACTGTTTACTCTCTAGGTACTTAGATGATCTTCCACCCATGATGTAAGAATTCTGGCAATCCTTATCCATAGGCTCCGCTCAGAAACGGTTTCTCATTCTTTCGAAAGGTTCATCAAATCGAGCCCAAACTCCCACGGTTGGGTAGGGACTGTTTAGACATTGACTTTCCTTATATCTGACCCGTCAGGTTTTTAAAAGGTTAACGCAAGAGATGTTGAACAACTCTGGAAAGATACGTTCACGTATTGCTACAGGTAATTGTGACTTATTTCCTTGTTCGAAATTGACGTTGAACTTCTCGGCTGACTACAGGGAGGAAGAGGAGTTTATCTTCCCCATAACAATTCACCCCGATGTTAGCGGGTAAGTTCCCGTCCTAATCCCATCCAACCAGTCAGTCTCACATATCGGTGAAGCCGACCTCATGTCCTTCTCATGCTGGTGAGACTTAGGGCATTAATAAAA